>Ga0334892_1000056_pt1 | contig 180467 bp, 147 predicted proteins | sample GraSluR3_MG_4_FD_207213 | JGI IMG/M metagenome (GOLD analysis project Ga0334892, IMG submission 207213) | Sludge microbial communities from methane-producing bioreactor in Wageningen University, Netherlands - Granular Sludge_15_04-R3 | ecosystem: Engineered > Bioreactor > Anaerobic >... | reverse complement strand
CCCATGCTGCATTTCCCTGGTGTTCCACCATAATTTCATTCAATTCGCGAATTCCGCCAAAAAAACTCATGCTGATGGTAGCCCAAATCATGGCCACAACGGCTTCGGTAATCATGGCTCCGTAAAACACCCTCCGGCCCAGTTTTTCGTTTTCCAAGCACCGGGCCATCAGGGGAGATTGTGTGGCATGAAACCCCGAAATAGCGCCGCAGGCAATGGTAATAAACAGCATAGGGAAAATGGGAAATTCATCCGCCCGGCTGTGAAAATTTTTAAAGTTATCCGTTGAAAGTTCAGGTATCTGGAATCCCTGAGCAAACAATGCAATAATTAAGCTCACGGCCATAAAAACCAAAGCAAATCCAAAAACTGGATAAACGCGGCCAATTACTTTGTTAATAGGCAAAAGGGTTGAAAGAATATAATACCCAAAAACTACCCATACCCAGAATGTCATCGTAGCGTAATCGGGTGTTAACCCGGCCAGAATTTTTGCCGGGCCCAAAATAAACACGGCTCCCACAATTACCATGAGTATAACAGTAAATGCCCGCATGATTTGTTTGGTTGTTGTTCCCAGGTAAATGCCTATAATTTCAGTAATGCTCAGCCCTTTGTGTTTGATGGAAAGCATTCCGGAAAAGTAATCGTGAACAGCGCCTCCAAATACAGAACCCAGTATAATCCAGAGGTAGGCTGTTGGTCCCCACATGGCTCCTGCCACAGCACCGAAAATAGGACCCAGTCCGGCAATATTCAAAAACTGAATGAGGAATACCCGCCACCAGGGCATTGGAATGTAGTCCACGCCATCAGTCATGGTAACCGCCGGAGTTGGCCGGTTGCCATCGGCACCAAATACCCGTTCGATGTATTTGGAATAAACGAAATACCCAATCAATAGAATGAATATGGAAAGGATAAGTGTAATCATAAGTTTTGTTTTTCAATTCTTTTCACTAGTAAACAAATTACTGTATGAATTATGGTTATTGGGAAATCGTTTTCCCTTTTTCATCTAGCACCCTTTTTGAAAGGTTTCGTACATAACCATTATCATTTTCAGAAAGATTATTTAAAATATGTACAATTTGTTTGTTCTCTTTTAAATGTTCGGGAGTTACGAGTCTCATTATCAAATTAAAAGACTCAACTCCTAAAATTTTATCACTAAATAAATTCAAAAGGTTCAAAACAACCTGACTATCAACATTTCTTAAATTGATAAATCTCCAAATGATTTGATTTTTTTGATACATGTCCAAACCATTCATAACTTGTATAAGATTTTGTTGTATTGCAGTATCTTTCAGTAATTCGGGTCGAAAATAATCGAGTGCCTGATTTGTAAGAATGGAATTTTCCGACTTAATAAATTCTATGATTTTCGAATAAAAGCCAGCATGGTATTCCGGATGTTTTTCAACTTTTTTAATGGCCCAGGAAATATATTCCGGTTTTTTACTCTCGAACATTTTTTCAAGGAATTCTTTATTGAGATGATTTTCCAGAATCCTAAAAATTTCGGATTGAACCGGACCGTAAACTGTATGCCATAGGGTATGACACGTATAAACTGCATCTTTTACTACTGCTTCGGCTAACGTGGGTTGTGTGGCTGCAGTATATCCATCCACCTCATAAGGGTCAATAGTGTCGGGTACGATTATCAGGTCTTCCTGCTTCAATGCCTTTAAAATGGAAGATGTATCCCTAAGAATTTCATTCAATTTTTTGTAATCATCTGTTTCAAATTCTGTATGGTCTGATTTGGTAAGTGGTTCTACTTCCGGAATTTGCATCCCGAGGTAATTTCCTACACCATCCCAAAACAGCCATAATCGAATCATTTTGCATTCTCCTGAAATGCAAACATCTTTAAAAATGTGGCGGCCAAACCAGATGGGAAGTCCCTTCTCGTCCTGTAATTCAAACAACTCAGGCCCTGATAAAGAATCTTTTTGATCAATATATATGTGAGTCACTAAATTACCTTTCATCGACCAAAAGTCAGTGAATTCATTTTTATGAGGTGCTTTTGCAGGGTTAAATGAAAAAAAAATTAAAATCCAAAATAAGAAAATTATAAATTTCATTCGTTTGATATGCATTGTATCAAGTACAGTTATAAAATATCATCCTTATAATAACCAAAGTTCCATTTTACCTCTTTTGCATTAATACTATTCATAACTGCTAATGAGGCTGCAGTGCCTGCAACTTCTCCGGTTCTCATGCACCAGGGTATTAACCTCCGGCCATAAAACCATTCATAAGAACTTGATAGACATTCTCCTGCAAGAATTAAATTATTAATTTCTTTGGGCAACAAGGCTCTGAAGGGAATGTCAGTTGTATAACTGCGCCTCTCTTTTCTTGGTGTTTTCTTCCAAACCATTTCTCCTTTTTCATTAGGACGTTGTTTCATATCTTCATTCCATTCTAAAGGATCTCCCTGTCTTTTTTGTAAAACTGCATCATCAAATTTACTTTCATTAATAATATCTTCATATGATAGAACATATTCTCCCTGAGGATGGCGACCTTCCCGAATTGCCATATAAGGGGCCATTCCAGATAAGTAGGCATACTCAAAACCAGGAACATATTTTCTTAAAAATTTAATCTCCGCAATATTAATCTTCCTCATTTCAATCTCCCCCCTGCTAGCGTCAAAACCACTTTCTGCCAGGTTTAATGCCATTTCATTGGGGGGAAAACCCCAAACCAACATTTCTCCATTTCCCCGTACTGCACACATATTGAGCTGAGGACATCCTCTGTATCCTCCCCATCCTCCACCTATTTCATACTGATAAGGTAAATAAAGTTCTTCAGGAATATCACCTGATGATCTTGCTTTGGAGATTACGGTCCATAAAGCAGGATCATTTTTTTGATAATTGTAAAGCTTTTCATAATCAACTCCACTTATTTTATACATCAATGAAGGTGGAACAGGTTGGCCTTTTTCATTTCCGGGACTAATATAGGGTGAACCGGATCGGGCAACAACATCAGCCACTCCCGTTGAATCGATAAAAATTTTCCCTTTTATTGCCTGCAAACCTGAATTATTATGCACTATTATTGCTTCTATCTTGTTTTCTCCAGATTCATCTTTTTCGAGAATTGAATCAATATACGATGTACGATATAATAATTTTACTTTTGCTTTTTCCAGCATTTCATTCATTACATATGCCCCTTCATCAGGGTAAAAGCTATATCTTCCCGATTGATGCACTAACACATTGTTTTCCATCCAGGGATAGGCTTTCCATGCATCAAATAGCCATCCTTCTTTTTGCAGTCCTTCAACCCATTCTGCATGGAGGGGAAATGAAGAACCTTGGCCAGTGACACACATGTAACCACTTGTTGCGGCTCCACCAGGACCACCAAATCGTTCTATAAGTATAGTACTCATTCCAATTCGTGCAGCTTTCATAGCTGCACCAAAACCTGCTGGTCCAGCACCAATTACCACAACATCGACATCATAAATTACATTTAATTTTTTCCCCGGGAAAGATATGGTTTCATCTTTATCAATTGGTAAAGGCCTGGATATTTGATGAAAATCATTACTCTTTAATGGGCTGCTAAACAAACCTATACCACAAAGAGTTGATGTATTAATAAAATTTCTGCGATCCATTTTTAATTTGTTTAAAGCTATTCAATAGTTTCTTTATTTATGTTTGTTAATAGAGCGAGTTCTTTCTGGTTTAACTTTAAAATAAAATCCCTTCTAATCATAAACATAGTTCCATAAGTTCCTGAATTATTAATTAATTGTGCAATAATAGTTTTTCCATTTGCAGAAATATGACCTGTAAATAAGGCTGTAAAATTACTTTTTATGTCTTTCCTTTTAAGTATAATCAAATTTAGCATTGGTTTTTCTCCAGACGATTGAATATAACTTCCTGAAATAACTGCATTGTATTTTCCTTTAAATTGATTATTAATATCCAAACTAAATTCAATATCTTCATTATTTGGAGTAGCCATTTGTCTGAGTTCCCCTTTCAATTTTTTCTTTTTTTGATCTATTATGAGAAACATAATTCCATTGCTTTGATTGCCAATATCACTCATAGTTGCAAAAAGTAGCCATTCGCCAGAAATATCTTGAAATTGATTTTTTTCAAGTTTTATATTACCTCCTAAATGGTATTGAATGTTACAAAATCGTTCCACTTCTCTCATTTTGGTAATAAAAGCTCTTTCGAATTCTTCTGTTTGAAAATGCTTCTCTTCATCCCAGGTAACATAGTTATCTCCATTATAATTAGCTAAATCCCACCACTTCTTTGCATTTTCAGGAAATTCTTCCAATGAAAGCTTCCCATCACCATTTATATCATATTTTTTGAACCAGTTTTCAGCACGATTTAACCGTTCAGACCATGGTTCTATAAAATCTTTACTTTGACAAAAAGCTAAAGTGCTTACTATTAATAAAATTGAAATTACACCTAACTTTTTCATGCTTTATTAAATTTTTTGAGTCGGTTTCATCACCTGCGTTAAGACAAAAACTATTTATTCGTGGCCAATTAGGTAAAACTCCACCCAAAAACAATTCACCCCTTGTTAACTAAGTATTTATGCCTCTTGGTCTACTTTTCGGGCAAATGGACATTTCTCACCTATAAACTTTCGCATTGACTCTTATGTTTATCTCCTTCCTTTGTATTTTATGCCGTTTCTAAGGATCATTTACCAGCTTTAATCCACTTTTCCACCACTTTTTCAGAAAAGGAGATTCTAAGCTTCTCTGTGCAGTTTTTCCGGTTGCGCGATTGATATCCAAAACTTCAATCAAAATTTCTTCTCCAAAAATGGTGGCTTCTTTTAGAATAGTTCCATTAGGATCGACAATTCGGCTTTGGCCATGTGAACCCTCAAAAGGATCAATTTTTTGTGGTGTGTTTGCATGTACCACATATACCTGGTTCTCTACTGCTCTGGCTACTACCTGAGCCCTGTAAGGTTCTATTTTAACCTCATTAGTTATAGGTGATTCAGAAGAAATATAAAAAACTACCCGTGAACCCTTCATTACAGGTAGCCGAGCAAGTTCGGGATATCTTGAGTCATGGCAAATAAGAACGGAACAAACTATATCATCAATTTTAAAAACACCAAGTTTATTGCCCTCTTGTGCCCATGGTTTATCAGCTCCGACAAGATAAATTTTTGCTTGCCGGTAAATGGTTTGGCCCTCATTGTTAATTACTAATGCCATGTTATAAAGATTGTTATTTTCAAAATATGGTGTACCAATTATGGCATAAATATTATTTTTTCGGCATGCTTCAGCTATTTCCTTTTCAGCATTAAGGAAATCCTTTTCTGAATATCTGGGAATATCCTCTCTAAAATATCCTGAAGTGACACATTCTGGAAAAACAACTACTCTTACTCCCTTTTGAGCACATTCCGAAAGATAACGACAAATGGTTTTTGTATTTTCATTTAAGTCATGTGAAGAGTGCATTTGCACAGTTGCTACCCATAGAGTATTATTAATTGAGCCTGGCAACAAAGATTCTCCATCAATTATGGCAGGTGAAGTCTTATTGCCCATATTTATTAGAGAAAGTAATAATGAAAATGTCACTAACTTTTTCATAATTTATTATATAATAATCGAACCACCTCTTGCCAATTCTTTTCTGACATCTTTATAATTTACATCCTGAACGGATTTATTCTGTTGTAAAGCAAGAAAACTGGTTACGCCTGCTGCTTCACCCAACTGATTCATATTAACCATTACTCTGATTCCAGAGAAAGCAATTAAACTTGCGTCGAGCATTCTCCCTGCAATCATCAGATTTTCATATTTTCCGGGAATTATTGACCTTAGAGGAACCTGATAAAATGTAGGATCAACTTCAGTTATTTCTCTCCAGCGTTTTTTTACACTTGGTTGAAAATCAGAACGTGAATAGATTTCAGTCCCATCTAAATAGTAAAAAGTAAGCCCAGGTTTTTCCTGATGATGCACATCTAATCTGTAGCTTCCATTAGCAATAGCATCATCAAATCTTTTTCCATAGAGTGCATCTTCGTCGGAAACCTGATATAAACATTTCACGTGTCTTGTTTCCCTAATTCCAATGTGTGAAGGAAGCCCAACTAAACTTAGTTTTTTATCAGGACTGTATTTACGCATCATATCCATAATTGCTCTAACTTGTCTTCTTCCTTCAATTTCAGCCTTTGTCAGTTCATCTGCATTTGCACAATTCGCATTAAAAACCCTTGTTCCGGCAATCATATCTATTTTCGTTGGAGGTAGTTCAGCGCCCCATACAAAACCTTCAGGAATACCAAATTCTTTATGATATTTTCTGAATATAGAAGTGAATTCTTTACTGTTCCAACCCTCATAATGTGCACATGTAGTTGGAGGCTGGAGTAAGCTGGTGGTGTAGGTTTCAAGCCCCAAACGCTCACACAAATCCCCATCGCCGGTAGCATCAATAAAGAATTTTGCCTTAATTATTCCACGACCTGATTTGTTGTCTATTATTACTCCTTCAAGCTTATCATTATCGCCAACATAGGGTTCTGAAAAAAGTGTGTGCAAATAGGGTGTGATGCTTGATTCCAAAACCAATTCGTCCAATTCAATTTTTAATTCCTGAGAATTAAATGTGAATCCCCTGCTTGAATTATTTTCAGCCTTAATAACGGCATCCCGCAAGGTTAACCGCTCCATGACTTCAACTGTTAATCCTGCAATAATTTGTTGGTTAAATTCTGTATTCAATAAAGAATGCCAGATATTGACAAAAGCATTTGTGGCAACTCCGCCAAATGCATTTTGCTTTTCAATGATGGCAACTTTTGCGCCTAATCTTGAAGCTCTAACGGCAGCAAAAACTCCGGTACAACTTCCACCAAGAACACAAATATCCACCTCGTCAATCACTGGCAATTTTCGCTTTTCTCTTGAAGTAAATGAAAGCATTGGTATTGAACCAATTCCTACACTTCCTGTGACCAAGTTATTTATAAATCCCCTTCTTGATTGAGTTTTCATTATTTTATTTTTTTATTTACGAATCCGATTTAAACATTGAATCTTTTTAGATAATTATTGAACCACCTTTTTCTAATTCTTTTCTAACATCATTAAAATCAACGTCTTTTATTTTTTTGTTTTGATTTAAACCCAAATAGGCAGTAACACCTGCTGCTTCACCCAACTGATTCATATTAACCATAACCCTTATTCCTGAAAAAGAAACAGGACTTGCATCAAGCATTCTTCCAGCTGTAATTACATTATTCGATTTCTCTGGAATTAGAGATCTTAATGGAACCTGATAAAAAGTTGGGTTAGCTTCTGTTTCCTCTCTCCACCTACCAACAACAGCGGGGTATCCGGGTCTTGAGTATCTTTCTGTTCCATCTAAGTACCTGAAAGTAATTCCTGGCTTGTCCTGATGATGCAAATCCAAAACATAACTTCCATTTGCAATTGCATCTTCAAACCTTTCACCATACATAGCCTCCTTGTCACTTACCTGATAAAGACATTTTACATGACGGGTTTCTCTTATTCCAATATAGGAAGGTAATCCTGTTAGTCCCACTTCAAAATTTTGTCCATACTTCCTTATCATGTCTAAAAATGCCCTTATCTGACGCCGACCTTCAATCTCAGCTTTTGTCAGATCATCAGCAAATGCACAATTTACGTTATAAACTCTTGTGCCAGATAACATATAGCTATTTGTTCCGGGTAATTGTGCCCCCCAGACAAAACCTTCAGGAATATTAAATTCTTTTCCATGTTCCTTTAATAATGAATTAAATTGTCCTGAATCCCATCCTTCAAAATAAGCGGTAGTTGATGGTGGTTGGATATAATCATGAATATAGGTTTTCATTCCCATTCGTTCACATAAATCACCATCTCCTGTTGCATCAATAAAATATTTAGCCTTTATTATACCTCTTCCTGATTTATTGTCAATAATTACACCTTCAAGTTTTCCATTTGAATCATTATATGGTTCCGAAAACAGTGTATGTAAATATGGAGTTATGCCAGATTCTATTATTAATTCATCCAAATCAATTTTTAGTTCCTGGGTATTTAAGGTAAAGTGACTTCTTTTGTCCTCTTGTCCGTAACTAACTGCATCTCGTTGAGCCAGCCGTTCAATAACTTCATAGGTTAATCCGGCAATTATTTGTTTATTCTTCTCAGTATTATACAAAGAATGCCAAATATTTACAAGACCATTCGTAGCAACACCGCCAAAAGCATTTTGTTTTTCAACAATTGCCACAGATGCTCCCAATCGGGCAGCTCTTACAGCGGCAAATACACCTGTGCAGCTACCTCCAAGAACACAGATATCAAATTCACCAATAACAGGAATTTGTTTTTTCCCCTTTGAGCGCTTGTTCTCTTTTGAAGAAAAAGATAATATTGAGAGTGAGCCTATGCCAATAGTGCCACCTACAAGGTTATTAATAAATCGTCTTCTGGATGCTGTTTTCATGATTTTAGTCTTTTATTTTCCATAATTTTTCAATGGGATATTTTAAATATTCTTCCGGATGTGTTTCCCATCTACCAGTTTCTTTTCCTCCTGAGCCAAAAGCATTGGAACGCCATAATCCTTTGGTATAGAAGCCTGTTCCATCCCACTCTAACTCTTGTCCATAAGCCTTTAACATAGAGATTAACTCTTCTCGGTTTATATCCTGTACTGTACTTCCTGAGTGTATCGCCAATGCTGCCGCAATACCTGCAGACTCACCCATCACCATGTATGTTCCTTCCATACGAATAGATGAGTAAGCAACATGGCTAGCTGACATCATCATCGGTACCAATAAGTTTTGAATCTCGTCTCTCTTTGGTATTATGGCACCATACGGAATTTGATAGGGGCCGGGGGATATTAGCTCAAAAACGTCTCCTTCCTGTACAAGTATATCGTCAATTACAGCTAATCGTGGCGGATAAATATCCACTTTGTAATAGCCCATTCCTATTGGCGTAGGTACATCGGTTTGCAATTGAATATCCTGTTGGGTCATTACATATTCACCAATCATTCGCCTGCCACCTCGCATGTATAAAAAAGGCCATCCGCTGGTTTCTTCGCGATAACCAGACAACAATCGTACATCTTGACCCGAAAAATCCGTTAGAGTCTTTACGTGATCAACAAAACCCTGCCAGATTCTTGATCGCGTTGCCCAGTCTCCATCCGGATACTCAGTCTGCATTCCCGGGATTGCACCGGTCATTAGCTGATTACGGTTAAAGTTAGAGTGCGGCCAGGTGGTAGTATAACCAGCTTCCTCATATCTTCTGAGCAGTTCATATACATCTTCATCTTTCTTTTCTGGGGGACCAATAGGAATTCCAGGGTATTGTTCCGTGGGATTGACCTCCCATGCCATTTTAAAGTTCCAACTCATAAAAAAACGGCTAGAATCTCCTTCTTCACCAATGGGATCAGGAAAAATTGGAGAAAGCAACCCGCTATTTGGATCACCTTTTACTTTGTAAGGGTCAACACCAGGGAATTTACGACTGACTATCACACCCGCCAAAGATTCACCATAATCTTCTCGTGATTCCCTGCTGACTCTATAAGAAACACCTGAATATGCCATCAGATCGCCTTCATAACTGGCATCAATAAACATTTTGGCCTTCACATTAGTTAGATTATCAGATGCCCGTTGTGAGACAGGAACTCCATTTTCATCAGCAGGCGCATATTCAAAAATGGCGTCTGCAATAATATCATTTCTAACATTGACCGATGCCAGTCTATGATTGGTAATCACCGTGATTAGATCAGCATACTCATCTAAGTACTCCTGTAACATTTCAACATTATCTTCCCCCGCGCCTTGATAATGACGCAAGGTAGGAGCATGGACACCAACATGAAGAGCAACATCTTTATCATAAAAATCTCGGGTTAGCCCACCCAGATGCTGCGGATCAGGCACATCTTGCTGCATCCTGAATCCTGAGGCAAGCAAACCCCCAATTGTGTGTGTTGGTTCAATAATTATTACAGAATATCCTTCTCTGGCTGCTGCTGTAGCTGCTAATACTCCTGAAGCGCTTGCTGCATAAACACAAACATCAGCCTCTATACTTTTTTTTATTATACCACCATTATATTCTTTTTCTGATTTGGATGCCTGATTTGGAATACATGTTATAAAGAAGAATGGTAGAAAAAAAACAATAAACAGATTTCTCATATTGATATTTATTATAAATTTTTTCATTTTTTAAAACTCAATTCCAATAGAGACGTTGACCAATCTCTTTTAATTTTTCTACATAACGTTTAATATTAATATCCTGAACCGATACGTTTTCTTCCAATGCATGAATAGCAGCAATTCCAGCGGATTCTCCAACTATCATAAATGTTGGCTCCATTCTGGCAGAAGCGTAACCTAAGTGAGAAGATGAAAATAAAACAGGAACTAATAAATTGGTGCATTCATATTTTTGAGGAACAATTGCCCGATAAGGTATGGGATAAGGTACATTAGTGGGACCAATTGCACCTCCTACAAACATATTTCCTTCAATTGCTACAAATAATGAATCATTTCGCTCAAACCATATTCGTCTTGAAGGATATGTATCTATTCCATATTGTGCCAAACCAATTGGGTCATCAATTTGTGTTCGGTTATAAACGTCGTGTTCAGTTATTGTATAGAGCCCCAACAAACGGCGACTCACACGGATATATAACTGATGAGGCCATCCATTCGTTTCAGCGTGATGATATATGTCGAGTCCTAAACTTGCCGTTTTATCACGAAAATCTTTTGGAACTCTTTTATCGGTGGATAAAAAATGATGTAATCCACGGAAATAGTTTTGATAGGTTTTCCAAATTCGGGCTTTTGTTCCATAATCACCTCCGGCATATAAGTGATTGATTCCTAAAGGAGCCATTGTTATCAACGATCGTCTTTGATAATTATATTCTCCTGCATTTAACCAACCAGGGAAAATCCAACTTAGTCTCTGCAACAACTCATTATTATCTTTAGAGGTATTTTTAATGTATTCAACATAGCGTCCAACCAATTCAAAATCATTGGCAGAATAATTATCTGGTGGTGCAATTGGTACACGCCTTTCAGGATCAGAAGTAACATAAAACCTGAAATTATAAGCCTGAGTGTAATGATCACCTGCACCCTGTTGTTTTCCATGATCATTCTCGACCAAAGGCAATAATCCACTTTGAGGATCGTCTGAAAGAATAAATGGACTAATTGGAGTAATATTATCCAAAGGCCTTACACCAGCCAATTCTTCATTAAACTCTAAAACTGATTCCCGGCCAATCTGATTCGAAACACCAGACCTGGCCATGAGCTCGCCATCATAACTTGCATCAATAAAAATTTTTGATTTTATTCTTAGATTATCATGAACCTTTGCTTCGCCTACCGGACTACCAAACTCATCGAAAGGTGCTAAATCAAAAATAACTTCTTTAATTTTTTGCTTTTCCTTGGCAGTGTGATTAACTCTGTGATCATAAATTACCTCAACATCATATTCATTCAATAGGTTTAAAAAATCTTCCCTAACATACCTGGGACTAATTGATTCTCTGCTTAGTTGACGAACTTTTTCAAGGGAAATTTCTCCTTCATTTGTTCTAACCCCTAATTTTAACATTAGTTCACGAGTAGTTCCTCCAATTGCGTCATAATTTGGCATATCCTGAACAGGTTTTAATCCTGCCCCTAATATTCCTCCTACCCATCTGCTTTGCTCGACAATTATTGCGTCATAACCAGCCTTTTTTACTGTTATAGCTGCCATTATACCTGATGGAGTGGCTCCATATATTAAAACATCTGTTTGGCGAGAGCTTTGATTAGGATTAATATTTTGATCACAACCAAAAATGGTAACAACCAATAAAAACATTGCTATTATGGTTTTTGCTATTTTCATTTCCAAAGTATTTTAATTGATTTTTTTTGATATTCTTCAGGGTGGGTTTCCCATCTGCCTCGATGCACTTTATCATCGCTTGGATTACTAAATATATTATAACGCCATTTTCTGTACCCTTTGCCATCCCATTCCAGTATTTGACCATAATCAATCATTGATTTCATCAATTTAGAACGGTTGATATCCTGTACTGCACAGTTTTCTTTTATAGCCTGAGATGCAGCTATTCCTGCCGATTCCCCCATAACCATATAGGTGGCTTCCATTCGGATAGACGAATACGCGATATGACTTGCTGACATGCACAATGGAACTAAGAGGTTTTCACAATCCTCTTTTTTAGGGATAAGTGCACCATAAGGAATTTGGTAAGGTCCGGGGGATACATTAACCCACAAGTTTCCTTCATGAGCCAGTGTTCCGTCATCCAAAACAACAAGCCGGTTAGGATAGACATCAACTTGATAATACCCCAAACCGATAGGAGTTGGAGGTTCAGTTTGTAACTGAAGGTCATGCTGTGTCATAATATATTCCCCAACCATGCGACGGCCACCTCTAATGTAAAGAAAAGGCCATCCGTTGGTATCCTCGTTAATTCCAGATAACAACCTGACTTCTTTGTCTGTAAAATCAGTCGTTGCCCTGTTATGATCAATCATCTCTCTCCAGACTTTTGACCTTGCAGGCCAATCACCATCAGGATAATCAAGGTGTCCACCAGGTAAAGCCCCGGTCATTAATTCACTTCTGTTATAGTTTTCATATGGCCAGGTTATTTTATAACCGGCATCAACATACCTCTGAAATAATTCATACAAGTCTTCATTTTTCTTTTCAGGTTGAGTTACCAGTATCCCAGGATATTCTTCTGTTGGATCTGTTTCCCATGCCAGCTTAAAGGAATATCCCATAAAAAATCTGCTACCCGCGCCAATTTCGCCTAAAGGATCAGGTGTAATACAATCGAGCAAACCACTTTGGGGATTTCCTTTTTCTTTGTATGGATCAACACCGGGAAATCGGGTTCCAACAACTGTACCGGCAAGCGACTCATTATATTCATTAAGTGATTCTTTACCAACCCTGTATGGCACATTTGAAAAAGCCATTAAGTCTCCTTCATAACTGGCATCAATAAAAATTTTCGACTTAACTGAAATTAATTTATCCGTTAGGCGATACGGAACTGGCACACCATCCTTTCCGGGGGGGGCATATTCAAAAATGGCTTCTTTAATAATTTTATCAAAAACTTCAACTTCAGCCAATCTGTGATTTAAAATGACTTGTATTAAATCATTATACTGACTTATCATCTTATTTAATGAAGCTATATTATGTATTCCAGCTCCCTGTTTATGTCTTAATTTTGGATAATTAATATCGCTTTGATAAAATTCTCCTGTTAGACCACCAAGGTGATCTGCGTAAGGAACATCTTGTTGCATTCGAAAACCTGAACCAAGTAAACCACCAATTTTTGATGCAGGTTCAATTATAATTACTGATAGGCCTTCACGGGCAGCTGCTGTTGCAGCAGCAATACCCGGCCCGCTTGCTCCATAAACACAAATATCTGAACTGAGTTGTTTTGATATTGTTACATTCGCATTATTTTCGGCTATGCTTGATAATCCAATTATTATTGGGATTAAAAGCAAAGTGCTTTTCAATTTGGATATAAACATGTGAATAATTATTAAACTCATTTTGAAATCGTTACGTAATTTCTATTCTCAAAAAAATTTTGAATAGATAAAAAATGTCAACCTCTTGTTTATGAGTTGAAGTTGTAAAAGAAAGAAGGGATATTTAAAGGAAATAAAATTATCCCTTCTTAGTTACCTATTTAAAATAAAATCTAAATTTTAATATCCCGGATTTTGAGTAAGATTAGAATTAATATCTATTTCACGTTGAGGAATTGGCCATAAATAATCTACATTTTCCCGAAAAAATAATTCCTTTACAAAATAATAACCCTCATCATCCACTTCAAATTTGGTATAGTTTTCCGGATCAGTAGTTAATTTCATACCATACATTTTAGCTCTTAAAACGATATGAGCTATTCGCCATCTGAATAAATCAAATAAGCGGAAACCCTCATAAGCTAGTTCCACGCCTCTCTCTCGTCTTAAAATTACAGTTAATTTCTGCGGATCAGTTTCTGTTACAGGAGGCATACCAACAGATTCTCTTCCCCGGACTTTATTTATTGTTTGGTCCAATAAACCTTGATTAATGCTATGCCCTGCCTCAATTTTTGATTCAAGATAACTTAAAAGAATTTCTGCAAATCTAATCATCTTGAAATCAGCTCCATAATTTGTAACATCACCGGAAAAGTCTTCATCTGCATACTTTTTCAACGCATATCCGCTCCAATCTCGCCGAAGTAATTGGCTTGGATATTTAGTTGGTGAAGAATCTGGATGAGCTACAAAAACAGAGCCTTTCCAAACGGTAAATTCAGGTATAAAAATAGTTTCATAAAGCCGTGGGTCTCTGTTTAAATAAGGTTCATCAGGATTATACAAAGGAGATTCTTTTATTGGTAATCCGTCGATGCATTCGTACGTGTAGATAAAATTCTGATAAGGATTGTAGTGTCCCCATCCACCAAATTGAAAAGGCAAACTCCATCTCTGGGCCACAGGATATTCGTCACGCATATGTTTAATGCTTAATATTATTTCACTACTTCCATCACCCTTTTCTTCAAAAATTGCTTTATAATCCGGATGAAGTTCATATTGGTTCATGTTAATTATCCTTTCGTAAGTAGTGACCGCCTCAGTCCACATTTTTTCTGACATTTGCAATCTTCCCAAAATTGCCAATGCGGCAGCACTTGTTATTCTACCATGCTCTGATGCAGGTCTTGTGACAGGCAAAATATTTGCAATTTCAGAAAGTTCATTTAAAACAAAACTTACTACTTCTGCCTTTGTATTACGCGAAACATTATTTGCTTCGCTAATTGTTTGAGGTTCTGTAACCAAAGGAACACCTCCCCATAATTGAGACATCCAGAAATAGTAAAAAGCACGAATGAACCTTACCTCTCCTTTTATTTGCTCCTTTTTAGATTCGTTCATATTGACTTTTTCAATATTTGCTAAAAAAAGATTACATCTCGCTATCTGCCTGTAACTCGTTTGCCAGTAGGTTTGTATTATACCATATGATGAAGTTAAACTTCCATTGTTGATTTGCGTAATTTGCATATCTTTTTCATAGCCGTAATCTGTGGTCAAGTCTAACCTAACATGGGAGTTTGTACTGTAAAAATTAAATGTACTTTGACCATCTCCTCCGAAATCATAAACAGCTGTCAAGGCACGAATTGCATCACTTTCAGTTTGCCAAAATGAATCTTCAGATAATTGGTCAGGAGGATATTTTTCCAGTAAACTCTCACAACTTATCAACATGAAGAATGTTAATAGAATTAGTAAACTATTCTTCATTTTTTTAAAATTATAATATGCTTTCATATTCAAATACTTTAATTTTTTTTTTAAAATGTTGCATTTATTCCAAAAAGAAATGTTACTGTTGGTGGATAATTTGAACCACTTTCAGCATCCCATCCTGGATAAAAAGAATCAAATGTTAACAAGTTTACCGCACTGCCATAAATTCGAACAGGAAAATTGGGTAAACTATAACCAAGTTGAAGATTACTTAATTTTATAAACGATGCACTACGAATCCAAAAATCTGATGTCCAGAAATCAACATTCCCTGCATTAAGTACTTTAGCTTTGGGATATATGGCATTTGGATCTGGATTTTCAGGTGTCCATCTGTTTTCATATATCCATCTTTGTACATTACTTCCCAAATATAATGCTCGTCCATGATAGCCCGACAAAATCCGGTCATGTCCACCAAGACCTCTCCACGTCATAGAAAAATCAAAGTTTTTATATCTGGCATTGAAATTTGCACCAAAGGAAAATCGCGGAAATGTACTGCCCAAAACCTCTCTATCGAACTCTGGATCAACTACTCCATCGGGAACTCCATCCGGACCACTTATATCCCGGAAACGATATTCTCCCGGCGTGGCATTATAAGGTTGGTCCGGATAATTATTAATATCAGCCTGATCTATAAAGAGTCCATCAACTCTATAGCCATAGATTGCCTGCAAAGGTTGACCAATAAACAAGCCTGCACCAATATCTTGTTCAACATTTGCAATTTCCAAAACTTTATTATTAACGACAGAGAAATTTACTCCAATATTATACGAAAAGTCATTGATATAATTCAAATGTCGTAAATTAAAGTCCCAACCTTTATTATTTACAATTCCAGCATTTGTTTCAGCGGAAGGTAATCCAAGAATATAAGAAGATGTAACATTATATAAAATTCCCGTTGTCTTTTTTGTGAAATATTCTGCTTCCAACTGAATTTTACTCTCAAACAAATCAACATCTACTCCAATATTGGAAACTCTTGTTGTTTCCCATGTTATTTCTTTATTGGCTACAACTGTTGCAGCAGCTCCAGGGTAAATTGTAGGAGAAACCCCAAAAGGATACTTAAAACCTAATCCGAAAGTCTGTTGATAAGGATAAGTACCAACTTGCTGATTTCCCAGTTCTCCAATAGATCCACGAAGTTTTAAAAATTTAATCCATGTTAATCCATCGTTATTTTGAAAAAAGTTTTCTCTGGATATTATCCAACCAGCGGATGCAGAAGGGAAAACACCATACCTGTTTTCTTTTGGAAATCGTGAAGATCCATCATACCGAATGTTGCCTTCAAATAAATATTTTTCAGCAATTTGGTAATTTATCCTACCAAACAATGATTGCAAAGCCCATTCGCTGGATGAGCCATTACTTCTCATGCCTGCTGTACCACCAGCATTTATTTCATGCAATGTATTACTTGGAAATCTTTCACGATACCCTTGCATAAATTGATATTTGTAATCTTCTAAAGAATAGCCTCCTAATAAATTTAATTTGTGTATTCCAAAAGTCAAGTCATAATTTAAATATCCTTGCAAGGTTAATAATGAATTATTCGAATCGGTAATTGTAAGTTTTTGTGGACCTGAAGTGAAGAATGGATCTACAATTAATTCTGATTCAAATAACCTGTTTTCGGAAGTATTATACCTGTAACCAAATACACCATTGAACGTTAATGATTTTAGCAACTTGTATTCTAATCCAAAATTTGTTGTTAGATGATTACCTCTCAACCTTAAAAATGATTCACTATCCATCCATCCAGCAGTTGTAAAACCTGCAAGATTCCCATAAGAACCATCAGATTTAATTGCAGGAATTATATTGGGAATTTTAATTCCGTATGTAATTATCTCATTCAAATTATTTTGTCCATCACCACCAGGAGAAGCTGGTTCATTCCTTGTGTCTTTTTCACCTGAGATATTTGCTGTGAAATTTAATTTTTCACTCAGGCGACTATTTAAATTTAATCGAAAATTATACCTGTCATAATTCGTTTTTTCGACTAATCCATCCTGGTAGAGGTATCCAAAAGAAAATCTGTATTGATGCTCTGATGTTCCACCAATCATACTTATGTTATGATTTGTTTGAAAGCCACTTCCACTACTCAATAGGTCTAAATAGTGATTTGAGTTTCCAAAGTCAGGATCTTCACCCGACTTATATTTCTGTATTGCTTCTTCACTATGAGGTGGTGTTCTACCTTCATTTCGTGCTGCTTCATTTTCGAATTCTGCATATTGCCATGATGGAACTATATCTACTAATGTTGAAGCTTTTTGAAAACCAACGTTGCTGTCAAAATTAATTTCTAAACGCCCGGCTTGTCCTTTTTTTGTTTCAACCAGAATTACGCCATTAGCTGCCCTAGCTCCATATATTGCAGCAGATGCAGCATCTTTTAACACTGAAATACTTTCGATATCTGTTGGATTGACATCATCTATACTTCCTTCCAACCCATCAATTATTACCAACGGAGAATTCCCCGCAGAACTGAAAGTGCCTAACCCTCGAATCCTTATGCTTGTGGCATCTCTACCCGGTTGACCACTTCCCTGCTGAATGGAAACTCCTCCCACTAAACCAGCTAACAATTGCGATGTCTGGGTAACATTTCTTCTTTCAAGAACTTCACTTCTAACACTGGAAACAGAACCAGTAAGATTTGTTTTTATTTGTTTTCCAAAACCTACAGCCACAACTTCTTCAATACCAATAGTCTCTTCCTCCATCACCACCGTAAAAGTTGTCCTTCCTTCGATGGGTAGTTCCTGGGTCCGCATTCCTACAAAGGAAAACTGTAAGATTTCGGCATCGTTGGGAATGGCTAAGGAAAAATTACCATCCGAATTGGTTACGGTGCCGGTAGTAGTTCCTTTTACTACAACAGTTACTCCAGGCAACGGAAGACCGCGTTGATCAGTGACCACACCTGTAACGGTTCGTTGCTGCTGGGACGGTTGCTCCGGAATTCTTAATCTCTCCGCTTTGTGAATCACAATCTGCCGGTCATACACATCCCAACCCACATTCTGGCCTTTGAATCCGGCATCGAGAACCTGCTGAATGGTGGCATTCTCCAGTTCTACGGTTACCTTTTTCTTCAGGTCCAGATCTTCGTTTTTGTAGAGGAACACAAATTCGCTGTTGTCCTCCACGTACTTCATCAGTTCAGTTACGGTCCCGTTCTTTAGTTTAATGTTCAGACGGGTGTTTTGCGAATAGCTGCTGGCGCTCGCCGTAAGGAGGAAGCCAACCATAAGAAATAATGTTAATCGCATAATTCGCCCCCATTTTTTTTTGGTTTCCCTGTCGGGGAAACCGGTTAAACAAATAATTTTCATAATTTTGTAACGTTTAGAATGAATACTAATAATATTTGGTATTTATTTAGTTAAACCCGGCGGGTGTGCCACCACCTTCCGGGTTTTTTGATTCTATTTAATTACATAGAGTTTTTCGTTAATTTCTAAAATTTGTAATCCGGTTAAACGTTCCAGGTACTGGAATACTTCACTGCGTTCCTGTGCCACATCCAGTTTCCCTGAAACCTGGATACCGCCCTTGAACGGGTCGTCGAACTGAAACTGAATGTTGTAAAACCGTTCCAGTTTTTTGGTAATGCGGTTAAAGTCGGTATTGCTGAAGTGAAACAACCCCCGGGTCCACAGGGTATATTCTTCCACATCCACGTATTGTGTGCGTGTTTCCTGCGTTTTTTTATTAAAGTAAGCCAGTTCACCCGGTTTCAGTAAAACGCCTTTTTCCCGTTTGCCGGCGGAAGTGCTTTTTATTTCCACGCTGCCCTCGGCCAGTACCGTCAGCACGGCAAAGTCTTCCGGATAGGCTGTTACATTAAACCGGGTACCCAGTACTTCCAGCAGCATATCGGCCGTTTTAACCACAAAGGGTTGTTTATTATTTTCCTGCACATCGAAAAACGCTTCTCCCGACAGAAACACCTCGCGGGTTTTGTCCACAAACCGGGAGGGATAGAATAAACGGCTGCCGGCATTAAGCCATACCCGGGTGCCGTCGGCCATTGTAATGTCGGTACGGCTGCCGTAGGGAATAACCACCGTGTTCATTTCGGGTACGGCACTGCCCGCATCGCCTTTAATGCTTTGTTCGTTATTGAGCAGAATATTGCCGTCGGCGGAATATTCCAGCCGCGATTCGCCCGGGTTGAGGGCAATTTGTTCACGGTCGCCCAGAATAAGCAGAGGCTCCTGCACCTGGGCAGGCAGCGTCGCATTTTCAATTACAAACTGCGGCTGCTGCCTGCTTTCCATGTACAGGTAAACTAAACTACCACCTATAAACAAAAAGATAAATGAAATGGCGGCATAACGCATGGCTGTTCGCATAAAACGGGTACGACTGCGTTTACGGTCGGTGCGTTCCAACATGCGCACAATACGTTTGGCCAAAGCCCTTTTCTCTGTTTCAGTAAGCTTTTTTTCCTCGTATTTGAGATGTATTTCAATCTGTGTTTTTAATTCAATGATTTTTTCAGCGTGTTCCGGATTGTTTTCCAGGTAATGGTTCCAGTAGGCATTAATTTCAGGGGACGGGTGAAATATCCATTTGAAAAACAGCGGGTTTTCAATTATGCGGTCGTAAATGTTCATACGGTTTACTCTGTTTTAATTTTACCGGTTTTTTCCGGTTTCTGCACATAAGAGGAAGAAGGGACGGAAAAGGGGACAAAAAATCAATATGTTGTAAAACATGTTTTTGGAATTAGTAGTAAATGTTGCTCATTCAGTTCGTTTTTCCAATCCTGAAATAAAAGCTGAAGTTCATTCACTCTTTCAGGTTCCGTTTCCGCCAGATTGTTTGTTTCAACAGGATCAATCTGCAAATTATACAGCTCCCAGGAATTATTCAGCCCGTGGCGGTATATGCGAGATAAAGAAAAAACGGTTTACTTTCATTTTTGTACTCTTCGAGCCATTGCAGTGCGTAATTGGTAAAATAATCGGTGGTGTAAAAATCCTTCTCTGCCGGTGTGTTTTATGGTAATTGCTCTGCTGAGCATAAACGCCGGTAAGCAGGCAGGCCCTCGACGGAAAACATTTCGATGTATTGTGAAACTGTGTAAACCGCATTCCCCCTTCGCCCAGTTTATCGAGATTAGGCGTTTGCACTTCGCTTCCATAACACCCAATATCTGACCAGCCTAAATCGTCGGCACTGATTAAAATGATGTTGGGCAGCTGACTTTTCTTTTCTTCAGTTTGATTTGAACATGCAAATAACAGAGAAAGAAAGAGCAAAACAGAAACCTGTAAAAATTTCATTTTCAGGCAATTTTTATTTTCTGTTAATATGGATTATAATCTTCCTTTATCACCCTTTTCACCGCCTCCAAATGGCCGAATCCGTATTTCATATCGGGTAAAAGATAGCCGCCTTCAATCCATTCGTTCCACGAAAAAACAGTGATTAACTTCGGCTGTTCCGGATGTTCGTCGCAATACTCTTTTGCTTTTTGGAGGAAAGCGGCAAAACTTTCGGGCGATTTGTTGTAATGCACCACGTGTTCTTTTCCTTTGTGCGGGAAACGCGGAGAATCGTCCCAGCCAATGGAAACATTTGGGAAATAAGGAATTGAAGCAGTTTCATCCCACTGTTTCCGGCGTTCCATCGATTCGGTTCCCCACTGAATGTAATCCACAGGATGCGGGCCGCCCCAGTTGTATTTCGTTACGCTGTTCACCCCAATCGTTTCAAGGTTCTGCAACAGGTTCTGATTGGGCGATTCAAAAATGATCATCTGAAGGTGAAGGTCGGGAAAGCCGGCCTTTTTGGTTTCTTCCCTGAAGTAATCTATTGCTTTCCGGGTTTCTTCAACATTCCCGAAACTTTTTATCAGATTGTAAATGCTGAAAACGGAATAAACCGGACAGCCATCAATTTTGAAATAGTTGGGCTGGCTGAAATAGTTTTTTATCACCCGGTCAACAATAATCTGAAAGTTCTCCCAGTCCACTGCGCCCTCCCACATAATGGATGTATCGTCGGTAAAATTGTGTACATTCCAGTAATTCCGGCGCACATCGTGGTTGGCCCACATGAGGTAAAACTGCATTTTGTCACTGTTTTTCGCTTTCAGAAAACCGTTGTTGAGCGAGCTTTCCAGAAACGGTCCCTCGTCGAACCAGTACCAGTCGAAAATAAAGACATTCACCCCATGATCGGTCGCTGCATCAATCCATTTTTCCATCACCTCCGGATCATCGTCCAGCTCATATCCCCATAGCGGAACTTTGGGCTGGTAATGTCCCTCGAACCGGGGATTTCCTTTTTTTATGATTTCCCACTCGCCGGTGCCTTCGGGCCACAGCATGTCGCCAAAACGCTCATCGTGGTGGCACGACGGCCAGATATAAGCTGCAACGTAATATTCGTCTTCAGCAGATTGTTCAACTTGCTTTTGTCCTGAAGAATTGCATGAAACAGCGCCTATTGCCACAAAAAGTAATGTGACAGCAATAAATTTCGTTTGAAAAGTAAATCTGGTCATAGTTATGATTGTTTTATTTCTTCAATTTTGAAATGTTACAAGTTTAGTGAATTTTCAACGCCTTGCTTATTATTTCAACTTTTATTTCTGTGGTTTCCTGCATCACCTCGCCGTCAATCTGGAACTCCTGCGGTTCGGACATTGTGATTTCTGTACTGGAGGCAGAATAGACCCGTACATATCTCATTTTATGCAGTTTGCCAAAAAAAGAGGCATAAATAAAGGTAAAAACAAACCACCAGGGATAGGGCCTGATGATGATGATTTCAAATTTCCCGTCGTCGATTTTCCCGGTTGGATTGATAATTGCGCCGGTACCAAAACTTTTGGCATTTGCAATTAAAACCATTTCGGCTTTCATTTTGCGTCGCCGGTGTTCAGGCAGTTTAATATAAAACGAGAAACAGGTTTTCCCTTCAAAAAGTTCTTTAAAAAGCTGCTTTCCGTAACCAAGTATCCCTTTGGAGCCTTCTTGTTCGAACCGTTTTACAATGCGTGCATTCAGGCCAATATCGGCCAGGTGAAGGCAGAAATGCTTTTCATTCAGTTGAACAACATCTATTGGTTTGGCTTTCTCATTCAGAATTTTCTTCAGTGCTGCCTCAAAATTTTCAGGGATATCGAGATTGTAGGCCAGTCCGTTGGCCGAACCTGCCGGAATAACACCCAGTGTAATCTCACTTTTAATAAGCAGAGTAGCTACCAGATTCACAGTGCCGTCTCCACCAGCAGCAACAACGATTCCGGGGTTTATGTTTTTTATGCGTCGGCGAACTTCTTCCAAATCGTTTTCTCCGGTAGTCCGGTAAATTTCATATTCAAAGTTGTATTCTTCGGAAAAACGGGAAATAACAGCATCGGTACCCTGTCGCTGCCCCCTGCCCGATTTGGGATTAATAACGAATAAAATCCGCTTTTTTGAACTGTTTTTCAATGATTGTAGTTTAAACTATTGTGGCTTAAAAATAAGAAAAAATCATATCTTTCTGACATCCAAAAAGATTCCGCTTTCATGGTTTTTTGCAGAATCCACTGCTTGGACAAAAATCTTTGCAGCCTCATCGGGTTTCGGCATTTTTCCTGTGCCCTTAGCCTCTTTTAAATACTGAACCACAGGATATTTGTCATCGTCTTCCAGCGAATAGATGTAATCCTGCATTCCGGTATCCACAAGGCCAGGGGCCAGCGCGCAAAAATGGGTGCCGGTGTATTCCTTTGCATACAGGCTGATGAGCATATTCAGTGTAGCCTTCGAAAGTGAATAAGCATTCCAGCCACGGGCACCGCTCACCGCAGCGCCGGATGAAACCGCCACAACTTGTTTAATTTCATTCACTTCGCGAAACAGGGTTTCCAACAAAATCTTGTTTGCCCATACATTCACATCCATCACTTTCTTTATTTCGCCGAGGCTGGTATCTTTAACATCTTTGATTTCACTTAAAACACCGGCATTCAGAATCACCAAACCGAGAACCTGAACATCTTTCAAAAAAGAAATCAGGTTGGTTTCCACCTCGTTGAACCGCGCTATATCCTGAACCAGAAAATGGAAATTGGAATAACTGTTCAATTCATCATTCATTTTCCGACTTAAACCGTAAACCCGGTGTCCGGCCCCGAGATAATATTTTGCCAGTCCAAAACCAAGTCCCGAACTGTTACCGGTAATAAATACATTCATGTTTTCTGCTTTTAAATTCTGCCAAAAAATATACGAAATAATTGCGCCAAAACCAAAGCAAGTGAACACCAGCCGTTCAAAAGCATCATTTGTGGAGACATGAGGAAGAAAAACATCATCAAAAAAATTGAGTATTTTTTAAAATCATTTATTAATCAATTCCGGTTACACTTCCTTCAATCTCAACAAATCTCTATCAATCATCACAAATAACTACTTTCCTCTCCCTCTCACTTCCTGAAACTAAACACAAACAAATTCAGAAAATCCTCTCCCAGTTTTCCTCGGAGAAGCTTTAAAATGCGTTGCACCTGTTTTTTTACGGTATCGGATTTGCAGTTGATTAACTCCCCAATTTCGGTGTAGGTTAAACCGCTGTTGAACTTCAGAAATAGCAGTTCCCGTTTTTTGGAGTCGAGGTTCTGCAATTCATTCTTGAGCAATCCTGTGTGTTCTTCCAAATCATCCAACTCAGCTTCCTCGATCGGAAATTTAAGGTCGAACTGTGCCACAAAATCATCGTAATGAGAAAAACGGAATTTTTCGCTAAGCTTTTTTACAATATTGTGCCTCAAAGATTTATACAGATAAAACTCCAGTGATTCGGGCTTTTTCAGCCTGCTGCTGTACTTGTAAATATCGAGAAAAACATCCTGAATGGCATCTTCTACCAGTGCATGATGGGGGGTTATTTTCATTCCATAGACAAACAATGCATCCACATACTCGTTGTAAATGGTTTCAAAAGCCCGGCGGTCGCCCGCTCTGAACTTATCCCAGATTACCTTCCAATATTCGTTTTCGTCAGCCCGATACACTTTTTCCGGTTTGTAAGTTTTATTAGTTGAATGGCGAAGGTAGCAATTTAAAGAGAATTACGAATCGGAAAAGAGCGATTCCACAAACTCGCGGCGACGGAAAATTTGCAGGTGTTCCATTTTTTCACCGATGCCAATGTATTTCACCGGAATTTTAAACTGGTCGGAAATACCGATAACCACTCCCCCTTTGGCGGTTCCGTCGAGTTTGGTGAGGGCCAGCGCCGTAACCTCGGTAGCCTTTGTAAACTGTTTGGCCTGCTCGAAGGCATTTTGCCCTGTGGAGCCGTCGAGAATAAGCAGCACCTCGTGGGGCGCACCCGGCACAATGCGCGACATCACCTTTTTGATTTTCGACAGCTCGTTCATCAGGTTCACCTTGTTGTGCAGGCGTCCGGCCGTATCGATAATCACTACATCGGCATAGTTTGCTTTGGCCGAGGAAAGGGCATCGTAGGCCACCGAAGCCGGGTCGGATCCCATACTTTGTTTTACAATGGGGACATCCACACGGCTTGCCCATATTTCGAGCTGCTCGATGGCTGCCGCCCGGAAGGTATCGGCAGCGCCCAGATAAACCTTTTTACCGGCCTCTTTAAACTGATAGGCAAGCTTTCCTATGGTAGTGGTTTTGCCAACGCCGTTAACACCAACCACCATAATTACATAAGGCTTTTCTCCTTCAGGAAGATAAAAATCAGATACATCCTCTGTGTTGTTTTCCTCGAGCAGAGATGAAATTTCGTCTTTCAGAATCGTATTTAACTCCTCTGTTCCCAGATATTTATCGCGGGACACACGGGCTTCTATGCGTTCAATAATCTTCAGGGTGGTCTCAACGCCAACGTCCGAAGTAATCAACACCTCTTCCAGGTTATCGAGTACTTCGTCGTCAACTTTCGATTTTCCGGCAACGGCACGCCCCAGCTTTTTAAAAACACTTTCTTTGGTTTTCGACAGACCTTTGTCGAGATTCTCCTTTTTACTTCTCGTAAAACTTCCGAATATTCCCATTGAGTTTCATTTTTTGTGGCCGGTAAAAATAGTAATATTTTACCTCATAAAAATTTCATCGTTCACAAGTAAGCCATTTTGAAAAAATTACAGCTCATTTTCATGTGTTTTTGCCATCTTTACATTTCAAAAATAAATCAAATAAAAACAGATCATGAGCCGAATAGTTACTATTTTGTCCCTTTTCTTTTTCATTTTCAACCAGACTGGTTTTTCACAAGAAGCCGCGCGTGCTGTATTTTTTGCCAACCGCGGCGGCGACCGGATGTGGCTTACTTACCAGGACAATCAACGCGCTTTATACCGGATAATTACGGATGAAGCATTCAAATTACTTGATGAGCGGGCAGAAAAAGTTTCAAAATATCAATCTGCCGAAGAGTGGAAAGCACATCAAAATGCTGTAAAAACAGCCTTGTGCGGTTCATTGTCAAAGTTTAAGAAAACGCCGTTGAACGCCCGAACCACCGGAATTTTGGAACGGGAAACTTTTACAGTTGAAAAGGTATTGTTTGAATCGCACCCGGGTTTTTATGTAACTGCCGGGCTGTTTCTGCCAAAAAAGCGGCAAAACCCGGCTCCGGCTGTAATTTATGCCTGCGGCCACACCGAGTTGGGCTTCCGCAGCGAAACCTATCAGCATGTGATTCTGAACCTGGTTGAAAAGGGTTTTATCGTTCTGGCATTCGATCCGTTGGGGCAAGGCGAACGCCTCCAATATCCCGATGCCGAAACCGGAAAATCGAAAATAGGTGGTCCAACAAGAGAACACTCCTACGCCGGGGTTCAAACACTGTTAACCGGCACTTCGCTTACCGATTATTTTATCTGGGATGGCATTCGCGTGCTCGATTACCTGGAAACACGCCCGGAAGTGGACATGAAACGCATTGGAATGACCGGCCGCTCGGGTGGCGGGACACAAACCGCACAAATTGCCGCCTGCGACGAACGCATTTACGCTGCTGCGCCCGAGTGTTACATCACCAGTTTTAAACGGTTACTGCAATCCATTGGCCCGCAGGACGCCGAACAAAATCCATACAACGCCATTGCCAAAGGTTTCGACCATGCCGATTATCTGCATATCAGGGCGCCAAAACCCACGCTGATAATTACCACCACCCACGATTTTTTCAGCATCCAGGGAGCGCGCGAAACCTTTGCCGAAGTGCAAAAATCGTACGCTGCTTTGGGGCACCCCGAAAACGTTCAACTGGTGGAAGACCTGGGCGTTCACGAATCGACCAGAAACAACCGTGAAGCGCTTTACACTTTCTTTCAGAAACACCTCGGTTTACCCGGTAATTCGGAAGATGTTGAAACAACGCCGTTTTTAGTTGAAGAACTTTGGGTTACCCCAACCGGGCAGGTGGGCACTTCGTTTGAATGCGAAACGGTTTTCAGCCTGAACAGTAAATATTTTCCGGGGAAAAAGGTTCCTGAAAACGACTTGCCTCAGAAAGTTGGACAAACGGCCGGAATTGAATTTCAGAGAAAACTGACCGCAGCGGTTTACACCGGGAAATTCAGTACAAACGGATTTACGGTGGAAAAATACTTCCTTGAAAACAGTTGGAACGATTATGCTCTGCCGGTTTACGTAATGAAATCGGACAGCGGAAATTCAGGAAATCCGATCATGTGGTTTCACCCCGAAGGAAAGGCAAAAATTTTGGAAGAGCCGCTTTTAACTGAAATTCTGGCCGCCGGACACATAGTTGTTTCTGCCGATTTGCCCGGAACCGGAGAACTGCACGACCCGGAATTTACCGGCGATGGTGTCATCCAGGGCGTTCCGTTCAATTATACATTCGGAGCAAACCTGGCCGGGAAAAGCATACCGGGCATTCAGGCCGAAGCCATTGATTTGCTCATGCAGTTTACTCAAAAGAAACTTCCCGGAAAACCTGCGGCGGCAGTTGTTCAGGGAAATGCAGCGCCGGCGGTTTTGCATTATGCCGTGCTGAAAAATCCGTTCCGCAAAATCACCTTTCATGAATTTCCCGGTCAGCTGGAAAAATTAACCACGCAGGAATATTACGACCCTGTGGTTGCATTTACTGCAGTGCCCGGCAGTTTGTACCATTACGATTTGCCTGATTTAACCGGATACCTGGAAAATACCGGAACCAAAATCATTTTGGAACCGGTCAGATAATCAATTGTAATAAGCTGGTGACAGCTGACTTGCAGAAACCAGCTCCATAAAACTTCAAATAAATAGACTTGCTAACTGGCCCGTTTAAACGAGCTAAAAGTATTGCAAATGACGTATTGGTTTATTATATTTGTACGTAACTTAATATGGAAATTATGGAAACAAAATTAACATTGAGACTAAATGATAATGTTATCGCAAGAGCTAAAAATTATGCACGCAGTCATAAGATTAGTCTTTCCAAGATGATTGAATCTTATCTCGACAGCATTACCAAACAAAAAGCAGAAGAGAAAAGGATTTCAATTACTCCTCTTGTTGAGAGCTTGAGCGGTGTGATTGATTTACCTGCTGACTTTGATTACAAAAAAGAATATCGTGATTATTTAGAAGAAAAGTATAAATGAAAAAACTGTTCGTTGATACAAATATTGTGATTGATTTATTATCACGGAGAGAGCCCTATTTTGAAGAAGCCGCTGAATTATTTTCTCTTGCAGATAAAAAGCAAGTCGAATTATCAGTTTCATCTTTGACCATTGCAAACACCAGTTATGCATTGTTGAGACAATTGGATTCGAATAAAGCGAAATCGGTTTTAAGAAAACTTAGGTTGATTCTTAAAGTCTTGCCATTGGATGATAAGATTATTGGACTGGCTTTAAATGACGAGACTTTTTCAGATTTTGAGGATGGACTGCAATACTTCACAGCAATTGAAGACGAGCAAGAATTGATTATTACCAGAAACCTTAAGGATTTTAAAAATTCAATACTACCAACAATGACAACTAAACAATTTATTGAAACGATTGAATAAACCACGTTATAACCCAAAAACATCAGAACGGCAAATCCTTTTGTTTTAACGAATTGTAGCCCAGTTCGTACAACTCATGTGCATGACTTAAACTGAGGATATCGTATGTATCGATTCCTTCAGGCTCTATGTAAACCGAAGAATATTTCCTGACCTCGTTCATGTTGGCATTTACGCTCATGTAAAAAGTGCGCGTGGCGATCTGAATGAGGTTGTTGAATTTCTCGCGGGGATTCAGCGGGCTGATGTTCACTGCCAGTATGTTTTCGCAGTCGTTTTTGATGGGTTCAACCGGAATATTGTCCACCAGGCCGCCATCCACATACTTCTGGCCATCCAGTTTAACCGGCGAAAACAACACCGGAATAGATGACGATGCCAGAATAGTTTTGTCCAGCGGACCGCTGTTTTTGTATTCTACTTTTCCGGTATTCAGGTTCGAAACCGAAATAAAAAACGGAATGGGTAGGTCTTCGATGTTTTTATACGAAATTTCTTTCTGAATCACTTCCTGTAAACCGTTCAGTTTCAGCATGCCATCAACCGGAATATGCAGATTGGTGTATTTAAAAAACCAGCCTTTGTTGAAAATTTTCAAAATTTCTTCAGGTGATTTTCCGCCAGCTATAAAAGCACCCACAATGGCGCCCACACTGGTTCCTGAAATCACATCGGGCCGTATTCCTTTTTCATAGAGGGCGGCAATTACTCCAAGGTGAGCAAATCCGCGGGTTCCGCCGCCGCTAAGTACCAAACCAGTTTTATATTTTTTCATTAAAAGCTATTCAACGGGAACTATTGTTATGACGCATTTTTAATTTTTCGAAGTTCAATCAACTCCTTATTCATTTCGTATTGTTTTTGCAACCGAACCCAAAATTCAGCAGGAATGTTTAAAACCTTTTCCAGCGAAAGAGCAAACGGGATAGTTATACTTCGTTCTCCTTTCATAAAAAGGCTGATAAAGGATTTATTAAAACCGGAAGCATTTACAAGGTCAACCTGTTTCACATTCCTTGCTTCCATTTCATCTTTTACAATTTCTGCAGGATGAAAAATATCTCCCGGCACCATATCATTCGCATATATATTCTTCATTTCTCGTAATGCTTTGAAATTTCTGTGACAAGAATAATCTCACATACTAATTGTTTCTCTTTTTCCTCATCTAAAATAAAAATCAGTCTATACTGTTTATTAAGTCTAATAGAATAGTATCCCTCTCTGTCTCCCTTTAATTCTTCAAAATTCAAACTTTTAAACAAAGTAAGTTCATTTATTGAGTCAATACTTACTAAAATCTGTACCTTTTTCTTAAATTGTTTAATTATATCCTTTTGAAACGGCAGTTTCCCCCTAATTTCATCTAAAGGTGTCAAATAGAAATATTCTAATTCGCCAGTTTTGAATTTTACTTTCACCCTTCAAAAATAGAAAAAAGTTTACAAAACTGAAAACTTTCACTTACGAAATAAAGGTTTGGAAAGATAAAATTAAAACCAATACTGTATCCCTTTTCTGGCGTTAAGGTTAATGCAAAAAATAATCATATCTGAAACAAATTAGAATTATATTTGCATAAAAGGCAAAATTTAGAAATGCCAGGTTGATTTTAGAACTTGTTCAAAACCCATAAAAACCAAAAAAGTGAAAAATATTCTTTCCTTTCCCATTCTTTTTTTATTCAGCGTCCTTTGGGGCTGCCAATCCAACAAAGAGCCAGTAACACCCGATTCGGGATTTGGAAAATATGTGCAGGCCTACACCAGCGGAACGGTCTCGACAGAGGCGGTCATTTCTGTTTACCTGGCGCAACCTGTAACAAAAACAAATGCCAATACAAAAAATTTATTCCGGTTTTCGCCTGAAATAAAAGGTGAGGCAATTATAGTTGGCGATCGAATTATTGAATTCAGACCTTCAGAGCCGCTTAAACAGGGTACTGCATACAAGGCAGACTTTCAACTGGGAAACCTGATGGATGTCGAAACCGGTTACGAAAAGATGTTTTTCCAGTTTTCCACCATCGAACAGTCGTTTTCGGTTTCGTTCGACGGGTTAAAGAATTACGAAGCAGGGCCTTTCGATAAAATGCAGTTTTCGGGGTACCTGTTAACAGCAGATGCAGCACTGCCTGCCAACATCGAAAAAATCCTAAAGGCCGGATACGAAGGTGAAATTGTTACTGTTCGCTGGAATCACGAACCGACCAACCGGAAGCATTTTTTTACGATTGACAGTCTGCAGCGATTCCCTGATAAGCCGGGGGAGCTGGTGATGGAATGGAACGGGAAACCGTTAAATGTGACAAAAAAAGGAGAAGAAACCGTTAAAGTAACTGCATTGAATGTATTTGAAATACTGGATGCCAATATAGTTCAACAGCCTGAACAACACCTGGAAATCCGCTTTTCAGACCCGTTGTTGAAATCGCAGGATTTAACCGGTTTGGTGGCATTAAGCGACGGCACAAATTTGCGGTTAACCGTTGAAGGAAATGTAATTAAAGGCTGGCCGGCCAAAACCTTGTCGGGCGAATTGGACGTAACGGTTTCCGAGGGAATAAAAAATGTAAATTATTTTTCTCTGAATAAAACGCAAACCTTCCGGGTACAGTTTAGCAGTATGCTTCCAGCTGTGCGTCTCATCGGAAAAGGTGTGATAGTACCACAGGACGGAACACTTGAGATGCCGTTTGAAGCCGTGGCGCTGAATGCCGTTGAAGTTCGGGTAGTTCAGATATTTAAAGACAATGTGGCGGCATTTTTTCAGAACAATCGTTTTGACAGTGAATCTGAACTGAACAAAGCGGGCCGGCTGGTATATTCAGGGATGGTGGAACTTACACCCAAAGAGCCCGGCGGACTTCAAAAATGGAATACCTACAAAATCAATCTGGCCGATTTCTTTTCCATTGAACAAGGCGCTATTTACAATGTGCAATTTCGCTTCCACAAGGCAAACTCAATGTACGATTGCGGGCAAAACAGGAACCGGGATGAGCAGAATTCAGAGGCACCCAATCAAAATAAAGAGGAGCCGTATCTGACTGAATGGGATCACCCGGGATGGTACTCCGGTTACTATTATCCGCCGGGTTACAACTGGCAGGAACGCGACAATCCGTGCGATGTTTCATACTTTAATTCAAACCGCTTTGTTTCGAGGAATATTTTTGCATCGGAGCTGGGAATCATTGCAAAAGAAGGGCGAAATCATGAACTGACTTTTGCCGTTACCAACCTTTTAACCACCCAACCCGAGCAAAATGTGGACCTGCGTTTATTCAACTTCCAAAATCAATTGATGCAAACGCTGACAACCGACAGCAAAGGATTTGCCACTGTAACCCTCAGTAAAAAACCGTTTTTACTGGTAGCACAAAAAGGGAAACAGTTTGGCTACCTTCGCCTCGATGATGGGAGTGCGCTTTCCACCAGTAATTTTAATGTTTCGGGCCAGGAAATTACCGACGGTCTGAAGGGTTTTATTTATGGCGAACGTAGCGTGTGGCGCCCTGGCGATACCCTTTTTCTGAATGCAATCATTGAAAAAGAGAAAGCCGGTCTTCCCGAAAATTACCCGGTGGTTTTTCAACTTATAAATCCTTCGGGGCGGGTGGTCGAAAAACGGGTGCTTGCAGAAAGTGAAAATGGTTTTTTCCCGCTGACGTTGCAAACCGCCGCTGACGCTCCTACCGGAAACTGGGAGGCAAAGGTTAGTGTGGGAAATGCCACATTTTCAAAACGCATAAAAATTGAAACAGTAAAACCCAACCGGCTGAAAATAGATTTGGATTTACCCGATGCACCTCTTACTTCGAAAACAAAAAGTATTCTGATGGAAGCGACATGGCTGCACGGTTCACCGGCGCGTTCGCTAAAGTCAAAAGTAGATGTTCTTTTTGTAAAGGACAATACAGAATTTAATGGCTACGAACAATATTCGTTTACCGATCCGGCATCGTCGTTTTCGCCCACCGAGCAAACCATTTTTGAAGGCCATTTGGATGAAAACGGAAAAACGAAGGTTCCGGTCGATTTTCAGTCACTGGAAAATGCACCGGGAATGGTTAAGGCGTGGTTTACTTCGCGGGTATTCGAGCAGGGCGGTGATTTCAGCATACATGTTGAACAGGCCAAATTTGCACCTTTTTCTACGTTTGTGGGTATAAAAATGCCGGCTTCGGAAGAAAACTGGTATAAAACCGACACCGATTATTTCGCCGAGGTTGTGCTGGTGGATACTGAAGGGAATCCGGTTTCCGGCGATAAACTGCAGGCGAAATTGTATAAGATCGACTGGCGGTGGTGGTGGGAATCGGGTTCTGAAAACCTGGCCCGTTATGTTTCCGGAAATTATTACCGTCCGGTGAACAACTGGAACATTGAAAAAGCTGAGGAGAAGAACAAATTAAAGCTGAATGTGAAATACAATAACTGGCAGGATAACGGAAGATATTTGCTGTGGGTAAAAGATGTTACCAGCGGGCATGCTGCCGGTGTAACTTTTTATATGTCGCAATGGGGAAGCTGGCGTTCGGAAGGAATGGCCGATGGCGCCACTTTGCTAACCCTGCGCACCGACAAAGAGAAATACAATGTGGGTGAAAAGATTGAAGTTACCATTCCTTCTTCAAAAGCCGGAAAAGCATTGATAAGTATAGAAAACGGAACCAGGGTAACCGACCTGTTCTGGGTGGAAACACAGGAAAAACAGACCCGTTTCACCATTGATGTAAAACCGGAAATGGCGCCTAATTTTTACATTCATGTGAGTTTGATTCAGCCCTACGGACAAACCGAAAACGATGCTCCGCTAAGATTATACGGCGTAACGCCTGTGTTGGTGGAAAATCCGGAAACAATATTAACACCGGTCATTCAAACGCCTGCTGAAATTGAGCCTGAAACAAAATATACCGTTCAGGTTTCGGAAGCAAATAACAAGGAAATGACCTACACCCTGGCAGTTGTTGACGAAGGATTGCTGGGACTAACCAATTTCAAAACACCCGATCCTCATTCAACATTTTATGCCCGCGAGGCGCTGGGGGTAAAAACCTGGGATTTATACGATTATGTAGCCGGAGCTTATGGCGCCCGGCTTGAAAAAGCGTTTGCTGTGGGGGGCGACGGAGAAATGCCTGTTACGGCAAAAGAAGAAGCAAATCGTTTTAAACCAGTGGTGCAGGTTGCAGGACCATTCACCCTAAAAGCGGGAGAAACAGGCAAACACCAGTTTACCATGCCCAACTATGTGGGAGCGATAAGGGTGATGGTGGTAGCCGGAAATAAAGGTTCATACGGAAATGCAGAAAAAACAGTTCCTGTAAGAAAAGGGTTGATGCTGCTGGCTACCCTGCCACGTGTGTTGGCGCCCGAAGAAGAAGTGAGCCTACCGGTAAATGTTTTTGCGATGAAAGAAAATGTGAAAAATGTTTCCGTCCGGGTGAAGGCCAATTCACTGCTCGGTATTTTGGGTGATGAAGAAAAAGAGGTTAGGTTTGAAAGAACAGGAGACAGCATGCTTTATTTCAGGATGAAAGTGAAATCGGAAACAGGTGTTGGAAAAATAGTAGTGGAAGCGAAAAGTGGCAATGAAAAAGCCTCTTACGAAGTTGAACTGCAAATCAGAAATCCCAATTCACCGGTTACCACAGAACAATCGAAAATGGTGGAAGGCAATCAGCAATGGAATACTACGTTGCAGGTTCCGGGGAATGCGGCTACAGGAAAAGCATGGGTTGAAATTTCCGGTTTCCCGCCACTCAACCTGACAAAATACCTCGATTACCTCATGGGCTATCCGCATGGTTGTATCGAACAGGTTACATCGGCAGCGTTTCCACAGTTATTTTTGAATGATTTGGTTGAACTTGACGCTAATCAAAAACAGGATATTGAAAACCATATTCGAAGCGCATTGCAAAAAATACCGGCTTTCCAGATTTCCAGCGGAGGTTTGGGATACTGGCCGGGAGCTTCGTCGGTAGATGACTGGACTACCAGTTACGCCGGGCATTTTATGCTGAAAGCTGAAAACGCAGGTTACTCCCTTCCGTTGGGCGTAAAAAACAAATGGCTGAGTTTTCAGCAAACAGCTGCAAGAAACTGGAATCCTTCAGGCAGTTACCGAAACGGAGTTTACTACCGCAACTACGATTTTATTCAGGCATACCGGTTGTACACGCTGGCACTTGCAGGATCACCCGATTTGGGCGCCATGAACCGGTTGCGTGAAAAAGGCGAAAAATCAGCCGAAGTAACCTGGCGACTGGCCGCCGCTTATGTTCTGGCAGGCCAAACCGAGGCAGGCCGGCAACTGATACATAATTTAACCACTACAATGGACGATTACCAGGAGATGGGCGGAACTTTTGGCTCGGCTCTGCGTGATAAGGCCATGATTCTGGAAACACTGGTTTTGCTGAACGAGCAGGAAAAGGCATTCCGGTTACTGCAAACCATTTCCGGCGAAATGAATCAACGCGAATGGCTAAGTACACAAACGGCTGCCTGGTGTTTGTCGTCGGCAGCACATTACGCCCGGGAATATGCGTCGGGCAATGCTGAAATTCGGTTTGAAATGACAGTAAACGGTGAAAAAACGGAGCTTCGATCAAAAAATCCGATACTTACCCTTCCTGTAAAATTGAATGAAGATGGAGTTGTTAGGGTTGAATATAACAACCAGGGTGAAACTGCCGGTTATGTGAGAGTGCTGGCCCGTGGAATTCCGGTTGGTGTGGATTTATCGTCAGCTTCACAAAATTTGCTGATGCAGGTGAAATACCTCGATACTGCAGGTAATGAAATAAATCCGCAATACCTGAATCAGGGGGTTGATTTCCGAATGCTCGTAACTGTAAAAAATCCCGGTACATCGAAGGATTATAAAGAAATGATACTAAATACGGTTTTTCCTTCCGGATGGGAAATAATGAATAAAAGATTAAACGATATTCCGCAGGATCAGAATTCAACTTTCGAATACCAGGATATTCGTGACGATCGTGTGTACACCTATTTTGATTTGGAAATGAATCAGCAAAAAACATTTGTATTTTATCTGAATGCTTCTTATGCAGGTCAGTTCTATCAACCGCCCATAAGTTGCGAAGCCATGTACGATATTAGTGTTCGTGCTCAAAAACCCGGAAGGTGGGTAGAGATAAGTTCTGAGTAGTTTTTTACTTATGGCCGTTTGGCTTTGGCAAACACCGGCAAACTGCCAAAATAATATGATATTGAGGCCTTTAAAAATCACATCAGGAAACAAAATCCTCCTTACTGGAGGATTGCTTATGCTTGCCTTTTTTTTGGGATTCTGGTTTTGTGTTCCCCGGCAGCTTTTTGATGACCCATTTTCGACAGTAGTTGAAAGCAGCGACGGAAGATTGCTTGGCGCCCGCATCTCAGCCGATGAGCAGTGGCGTTTCCCCCCGACCGATTCTGTTCCGGATAAATATGAAAAGTGCCTGTTACTTTTTGAAGACCGCTATTTTTACTACCATCCGGGGATAAATCCGGTAGCATTGGCCCGTGCTCTGGTTCAAAACATAAAAGCCGGAAAAATTGTAAGAGGCGGCAGCACCATCACCATGCAGGTGTGCCGAATGGCAAGGAAAAACCGGGAGCGAACCCTAACGAATAAACTAATTGAAATGATTTGGGCGCTGAATCTGGAACTCCGGTTTTCAAAAAAAGAAATTCTGAACTTGTATGCCTCGCATGCACCGTTTGGTGGGAATGTGGTGGGAACAGATGCTGCCGCCTGGCGTTGGTTTGCCCGGCCACCCACGCAATTGTCGTGGGCCGAGTCGGCTACATTGGCAGTGTTGCCCAATGCGCCCTCGTTGATTTACCCCGGCAACCTGGATGAGCGGTTAAAACAGAAACGCGATTTCGTTCTGGGTAAGCTGTTGAACACAGGTACCATCGACAGCCTTACCTACCGGCTTTCGCTGGCCGAACCGCTGCCCGACAAGGTAAATCCGCTTCCCATGAGTGCTTACCATTTGGTGGAAAAAGCAGCACAGGAAAAAAAAGGCCAACGCATTCATTCAACCATCGATATTGATTTACAAAATGCCGTGGTGGAACGCATGAACAGGCACCGCAAGGTACTTGCAGCTAATCATATTTATAATATAGCTGTTGTGATTTCGGAGGTTGCTACACGTGAGGTGAAAGTGTATGCAGGAAATGTATTCGATGGAAAAGAAACAGAACATGGAAACAGTGTGGATGTTATTCAGGCGCCCAGAAGCACAGGCAGTATTTTAAAACCGTTTCTGTACTGCAAAATGCTCGACGACGGGCAGCTTACTCCGCAAATGTTGGTTTCGGATATTCCCACCCGTTTCGGTGGATTCACCCCAACGAACTTCGACCAGGAGTTTAACGGAGCGGTACCGGCCGATGAAGCACTGGCACGATCTCTAAATATTCCGGCAGTGTGGATGTTACAAAACTACGGAGTTCCGCCTTTTTATTCATTTCTGAAAAAAGCAGGAATGGAAACACTGAATCACCCTTCCGATTATTACGGACTTTCACTGATTCTTGGCGGCGCTGAGGTTACGCTTTGGGATTTGGCAGGAATGTACACGTCGATGGTTTCGGTTTTACAAAATTACGATGAACACGATGGTTTTTACGAAGCTCAACCATTTCAACCGCTATCCTGGGTTCAGCATAAAACTATTTTGGAAAAAAATAATGCACAGGCTGTTCAGCCCGTTGTTCGGGCTTCAGCTATTTATGAAACCCTGCAGGCGCTTCTCCGTGTTCGCCGGCCTGAATCGGAAGCCGGCTGGCAGGCGTTTGCTTCGGCACGTAACATTGCATGGAAAACAGGCACCAGCTTTGGGTTTCGCGATGCCTGGGCTGTTGGGATGACCCGTGACTACGTGGTTTCGGTTTGGGTGGGCAATGCCGATGGAGAAGGCCGGCCAGGATTGACAGGAGTTTCCGCAGCTGCTCCATTGATGTTCAATATTTTTGATTTGTTACCGGCATCCGGATGGTTTCATCAACCGGTTGATGAAATGGAAGAACTGGAGTTGTGTGCCAAAAGCGGTTACCGGCCGGGAGTTAATTGCGATTCCATAAAAAAAGTTTGGTTACCTGCTGGTTCAGCCATTGGCTTATGTCCATTTCATCATAGAATTCATTTGAATGAACAGGGTACCCACCGGGTTAATGCAACTTGCTACCCGGTGGCAGAGATGACGCATAAAAACTGGTTTGTTCTTACACCGGCCATGGAATATTATTACAAACCGCGAAATCCGGTTTATGCCACACTACCACCTTTGTTGCCAGGTTGTACCGACGAAATGGAAAACATGGAATTTATTTACCCTCGTGAATGGAACAACCTGTTTCTTCCTACCGATCTGGACGGCACCCCGGGGCAACTGATTTTTGAATTGGTCCACCGGCAGCGGAGAGCCAAAGTTTTTTGGCAAATCGATAATCAATACCTTGGGGAAACTACCGGAATACATCAAATGGCTGTTCGTCCCGAACCCGGGTGGCATACATTAAACGTAACCGACCAGCAGGGAAACAGGTTAGTAAGGCAGTTATTTGTGGCTGGAAAATCGATTGAAAGTAATTAACTTTTCCAAAAACAGAATCTGTACAGAAATAACAACGAAGCCTTTTATCCTGTTTTACAGACGATGCTAAAAATCGAACCAGGTTTTTATGAGCTCCGACCTGTTTGTATCGTTTTTGTGCCAAAAAATATTTTTCCGGTTGTCGTAAATGTAATCTTTCTGATATTCCTGAATATTTTCCACAATGTCTTTCAGCGCAGTAATCATCAAATCCACTTCGGCGTCGGTCATTGTGGGATGAAGCGACCAGCGAACCCAACCGGGTTTTTCCGAAAGATCACCGTGGTTTATTTTGTCTGTAATTTCCTGCGATTGTTCGTAGGTCACTTCAAGCAGATAATGTCCGTAAGTTCCGGCACAGGCACAACCACCGCGGGTTTGAATACCAAACTTATCGTTTAAAATCTGAACTATCAAATTGTAATGAATTCCATCAATATAAAACGAAATCACGCCCAGCCTGTCGCGCACATTGTCGGCCAGAATCTTCAGTCCGGGCACTTCATCCAACCCATTAAAAGCTCGTTCCAGCAACTCCTCTTCGCGTTTTCTGATATTTTCAACTCCCATCTGGTCTTTTAACTGAAAAGCCAGCGCTGCCTTTATCGATTGCAAAAATCCAGGAGTTCCTCCATCTTCACGCGCCTCAATGTCGTCCACATATTTGTACTTTCCCCAGGGGTTGGTCCAGTCAACTGTTCCCCCGCCGGGGTTATCGGGCACCTGGTTTTTGTACATCGAGACATCGAAAACCAAAACACCTGGCGAGCCCGGACCGCCTAAAAATTTGTGCGGTGAAAACAGGATGGCATCAATTTTTTCAAGCGGATCTTCGGGATGCATATTTATCTCGTCGTAAGGCGCCGAGGCAGCGAAATCAATAAAACAAACCCCGCCGTATTCGTGCATTAAGCGAGCCAGTTTCTTGTATGGAGTTCGCACACCGGTTACATTGGAACAGGCTGTAAAGGAGCCTATTTTAAAGGGCCTGTCCTTGTATTTCTCCAGTGCTTTGCGCAGGTATTCAGGTTCTACAATCATTCCTTCCCCGGGCTCCACAACAACTACTTCGGCACTGGTCTCATACCACGAGGTTTGGTTGGAATGATGTTCCATGTGGGTAAGAAAAACCACCGGACGCTCGCGCTCCTGCAGACATTTGGAATAGGTGAGCTTTCCGCAGTATTTCAATCCTAAAATGCGCTGAAACTTATTGATAACCGCAGTCATTCCAAACCCTGCAGTAATAATTATATCATTCGGTCCGGCATTTACATGCTTTTTTATGATTTCATGCGACCGGTGGTAGGCATGTGTCATCAGCAAACCGGTTTCACTGGTTTCAGTGTGTGTATTGCCCACAAACGGACCAAACTCATTGGTAATTTTTTCTTCAATGGGCCGGTACAAACGGCCGCTGGCTATCCAGTCGCCATAAACAATCTTTTGTTTTCCGTAAGCCGACTCAAATTCCTGGTCAATCCCCACAATATTTTTTCTGAACGAAGCGAAATAATTTTCCAGATTGCTCATAAATTGATATTCGAATTAATCCTTCTGCAAATAAAACTTCTTTTAAGGTACCACAACCTAAAATTCATCAGGTTTTTGCTTCTTCCTTAATTCATCTGGTGACTTTCGGTCACCTGATGAATAAACAATTTAGTGACAAATCGTCAGAATTGCTGCGTGGCACAGGGTTTGACTTTAGGGAGCAAAACATATAAAAAGTATCATTTAAAACTGAAAAATATGCAAACAGGAAAAATTGGCGTAACCAGTGAAAATCTGTTCCCCATCATTAAAAAATTTCTTTATTCCGACCACGATATTTTCCTCAGGGAAATTGTGTCGAACGCGGTGGATGCCACTCAAAAGTTAAAAACACTGGCATCAAAAGGGGAATACAACGGCGATGTTACCGACCTTAAAGTAAAAGTTAACCTGGACAAAGAGGCCAAAACCATTACGGTTTCCGATAACGGAATAGGAATGACGGCTGAAGAGATTGAGAAGTACATCAACCAGATTGCCTTTTCTGGTGCCAACGAGTTTCTCGAAAAATATAAAAAGGATGCCAATGCAATCATTGGTCATTTTGGGTTGGGTTTTTACAGTTCGTTTATGGTTTCCAAAAAAGTGGAAATCATCACCAAATCGTACCAGGAAGGAACCCAAGCGGTAAAATGGAGTTGCGACGGCACACCGGAGTACAACATTGAAGATGCTGACCGCAACGAAGTGGGTACCGACATTGTGATGCACATTAACAGCGACTCGGAAGAATTTCTGGAAGAACACAAAATCTCGGAAATTCTTGAAAAGTATTGCAAGTTTCTGCCTGTTCCCGTTCTTTTCGGAAAGAAAAAAGAGTGGAAAGACGGCAAACAGGTGGACACGGATGACGACAATCAGATTAATGACACCGAACCGACCTGGACCAAAATGCCCGCCGACCTGAAAGATGAGGATTACAGCAGTTTTTACCGTCGCCTCTACCCCATGGCCGACGAACCGTTGTTTAACATTCACCTAAATGTGGATTACCCGTTTAACCTCACCGGTATTCTTTATTTCCCAAAAATCAAAAACAACTTTGAGGTTCAGAAAAATAAAATTCAGCTTTACAGCAACCAGGTGTTTGTAACCGATTCAGTGGAAGGAATTGTTCCGGAATTTCTGACATTGCTGCACGGGGTTCTTGATTCGCCCGATATTCCGCTGAATGTTTCCCGCTCCTATCTGCAAAGCGACTCAAACGTTAAAAAAATAAGCAGTCACATTTCGAAAAAAGTGGCCGACAGGCTGGCTGATATTTTTAAAGACAAGCGCGACGAGTTCGAGAAAAAATGGGACGACCTGAAAATTTTTATCGAGTACGGCATGCTCACCGATGATAAATTCTACGACCGGGCGATGAAGTTTTTCCTGTTCAAAAATACCGAAGACAAATATTTCACCTTTGAAGAATATGAAAAACTGATAAAAGACAGCCAGACAGACAAGGACAAAAAACTGGTTTATCTTTACACCACCAACAAGGAAGAACAATATACTTTTGTTGAAGAAGCGCGCGGCAAAGGTTACGATGTACTGGTTCTCGACGATGTGCTGGCTCCTCACCTCATCAGCCGGTTTGAACAGAAAGATTCCGACAAACAGTTTGTACGCGTGGATGCCGATGTGGTGGAAAATCTCATCAAAAAAGAAGATTCATCGAAAGAAGAACTGACCTGGGAGCAAAAACAGGAACTTTCGCCGGTTTTCCAGGCCGTTTGCCCCGAAACCAACAGCCACAATTTTTTGGTTGATTTCCAGGATTTGGGTGAAAACGGAAGTCCGATGGTGATTACCCGCAGCGAGTTTATGCGCCGTATGAAAGACATGAGCGCGGCCCAGGGCGGCATGAATTTTTACGGTGACATGCCCGAAAGCCTGAATCTGGTTATAAATACCGCGCATCCTCTGGTGAAAAAAGTGGTTGAAGCCAAAGACAAAAAGTTAGGCAAATCGCTGGAAAAACTGGCTACTGATATTGAAGCCAAAAAAGCAGAAATCAGCGAGCTGGAAAAAGCAAAAGAAGGCAAAAAAGAGGAAGAAGTTCCGCAGGCCGAAAAAGAAAAACTGGAAAGCCTAAACAGCGAACTGGCCAAACTGGAAGAAAACAAACGGGAAAAACTCACCGGTTTTGGCAAAAACAACAAACTGGCCAAACAGTTGGTTGACCTTGCACTTTTAGCCAACAACATGCTAAAAGGGGCTGATTTGGATAAGTTTGTAAAACGAAGTGTGGAACTGATTAAATAGCTGAAGTTTATTCGAAATCGAGTTTAAACCGTTGTTTCAATAACTCCAGTTTCGGATTTTTTTTCAGCATTTCCATGTATTTTTCCGAATCGGAATAGATAACTTTTTCCCTTTCGGTTTCGGAAATACGTGTTACCAGTTGAATTTTTGAATTTTTCAACTCTTTACGAAGCCAGGAAACCAACTCGGGTTTGATGGAATTGATGAGGTCATCCTGAACCGAATTATCGATATCGAGCACGAGTTGGTAATCCTGTTCCACCTGGGGTATCCGTGATAATGTGGACTGAAGATTGGGCCGATTGCTGAGTTTGGTCACAAATTCATCCCATTTCCCTTTAAGGGCTTCCGGTGTAAAATCTTTGACTTCACCTGCCCGCGTGTAAATCTCGTGTTGTTCTTTGGCCGAAAGTTTTTCTTCGCTGAATTTTCCGGCCAGGGCATCTTTAATCGATGGGCCTTTGGCTTCGCTCGAACGTTTTCTTACCGTTTTCCTTACCGGAATTGGTTTCTGTGGTGCAGAGTGTCTGGAATCCGTTTTTTGGGGTTCGGTTGCGGGTGTTTCAGAAAAAATGGGTTGCAGTATATCCTCATGCTCCTCGCCGTCAGCTATTTTTTTTTTAAGGTTAGCTGGGCTATCCGCACAAGGGCCAGTTCAACCAACAGCCGTTTGTTTTGGCTGATTTTGTACTGCATGTCACATTCATTACTGATTTCAAGCGCTTTCAGTAAAAAATCGCTGTTGCAAACCGAAGCCTGTACTTTGTAGCGTTCCTTAATTTCGCCGCCCACTTCGAGCAATTGTACGGTAACCGTGTCTTTGCACACCAGCAGATTGCGCAGGTGGCTGCTCAGTCCGGTAATAAAATGGTGCCCGTCAAATCCGTGATTCAGAATATCGTCGAAAATCATCAGCACATCGGGTACTTCATTTTTCAGAAAATGCTCAACCAGTCTGAAATAGTAGTCGTAATCGAGCACATTCAAATTCGATATTACATCCTGATAGGTAATTTCTTTTCCGGAAAAACTGACGATCTGATCGAAAATGGAGAGCGCGTCGCGCATGGCGCCGTCGGCTTTTTGGGCAATAATGTTCAGCGCCTCCTTTTCAATGTTTACACCTTCATTTTGGGCCACATATTCCAGATGACCCGCTATATCTGAAATGCCAATCCGGTTAAAATCGAAAATCTGACACCGCGACAGAATGGTAGGTATAATTTTATGCTTTTCGGTAGTAGCCAGAATAAAAATGGCATGCTTCGGCGGTTCTTCCAGCGTTTTCAGAAATGCGTTAAATGCCTGTGAAGAAAGCATGTGTACCTCGTCGATGATATATACACTGTATTTTCCCACCTGCGGAGGAATCCGAACCTGGTCGATTAATACTCTGATGTCGTCAACCGAATTATTGGAGGCCGCATCCAGTTCGTGAATATTAAATGAACGGCTGGTATTGAAAGCCTTACAGGATTCACACGCGTTGCAGGCTTCCACTTCCGGAGAAAGGTTGGAGCAGTTTATGGTTTTGGCAAAAATGCGCGCACAGGTTGTTTTGCCCACACCGCGCGGACCACAAAACAGGTAAGCATGTGCCAGCTGATTGTTTTTAATGGCATTTTTTAACGTGGTTGTAATGGACGATTGCGCCACCACCGTATCGAATGAATCGGGCCTGTATTTTCGTGCTGATACAATAAAATTTTCCATATTTTTTCTGCGGTCTTTCTCCGTGAGCCAAAGATAAACATTTCTGTTTTTTTTTCGGCAAAACTTATCAACATCGGTTGGTTTTCTGATGCAGCAAAATAAAGTATTCCTGTTTTTTCGTAATTTTACAAAAAAAATCCGGTATGCATATTAAATGGCTGTTTCCGCTTCTATTTCTTCTGGTAGTGACGCCTGCAATGAGCCAGTACAAAACGCTGCACGACTTTAGTGCCCGCACCATTACAGGAGAAATTCTTGATTTTTCAACTTTGAAAGGGAAAAAAGTTTTGATTGTAAATACCGCTACCGAATGTTCGCTTACACCACAATTCAAAAAAATGCAGGAATTGTATGATGAATACGGAGCCTGCAATTTTGAAATCATTGCATTCCCTTCCAACGATTTTGGCAGCCAGGAACCCGGCACCAACGAACAAATTCTGGAATTTTGCACCCAGAAATACGATGTTGGTTTTTTCTTGATGGAAAAAATATCCATTAAAGGCGACGATATGCACCCGGTTTACAAATGGCTGACCAGCAGCGAAGAAAACGGCACGCTCGATGCCAAAGTTATCTGGAATTTTCAAAAATTTCTGATAGATGAAGAAGGACAGGTGATTGAATCGCTTTCGCCCATTACGGGCCCGCAAAACCGGCGGATAATTGAATGGTTGCAGGAATGAATTCTATTACAAAGCTGCCTTGTAAACTTTCAATGCCCTTTCCCGAGCAAACTTATGTTCCACCATGGGTTGCGCGTATTTCACAGTTCCATATTCCGGAACCCATTTTTGGATGTACTCGCCTTTGGGATCGAACTTTTTTTGCTGGCTTTCGGAATTAAAAATGCGGAAATAAGGCGCTGCATCGCAGCCTGTTCCTGCGGCCCATTGCCAGTTGCCGTTGTTGGAGGCCAGTTCATAATCCAGCAGTTTTTCGGCAAAATATGCTTCGCCCCACCGCCAGTCGATGAGCAGGTGCTTGGTTAAAAAACTTGCTGTTACCATACGCACCCGATTGTGCATAAATCCGGTTTCATTGAGTTCGCGCATACCAGCGTCCACCATGGGATAACCGGTTTCCCCATTGCACCAGCGCTCAAACTCTATTTCGTTGTTGCGCCACTGGATAAAATCATATTTTGGTTTAAATGCCTTGTCAACCACCTGTGGGAAATGCCACAAAATGGTACTGAAAAAATTCCTCCAGGTGAGTTCATTTAAAAAAGTTTCCGACCAATCCACCGCTTTTTGGGTGAGTTCGCGAATACTCACTGTTCCAAACCGCAAATGAACACCCAGCCGGGTGGTTCCTTCAACGGCAGGAAAATCTCTTGTTTTACTGTAATTTCGAATAATTTCTTCTGAAATTTCGGGTTGAGGAACTGAAATTGAACTTTTTTCAAAACCCAGTTCTTTTAGTTTAGGAAAAGGAAACGGTTTGGTTTTTATAAAGTTCTCCATCTTCTTTTCGGATGGAAAAAACTGAATTTCAGCCTCATTCAAAATCTGTTTCCACTTTTTGCTGTAAGGCGTAAAAACGGTGTAAGGTGTGCCGTCGTCTTTTACCACTTCGTTTTCCCCGAAAATCACATGGTCTTTATACAGATTAAATGCTATGCCTTTCTTTTCCAATAACTCCCCTACTTCATTATCGCGTTCTTTTGCATAAGGCTCGTAATCTTTGCTGGCAAATACAGATTGAATTTGATATTGACCGGTTAGTTCCCGAAATGCATCGGAAGGTTTTGTGCGAAAAATTTTCAGCGAGCTGCCAAATTTTTCCAGTTCCGTTTTCATTTTCTGAATTTCAGCATAAATAAAAGAAACGCGGGCATCGGTTTTTGAACTCAACCTGTTCAGGATTTCGGTATCGAAAATAAAAACCGGCAACACCGGCAATCCAGAATTCAATGCCTGAAAAAGCGCGTGGTTATCGTGCAATCGCAAGTCGCGGCGAAACCAGAAAACATGTATTTTTTCTCTCATGAAGTTTCTCTAATTATCTTGAGGCACTTGCAGCGACTGTAGCAGAAGATACTGCCACAGAAACGGCAACAGCCTGTGCAGCTGCAACAGCGGCACTTACTGCTTCCGAAACATGGTTCTCTTCCATCATTTGTTTCAGTTTTTTGCCGGCAATTTTCCGTTTGGTTTTATCCGGAACAACTTTATTCAGCAGTCCGGCCGGTTTAATAAGTGATAAAAGCAAAATATCTTCATCGCTTTCAGCTCCATTAAAAATCTGATTTTCAATACCAGACTGTAACTTAAAAACAATCTGCTTATTCAAAAGATAAGGTTTTTTCCATCGAAAAAACAAAAACCGTTTTTCTTCCAGGCGGATCAATCGTTTTTGTACCAGGCCCGATTCAATTTCGCGTCGAATGTGTTTAAACGTAAAGTTGAATTTATGAATCCACCGGCTTAGCTTATGGGATTTTTTCGCCTTTTTTATTTTTTCGAGCATAAACCGGTGTAAAGCGTTTTTACTGCTCAAATTTAATATTTTTACCCGTTTGTCTTCAACAGCTATGTTTTTCTCCAGAACCAGTTCAAGAATTAATGCTCCGATGGATGCGTAATTAAACGCCGTTCCGGCAGAGAATAAAATTCCTCCTTTTTCAGGGTTTACCGACAACAAATACAGTTTTTCGGAAAGCGACGTTGATTTTTCCATTTTTATAAACGTATGATTTTTTCTTTCTTTACATGTACTTAAATACCGGTTGAAGTTACAAAGAATCCGGTGAAAATGAAATATCCAAATTTACAAAGAATATGAAAAAAGGATTTGCAAGCGATAACAACTCGGGAGTGCACCCTGCCATTATGAAGGCGGTTAGCGAAGCCAATCACGGACATGTGAAAGGGTATGGCGACGACCCGTTTACCCAAAAAGCCATTGGCGTTTTCAAAGAAAAATTCGGGCAGGAAACCGAAGTTTTTTTTGTGTTTAACGGAACCGGGGCCAATGTTTTGGGACTTTCCACAGTTACCCGGAGTTTTCATTCCATTATTTGTACCGAAACCGCTCATATTGAAGAAGATGAGTGCGGTGCGCCGGAAAAATTCACTGGTTGTAAAATGCTGCCGGTAGAACCGGTAAACGGGAAACTCACCCCGGAAAGCATCCTTCGCCACCTGAAAGGATTCGACTTTGAGCACCATTCGCAGCCGCGGGTGATTTCCATCTCGCAGGTTACCGAAATGGGAACCGTTTATCAGCCGGAAGAGATTCGGGCACTTGCCGGTTTGGCCCACCGGAACAACATGCTGCTGCACATGGACGGCGCCCGGATTGCCAATGCTGCGGTTTCGCTGAACCTGGAATTCAAAACATTTACCAAAGACTGCGGCGTGGATGTGCTTTCGTTTGGCGGCACCAAAAACGGTATGATGATGGGCGAAGCGGTGCTGTTTTTCAACCCGGAGCTAACCACTTACACCAAATACCTGCGCAAACAAAGCATGCAGCTTTACTCTAAAATGCGGTTTGTGGGCGCACAGTTTCTGGCTTATTTCGAAAACGATTTGTGGAAAGAAACGGCCACCCATGCCAATAAAATGGCCAAACTGCTGGAAGCCGAAGTTTCAAAAATTCCGGAAATAAAAATTACCCAGCCGGTGGAAGCCAACGGTGTTTTTGCCGAAGTTCCGCCGGAAATTATTATACCATTGCAGCAAAAGTTTTTCTTTTACATGTGGAACGAAAAACGTTCTGAAGTGCGCTGGATGACGTCGTTTGATACGACTGAAGAAGAAATATACGAGTTTGTGGAGTTGATAAAAAAACAAATTGAAAAAAACGCCAATGAACAAGCATCAAAAAACAAACAATAGCCAAAATCCAAAGAATAAAATTTCAAAACAGGAAAACCTGATTAATCTGCTGCGGTTAGTACAAATTGGAATTTGGACAACTGGTATTTGTAAATTATTTGAGATTTGAGATTTGTAAATTGATATTTTGAATATGCGCTTATTTACTTACTATCCAAGCAATCCCCGCCGGCTTGACCCGGACATGGAAAAACGAATATTTTTCCATAGTCTGGTAATTCCGGCAGCATTTGTGTTTTTGTTTTGGATGGTAGAAATTATTGAAGTGAGCACATCGCTGAGTTTTGTAAAGCTTGGCGTTTATCCGCTGCACTGGAAAGGGTTACCCGGAATTTTCCTTTCGCCGTTTATTCATTCCAGTTTCAATCACCTGATGTCCAACTCCATTCCGTTTTTCATACTTATGGTTATGCTCATCTACTATTACCGGCGCATCTCGTACCAGATATTTTTTCTGCTCTATTTTTTATCGGGGCTTTTGGTTTGGCTGGCCGGACGCGAAGCCTGGCATATTGGCGCCAGCGGAGTGGTTTACGCCATGGCCGCTTTCCATTTTGTGAGCGGCGTTATTCGTAACGATGTGCGGCTTCTCACCTTTTCGGTGGTTGTGGTATTTCTATACGGCGGATTGATTTGGGGCATTTTTCCCATTGATCCGAAAATTTCGTGGGAAGGCCATTTGTGGGGCGCAGTTTCGGGCGTGGTGCTGGCTTTTTATTACCGGAAATACATCATTCGCCGCGATAAATTTGACTGGGAAGAGGAAGAAGAGGAGGAAAAAGAAAACATAGAAAATCCCTCAGAAGAAGAAAGGCCTGAAAAATCAAAGGCGAATAACAACAAAAGTTCGATCCGGGACACCGGCACACCAGACAGAAAAAACCAGGGAGACAGTTCGCTTTACACCATCTACAAACCCGGAAACACCAGTCATACCGGTGAATTTTAAGGTTATGTCGTAAAACATCCAAATTACTGACGAGTAAAAGAAACCCTTTCTGAAAATATCCGGTATATTTTCCAAAAGGCATAATTTGGAAAACATGAAAACAAAGCTGATCGTATTGATTGATTTTTCTGCTTATTCAGAAACTCTCCTGCAATATGCAAAAAAATGGAGCGAATTAACCGGATATGAAATTATACTCGTTCATAAAATAACTTATACCCTGCCTGCAATGGCAGACAGCCAGAGCAGAGAAAGCATTATTCAATATGAAAAGGCAAAAGTACTTGCCAGCCTTCGCTCGCTGGCAAACGAAAACCAACTGCCACAAGCCAAAACCAGTTTTCAGGTATTTGAAACCGGACTCACTTCCACCCTTGCCAAATCGATGGAAAGCAATTACAATGAATTGATTCTGGCTGGGATAAAAGGACGAGGAGCTATTTCAAAAATCTTGCTGGGAAGCACCACCCTTAAGTTAGTAGAAGAATTAAACAAAATAACTATAGTCCTGCCAGCTGTAGTTCAACATATAACTCCAAAAATGATCACAGTAGCCACACATTACAAATTTCCACTCAACAAAAATGCGTTTGAATATTTTTTGAAAAAGTGTGCTGTTTTTACCGAGACCATCCATTTCATTTCGGTAAAAAGCCCTGATGAGAATTACAAAAAGTGCCACGAATACCTTCTGAACCTGAGCCAGGAGTTCAACCATATTCTTCCCACTTCTTTTGAATTGTTTGTGGGAAGCTCTGCACTTGATGAAATAAAAAACTACACCCGCGAAAATCCAAATACCCTGTTGGTGGTTCAAAAAGGCCCCCGCTCTTTTTCCGATTACCTTTTTCGGAAGTTTTTCATTAACGACCTGATTAACAATTTTTCTTTACCCCTAATCATTTTACCATTATGAGCTGGCTATCAACCCTTTCTGAATATCCGTTTTACGAGTTTGCACTAATTCTTTTTTTTGCAGCAGTTTTGGGCGGGCTGGGACAGTTGCTGAAACAACCGCTGATTGTCATGTTTATTTTTCTGGGCATCCTCGTGGGCCCGTCGGTACTCGACATTGTAAAATCGCAGGATAAAATTGATCTGCTGGCAGAAGTAGGAATTGCCATTCTGCTATTTATTGTTGGCCTGAAACTGGACATCCGCATCATAAAATCGGTAGGAAAAATTGCACTGCTAACGGGGCTTGGTCAGGTTCTGTTCACTTCGCTTATCGGATATTTTCTTGGATTGTACCTGGGATTTTCTTCGCTTCACAGTTTTTATATAGCGGTTGCGCTTACCTTTTCAAGCACCATCATTATTGTAAAGCTTTTATCAGACAAAAAAGAAATCAACTCGCTGCACGGACAAATTGCCGTGGGTTTTCTTATTGTTCAGGACATTGTGGTCATTTTGGTTATGATTGTGCTATCGGCAATGAGGCAGAACGAAGACACCACACTGATGCTTGAAATTGGAAGGACTATTCTTACAGGAGTTTTGCTGCTTGGATTAACATTGGGAGCTATGAAATGGGTAATTCCGCGACTGAGCAGCTTCCTTGCCAAATCGCAGGAAATGCTCACCTTGTTTGCCATTGCCTGGGCTGTTATTCTGGCTTCAGTAAGTGAAGTAATGGGTTTCAGTCGCGAGGTGGGCGCATTTTTGGCTGGTGTGAGCCTTGCCTCTTCGCAGTTTAAAGATGTTATCAGCAGCAGGCTGGTAAGCATCAGAGATTTTATGTTGCTGTTCTTTTTTGTCAATCTCGGGGCTAATCTCGATCTGAACATGATGGGAACACAGGTTTCGCCAGCCATTGTTTTTTCGGTATTTGTACTTATCGGAAACCCCATTATTGTTCTGATCATTATGGGGTTGATGGGGTACCGCAGAAGAACCTCGTTTCTGGCAGGGTTAACAGTGGCCCAAATCAGCGAGTTTTCGCTGATATTTGCAGGACTTGGTTTGGCTGCCGGCCATATTACCGAAGAAACCGTAGGTCTGATTACACTGGTTGGTTTAATTACCATCGGTTTGTCCACATACCTTATTCTTTATTCCTTTCCCATTTACGAATTCATTTCTCCGGCACTAAAAATTTTTGAACGAAAAAATCCCACAAGTGGCTTTGGTACTATAGATGATACAGTCAATCAAAAAGCAGATGTAATTATTTTCGGGCTTGGAAGGTTTGGAAGCAAAATTGCAGAAACCATAGATGAATGTGAAGCAGTAAGTTACCTGGGAATCGATTTCGATCCACAAATTGTAAAGTCGTGGCAAAAGAAAAACAGAATGGCTGTTTACGGCGATGTAGATAATGTTGAAATTCTGGAACACATCCCTTACAAAGAAGCCTCCTGCATTGTCATTACTGTTCCTGAAACCGATTACTCGATGCAGTTGATTAAAGAGATGAGAAAAAACGGTTACACCGGTAAAATTTTCACATCCGTTCGTAACGAAAAAAACAGAGGTCATTACAGCGATTATAATGTTGATTTGGTTTTATCGCCATACAAAATGGCTGCCGCAAAATTCTTTGAGTCTTATCTGAGCGGCCTTGCAGAAAGCAAAAAAGAACAACATTAATCTTCCTGCTTTACTCCTGCAGTTACAATGAAAAAAAACGAACATTTCTGTTTTTTAAAACTCAGGCGTGGAAAAACCGCGCCGAATAGTTATTTTTGGGCATTATAACAACAATAACCAATGGCATTAACAACAGAAAATATATTACTGATTGGCTCCATTTTACTTTTTATCTCACTTTTTGCAGGAAAAACTTCCACTAAATTCGGGGTTCCTGTTCTCATTTTATTCATTACCATTGGCATGCTTGCCGGCTCGGAGGGAATTGGCGGCATTTATTTCAACAACCCAAAAACAGCCCAGTTTATTGGAATTGTAGCATTAAATTTCATTCTTTTTTCCGGTGGGCTCGATACCGACTGGCAATCGGTGAAGCCTGTGCTCTGGCGGGGTATTTCGCTTTCAACCATTGGCGTTTTGCTCACGGCGGGCAGTGTGGGCATTTTTGTCTGGGCCATAACAGATTTTACAATATACGAAGGACTTTTACTGGGTTCAATTGTTTCTTCTACCGATTCGGCTGCTGTTTTTTCCATACTCAGGGCAAAAAGCGTTGCCCTCAAAGGCAATATTCGTCCAACTCTTGAGCTTGAGAGCGGCAGCAACGATCCCATGGCCTATATTCTCACCATCCTTTTCACCGGATTAGTGGTAAACCAAAATGCAGGACTTGCCGGAATTCTTTGGATGTTTTTTCTTCAACTGGCTCTTGGCGGATTGCTTGGACTTTTGTTTGGAAAAATCGGAGAATGGATTATCAATAAAATTAAACTCGATTACGAAGGACTGTATATTGTGCTGGTAATTGCCATCATGTTTTTCATCTTTTCTTTTACCAATTTTGTTGGAGGAAACGGTTTTCTGGCCGTTTACCTGAGCGCTGTTTATTTAGGCAATCAGGAGCTTATTCATAAAAAGAAAATTTTAAAATCGTTCGACAGTTTTGCCTGGCTCATGCAAATCGTGCTTTTCCTTACTTTGGGGCTGCTGGTTTACCCAAGCCACATTATTCCTGTGGTTGGCATTGGACTTATTATTTCAATGTTTCTTATACTTGTGGCCAGGCCTTTGAGCGTTTTCATAAGCCTGCTGCCGTTTAAAGAACCACGGCGCAACAAAATTTTGTTTTCGTGGGTGGGGTTGCGTGGCGCTGTTCCCATTGTTTTTGCCACATACCCGCTTCTGGCTGGTGCAGAACAGGCCAACATGATTTTTGACATCGTGTTTTTTGTGGCGCTTACATCTGTTATCATTCAGGGCACCACGCTCACCAAAGTTGCCGACTGGCTGAATCTTTCGCTTCCCGAAGAGATGAAAAAAGTGACGAAAAAAGACCTGGAATTCACCGATGGAATGAAATCGTTGCTGACAGAAATTGTAATTCCCAAAAACAGTCCTGTTGCCGGCAAGCAAATCGTGCAGCTGGGTATGCCAAAAAACACCCTTATATCGTTCATTATGCGTGACGACCAGTACATCACGCCAAACGGTTCAACCATTATACAGGAGTTTGATAAACTTATTGTTTTGTCGGAAAACAAGGAATCGCTGTCGCAGGTATTTGAATGCCTCGAAAATGCTGAAAGCTGAAAGGACCTTTATGCAAAATTAACTTTCACTTACCGATTTTCCAAAATCCGGCAGAAACCGGATATGTTTCTGAAAAAGTGCTATTTTTGCAACACAAAATGAGAAGTTCATTAAAGCATGATTAGCAGAAGAATTATTCGCACCAAGGTACTGCAAGTGTTGTATGCCTACTATACTTCAACCGACAAAACACTCGATAATGCAGAGAAAGAGCTGTTTTTTGGTATCCGAAAATCGTACGATTTATACCACTACCTGCTTACCCTTGTTATTGAATTGGCCGATTATGCCGAACAACGAATCGAAATAAAAAGAAACAAACACCAGCCAACACACGAAGACCTTAATCCCAACACAAAGTTCATCAGCAATCAGGTTATTCAACAGCTTAGGGAAAACAGGCAATTGCAAACCTACATTCAGCAGTTAAAACTGAGCTGGGCCAACAACCCGGAGTTAATTAAAGATCTTTATAACTTCCTCGTTGAGTCGGAGTTTTACCACGTATATATGGCCGACGATAACCGCTCGTTTTTAGGCGACCGGAAATTCATTGAAAAAGTTTTTACCCAAATTATTCTGGTTACCGAAGACTTGTATGATGTGCTTGAGGAACAAAGCATCTACTGGAACGACGACATGGAGTTTGTGGTGTCGATGATCACAAAAACCCTGAAAAAATTTCATCCGCATTCAGCTTCCGACCAACGGCTGATGCCCATGTTCAAAGACCAGGACGATCGTGATTTTGCCAGGGATTTGTTGCGAAAAGCCATTATCAATCACGATGAATTACGTGACCTGATAAAAGAGCACTCGCGCAATTGGGACCTCGACCGCATTGCTTTTATGGATATTTTGATTATGCAACTGGCCATCACCGAGTTTATGTGGTTTCCATCGATTCCTACCAAAGTTACACTGAACGAATACATTGAGCTGTCGAAATTTTACAGCACCGAAAAAAGCCGGAATTTTATTAATGGAATTCTCGACAAAATATTGAAAGACCTGAAAAAATCGGGAAAAATAACCAAAGCAGGTCGCGGTTTAATTGGAGAGGCTTAGAAATCATTTGAAAAACGGGCTGTAAAACCAAAACAAATGGTTATTTTTGCCTGCCAGAGATAGTATTGAACATTAACATTAAAATGCTGAAAAAATGATAAATAATTTATTGATGATGCAACCCGAAGGCCAGGATGCCAACCCGCTGATGAGTTTCCTGCCGTTGCTCCTGATTGTGGTCGTTTTCTACTTTTTCATGATTCGTCCGCAGATGAAACGCCAGAAAGAGGTACGCAAATTTCGCGAAAGCCTGGCCAAAGGCGATAAAGTAGTAACCACGGGTGGCATTTACGGCCGCATTGTGGAAGTAAAAGAAACCCATATTATCCTCGAAATTGCGAAGGATGTTCACATTAAAGTGGATAAGAACGGAATTATAAAAGATATGACCGACGCACCTCAGCAGCGCTAAAAAACTGAAATACAAATTTGTACGGAAGGTTGGCAATTCATTTTGTCAACCTTTTTTGCAATAAAAATTTTTATACCGGAAATTCGGGCTACACATTAAACCTGAAATGCATGATATCACCGTCCTGAACCACATATTCTTTCCCTTCGATGGCAATTTTCCCTGCATCGCGGCATGCATGTTCCGAACCGAGCCGCATAAAATCGTCGAATTTTATTACTTCTGCTCTGATGAACCCCTTCTCAAAATCGGAATGAATATTTCCGGCGGCCCTGGGTGCTTTGGTTCCTTTTACAAATGTCCATGCCCGGCTCTCGTCGGGCCCGGTAGTGAAAAAAGTCTGCAAGGTTAAAAGCTTATAGGCAGAGTGGATGAGTTTATTAACTCCCGGTTCATCCAGGCCGAGTTCTTCCAGGAACAACTGTTTTTCTTCGTATTCCTCCAGTTCGGCAATATCGGCTTCGGTTGCTGCGGCAATTACCAGTAATTCAGCATTTTCATCCTTAATGGCCTCCCTCACCGCTTCTACATATTTGTTGCCTGCTTTGGCCGAGGCTTCGTCCACATTGCAGGCATACAAAACCGGTTTGTTTGTGAGCAGAAAAAAATCTTTGGCCAGCCGCGCTTCTTCTTCGTATAGTTTAAGGGTACGGGCCGACTGACCCTTTTCGAGAACTTCCTTATACCGAAGTGCCAGCTCGTACATTTTTTTTGTTTTGGGGTCGGTGCCATGCATGGCCTGTTTTTCCAGCTTTTCTATACGGCCCTCGATGGTTTCCAGGTCTTTCAGCTGCAATTCGGCATCAATAACTTCTTTGTCGCGCACCGGATTAATGGTACCATCCACATGGGTAATATTGTCGTTATCGAAACACCGCAGCACATGAATAATGGCATCGGTTTCCCTGATGTTTCCCAAAAACTGGTTGCCCAGTCCTTCTCCTTTGCTGGCACCCTTCACAAGCCCTGCAATGTCGAGTATTTCAACCGTGGTAGGAACTACCCTTTTGGGTTTCGATATGGCAGCCAGTTTTATCAGCCGTTCATCGGGAACTGTAATTACTCCCATATTGGGTTCAATGGTACAAAAAGGAAAGTTGGCCGACTGGGCTTTTGCACTCGACAAACAATTGAATAACGTCGATTTTCCTACATTGGGTAAACCCACAATTCCGCATTTCAATGCCATTTTTTTCGTTTAAAATTTTGCCGTGCAAAGGTAATTGTTTATTGATTTTTAATTCCCTTTTTTCAACGAAATCATACAAAACGAAAATTTAGATCATATTCCGGATTTTTCTTTCTGTTTAAACCACAAAATAAAAATTCAATTTGTACATTTGCTTAAACTTATAACATAATATGATTTTAAAAAATATTTCTGTCGATTGTGTAATCTTTGGATTCAATAACGACAAACTGAACGTTTTACTCTGGCAGGCAGAACCCGAACTGCTTGAAAATTTCCTGACCACCCGGGAAGAGTATGAACAAATAAAAGTTCTGTTTGAAAACAATCCTGCCCTAAAATCGGACGATTACTGGGGATTAATCGGGACCCACCTGCCCTCGGAGGAAGATTTGAACGGTTATGCAAAAAAGGTGTTACACATTGCCACCGGGCTCGACAAGGTGTACCTGAAACAGGTGGAAACCTTCGGTTCGCTCAAAAGAGTTCCTCACTTCCGCGTGCTTACTGTAGCCTATTATGCTTTAATTAACCCCGACTACCACATCATGGAACTTTCGCCAATCGCCAAATCGGTTAAATGGTTCGATATTGACAACCTTCCAAACGTTATTTTCGACACCAGGGAAATCATTGAAAAAGCGCTTAAAAAACTGCGTCATGAGGCGCAGTATCATCCGGTAGGTTTTCATCTGTTACCCGAAAAATTTACCCTTTCGCAACTTCAAACGCTTTACGAAGTTATTTTAAACAAAAAACTGGATACCCGAAATTTCAGAAAAAAAATTCAAAATATGGGGCTCCTGATTGACACCAACGAAAAACAAAAAAACGTGGCACATCGTGCAGCCAAACTGTACTCATTCGATCCGGAAACCTACAACCAACTGGTGGAAGAAGGACTGAATTTCAGAATTTAACCTGTTAAACCTTTAGCCAAACACCCGGTCTTACTTGTTAAACGTCGCAAAATGGAAACAGACGACCGACAGCTTATTGCTGAACTCAGGCAGGAGAACACCAGAGACCTTGCTTTTAATCGCCTGGTAAAAACCTACCAGGAGCGGTTGTACTGGCATATTCGGAAAATGGTGTTAAACCACGACGATACAGATGATATACTTCAGAATACTTTTGTGAAAGTATGGAAAAGCATCGGCAGTTTCCGCGAAGAATCGAAACTTTACACCTGGCTTTACCGAATTGCCACCAACGAAACCATCACCTTTTTAAATTCTAAAAAACGAAGAAATCTGCTTCCGTTTAACGACGTTAGTGATTATTTAATGGAAAACCTCACTTCCGATCCCTATTTTGAAGGAGACCAGTTGCAAATGAAACTTCAGCAGGCCATTTTAAGGCTTCCCGAGAAACAACGCATTGTTTTTAATATGAAATATTTTGACGACATGAAATATGAAGAAATGTCTCACGTACTCGACACATCGGTTGGTGCGCTGAAAGCAAGCTACCACCATGCCGTAAAAAAAATTGAAGAATTCATTAAAAATACCGACTAACAAACTGAGATTAAACTTTTCCGGTTATTAAAAGTCAAACATGTAAATTTTGGAAGAAATGAACAAATTAAGAAAAATAGCACCCAGGTTGTCGAAAATAAAAAAGGAGAATCCTTTCGGGGTTCCCAATAATTATTTCGATGATTTTTCTGCCCGCCTGGCAGTCAAACTGGAGGCAGAAAAAAAGACTCTTCCACAACCCAAAAACACCGTTATCAGATACCTGAAACCAGTGCTGGGGCTGGCTGCAAGCTTTGCCCTCATTTTTATGCTGGTGTACTGGCCGCTGAAATCGTTTCTGCCTCAATACCTTGCCGAGTCAGAAACATACATTGAATCGACCAATGAAGATGATACTTTCCTCTCCATTCTCGAACGACTGGATGAAACTCTGTTTTTTGTCGTACTTTCAGAACCTGTTTCTGTAAACGAAACCGAAGAAGCCGGTTTTCTCGACGATGAGCTGATGGGTTACCTCAGCGCCAATATTTCCGATTATGAACTGTATTTACAAACTGAAAATTAAATAACATGAAAAGAATATTGTTTTTATCCGTTTTGTTTGCTTTTGCTACTGCGGCTTTTGCGCAGCCTGGCGATAAAGAACATGAGGACCGATGGGAAAAATTCCGGGCGGAAAAAGTGGCTTTTTTAACCACCTATCTGGAACTTACCCCTGCCGAGGCACAAAAATTCTGGCCGGTTTACAACCAGCTTGAAAAAGAACGTTGGGAAACCCAGAAAACACGAAAAGAACTGGAGGAAAAAGTTCAGAAAGCCGGGGAATCCATGACGGACAATCAAATAAAACAACTCACCCGCGAGTTTGCTGGCAGCCTGAAAAAAGAGGCCGATATGGCGGCCGATTACAACGAAAAATTCCTGGATATTTTACCTCCGGGGAAAGTGCTCAAACTCTACAAAGCTGAAAACGAGTTCAGAATGCACATGATCAAAAAGTTCAGAGACCGGCGACGAAACGGGGAATAATTGCGAAGGGTATATAACAAAAAAGACAGGCCGAAAACCTGTCTTTTTTTGTGGGTAAAAAATTCTACAATCCTTTAAACCAATCCTGAAAATACTTTCCAACTACAGGGGTTTCTTTCTTTTCTCCCTGGATGGAACCAATCAGGCTCAAAATCCAGAACACAAAAACCACAATGTTGAGTATCCACCCAACGAATGGAATAAATGTTAATACCAGTCCAAGAAGGTAAAGACCGAGCAACTGACGGATGTAGTAACTGGCAAATTCATCTTTTTCACTGCTGTTTAATACCAATGCAATAATCCACCCAATAAAGGTAATGTGAGCGACAATAGCTTTTGTTTTTCCATCCATGATTAAAATATTTTACGGTTTAGCATTAAAAGTACGGAAAAATAGAAAACGGACAAATAAAACGGTACTAATTTGTCAACAAAATACAAAAGACGGGCAAAATTTATGAATTCGGCCACTAAAATTACAATTTCTGCTAAACCAGGTTTACTTCCCGTTCCAGCCAAATCCCAAAACAATGATGCACAGACTGTCTTATTTTTTCAGAAAAATCAAAAATTTCATTACCGGTGGCATTTCCGTAATTTACCAGCACCAACGCCTGTTTTTCGTGCACGCCCACATTGCCTTTGCGACGACCTTTCCAGCCGGCTTGTTCAATGAGCCATCCTGCAGCCAGTTTCACTTCATTTTTGTTTAACGGGTAAACCGGTACATCCGGAAACTGCTCCCTTATATTTTCGGCAACCCCGATGCTCACCACCGGATTCTTAAAAAAACTACCGGCGTTACCCAATTCTTCAACTTCGGGTAATTTGGATGACCGGATGTCTGTTACCGCAAGGCGTATATTTTGAAGATTTACTTCACCCAATTCTTTCACCTTCTCCTCTACCTGGCCATACTCTAAATTAAATTCCGGAAATTTTTCAAGTTTGAAAACCACAGAAGTAATGATGAACCGGTTTTTTAAATTTCGTTTGAATAAACTGTCGCGGTAACCAAATTCGCAGGCAGCAGCTGGAAATTCCAGAAAAGATTTCTGCTGCAGGTCAAACCCTTTTACCCGTTCAATTACATTCCCCACCTCCTGCCCGTAAGCCCCGATGTTTTGCACCGGCGCCCCGCCCACCGAGCCCGGAACGAGCGAAAGATTTTCTATTCCGCCTACTCCAAAATCCACACAGAATTTTACAAAATCGTCCCAAACCTCGCCAGCGCCAGCTTCAAACCAAACACATTGCCGGTCCTCCTTTATTTTGATAATTCCGGGGATATTGGGGTGCAAAACCAAACCCTCGAAATTTTTCTGAAAAAGCACATTACTGCCCCCGCCGAGTATAAATAAGGGCAGGTTCTTCCGGAATTCATTCGACTGAACAAACGTTTCCAAATCATTGGGTTCTGTAAATTCAAAAAAATACCGGGCTTCGGCTTCTACGCCAATAGTATTATGTGATTTTAAACTGTAATTTTCGAAAAAACGGATCATGCATAAAATTTTCGGCAAAGATAGGGGAATATGTTTACATGCATAAAACTTATCTTTGCCCCACATGAATGAATTTGATGTAATAGTTATTGGTGCCGGGGCTGCAGGATTACTGGCGGCAGGACGTGCAGCCGAACAGGGCGCCAGGGTACTGGTTCTGGAGAAGATGCGCTCCGAAGGCCGGAAACTTCTGATTACCGGAAAAGGCCGCTGCAACATTACCAATGACGCCTCACCTGCAGAGTTTATCAAACACGTGTTTCCCGATGGCCGGTTTCTGCGCAATGCCTTTTCGCAGTTTTACGCGAAAGACATTATCAGTCTGCTTCAAAAATACGGCGTGGAATCCACCCTCGAACGCGGCGGACGCTATTTCCCGGAAAGTAATAAATCGCTGGATGTGCTGCGTGCTTTGCTGAAATGGGTAAATGAACTGAACGTTGAAATCCGTTGTGGCCAGCGGGTTGAAAAGCTGTTAACCGAAAACGGAATGGTGAAGGGAGTTCAATCGAACGGCATTATTTTCAAAACGCCAAAAGTAATACTGGCAACAGGCGGAAAATCCTACCCGGCAACAGGTTCCACCGGCGACGGGTACGAGCTGGCCAAAAGTGCAGGACACACGGTTGAAAAACCAATCCCGGCGCTGGTGCCACTGGAAACCAAAGGAAAACTGGCGCAAAAATTACAGGGATTGAACCTGAAAAATGTAAAAGCGGTGGTTTGGGTAAACGGCAAAAAAGCAGGAGAAGCTTTTGGGGAGATGCTGTTTACGCACTTTGGTTTGTCGGGCCCCATCATTCTCACATTAAGCAGAATTGCAGTGGCTACTTTGCAAAACAAGGATAGAGTTGAAATTACGGTCGATCTGAAACCTGCCCTCGATGAGCAAAAACTGGACAACCGGCTGCTTCGCGATTTGAATGAACACGGCAAAAAACAGCTTGTAAATATTTTCCGCAACTGGCTTCCGGCATCCATGATACCGGTTTTTATTGAAGAACTGAAACTTGACCCCGAAAAAGAGTGCCACCAGGTCTCATCGAACGAGCGGAAACAAATCAGGTACATGATGAAAAATTTACGGTTCGAGGCTACAAAACATCGGTCTTTTAAAGAGGCCATCATAACGGCAGGCGGAATTCCCACCAAAGAAATAGCGCCTAAAACCATGGAGTCGCGACTGGTGAAAGGTTTGTATTTTGCCGGCGAAATCATTGATCTCGATGCCGAAACCGGCGGTTATAATTTACAAATTGCCTGGTCAACCGGATGGCTGGCGGGGAATTCGGCCTCTGTAAATTCAGAAAAATAAAGAAACTGGCAGGCAGTGATACATTTATAAGATTCAGAAAAGTACTCATCGCCGGGTTCCCGCTAAAGCAGACCTTCTTGTTCCAATTTATCGGAAGGTATAGCAAAATACTCAGATTATTGGTTATATTGGTTATCAGAAAACGGCATTATTCTGTTTCTGTAAGTTACACGGCATTGTGCGTTCGTGATTTCTATTTATTTTTCTCTGCTTCAACCAGTTCAATCGTATGTGTCAATAATTCAGTCCCACCAAAATCTCCATGACCAGGAATCACCGTTTTTATATCAGTATATTTTTTCATTAGTTTTTTAATTGTCAAATCCCAATCCGCCACAACTGCATCTGATAAATTTCCAAGTTCTCTTGAATTTATCGACTTAATCAAGCAACCGCCAAAAAGAATCTTTTTACCCGGAATCCAAACCGTAATATTGTCAAACGAGTGTCCCGCTCCAAAGTAACGGCAATCAATTAGTTCTCCGTTAAAATCAAAAGTCAGCGATTCCGTGAAAGGTTTCATTGGAACAGGTAATCCAATCTCTTTGCATTTAGCAATAGTCATTGAATTTGCAATCGATTCAATCCCGATACTTTGTAAATATTCCAATCCTCCCATGCAATCGTCGTGAAAGTGTCCAATTATCAATTTAGTCAAATCCACTGACATAGAATCCTTTAAATATTTAGTTAGTCTCTCGGTTTTATTATTATCCATTGGTGTATCAATCATCAGAGCCTGTCCGCTTTTTATTACAATCAATCCGTTTGAAGGGAATCGACCAAAATTTTCCGATTGATGCCAGGTCACATGAACAAAGATTGAATCTTGAAGATGAATCAATTCAATGTCATTGTCAATTGCAATTACATTATCAGGCTGAGCAACTAATGAAGTAAATCCAATCAGTCCCAATATTGATATTAATCCTTTTAGGATATTTTTTCCATAATCCGCGCAATAACGTGCCAATTCCCTTTTGAACATATTGAGATTTATTTACCAATTAAATCTTGAATTTCATCCAGATGCAATTTATTACGTTTGCTCATAATCGTTTCATCAGACAACTTATTCAGTTTTGATTCCCAGTTTTCCAATCCTTGTAAAATCCCATTAGTAATTTCTGAAAAATCCATATTTATCAGTTTGTGTTAATATTTTGCAGTGTTCTTCATTGCCAGCAGCACAACGTTTTTGTATATTTATTACTCATACCTGTGAAACCATTTATTTCACGTTATGTGGTACGGCACAATCAACGTTTTGGTTTTTAGCGCCTTAAAAATATGTATAAAATTTATGTTTTCAAATAGCGAAAGGGAATTTTATGTGAATACCAAACTGTTTTAGGAAAAAATAATTGTTCTTTGATTTTAAACCTTTCGTACCAGAAACCGTTGGTCACAAGGCATGGTCAACCAGCTAACTGGAAGGGAACTCTGTCTTTACAAAATGAGATAATAAAAATCCTGGCAGGCAGTGAATATGAATAAGGTTCGGGGGAAAACCAAATATTTACCCGTGCGTATAAACCGAAGGAACACATCGCTTGGTTCCCGCCAAAGCGGGACTACTTGTTCGCATTTATTCTAATATTCGTTTTTTTAAATCCATTTTTTCGTGTAAAATTCTTGTAATTTCAACAAAATCAGAATCTATTCTCCTGTAAAAAATAATGTGTCGGTTTATACGCAGTCCAAGCAGATCTGGGATTACCTTAATGTATTTTCTGCCCAAATCAGAGTTTACTGCTATCCTCTTACAAGCATTTAATAAATCATTGTAATATTTGTCTGCTTGTTTTTCTGACCATTTTTCAAAAGTGTAATCCCATATTTGAGTTAAATCATTAACAGCTTTGTTCGTAAAATAAAAGTTAGCCATTTATTCGTTTTTTTGCTTTTAATGATTCAAGGTGTTTTTTCGGCTCAAAATCATACGCAATTCCACTGTCAATTCCTTCTTGAATCACATTCTTTAATGCAGCCATCTTGCTTTCTTCTTCTTCTAAAAGCCGTAATCCAGCACGAATTACTTCACTAACATTTTTATATCGTCCTTTAGAAATACTCTCTTGAACAAATGTATCAAAATAGTTTCCGAGTGATATTGATGTATTCTTATTCATCTGTTTTAATTTTTTTTCAAATATACCAATTATTGGTATAATAATCAAATCTCAAATTTTTTTTAATCAGAGCTAATGCCTTGTAATCGTTTTGATTTTAGGTGTCTAAAAAAGTTAAAAAAAACAATTGTCTCTATGCGCTAAGTTAGTTTTGTAAAACACACAAAACCTTTTAGCATTGTACCGCTTAAACAAATGAACCTGCCATTTGTATTGTTTTCATACGGTTGGTATGTTGAATGTAAACCCGATTATTATGAAAGCAAAATATTTACAAAGCATCATTTTTTTCTTGTTATATGTTCCTCTCAGCGCACAGGTACAGTTGGATTTCCAGTCATTCGCCACCGGCCTGGATAATCCGCTGGACATTGTAAACGCCGGCGACGATCGGCTTTTTGTAGTACAACAGCGTGGATTAATCCGGATTCTTGATTTGGAAGGAATGGTTTCCGGCACTCCGTTTCTCGATCTTACGGGAGTTGTCAGCCAGTCGGGTTCAGAAACCGGGTTGCTGGGTCTGGCCTTTCATCCGGAATACCACGAAAACGGCTATTTTTTTGTGAACTACACCCGTGTTTCGGATGGGAATACGGTTGTGTCGCGTTTTTCAGCAGATGAAAATAATCCGGACCTGGCCAACCGGGAAAGTGAAATTCAGTTGTTAACAGTGGAGCAGCCTTACTCAAATCATAATGGCGGGCAACTGCTTTTCGGGCCCGACGGCTATTTGTACATTGCACTTGGAGATGGCGGAAGTGGCGGCGATCCTCAGAATTACGCCCAAACCCGCAATTCGTTTCCGGGAAAAATTCTACGAATCGATGTAAATGTGGAAAATGGGACAGTTTACGGAATTCCACCTGACAATCCTTTTGTGAATGACGAAACAACCCGCGATGAAATCTGGGCCTGGGGAGTAAGAAATCCCTGGCGCAACAGTTTCGACAGGTTAACCGGCGATTTCTGGATTGCAGATGTTGGTCAAAACAGCCGGGAAGAAATCAACTTTCAGTCAGCCGGCAGTTCAGGTGGTGAGAACTACGGATGGCGGTGTTATGAAGGGAACCAGCCTTACAACCAGTCAGATTGCCCGGAAACGGAGAATTATGTGTTCCCGGTTTTTGAATACAACCACGAAGGCTCGGGTTGCAGTGGTTCCGTTACCGGCGGGTATGTTTACAGGGGAGTGCTTTTTAACGAAATGTTTGGCGTGTATATTTTCGCCGATTACTGTACCGGAAATTTTTACACCATTACCCAAACTTCAGAAGGATTTGAAGGAGAACAGCTTATAGATTTTAATGACAGTGGAATTTCCACTTTTGGCGAAGACCGGTACGGAGAACTCTATTTTGCCAAAAAAAACGCCGGTGAAATTTATAAAGTGACTGAAACAGGCGACTGTAAACCGGTGGCAAAAATTTTGACAGGTGACAGCACTTTTGTTTTGGAACCCGATAGCAGCATCAGAGTTGATGCGTTATATCATCCGGCTCTGGAGTATGAATGGCGAAAAAACGATGAACCTGTTGCCGGAGGGAATCAGTTTGAACTGGATATTACGGAAGAAGGTGTTTATACGGTTCATGTTACCAATCCTGAAAACGGATGTTCGAATATTTCTGCTCCGGTTGAAGTGACAGCCGTTCCGACTTCAGTTGCTGTTAAAGCATTGGAACATGTAAAAGTTTTCCCCAATCCGGTAAAAAACATGCTGTTTATCGAGGGTTTACCGGCGACCGGAAAAACTTCAATCAGTTTGGTTGATACAAAAGGAAGTGTTGTAAAAACGTTGGATGTATCTGAACGAAAATCCATCCGGATTTCGACCCGCGAACTCACATCAGGAATTTATTTGTTGAACATTATCCGTGATACTGAATTGTTTCAGGAAAAAATAATTGTTTCTGAATTTTGACCTTTTGTAACAGAAACCCGGTTTCCTTTGTTAAAAAACTCCTTGAAAATTACCGGTAAAAAAGTTGATTTTACGCGTTGGAATCAATATTTTTAATTTTTCAAATAATCAATTAAATAAAATGGAACCAACTTTTACAACCTTGATGTGATCATCTCCGTCGGTTACCGGGTAAAATCGTTGCGGGGCATCCAGTTTCGGATTTGGGCCACTGTGCGCCTGCATGAGTTTCATATTAAAGGTTTCACAATGAACGACGACCTGCTGAAAAAAGGGGCAGGCTATTTTGAGGAGCTGCCGGAACGCATACGCGACATTCGTTCTTCTGAGAAGGAGTTGAGAAAGCCCGGAAAAAATTAAAAAATCAAAGTCATGACAAAAGATGAAATAATAACCGGTCTCAGGAATTAACTGCGAGTAACACAACAAAGCCGACACTTATTTTGATATAAGTAGTTATTTTTGCAACAAAAAAGTGAGATGAACTTTCAGATAGTACAACCTTCCGGATTCCTGAAATACTACATTAAGCATTACTGCTTTATGGAATCGGATATTCATGATGCGGATGTCACGGAAAGGGTTATACCTACTGAAAATATTCAATTGATGTTTCACTATAAAAATCCCTTTGTTGTATTTCATTCGAATAAAACGGTAAAAAAGCAGCCCAGGTCAATTATAAGTGGATTAAGCGATTATTATTCTGATGTTTCAACATACGGTGAAACAGGGGTTGTATTTATTAGCTTCCATCCGACCGGCGCTTGCCATTTTTTCAATTTCCCCCTTTCAGAAATTGAAAACCAAAGTGTGGATATGACTGACCTGTTCAACGCCGAAATAAGGCAAATGGAAGAATTGCTGTATGAAAAAAACACGATAAAACAAAGAGTGGCTGTTATCGAACAATTCCTGCTCAGTCGATTTGCCCCAATTCCCTCATACGATAGTTTGTTAATCCAAAAAGGTGTTGAACTGGTTAAAAACTGCAAAGGACAAACAAACGCCAAATATTTGTCGGGCTGCCTTTTTACTACACCGAAAACACTGGAACGAAAGTTTTCAAAATACCTTGGTAAAACGACCAAACAGGTTATCAAACTGATGCGTTTTCAGGAAATATTACATGATTTGAGTGTGAATAAAAACGTCAGTCTGACTGAACGTGCTTATAATAACGGATATTTTGACCAATCGCACTTTATTCATGATTTCAAATCGTACACAGGTTACACACCTAAAGAGTTTTATACAAAATACCCTGATTTTAATATTAATGGAGAATCCAGTTAGTTTTCAGAACGTCAAATAAAAAAATACGAAATATTCAGGAACAATAGGAATTTTGTGTAAACATTTGAAATACTACCGAACGACCTGTTAATGGCCGAAAAAATGTTCTTCAAATTTTGTAACTTTGTTTCAAAATAAAAAGATATGGAAACAATTACGATTAAAATAGATACAGCCAATGACAAAGGGAAATACCTTTTTGGCTTAATCACAGAAATGGCCAAGGATGGCTCTTTTATCAAGATTGAAAAATCAGAAACTTACAATGAGGTGAGAACATCGTTAAAAGAAATGAAGCAGGGGAAACGTAAACCTATTAGCGGACTGTTCTAATGAAAATACAAGTCTATTACACACCATTTTTTGATCGGAAATACAAAAAACTCCTCAAAAAATATCATTCATTAAGCGATGATTTAAAACAATTTTTAGAAAACCTGCCCGAAACCAAATCAATTTATATGGGTGGTTCAATTTATAAGTATCGCTTATCGGTAAAATCAAAAAATAAAGGCAAAAGCGGAGGGTTCAGAATAATTTCATTTGAAATCCTGGTAAATGAAAATGAAAAAGATATAACCCTGATTACCCTTTACGACAAAAGTGAACAAGACTCAATCTCAAAAGCAGAAATATTGGAAATTTTAAAGTCTGAGAATCTTCTTTGAATGAAAAAATCTCAATTAATTTCTGCGTCCCTTTAGTATCAAAAATTTTTTATTCATCAAATCACTTTTACCACGCCCCGTTATTTTATGCACAGGCTCATTTTGTCTGTTTTTTACAATTTTGCCCCTGTGTCCTGAACGTATTTTTGCTGCAAATTTTAAAGGATTTTAATATGACAGCAGAAATTCAGGTTCACGAACTTTTTAAAAAATACCCCAATGGCACAGAAGCCCTGAAAGGGGTAAGCCTCGAAATACAGAAGGGGCAGTTTTTTACGCTGCTCGGTCCAAACGGCGCCGGAAAATCGACCCTGGTAAAAATAATGACCACGCTGATTAACAAGGATTCAGGCGATTTTAGTATCGCCGGCATCAATCCTGAGGTGAATCAGTCAAAAATTCAGAACATTATTGGCGTTGCATCACAGGACAATGAAATTGACCCGACAGAAAAAGTTGAAAAATTACTCGTTTTTCAGGGCAGGTTATTTGGACTAACAAAACCGGAAGCAACCAAACGTGCAAATGAATTCATTCAACTGTTTGAACTCGAAAAAGAGAGGAACAAAAAAGCAGGTGCTTTATCGGGTGGAAATAAACGCAGGCTTCATTGTGCCCTGGCCCTTGTTCACCGACCCCGCATTTTGTTTCTCGACGAGCCCACGGTGGGCATGGACCCGGTAGCACGGGCAAACTTTTGGGAAGTCATTGCACTGCTGAACAGAAAAGAGGCGGTTACCGTTTTCCTTACTACACAATACCTCGATGAAGCAGATAAACATGCCACAGAAATGGCGCTTATTGTTGCCGGTGAAATTCAGTACTCGGGAACCATCGTTGATTTTAAGAAAATGGTCAATCCCAATGGCGGGTTGTCGCTCGATGACAGCTATCTGCAATACATTAAAACATTATCGAACCAGGAACTTTCAGTTAACTAAAAAAAGCAAATTGGATGAATACAACAAATATTTTACTCATCGAAAGAGGTATAATCAAGTTATTAAAAAATCCTTCAGCGCCCGTAATGGGATTCGGCATGAGTCTGTTTTTCCTGCTGGTTTATAATGCAGGAATTGGCGGAATCGGTTCAATGGAAGCGTTTGGCCCGGGAGGCTACCTCTCGTTTGTTTTTCCCATAACCATTATTTCACTGGCAATGGGCTCTTCGGCAGGAGCAGGTCAAACACTCAATGCAGATATGCAATCGGGTTATTTCAAAAGGCTTTATTTAAGTCCTGCTCCCCGGTGGATTTTAGTGGTTGCGCCTATGCTTGCCGACACCATTTCTTCCATGGTTTTTACCCTGTTTTTAATTGGTATCGGGGCAATATTTGGCGTAAGTTTTCAATTTGGTTTAGTTTCTGTGCTCGGAATTTTGCTGCTGTCGTTTTTATGGTCGCTTACTTTATGCGGTTTTTCTGCCGGTATTATGTTACGCACCGGACAGCATCAAAGTGCAGCAATTGTAACAAATGCCGTTTTTCCATTACTCTTTTTAAGCACCACATTTTTACCGAGGGAGTTGATAACTGCCGGTTGGTTGCTGACCGTTTCGTGGGGCAACCCCGTGACATACATACTTGAAGGAAACAGGTATTTACTGGCAGGTACTTCATCCGCAGGTTTTTTCTATATCGGAGTACTGATATTTTCAATAACTTCAGTTGTTTCAGTTACTTTTGCATTGTTAAGTGCCAATAAAATTAAGGTTTAAAAATATGAACAGAGACAAAATTATTGTTAAGAACGCACATACAAATAACCTCAAAAACATCGATATTGAGATTCCAAAACATAAGTTAGTCGTATTCACAGGTGTTTCGGGTTCGGGAAAATCATCTTTGCTTTTTGATACCATTTACACCGAAGCACAAAGACAATTGGTAGAGACCTTTTCAACCTTTGCCCGTACCCGGATGCCCAAACTATCACGGCCCGATGTGGATGATATTCTCAATTTGTCAACCGCCATTGTTATCGACCAAAAACGAATGGGAAAAAACCTGCGGAGCACAGTGGGAACGGCCACTGAAATAAACACCTATCTGCGTTTGCTTTTTTCACGCATTGGCAAACCGTTTATTGGCCCTTCATTTTATTTTTCTTTTAATCATCCTGAGGGTATGTGCCCGCATTGTAACGGATTGGGAAAACAGATAAAAATTGACCTCGATTTGTTCCTTGACAGGGAAAAATCTATCAGGGAAGGGGCAGTCACACATCCGCACTACAAAACCGGAGGTTTCCTTTGGAAAGAGTTGATAAGTTTAAACGTTGTGGATGTAGATAAACCATTGAAAAAATTTTCAGAAGACGAATTGAACCTGTTTTTATACTCCGAACCATTTGCAATAAAAGGGGCAAAAGAAAAACTGACTTATAACAGAAATTTTGAAGGAATTGCCCGTAAACTTGAAAAAGCGGTGACCACCAGGGCTGACGATGAAACAGCCGAAGAAAACAAAAACGCATACACCAAATATTTTGACTATCAACCCTGTGAACTATGCGGCGGCACACGATTAAATGAACGGGCAAGAAGTGTTAAAATTAACGGACTGACGATTTCCGATGTTTGCCGTTTGGAACTGGTGGATGTATATCCCTTTTTACTGAACATTAACGATGAAATTTCCAAACCTGTTTTGCGAAAAGCACAATTTCTGCTTCAACAACTCATTGAAATCGGTGTGGGTTATTTGTCGCTCGAACGGGCTGTAGGCACACTTTCGGGGGGTGAATCGCAACGGGTAAAAATGAGCAGGCAAATGGACTGTAACCTGGTTGATATGTTGTATGTTCTTGACGAACCTACTATCGGATTACACCCCCGTGATACGGAAAACCTGATGAATATTTTGTTCCGGTTAAAAGAAAAAGGCAATTCGGTTTTTGTGGTAGAACACGACCCCGATGTTATCCGGGCCGCAGAGTGGATTGTGGATGTGGGGCCAAAGGCAGGTAAATATGGCGGAAATATCGTGTTTAACGGAGAACCCGAAGGATTAATACATTCGGAAAGCCTCACAGGTGAGTATCTTCAGAAAAAAGATAAACCAACATTCAGGAGAAAACCCGCAACTTCGTTTTTTGAAATCAAAAACGCCACAGCGAACAACCTGAAAAATGTATCCGTAAAAATTCCAAAGGGCGTATTAACCTGCGTTACCGGAGTTGCGGGAAGCGGTAAAAGCAGCCTTATTCACCAGTGTTTTGCCAAACAACATCCCGAAGCCATTGTGATTGACCAATCGCCAATCGGGAAATCATCCAGGGCTAATGCAGCAACCTTTATTGGTGTTTTTGATATCATTCGAAAAGAATTTGCTTCTGCCACCCATTCCGAAGCTTCATTGTTCAGCTTCAACTCAAAAGGAGCCTGCCCAAAATGCAATGGCCAGGGGGTATTAACTTTTGAACTTCATTTTTTGGATTCGGTAAAAACCATTTGCGATGAGTGTGAAGGAAAACGGTATCATTCCGAAGTGCTGGAATTGAAATTTCAAGGCAAAGATATTGCCGAAGTACTGGATATGACAGTTACTCAGGCATCCGAATTTTTTACATCACAAAAAATCAAAAAACACTTACGTCTTTTACAGGAAGTTGGATTGGGGTACTTAAAATTGGGTCAGTCGCTAAGCACTTTATCAGGTGGCGAAACGCAACGCCTTAAAATTGCCACCGAATTAAAAAAGGAAGGCCATATTTATATTATGGATGAGCCAACAACAGGACTTCACATGTCGGATATTGCTAATTTTTACAACATCGTAAAAGCATTGGTGAAAAACGATAATACAGTGATTATTATCGAACACAACCTCGATATTATTAAATTTGCTGACTGGATAATCGACTTGGGACCTGAAGGCGGCAAAAAGGGCGGAGGACTGATATTTCAGGGATTACCGGAAGATATAATAAATTGCAGGCAGTCGGTCACAGGTAAATATTTGAGAAATTAAAAAATTGGAAACGCTAACATTCAATTTTTTAAAAGCATACCGATAAAGCTGGAAACTGTTTCTATTGTTACAAATATAACTTTGGTAAACATATTATTCACAATAACGGCATAGACGATTCAACAGTAATTGAAACAAATATGATAAGATTATTAACACATTATGATATTGCAGCATGGCTAAAACTTGCAAAAGAGGTAGAGCATTTATTTGGTCCAATGACAGATTCCGAAGATTTTAAAAACGGAATTAAACAGTGTATAGAAAATAAAAATGCTTATGGCATGGAGAATAGTGATGGGGTGTTGGCTGGAATCATTGCAATTGACAGAGAACGAAACGAGATATTGTGGCTGGCTGTAGGTCAACAATTTCGTGGGAATAATTATGGTGACAGATTGATAAAAAAGGCAATTGATTTGATGCAAAGTAATGGCAATATTTTTGTCCGGACCTTTGCTGAAAATATGGATGAAGGGAAAGCTGCCAGGAGTATTTACGAAAAGAATGGGTTCAAATTTTTAAAAGGAGCAGGTAAAAATCCGGCAAACATTGAAACTGTAATTATGATAAAACAGGTTTAACCATTTATAATAAATTATATTCTGAAACGAGTAATATTTGGTTATAAAAAAACACAAATGAATACCTGATTTATTGAATTATCAGAAGTACAGGAGAAAAACAAATGAACATAGAAATTAGAATTACCACTAAAGCTGATTTTAAATCAACCGAAAACCTTACCAGGGAAACATTCTGGAACCTTTATAATCCCGGATGTTCAGAACACTTTATCCTTCACAGATTACGGGAAAGCAAAAGTTATGTTGAAGGATTAGACCTTATTGCCATTAACAAAGGTGAAATTATTGGTCATATTATTTCAACTAAAGCAAAGGTGACCGATGCCAGGGGCAATGAATTTGAAGTGCTATGTGTTGGCCCGTTTGCTGTTTCACCAAAGCTTCAGAGGAAAGGGATTGGCGCGAAACTATTAAATGATTCCATTACAAAAGCAAAGAAAATGGGATTTAGTGGAATGATTTTATTTGGTAACCCGCATTATTACAGCCGATTTGGTTTCGTGAATGCTCAACAATTTGGCATTACAACAAAAGAGGGACAGAATTTCGACCCGTTTATGGTTCTGGAATTGGGCGAAAACAGGTTAGCAAAAGTAAAAGGGGCTTTTTTTGAAGATAATGCTTTTGAATTTGTAGAAGCCGACCTTGATGAGTTTGACAAACATTTTCCGCCTAAGAAAAAAGGAAAACCTAAAATAGATATAAGTCATAACTAAACTATTTTTGAGTAGCTAAAAATCAATAAGATGACAACAGAAGATCTTGGTTTTAATGAACGGATAAAAAATGCAGTTAACGAACTTGAACTAAACGATTTTGTAATTGGACGGGTTGTTTTGGAGCATAAGGAAAGGTATATTGTAAAAACCGAACAGGGTGAATTTGAGGCGGAGATAACCGGGAATATGCGCTTTACCGCAGCAAGCCGGGAAGATTTTCCGGTTGTGGGCGACTGGGTGGCGCTGGTGGTTTATGACTCCGGGCCGGCCATCATTCATAAAATATTCCCCCGGTTTTCAATGATTAAAAGGCAGGCTGCCGGACAATCCGGGGAGGTACAGCTAATTGCCGCAAACATCGATTATGCGTTGCTGGTTCAGGCTGTTGACAGGGACTTTAATATCAACCGGCTGGAAAGGTACCTGACCATTTGCTTTTCGTCGAAAGTCAGCCCGGTGATTGTACTTACAAAAACCGACCTGGTAAATGAACAGCGGGTGGCCGAATTAACGGACAGCCTGAAAGCGAGGATAAAAGATGTACCGGTGGCGACAGTGAGCAACGAAACCCGGACAGGCTACGAAACGCTGAAAAGCATGATTGAAAAGGGCAAAACGTATTGTATGCTCGGCTCATCAGGCGTTGGAAAATCCACGTTGCTGAATAATCTCTCCGGAAGGACCGTAATGAAAACCGACGCCATCAGCCAAAGCACGAATAAAGGAAGGCACGTTACCAGCCATCGGGAATTGATTGTTCTCCATGACGGCGGAATACTCATCGACAATCCGGGTATGCGGGAAGTGGGCATTGCCGACACTACCGGCGGACTGGAAACCACCTTCGACAGGATTGTCAGCCTTTCCCGGAATTGCAGGTTTAAAGATTGCACCCACACCGGCGAAATCGGCTGCTCCGTTACTGAAGCCGTTGAAAAGGGGGAAATAGACAGAAACGCCTGGGAAAACTACCTGAAAATGGAAAGGGAAAAAGCCCATTTTGAATCTACAGTTGCAGAGCGGCGTAAAAGGGAAAAGGTTTTTGGAAAAATCGTTAAAAACTACCATAAAAAAGACATCAAACAAAAGAGAAATTGATTATTTTTGGATTTCGCTCAACTTCATTGATTTTAAGTATGGATTTTTCAGAGGTAACAGAAGGAATCTTACAGGGTTTATTTGCCTGGGAGGATAAATTGAGGGAATTATCTCCCGATACGATTTCGAATAATAGAAACAGCCAGAACAGGACAATAAAGCAGATACTCGGCCACATGGTCGATTCTGCTTCGAATAATACCCACCGGATTGTGCATTTGCAATACCAGCCCGGTCCGTTTAGTTTTCCGAATTATGCCACAAATGGCAATAACGAAAGATGGATTGCCATTCAGAATTACCAGGATGAGGATTGGGAAAACCTGGTTCAGTACTGGAAATTTATTCATATCCATTTGATTCATGTGATAAACAATGTAAATCCGGATAAACTGGATAATGAATGGGTTTCCGGACCGGAATACGGAAATATCAGGCTCAAAGACATGATTACCGACTTTTTAAGACATTTCCGTTTGCACCTTGGAGAGATTCAGGAATTAATTGATAAATAGCCTGGAAACTGAATTTTCAGGATGATGCATATTTTATAAGGGCTTTAAAAAATAAACCGGATTGTAACCCGCAATCCTGCAAAAAAAATTAAAACCATGACAAAAAATGAACGATTAACCGGTCTCAGGAATGAACTGCAAGCCGCCGCCGATGAAAAAACCCGGCAGTCGGGCGAGCGGTTTTTTAAGGAAGAAGTCCGTTCGTACGGCGTAAAAACGGCACTGGTGCACAAAATGGCAAAAGCGCATTTTAAAAACATCAAGCATTTGGGTAAAGCAGAAATTTTTTCCCTTTGCGAAGCGCTGTGGAAATCGGGTTACATGGAAGAGTCGTTCGTTGCCTGCAATTGGTCGTATTATCTGCATAAAAGCTACGAACCAGCCGATTTTGAGGTATTTGAAAACTGGCTGAACCGTTACGTAAGCAACTGGGCTTCGTGCGACACCCTGTGTAACCATACCATCGGCGAATTTGTTGAAATGTACCCGGAATCGGTTTCAAAGCTGAAAACCTGGGCCCGTTCCGAAAACCGGTGGATGCGCCGTGGGGCGGCCGTTTCCCTTATCATCCCGGCCCGGAAAGGAAAATTTATAAACGACATCCTAAAAATTGCCAATGCCCTGCTCACCGACACCGACGACCTGGTGCAAAAAGGCTACGGCTGGATGTTGAAAGCGGCCAGCCAGTCGCACCAACAGGAAATCTTCGACTATGTTATAAGCAAAAAGAACGAAATGCCCCGAACCGCCTTACGCTACGCCATTGAAAAAATGCCGGAAGAGATGAGGAAGGAGGCGATGAAGCGGGGGTAAATAAAACTGGCCAATCTGCTGGCCGAAGCCAACGGTGACAAAGCCGATCCCAACGAATCGAAGATCATCCGCGACAAGGCCTACACGCATATGAAAATTCTGGTGGATGAAATTCGTGAAGCCGGGAAATATGTGTTTCGGAACAATCAAAATCGGCTGAAAGGCTATTCCAGCGATTACTGGAAAAAGCAAAACCGGAAAAAGAAAGACGACAACAGTGAAGTTGCTGAATAACAGCGTCCTGTTACGTTTTTGGGCGTCCTGTAAGGTTATGGGGTGCCCTGTTTGTTTTTTACCCTTCCAGTACCACTTTTGGGCTTTCCTGTTAAACAGGACGGCAAAAAAGTTAACAAGATTCAAAAAAAAATGCAACAGGGCTGCAAAAAACCTAACAGGACAGCAAAAAAACCTACAGAAATTGGAAAAATCGCTACTGGAAAACAAAAAAGCTTACAGGAGAATGTCCCTTCCTAAAATAGCTTGACAGATTTAACTTCTATTTCTGATAAGTGTAAATGTTTTTTTGCATTTACTGTTTTGCAAAACGATTTAATTTTTTATTCCTGGTTTTCATTACCGGTTTATGCTCTGCTGCTGATTTTGTTGTCGCATCAAATTGCAGCTTTTTTGTCATACAAGTATGTTCGGGAAAAGGAACCGTTCTCTTCGGAAAGAACGGTTCCCTCACTCCACTACAATCAAATTAAACCCGTTAAATGGGACGGAAAACTGTCCTTTGGGTATTCCTGACGACTTGGTCCCGATAACAATCGGGACCGTGTACAGCCTGTCCCGGATTTACTTCGGGCGAGACCCGTACGCACAGCCTGCCCCGAAAGCCTTCGGGGGTGGTGAGAGGTGCTCCGGTGGGCTTAACGGCTCACCGGCCATCTACTCGATTACAAGCCGTTTTTTTCTTTTAATTCATTATTTATAGCGGTTAATATTTTTATAGAATTTTCAATATTGGTCTCAACATTTTCCATGTCTTTAGCGAATTCAATTGAATTAAATTCTATGTTTCTTAATCTACCAATTGCTCGTTTTAACACAATGAAAACTGAGTCGGCAAATTCATTGTCAGACAACTCATGTAAAATCGAGTCATGTAATGGACGTAAATAATTTTCTTTCCATGTTTTAAAGTCAGTCACATTTTGCGATAAGACAATAAAGATTGCACTAAATTTATGCAGATATTGATATTCTTCAATTGTTTGAATGTTTTCTGGATTATTTTTTTGAATATTTTTTTCTCTAATACCTAAACGATTAGAAATCTCCTCCACACAATCTCTGACAAATAATTGGTCTTTGTGAGTAAAGTTTCTATGATTTTCATTTTGTTTCAATAAATCGTCAAAATACAATAATAGGAAGTCAATATTTGCAAAGATTTTCCTATATTTTTCAATGCTTTCTTGGGTTACTGTGAAGAAATGAAAATATGCGTCTCTAAGCTCATAACTATCCATGTCTTTTAGTCTTGCTAAATCATAAGTAGCTCTTAATTCTGGCATTTGAGCTTCTAATGGATTTTCATTGACAGCAATTGATAATTTTTTGTAATTCTCTGCTTGCTTGGGGTAGTTTTTCAAGATTGAGTCAAGTAATTCGGATAGGTACTTTAAATGCGATAAGTATTTTTGTTCCTTATTTTTTAATTCTTTTTTTAGATTTTTTTTGTCGAGCAGTCTGTTTACAAGCAATGCCGCTAATAATCCTAAAAACGCACTGATAAAAGTTATCCCCAAATCATAAAAAAGAATAGAACTACCAGCCTCATAAAAATGTTCTCCAAAGTTTAAGTTTATATTCATATTAGTCTGAGTTCAAAATGGCTTGTAACTTTTTTATCTGTTCCACTTTTCCGAATCCACCAAACAACCGGTTGTTGGATATATCCGGGTAGGATTTGTATTAAAAACCTGTACTTGTTCCGGAACAAACCAAAATTCACTCTCCGGTTTCCCGGGGGTTTTAAAAACTTTCTGCTGAAACAATATGCCGGGTAATGTTTTCAATCGGTTCTCGGTTAATATTTTTAGATTTTAAAACTACACAAACTTTTAATTATAAGCAACTGGACGGGTGTCAAATCCAGGAAAAGGAACGTTCTTCGGAAAGAACGGTTCCCTTCACTCCACTACAATCAAATTAAACCCGTTAAATGGGACGGAAAACTGTCCCTTGGGCATTCCTGACGACTTAACGAACCGCCGTGTACGAAATCCGTATCCCGATAGCCTTCGGGGGTGGTGCCAAAGAACATCACTTATACACTGCTTTCTTTTATATCTTGCTGGAAATGAGGGTATTTATTATTTATATGTTTTGGTTCTAATCAATAAATTTTCATTTCAAGTATTACCTGAAAAAAGGGTAAGCCATATATCTCCCTACAGATATAATTGACTTATATGGTTTTAAAGGTTATACTTTAACTAAAATATAACCCATTTCATGAGCTTTTCGTTGTATGAATTTTTGTTGTTGTTCGGCATAACGCTTTTCATACTTTTTAATTCCTTCTTCAACAAACGCAATTCCTTTAGTCATAAGGTGAAAGAAATACACAGCAATTTTTCGGGCTGTTGCTTTTATGGCAATCATTTTTCCTGCTTTTGAACGGATTCTTTTGTAGAAGCTACTTAAAGCGGTATGTTTTCCATTACCTACATTCACGGCAAGCTGTCTGAAAATAAAACCAGCACGGTTACAATGCCTTCTCCCTTTTCGTCTTTTTTTTCTTCCGGACTGATGGGCGGAAGGTGCCAGTCCAAGCCAGGAAGTAAAATGCTTTTCATTTTTAAACTTACTGAAATCCAGACCTGTTTCCGCGATAATTTTCAAAGCAGAATAATCGTTTATTCCGGCAATTGCTGTTGTATCGTTTCCTCCTGTTAATTTAGTCATTAAACGGTGGAAGTCATCAATCTCAGGTTTGTTTCGTTTCATCCTTTTAGGCGTGTTGAGGTTTTGAGGCTCATCAGATTCAATAGTCATTTTCTTTAATAACTTTTCAATTTCTTTGTCACATTGTTTTTGTAATGTCTGATACTGTTCCCACATTTGCAATGCTTGTCCAATACCAAAAAGGTATTCTTTTCTGTAATTTCCTTTTAAGGAGTCAATTACTTGCTGACGTTTTTCATCTTTGATGTATTCCTGGCATAATTCCCAAAGTATTTCAGGGTTACGTACCCCGTCCAATATGGCCCTGACTATCAACAGGCCACTTTTACTCATTACGCTGTCAATGACTTTATGGAGTTTGATATTCATCATGTCCAGATTCTTTTGTATGATATTGATATGGGTAGCTCCCATTGTAATATGGTCATCCCTGAGCCTGACATAATAACGTAGCTCCCTGATTTCAGCTTCGGGAATAAATGAAGCACGTAATAAACCATAAGTGTGTAATTCGCGTAACCATTCGGAATCAAGCACATCGGTTTTGCGCCCTGGCACATTTTTAGCGTGTGCGCCATTAACCAGGGAAACATCAAACCCTTCCTTTTCAAAGTGTTCATAAACCGGAATCCAATAAATACCGGTAGCTTCCATTACTATTTTTTCAATTCCTTCAAGTTTTAAATAGCATGAAGCTTCTTCCAGTCCTCTGGTAAAAGTAGAAAACCTTCGTACACCCTTGTCTACAATCGCAATAAACATTTCTTCAGAACTCAAATCAATCCCGGAAACATTGTAATTGATTTTTTTCAAATTAGCTTTCTTGTTTTTTTGCTGAGAGTTGTTTCTCTTTTCGTTTTTTTTCTTTGCTGGCATAACTCAAAAAATTAAAAGTGTAACTAAAAGAAGTCAGCTCAAAGAGTTTTAAAAACATAAATATGCTGCCAAACGGGTATAGCAAAATTAGGGTTTGCTTTCACCAATTCTAGAATCACACTTCTTTGAAACAAGTCTGTGAGACGGGCATAGAAGCACCAACCACCAAACTGTTACTTGCTGACTAAACTTTTGGGCAGGAAGTTACTAATGTTCTCCATATTCTAAAAAAAAGAATACTTTTCCGGGGTCTGTGAGAGCCTCTCCCTGTCAGCGATTGCTGGCGGGGCGGGCTACTCGATTGTGCATAGTTTTTTATTTAATTTCTTTTCTCCATTTGTCAGGGAAATAAGGCGTGTGATAATACATATGTGCTAGGTCTTTTAAAAATGGGAAACCTGCTTTATCCGTTCTATACTCATATTGAAATTCACCTTTCCTTTTTTCAAAATTCTTTTTAAAATCGTCAAAACTCAATTCATCTTGAAAATCCTTGAATAATGAAATGTCATGCTGATAACCATCATTAAAATTTTGATTTGAAAATAATTGTTCTTCCAAATCCTCCTCTTTATTTCTTATTAAGTTCTTGGATGTTGAATTAATCCCGTGATGCGGTGTAAATATTCCCAAATCAATTTTATTGTCAATGATGAATTTTTGAAGGTCATAGTATTCATCTTCAAGATTAAATATTACGATATACTCCATAATAACAGCTAACAGTGGACTAGTAGAGTCTGAATAATAAATAGGTTTTTCTCCAGTTACTGTATATCTAATAATACTTTCATAATTATTGTGAGCATCAGGTAATCTGCCTAGTTTTTCTTTTCCATATTTCAGATAACTTATAATCCCTTTTAAATAGCTAATAGCACTTGTCTTATCTCCTACACTCACAAACAAATTTAAGATATCAATTATTGGAATTGAATTAATGTCCACTAAAGGACGTGTTGAAACACTATTGGCATTAATTACATTTATTAAGGGTTGAACAGATTCCTTTGTAAAGTTTGGATTATTAAAACGTACAGAATTTAGGAAAAAACTAAAGTACTTTAAATATTCAAATGTCCTTTTAGTATAACCAACTTGTTCATACCTTCCAGCATGTTCCGAAGATAGACCATTGGTGATAATCGCAATGGGTAGTGTTCTTTGGAAGTATTCTGCCAAAACGAAATAATAAAAATTCAGAGTTTGATTGAAATACTCAATTATTTTAGTGTCGGTTTCCAGTTTATTTTTCAATATCCAATACCAATATCTAACAATAAGATGAGTTAAATATCTTTTAGCTAAATCAAAATTATTATATTCTTTTGCTTCTGTATAAACGATGAATGAAATTAGCTTTAGCGTCTCAAATAGCAATATCCATTTTCTGTTAAGTTTAGAATTATAACCTTTCCAATTTTCTCTCTTAAATAAAAGATTAAGCAAATCAATAAACTCTTCTAATATTTGATTTGAAGTATTTAAATTGATTAGTACTTTATTAAATAATTTTGTAGAATTCTCATCGGTTAAAATGTATGCCCCAAATAATTTTTCTGAGAATAATTCAGTCAATCGTTCGATATCCCATCTATCATATTCAATATCACCAGATTTTGGAAATTCTTTTGAGATAAAGCCATTATAAACATCTCGAATATTCCCTTTCATTATTCCATTATGTACTAAAACAATTTTTTTGGGTAAAGAATCAAAACCTGGATAATCCGTTTTAAATGGAACCAACTTAGACTCCGAAAGTGATTGCTGTATTCCATAGTCTTTATAAAAGGTACTTTTGGACACGTCTCTATCACTTCCTCCCTTTAACTCAAAATAAAAACATTTTTTCTTACCATAGCTTGGGTCTTCTTTGTCAACGAATACATCTTTTCCCACAGCAACTATATCTTTGCCGAATTCTTGTAATCCTTTATTTTCAGTAGGTTTTGATAAAATTTCAAAGTTTAATGAAGTTAATAGCAACGGGAAAATGCTATTTAATTCACTTTCTTCCGTCAATGATTCTAAATATGTTTTTACTATTAATGGTTTGATATTCATTCTACAACTTATCTAGGTTAGATTCATAAAGTTCAGGATTTAAGTAACTACTACTATCAATCAACATTTTTGATTCTATATTTCCCAAAGGTGATACTTCTCTTTCTCCAATTTTCCAAGAATTTCCTCTTACAATAGTTGTATTCTTAATAAATTGCAGGAATGAACCTTCTCCTTCATTTATTTTGTTCATCATCTTTGCTTGTTCTTCTCTTTCAAGTCGATAATATAATTGCATTAAATCACTTTCATTTTCAACGGGGTCGATATCTTTTATTGATTCTTTTAACTGTTTTAACTCGTTGTAATTATCTAAAGCATCTTTAATTGGTCTAATAAATTCCTTGTCTTTAGACGAATTGCCGATTTCTTTTAGAATTAATTCATAAATGGTTTCATGATATGATTGAAATACTTTTTTTGCTAGTTCTTCTTGTAATAGTTTTACAACCTCTTTATAATTTGATTCTCGCAATACAAGCATAATTGGCACTAACTTGTCAAAGTAGACTGGTGATTTGCAAAGACTTTTGATGGCATTTATTTGGGACTCCTTATTGTCAAGTTTTAGTAAATCAACTTTATAAACGCCAGAACGAGCAGATAAAATAATTTTAACAGCTAAAATGCTAAATGCTGGATGTTGATTAAACAATTCAAGAATTAAACTTTCAGTTCTTTCTTGATTTTCTCGCCAAGAGTGACTTAATCCATCATGAAATATTTCTACTGGGAAACGAAAGTTAGGATTTGCAGAGAAACTATGTTGAATTAAATCAAAAATGTACGCTGGGTCTTTGAAACTTGAGAAGAATCTTTTTACAACATTGAAATCCTGTGTTCTAGCAAGATACCTATGTAATAAAGCGTATTTCCCCGATTCATATTTATCTAAATACAATGTAATACTGCGAAATACTGAATCAACAATTTCACGAGTCCCCTTTTCAATAAAATCAACTAAAAGTTTGAAGCATTTTTCTATTATATCTTTCGGGGTTAGTTTATTATTTATTACTTGTAACAATAAATACGATTGTTCTGAAGCAATATGTTTATCGGAAAAGTTGATTGGCTCGATACTATCAAAAGCTTTACTTATCTCATTTTCACTTAGGTAATTAATACGACCTAAAACGATTAATGATTCCAGTAAATCCTTTTCTCTTAAATCAAGAGCAACATCTAAAGCTGAACTATCACCAGCGTTATAATTCCCAATTAACACGTGAGCGATAATCCTCAAATGACACTCTTTTCTAATTAGGATATGGTATAACTCTTTTGATTTTTCAATGTTTAGTTTCCCAAATCCTCTTAAAAAGTCAATTAAAGAAGATTCCATTTCTTCCTTATTCCAGGCTTGAACACATATTTCTGCTATTTCTTCAATTGAATAATTTGAGTAAGGTAAAAATTTAAAGAATATTCTTTCAAAATTGTATAAATGATTCTCTCTAGATTCCCAGCTACCTAATGAAAAAAGAAACTCCTTAGGGGTTTCACTATTAATCTTTTCAAATTGTTGTAACGCATGAATTTTCATACCTTGAAAAATATCATCAAATGCGTTTATTACATTTGTTCCAATCTCCTCTCTTTTCGTTTTGTTGAATTCATCAAAAGATTTGAATGAATCAGATATATTTTTAGGTATTTCTTTTTTTGTCTCTAATTCGATATACTGAATTAAAATATCAAAAAAGTCACTATTAGGATTCAAATCAACTAATTCTGAATTTTCCTTATTTTCCTTAACTAATTCATTCGATAACAAATTATCAAGATTGTTAAACTCTGATTTGTTTAAGAATCGAGTATTCTTTTCAAATATTGTTTCAAGTAGTTTAGTTATGTCTTTATTTAATGAAGTCATATCAATTTTGCAGGGTGTTGATTTAAATTAAGCACAACTTTTTTATCTGTGCCACTTTTCCGAATCCACCAAACAACCGGTCGTTGGATATATCCAGGTAGGATTTGTATTTAAAAACCTGTACTTGTTCCGGAACAAACCAAAATTCCCTCTCCGGTTTTCCGGGGGTTTTAAAAACTTTCTGCTGAAACAATATGCCGGGTAATGTTTTCATTCGGTTCTCGGTTAATATTTTCAAGGTTTTAAAACTACACAAACTTTTAATTATAAGCAACTGGACGGGTGTCAAATCCGGGAAAAGGAACGTTCTTCGGAAAGAACGGTTCCCTTCACGCCACTGTTGTCCGGTAAAACAAAGAAATTAATGGCTGAAGCCTGTTTCTAATTCTAATCAGCAGTCACCGGGCTTCCCATTGGGATCCCTATGGGAAAAGCGCCGGTGCAAAATGCACTGTTTTCCAATTTATATATTCTGGTTTTGAGTCTGGTGCAAAATAATTCTTTTTTCACCGCGGCTTTAACCCGGTGTTTTGGATGAGCAAGCTACCCAAACACCAAATAAAAAATAATTCTACCTTTGAACCTGCGATAAAATTTTTGGTTACAAACAGGTAAAAAGGAAAGGGAAAATGGCGGCAAACCAACCACTGGCGGAACGATTACGGCCCAAAAAACTCGACGACTACATCGGGCAGGAGCACCTGGTGGGGAAAAATGCCGTGCTGCGCAAAATGATTGAATCGGGCAACCTCTCCTCGCTCATTTTGTGGGGGCCGCCGGGCGTTGGCAAAACCACCCTCGCCAAAATTATTGCCAACACGCTGGAACGCCCTTTTTACACACTCAGCGCCGTAAACTCGGGCGTAAAAGATGTGCGCGAGGTGATTGAAAAAGCCAAAAAACAGCAGTTCTTCAATAAACCCAATCCCATCCTGTTCATCGACGAAATTCACCGGTTCAGCAAGTCACAGCAGGATTCGCTTCTGGGCGCTGTGGAAGACGGAACCATCACGCTTATAGGCGCCACCACCGAAAACCCATCCTTCGAAGTCATCTCCCCGCTCCTCTCCCGCTGTCAGGTTTATATTTTGGAACCGCTCAGCAAAGACGGGTTACTGAAGCTGGTTGACATGGCCATTAAAAAAGACACTGAGCTGAAGAAAAAGAGCATCACTCTGAAAGAAGATACCGCCTTGCTCCGATTCTCGGGTGGCGATGCACGAAAACTCCTGAATGTTCTGGAACTGGTGGTGCATTCTGAGCAAGGAGACAATGTAGAAATTACCGACGACAAGGTAACAGCCTGCCTGCAACGAAACCTGGCCATGTACGACAAGCAGGGCGAAATGCATTACGACATCATTTCGGCATTTATTAAAAGCGTGCGCGGCAGCGACCCCGATGCGGCGGTGTACTGGCTGGCCCGCATGATTGAAGGCGGCGAAGATGTGAAATTCATTGCCCGTCGCTTGCTGATTCTGGCCACCGAAGACATCGGGCTGGCCAATCCCAATGCCCTGCTGCTGGCCCAAAGCACGTTCGATGCCGTGCACCAGATTGGCTACCCCGAGGCGCGGATTGTGCTTTCGAAATGTACCATTTACCTGGCCACCTCGCCCAAAAGCAATTCGGCATACATGGCCATCGACGAGGCTTTGGCATTGGTACGAAAAACCGGAAACCTGCCGGTTCCGTTACACCTGCGCAACGCGCCCACCAAGCTCATGAAAGAAATCGGTTACGGAAAAGATTATAAATACGCCCACTCCTACGAAGGCAATTTTGCGGAACAGGATTTCCTTCCGCAGGAAATTAAAAACGAACGGTTTTACAAACCAGGGAAAAACCAGTCGGAACTGAAAATTCTGGAGCGGTTGCAAAAATGGTGGGGAAAACGATTTGGAGGTTAATATGATAGAACAACTGGAAATAAAATTACCTCAGTTCAGAAGAGGCTACCACCTCATTACTTCGCTGATAGAAAAGCAACTGCCGCCGCTTCCTGAAAAAGGCTTGCTGCACATTCTGGTGAAACACACTTCGGCGGGAATTACGATTAATGAAAATGCCGACTCGTCGGTACGCACCGATTTTGAATCGTTCATCAACAAAATGATTCCCGAAAACGACCCGGTTTACGTGCATACCTACGAGGGAAGTGACGATATGCCTGCCCATTTAAAATCGTCGGTGATTGGCGCAGAAGTAACCATCCCAATTACGAATCACCGACTCAACCTGGGCACCTGGCAGGGTATCTATTTTTGTGAATTCCGCAATTTCGGGGGAAGCCGGAGGTTAGTGCTGACTGTTTATTCGTGAATGTTTATCCGACGTTGACAGGTCCGCCAACCGGCGGATGCTGTCAATTCTGCAGTTCCTAACCTGTTAACGTCCGGCAGTTGCCGGATTTGACAGCGTTAACTAAACGACATAGATTCACAAATTTCAAACAATTTTCAATTACATATTCATGCTGCAATTCTGGCACTAAGGGTTCCGGGAGATTAAAGCGGCAGCGCTGCGAAATATTTGTAGAGCAGATACATGACATCAGACCATTAGGTGCAGCGCACCGAAATATTTGTTAACACCAACCTGCGTCATTCAACCATCTGCGGAGCTTTCTGACGAATTTTCAGAAGCAATTCCTTTTTGTCATTGCGCGCTTCTTCCAAATCAAAATCATCCTGCAATCCCAGCCAGAATTTGGCTGAATTTCCGAAATAACTTCCAAGTCGCAAAGCCGTATCAGCAGTAATTTTTCTTTTCCCCTTCAGAATCAAAGAAATTCTCGTTTGTGGTATTTCTGTATCTTTCGATAATTTATAAGCGCTGATATTATGAGGTTTCAGAAATTCCTCCAGTAAAATTTCTCCGGGATGAATGTTTTCCAATTTTTCCATTTTTCTATTTCAAGCGATTTGTACAAAAAACATTTGTAATTTTCCCTAAAAGTAATTTTTTGCCACCAAGAAGTATAAACTAATGTCTATTAATTTTTTTTATACGACGTTGTCAGGAGCTTCGCACGCTGACAAGTCTGTAACACCTAACCTGTCAACGTCAATAGACTTGACAGCGTTAGTTATACGACATTGAAGTATAAATTATTCAAAATAAGTTCTTTGGAATCTTGGTGCCAAAGTGGCATTTCCATTTACTTTTTTACCGAACATCCTATAACCTGAGATTTATTGTTTTTTGCGTGCAATAAAAACCCTATTTTGCCGGCTGAAACAAACCAAAAAAGTATGCAACGAAATCTTTTAATGGGGGTAGAAGCCATTGGGCAGGCAGCCATAGATGCCGGAATTTCAGGCGTTTACGCTTACCCGGGCACCCCGTCAACCGAAATAACGGAATACATTCAAAACAACAAGCTGGCACGTGAAAGGAACATCCACCGTGATTGGTCGGCCAACGAAAAAACGGCGCTGGAAGCCGCACTGGGCATGTCGTATGCCGGCAAACGCACCATGGCCTGCATGAAGCATGTGGGCCTGAACGTGGCTGCCGATGTGTTTATGAACATGGCCATAACCGGCATTAACGGCGGGCTGGTAATTACCGTGGCCGACGACCCGTCGCAGCATTCGTCGCAAAACGAGCAGGACTCCCGCTTTTACGGCAAGTTTGCTATGATTCCCGTGTTCGAGCCTTCCAACCAGCAGGAGGCATACGACATGACCTACGAAGCGTTTGCATTCTCCGAAAAAACCGGACTGCCGGTGATGATGCGCATCCCCACCCGGCTGGCACACTCACGTTCGGGTGTGGTGCAAAAACCGGTTCAAAATGAAAATAAACTCAAACTGTCCGAAAACCTGATGCAGTTTATGCTGCTTCCGGCTTACGGAAGAAAATATTACCAGAACCTGCTCGACAAACAGGGTTGGCTCACCGAATTGTCGGAAGAATCAACTTTCAATTCCTATACCGAAGGAAAGGAAAAAAGTCTGGGCATTGTGTGCTGCGGAATTGCATACAACTACCTGATGGAAAACTACCCCGAAGGCAACTGCCCCTACCCGGTGGTAAAAATTACACAGTACCCTGTTCCCGAAAAATGGTTGCTGAAACTGGAAAAAGAGTGCGATGAACTGTTGGTTGTTGAAGAGGGCTATCCACTGGTGGAAGAACTGGTCACCGACTTTTTCGGGAAAGGAACCAAAGTATCAGGAAGATTGAACGGAGCGCTTCCGCGCATGGGTGAACTCAATCCCGACCATCTGGCTAAAGCCCTGGGCAGAGAGCTGGAAGAACCACTTAAAATGCCCGATACACTGGTGGGCCGGCCACCGTCGCTTTGTGCGGGATGCGGCCACCAGGACACCTACGAAGCGCTGAACGAAGTGCTTGCCGATGTGGGCAACGGACGCGTTTTCTCCGACATCGGTTGCTACACCCTGGGAGCATTGCCGCCTTACAACACCATCAACACCTGCGTGGATATGGGCGCCTCCATCACCATGGCCAAAGGCGCTGCCGATGCCGGACTTTCGCCCGTATTTGCCGTGATTGGCGACTCCACGTTCACCCACTCCGGAATTACCGGCCTGCTCGACTGTGTGATTGAAAAATCGAACGTCAACATCCTGATAGTGGATAACGAAACCGTGGCCATGACCGGTGGACAGGATTCGTCGGCAAAAGGACGGATTGAAAAAATCTGCGAGGGAGTAGGCGTTGCACCGGAGCATATCAGGCTGTTTGTGCCGCTGAAAAAGAACCACGACGAAATTGTAAAAATGATTCGGGAAGAGATGGCGTACAATGGTGTTTCGGTGATTATCGGCCGCCGGGAATGTGTACAGCGCATAGCAAAAATGAAACGGCTGCAAAAAAAGAATACAGCAAAAGACGTAAAATAATCAGCATATAAAACATTGATAATATAGTCGTTATGACTCGCATTGAAACAATATTCCAAAACATTCTTTGCGTCACTGCGACTTTGCGGTAAAAAACATTTTTAGGTAAAAAATAAAAATATGAAGACAGATATAATACTGGCAGGCGTGGGCGGACAGGGAATTCTTTCCATTGCCGCCTCACTGGGCGCTGCTGCCCTCAATGAAAATTACTACCTGAAACAAGCCGAAACGCACGGCATGAGCCAGCGCGGGGGCGCCGTGGTATCGCACCTGCGCATTGCCGACCACCCCATTTATTCCGACTTGATTCCCACAGGGCAGGCCGACCTTATCCTGTCGGTGGAACCCATGGAATCGTTGCGCTACCTGCCCTACCTTTCGCCGCAGGGAAGCCTTGTGACCAACACCGCAGAGTTTGTAAACATTCCCAACTATCCGGAGCTGGAAAATACCTTTAACGAACTCAGCAAAAAAATAAACATCATCCGCATCGATGCCGACCAGATTGCCAAAGAAACCGGCAATCCCAAAGCCTCCAACATGGTGATGCTGGGCGCTGCCTCACCATTTATTGCCATTCACGAGGAAATTATCATCAAAGGCATTAAAACCATTTTTAAAGCAAAAGGAGAGGAAATTGTAAAAATGAACATTGAAGCCTTCAAAGCCGGCCGGGCATTTTCGCTGAGCAAAAGCTGATGGCTTTATTCTGAAGGTCATCAGAATACGTCCCCCTTTGGTGAAAATGTTGCCTTGAAAAACGAATTTTCTTTGCCAAAGGGGGAATCGAAGGGGGATTCAGAACTTTTCAGCCAATTAAAATTCCCGGCATATCATATAATTTTTGTTTCCGGTTTACCAGCCAGCTTCATCACCTTCCCAATAAATTCCGACTTCCCCTCCGTATAAGCTTCCCTGTCGTTTTTATACTTTTCGGCCAGTTGCAGCTTGAGCGCCTCGTATGCTGTGGCCGCGTCGCTGTGCTGCATCAGATAATCCCGGAACCGGATTTCATCCCAGTCGCCCCGGTACCGCACATGCACATGGTACGCCTGGCCCTCAAACCCACGGACCGAATAACCCTTTACAAACGTGAGGTGCGGAGGCGGATTTTCGGGCCGGTGATTTACCTGGAACCCGAGAGACTGAAATGTACTTTCCAGTTTTTGCAGTTCCAGGCACTCCGAAATCTGCAATAAAATATCGATGGTAGGTTTGGCTTTTAACCCGGGAACGGCCGTGCTGCCAATGTGGTCTATCTGTTCAATCTCCCGCAGCGCAAAAGCCTCCGCAATCCGCTTTTCCTCTGCCCGGTACAACTCCGCCCAGGCACGTTGGTATTCCTCAATCACCACCGGAAACAACTGCCCCAGCTCTTCGGCGGTCATTTCGTGGAGGGATTTATTTGATGGATTGGTTTTCATGGATGGTTTTTTCGTGTTGGAACTAATTTCTGACTGGTTAATTGTTCCTGCAAATTTTTTCCCGCGTCTATGGTTTGATATGATAACATGTGCCGTTGGCTGTCACAAATAGTATTTATCTTTAAAAATTTGGCTGATATTTTCCAACAAATTTGGATTAGGAACCTGATTTATAACACTCTCCCTGTACTTTTCATAAAATGTCAATATCTCTTTTTCAACGTCATGATCTAAAAGAAATAGGTCAAGCATCATTGCTTTATTGAGGTCGTTTGGCTCAAATTTTTGCAAACCGTTGCCGTATTCTCTGCTGTTATCTTCAAATATTTCCCTTGCAACATCAGTGAGTAAATAAGCAAACAACACATCAATATTAATGTTATCAAACAAGTTTGTATGAACAGGATAAACACAATGAAATGTAGTCAGGTTGGAAATGTTTGCTTCATTCCTTATAAATTTCAGACCACTTCGATTAAAAACCGAAACCCAAATTGGCGCAGGTGTGCGATTTTCCAAGGAATACCAGGGATTTCTGGAAGCCGTGAGGTATTTTTTGTCAATTCCCCTTTTTTCACCTAATTCAATATAATTCAACACATTTCTGTCGTTGGCTCCTACTCCGTTGAACAAATAGGCTTGTCTGTCTGCACTAACCAACTCGCCAAATTTATCTTTTGTGAAAAAGCTGTCTTTAACATCAACGGCTTTGCAGATGCAAGGAAGCAGGTAATTTTCTGGTATGCCAAATTCAAGAGCTTTGGACTTTGAAAAAGTGAAATAATCATTCGATCCAGTGGCAATACCACGAGTTACCTTAGCAACACGTGAGAACGAAATTAAATTCTTATACCGAACTCCGTTTTGTAATTGATAATATTTACGCCACTTTATTTCAGGGTCAAGCTCATTGTAAGTATAAGTCAAACCGTTGATAGAATCCGTAGGATAAGTTGAAATATATTGTTGAATCGTCTCTAATTCATCAAGTTTGCCAATGGTGGAAAACTTAACTTTCTGAAAATTTTTGTCATTGGAACATAAGAGAATGCAAGATGTTGTTAAAGCGTCATCAAAAACATTTTCTTTAAAATTGAATACAATGATATGCCTTAGAATTTTGCTTTTTATCAATGCTGATTTTACTAATTTTCCATAATCTGAATTTAGAAACTCCGATGGTATGATGTATGCAAGTCTTCCGTCCGGGTTTAATTGAGATATGGATTTGAGCAGAAACAGCGTGTAAAGATTGGTAAAACCGTTTAGTTTTATTTTTAATCGTTTTTCAATTTCAACGAGGATTTTTTTATTGTCATAATCGTGAAATTTGAAATACGGTGGATTACAAATAATTCCGTCATATTTGCTGCTCCAATCGTTAAACATATAATCTTCCAGACTTATTTTAACCTGCTGGTGGCAATTAAAAATCCTTTTTGCATTGGAATAAATCGTTTCATCAAGTTCAAATCCTTTGATGGCAATGTCAGGTTTTTTATTCAATATTGCTCTTGAAAAAACACCAAGTCCAAAAGCCGGTTCTAAAATGGTTTTCAGGTTTTGGTGGCCCAGTAACCAATCAGCCATTAATGACGCTATTTGCAATGGTGTAAAAAACTGAGCATACTTTTTTCTATGCTCCAAAGGTATTTTTTGGCAGTACTTTTTCTCAACGGAATTATCTGGTATAAGTTTTTCTAAAATTTCCATTAGAATTCGTTTTCTTCAATCCCGAGTAAATTTCTCAAATTGTCAATATCCAAATAAGCCGCACCGCCTTTAAATGTAACATGGAAAAGCAGTCGTCCTCTACCCATTTCACGTCTTACGCTATTGTGCTCGGGTTCCTCAATTTTAAAGGCAACCTGGTTTGTGTTTCTTGTATTAATTTTAATGGTTGTTTTATTCTGGTTCTTAATATCCTTACCAATCTCGTAATATTCTCCTTCTTTTTCTGAATCAGTAAGTAAAACCAGAATATCTTTAAAGGAAATGCCAAATGATTTATCGAAAAATACCTGAAAATAAAAGTGAGGAATATTAAAAGCTTCCACCCATTTATAAACAACTTTGATATCCTCAACTTTTGGTGTAATACTTAAATAATCTCTTTTTTGAATTGTGGTGATATGTTCCTTCAATGCTTTAAAAAGTGAAGTTAATTCCTGCAATCTTTCAGTTGAATTCCAGGCTGGCCTGCGAAAATTGATTGCATGAATTGTTTGACTATTTATGCTTTTCAGTAATTCCAAATAAGCAATCTTTTTGGGATGATTCAACATACCCGAGAAATCATTTATGATTTTGTCCCTGATGGATAACGCAGATTTCAGATGAAATTTTGTCCGGTCCTGCATTTCATTTTCATATTTATCAATTAGAAAAGCACTTGACCTGATTTCTAAACCTGCGATGGCTTTTTTTACGTAACCGGTGATTTTGGAATATTCTATTTTACTGATGTCTTTGCCAAGGATTTCATCAAAATCGTTTTTTTTAAATATCAACAAATCAGGTCTTTTCCCAATTGTATCCAATTCGTTCTGGAATTCATTGTAAAAATCATCGAAACCTTTCTCCCCTGCAATCAAATCATCTGATTTTCCATACCTCACCGCGACATAGTTCTTTGATGTTTCATTTATGGCCCTGAAAATTAAATCTTCCGCCCAGTCACCCTGTTCCTTGTTTGTTATAAAGATTGACGATGCTTGCGTAGGCGGAGATGTTCTATCCCTCGGTATGCTGAAATCAACAATGGAATTGGGAATGTTTTTGGTTATTTCCCTTATTTCATCAAAGTATGTCATATTATTCATTTATGTTTCAAATTTACAATTTTATGCCTGAGCACAGGCATAAATTTATTCACTTTTGATTTTTGGTTTTTTCTTTAAGCTGTTTTAAAAACCTATCAAAATCCGATTCAAACAATCTGTCCTGAACAACCCGGAACTTTTCGTACTCGCTTTCGGCTTTCAATTTTGCTTCAAGCATCGAAATTTTACCTGAATCGCGAAGAATTGGATAATCGGATAATTCAAGAAATTTCACCAGAAAAAACTCCCAGTCTTTCATGTTCATCACCTGACGGTTTATTGCCCGTGTTTCGGCCAAATCGAGATACGCACTTACAATGCGCTCCAAAGCTTTCAGGTGTTCTTCATTAAGGTAATTTTTGGCAATGGAAACATCGCCTTTTAATATTTTACCATCGGGAGCCTGTTTCCAGGTTTTCAAACCCATGTTTATTTTTTCGGCATCGGCTTCGGTGTAAATTATTTCGGCAGCCGTTTTTCCGGTAATGGCCCAATGCAACTTGTTTTGTACGGTGGCAAAAAACTGTTTGGTAATGTCAGCCCGGCTGTCGTAATCGGCTGAAAGGGCGTAAATATCGGTTATCTTTTGGTACAGGCGACGTTCGCTCAGGTGAATTTCGCGAACCCGCTCAATCATCTCATCGAAATAGTCCTGCCCAAAGTGCTTGATTTGTTTCAGGCGTTCGTCGTCCATGGCAAAGCCTTTTATGATGTACTCGTGCAAAATGCCGGTTGCCCATTTCCTGAACTCGATGGCGCGGTGCGAATTTACCCGGTAACCCACTGCAACAATGGCGCGGAGGTTGTAAAATTTCACCTCTTTCTCCTGCGTTTTTCCTTCCATGGCGCCGTGTTGAGTGGTTAGTGCAAAATTTGCACATACCACTTTTTCGTCCATTTCACCGGATTCAAAAATATTTTTTAAATGTCTGCCAATTACCGTTCTGTCCTTTTCAAAAAGAACCGAAATCGCCTTTTGCGTGAGCCACAGGGTTTCATCCTTAAAAAACACATCGATGTTCACTTTCCCATCGGCAGTTTTAAAGATGACAAAGTTGGGGAACTTCTGCAAACCACCTGTGTCGTTATGTTTTTCTATTTTACGCATAAATTACTTATTTCAGGTTATTTTCCTCTATTCATTCAATCCGGTTGTCATCAATTCCAACGGAAACAACTGCCCAAGCTCTTCGGAGGTCATTTCGTGGAGTGATTTATTTGATGGTCTGTTTTTCATGGATTATTTCATTACAGTTAGCAGCTTCAAAAAATTCATTTATCCGACAATTCTATTTTTTTTTAAAAGACCATTTTATATCACAACTAAAAATCAACGCTTTCATAAGTTCATTTGTTTGCAAACGTATTTAATGTACCAGATGAGTCTTTTGTAAGAGCCCAAATCTAAAGCTCGTTGCCCGATCAACATGCTCGTAAAAAATCCAGGTTTTCTGTAAAACGTTGGCTTTTATGTCGGTTCGTTCTGTCAAATTGCTGCTCTTTTATCGTACAAGTAGGTTTGAAATCCAATGAATGTTTCTCTAATCGTTGGAATGTCGCCAAGTTCCTTTTTAGCGTCTCCGATTGCATTGTATTTCAAAATCAATAAGTCACCCAATTTGGTGTCGTCCAGTTCGTCAACACCTTGTTTTACATACTGGCTCAAAACGAAATTTAAAAATTCCTGCTGTTTTGGGTCGTAATCGTTGAAATGAATTTTTGCTCTTTCGGCTCTTTCTTGTCGTTCCACAATGCTTGATTGAAAAGCAATATATGCCAAAACATCATACAAATCGCTGTTTTCAGCGTTTAGTATTCTCTGAAATTCCTGCAATTGCTGTTTGGCAAATCCTTTTTCGGTCAACTCTTCCAACAATTTCTTTCTTGTGTCGGGTTTGCTCCAAATGGTTCTTAGCTCATCTTCATTTTTAAATAATTCGGGAAGTGTGCCAAAAAGCGAACGTAAAAATTCTTCTGCTGAAATGGGTTTACCGTCCGGACTCCAAAATGAAGTGCTTACCATGTGTTGAAACTGACGCACTTTGCCGTCTGCCAATTTTACTTTGGTCATTCGTCTTGGCGGATTGCCGCAACGGCAATACGTGTAACCACAAACCGGACATGGTTCCGGCGGTGGTTCCTCTACACAAATGCAAGGCCATTTTCCGCAAACATCACAAGGTTGGGGTTGCGGCCTCGTTACGGGTGGTTCAGGTTCTAATGGTTCTCCATCCCACTCAGAATCGCTAAAATGATGATGTGCTTTTACAAAGTCGAATATTGTGAAATAATCTTTGCCGTCAAATAAACGAGTACCACGACCGATGATTTGCTTAAACTCAATCATTGAATTGACAGGGCGCAGTAAAACGATATTTCTCACTTCAGGAGCATCAACGCCTGTGCTCAATTTTTGGGAAGTCGTCAGAACGGCTGGAATGTTTTTTTCATTGTCCTGAAAATCCCGTAAATGCTGTTCGCCTAATTTTCCGTCATCTGCTGTTACCCGGTGGCAATAGTTCGCACTTCGGCTCCGCCCAGTGCCCGAACTATTATGGTACTGGTTGATTAAATCCCGAATGGCCAATGCATGTAATTGTGTAGCACAGAAAACCAGGGTTTTTTCACTCTGATTAATCAGACTCATAAAAATTTTCACCCGGTAATCTTCACGCTCTTTGATTTCAATGATGCGGTTTATTTCCGCTTCAGTATAACGCTTGCCTTCTTCTATTTCGCCTTCTAAAACAGTATCGTCATCAGTAAATATATATTCGTCAATGGTGGTGTCAATTTGTTTGACTTTAAAAGGTGTTAAAAATCCGTCATTGATGCCCTCTTTCAGTGAATACACATAAACAGGCTCACCAAAATAGTCGTACGTATCTGCGTTAATGGTTCGTTTGGGTGTTGCGGTTAACCCTAACTGAACGGCAGGGCTGAAATACTCCATAATAGCTCGCCAACTGCTTTCGTCATTTGCTCCGCCACGGTGGCACTCGTCAATAATAATGAAATCAAAAAAGTCTTCGGGATACTCCCCGAAGTAGGGCGTGTCGTTCGGACCGCTCATAAAGGTTTGGAAGATGGTAAAAAACACACTTCCGTTTCTGGGCACCCGGCCTTTCTTTTTAATGTCGGCAGGATTGATACGCACCAAAGCATCTTCTTCAAAAGCTGAAAATGCATTAAAAGCCTGGTCGGCCAGAATATTGCGGTCGGCTAAGAATAAAATTCGCGGGCTTCGTTCTGCTTCGGATGGCGGGCGTTGAGCCTGCCGAACCGACCATTTTGCCTGAAACAGTTTCCATGCAATTTGAAAAGCAATGGCTGTTTTTCCTGTTCCTGTGGCAAGCGTTAATAAAAGGCGTGGTTCATTTTCTGAAATAGCTTCCAAAACTTTGGTAATGGCGTTTTCCTGGTAGTAACGTGGTTGCCATGTTCCGCTCCGGTCTTCAAACGGAACAGCCAATAATTTTTCCCGCCAGGCTTCGGCAAGCTCAGCCTTCGGGTCATTCGATTTGGGATAGGTAAGCTCCCATAATTCATCGGGTGTGGGGTAACTGTTTAAATCACCTTCAGTTCCTGTTTGCATATCCACACCATAAATTTGCAAACCATTGGTGCTGTAGGTAAACCGAACCTGTAAACGCTCTGCATAGCTTTTGGCTTGTCCAACGCCTTCTGTGTAATATTTATCTCTTGCTTTGGCTTCAATTACTGCAAGGTTTCGGTTTTTGTATTGCAGAATATAATCTGCCTTATCGGGTTTGCTTCGCTGACCATGACCGATTAAACGACCTTTGTTAATGGGAAACTCCATGCGAATGCGGCTGCCTTCCACAACGCCCCAACCTGCTGCTTTTAGTGCCGGGTCAATGTATTCTGCTCTGGTTTCAGTTTCGTTCATTTTTTTCTTCTTTGTTTTTGTGGGACTTGTGGGACTATCCGGGACGTTGTCGTCCGTGTCGCACGGGTCCCACAAGGGCTATTTCTTTTTATTTCTCTCATTAATTCTTGCCCTGGTCATTCTTTCTCTTAAGCCTCCTTCTTTTACAAAAGCAATTTCCAATTGCTTTAGCTGCTGTTTCAGCAAATAGGTGCAAATTTTTATCAAAGTTATCATTGTGTTGGCACAAATTTCCGGGCTTTCATGCTCAATGGCTTTTTTAAAGGTTTCATAGCCTGGGTTGGGCACACTTCTGTTTAATTCTCTCAATCGTGCAACCAATCGATGGTTTTTATCCCAAACCGGAAGTTTTTGAGTGCGTAAAAAATCTTCATAATCTATTTGCAGTTCCTCTAAACTGGCACGGGCAACATTGGTAAGTTTGATTTCTGTTTCTTTTGATGTAGCCGAAGCCATACTGCCTTCTGCAATGTTTTGTTTGCCGCTGCGGGCTGCCTGTACCATTTGCCCTACCGTGCGATCGTATTTGTTGAAAAAGCGATTAGTAAAATACACTGTGCCATCATAAATGATTTCCGCTTTTTGGTAACTAAACAGGTTGCGGTAGCCACCGTGCACGGGGATAAAGCCTTTGGTATTTTTTTCTTTATCGCTCATTCAATTCCAATTGCTTTTTAAGTTTCTGATTCGACAGCCACGCCAATCTCTAACTCTCCTTGAAAAGCCTTTTGCAAAATGCTTTTCTTCAGCTCTTCCAAATCATCTATTTTCTTCTGATAGATGGTTTCGAGTTTTTGGGTTTCAGTTCGAAGAACATCAAAGCGTTTAGAATAGGATTCTTGTTTACTTTTTAATTTAGGGAATGCAATAGTTAAACTCTCCCATTTTGATTTATTGATTATTGGTAATGTGGCCTGCGCTCCTTTTCCGGCAGACAATACTTTTTCTTGAAAAACCCTTGAAGTCATAGCGTAATAAAAAAATTTCGGAAAGTAACCATCACTCACAGTTAGTGAATTGATTTGTTGGTTTGATGTAACATCTTGTTCAGCAAATCCAACTTTACCAATTGTAGCACCAATGCAAACCATTAGCGTTGAGCCATTTTTCATTGACCGAGCCTTTCTAAAGCCAATTTCGCTTAGTCCATTATTATCGTACCGCAAATCTCCAACTCCTGAGAAATCTACATCTGCTGGCTTAATAAATGAAATATAGTCACCGTAATTTTCTTTTTCTGAAGTCTTGGGAGTGTTGCCTGTTTGAGTCAATCCAATTTCTTTTAGTTTCAGTTCTTCCCAATCATCTCCTTTCTTCTCAAACACCCCTTGCAAATAACTCTCAAAAAGGACCTTCGACAGGCTCAGACACCTTTCGTAATTGGCTTTGGCCTGGTCTATGGCGGCAAAGGCACGGTCTAATAGGGAAACAATGCGTTGTTGTTCGGGGAGGGGTGGGATTATCACTTCAACAGTTCTAAGTTGCCCAAAATTTAACGCAGGCATTGTAGCCGAACCTTGTGTGCTTAAATATCTTTGAATATGGTCTTGAGAAAGAAAAAGAGATAAGTAGTCATTCGTTAAATCCTTTCTTTCGATTTTAATTCTAAATAAATTGTTTGCGATTACACCTGCTTTTCCCCTTCCAATTAAACCTGGTGTTCCATAACGGACCATTACAATATCTTCTTCATTTACAAAATATTTATCCCCTGGATTAGGAATATATCTTATATCTTCTGTATTCTGTGTGTAATCAACAATTCTAATGAATCTTACATAACCTTCTTGTGGTTCTTTCAAATGTTTTTCTAAACCAACTTGTATTCCTTGCGAGAAAGACGCAACTTCAGCAAGTGTTTTTATCTCCCAATCTTTTGGTAACTGAGCTTGTCGAATTTTCATATCAATTCCGAAATTGAATTTAAGATTTCAGCACTTTCTTCGTCCAGGTCTTGTATTTCCTGTAATATTTCGGCTGGTTCCCGCAAGGGGTCGGCTTCCGGGGCATTGGGATTTTTTACACTTAAATCGTAGCTTCCATTACTGGTTTTCGCCAATTCTTTTATAGAAAGTGTCCAGGAATTTGGGCTATCGGCAAAGGTGCCTTGTTGCTTCACAAAATCTTGCATATCGGCATCATTCAGTGGGTTTGTTTTGCCCATTTTTCGTCCCGGGTCTAATTGATAGTACCAAATCCTTTCGGTTGGTTCACCTTTGGTAAAGAACAACACTACGGTTTTTACGCCTGCACCCAGGAATGTGCCTGCGGGCATATCCAAAATGGTGTGCAGGTTGCAGGTTTCCAGTAAGTGTTTTCGCAACGAAACCGAAGCATTGTCGGCATTGCTCAAAAAGGTGTTTTTAATAACAATAGCGGCTCGTCCACCTGCTTTCAAACTCTTGATAAAATGTTGTAAGAATAAAGAAGCTGTTTCGCCTGTTTTGATGTCGAAGTTTTGCTGTACTTCTTTTCGTTCCTTTCCGCCAAAAGGTGGATTGGCAAGAATGACGTTGTAACGGTCTTTTTCCTGAATATCCCGGATGTTCTCGGTGAGCGTATTGGTATGAATGATGTTTGGGGCTTCAATGCCGTGCAAAATCATGTTCATCACCCCAATGATGTAGGCCAGGTTCTTTTTCTCCTTCCCAAAGAGCGTGTTTTCCTGCAGCTTTTTCAGGTTGGAGGTGGTTTTTTCCATGCGGTTGTAAATGTACTCGTACGATTCGCACAGGAAACCCGCGCTGCCGCAGGCCGCATCGTAAATGCGTTCATCCACTTTGGGGTCAGTCACTTCAATCATGGCTCGAATCAAAGGACGTGGCGTGTAGTATTGTCCGCCATTTCGCCCGGCATTGCCCATGTTCCTGATTTTGGTTTCGTACAGGTGGCTGAGTTCGTGCTTGTCTTTGGTCGTTCCAAAAGGTAGTTCATCTGCCATTTCAATAATCTCGCGCAGGTTGTAACCACTTTTTACCTTGTTGCTCAACTCGCTGAAAATCTCGCCAATCTTATATTCAATGGATTTCGGGTTGTCGATGGATTTCTGCTTGAACTCCGCCAGGTAGGGAAAAAGGTCATAGTCCACAAACTTTACCAAATCAGGCCCTGTTTTGGCTTCGTGATGGTTGAGTTTGCCATCTGCTGTTTTGGGCATGGCCCAGGTGGGCCAGCGGTATTTTTCATCAAGGATGTATTCATAATCCTTTCCTTCCAGGGCTGCTTCATCCGCTTTTTCACTCTCTAAGTGGTCGAGATAGCGCAGGAACAACACCCACGAGGTCTGTTCGATATAATCCAGCTCACTGTCGGCGCCTGCGTCCTTATAAAGTATGTCGTCTATGTTTTTAAAAGTCTGTTCAAACATTATTTATTCTGTATTTTAAAATTCATTTTCATATCATCACAAATATATCAATATCCGCTGGTGCATTGGCAAAAAACAGGCGCTTTTGCAAACCGAAGTTTCGGAAGGTTTTATTTGTCACTTGGCAGTTCATTATTTGGTTTTTCTTTTCTGGCATTTTAGTAGCAAATTATCAGTTCGTTTTTTTTTCCTCTTTTTAGCCTTGATAGCTCTGAACGTGCCGGGTGTAGTTTAATATGCCAAATTATAAACTGGTTGATAGCACTGCTCAGAGTCTTACTTGTATTGTGTAACTTTTAATTTATTTCATGTAATATAATCTCAGGTGTAATATTTAATAAGTCTTTATTTTTTATAACAAGAGCATTTAAAAGAAAAACTAAATTATTCATGTTTACAGGTAATGTAATATCAAGTTCATATAGTTTTAAAATAAATGACTCTCTTTCAATTTTAATTAAATGTTTTCCTATTTCTATATTCTCATTTAATATAGATTTGATTTCCTCCTTTAAAGGAGTCAATTGAAATCTTAACCGAAATTTATTTCTAATTAAACCCTCCCAATTTTTGCTTTTAAAATGTTTATATGCTAATTCATTAAACAGATTTTTTAACGCAATATCATTTGATTCCAAGCTCGCATAAATACCGTTAAGAAGTCGTTCGTTTTCATAGTGACCACTCCAATCACTTTTACATTTATATCGTAAACTATGGTCAATTTCGTGCCAACCTTCAGAAAGAATTGTTCTTAATTGTAACTCAAAAGTCGAGTCGAGAATTTTAAAATAGTCTTTATTAATAGATAGTTTTACTTCGTTAAATGTTTCTGTTTGATGTTCGCTAAAAGAGCAAATAATATTTGTCCTTTTGGGTTTGAAAACGGTTAAATCTGGACTATCAATTTCTTCACATTTATAGTCAAGTATCTTCGACAAAATTTCTTTAACTAACTCAACATCATCCCTAAAATATGTAACAACTCTAATTCCAATGATATCTTGAATCAATCTTTTATTTTCAAAATATGGATTACCTTCCAATGCTTTTCGGTCAATTTTCTCAAAAATTGATTTTTCATCTTTTGACCTACTAAAAATTCTATAAAGCAGACCAACTTTGTCGAGTTCATCAGTAATTTTTTGACAAATCTCTTCTTCTATTAACTGAAAACCCGTTATCATAATTGAGTTTTGTTTTGATTAAAATAAATAATTCCTTGTTTGGTAATAAAGCCTACATTGTCTTTAAAATGCAGATAACCATTACTTTTAAGAGAACTAAGTATTTTGTTTATTTCTCTATTAGAATACTCTTCTAAACTTTCTTTTAGTTGTGAAATTTTTCTTGCACGAGGTTTTAGATTTCCTATTCCGAAGAAGTGACCCAATATAGTAATATCAGAAAGTTCTTTTTTTTCTTTATCATAAACTAAATTTTTGTCGTCACTTTGATCTAAACAAGATTCAAGGTTTTTTAAAAATTCGTTATTAGAGTTACAAGCAAATACTGCAAAGTCGTTGAATTTTTTACTATTACAAGCTTCAATTGTACAATTATAAAATGAACACGTATAAAAATTGCAATCTGAAAATGAACTCAAATTAAAAGTGCAGTTATTAAAGGTAATGTTAGAAAAGTTGCATTCCACAAAATCGAAATTACTTGAAAATAAAGCGTTATTTATTTCAATATCATCAATATATAGATTTTTATAATCTCTTTTAAATTCACCTAAATAAGTATAATCCAGGCTAAAAAAGAATTGTGCATCATAATCAAATGGTTTTGAATTAAACTCATACCATAGTTTTAAACGTCTTTCTTTGCTTTGAATTTTAAAGGATTGAATGGCTTTGTACGAGAAATCTTGAGGTAAGATTTTATCAATCTGAGGGTAATATTCTTCGTATTTCTTTAGAATTAAATTTTCACCAACTAAAAGTCCAAAAATGAAATCATTTACAAAACCGATATTACCATTTGGTTTTCGGTCTAAAAAAACATGATTTGATAGTGTTTCAACTAAATCTTCCATTGAAGGTTTTTCCTCCGCGATGTAATCTTTTATGCTATTTTGAAGAATTTTTACATTGAATGATTTAATTAAATCTTTAATTGTGTCTTTTGTTTCTGCAGTAATATTAAATTCTGTCATGAACCGCATTAGCTTTCTGAAAATCCGAAGCTGCGTTTCTGTGTTCAATTTAATATTCTGCCTAATTTGTTCTCTTTTTAAAAGATAATCAACATATTTGTCAATAAGTGAACCATTTGAAGCGTCAGCCAAATAAGATTGCAATTTATCAATAGTAATGTTTCTAAGATAGGCAAGCAAAACTGGATTTGCAATTTGTTCTAAAGGAAAATTATTTTCTTCAAGTAATTCTATTCTTTCTTTGTTTAACCAATTTTCAATTGATGGTTCTTTTATCTCAATTCGGGCAAGTGAAAATTCATTTTTTGATTCATGTATTGAATTTAGAAACTCTTCGCTATTAAAAATTGCTGTTTTTCTTGAAGTAATTATAATTTTTGCTTTTCCCTTTAGCAATTCTATAATGGTAGTTAACATGCTTTCTACCTCTTCCTTATTACTTTCTTTTGTTATTAATTCATCAAAGCCATCAATAATCAAAGGGATTCTTCCTTTTGTAATTTGTTCAATGACAATATTTTGTTTTATTCCATTTGGAAATTGTTCATCAATTTCCTTTAAAAGAATATGTTTAAAAATTCTTGCTTCTCTATTTCTTGATAATTCTGTAAAGAATGGAAGCTGTTTGGTATTTTTACTTGAAAAAGTATTTAATACCTCGTATGCAGTACATGTTTTTCCAAAACCAGCAGCAGCCTCAAGAATTATAAAAATAGCACCTTCAGTTTTAGACATTAAAGAATTTAATTTTTCTATAATTGATACTCCACCTGTTCCAGAGTAACTTTCGTTTTCTATTAAAATCCCTGATTCATTTTGATGCAGAAGGTCAAAAGAACTACGAATATACTCATATTTACTACCTTCTGGTAGATTTGCAAGTTGCTTATTTACAAAATGTTTATATCTGGTTTTTAATTCATTTCCTAATGGAGTTTTAATAAAAAATCCTTCAAAAAGATACTCCTCAATATTTACAATATTTTTAAGTGTTTTTACTTCTGTTGCATAACCAAGGTCTGAGAACTCAGATTTAATATTTTTGGGGTCATAGTTTTCATTGATGACAAGGATTTCTGCTGCATGATACATTCCATAGCGTAATGTATATATTCTTACATTAGAATTTGATTTTGTTGAAACACTGTAATTATATGATTTGAATAATTGGTCTAATCTTTCAATTTTGTCTTTTGTCATAATTTTAGGTTTGTCTTTTTTTTAAAAGTTACACGCAACATGCGAGAAACCCGCCAAATTGAATTATATCTCCTTCCGCCAATACAGTCTTGCACCCCAACTTTTCCACCCAAAAACTTCATCCGGCCCACTCCAACAGACTTTTCCCTGTATTCACTGCTTCCGGAATTTTCGGTGCATGGTAAAATTTCGTTTTTTCGTGTTATTTCAGGTTCTGAATTCAATTTTTGTTTTATTTTGACTTTAAAAATAAGCATAATTGCGATTTATCAAACGATAAGTATCAAAAAATGAGCATCAAAAAGTACAGTGCAGTCGCTGTTTTTGTCCTGTTTATCCTCTTCTCCTCGTGCAACACCGCGCAAAAAAACCCGTTTTGGAACAATGGTCAGCCGGTTTTTGAGGTGCAGCAACTGGTTTCCAACGAACGGTTTCCAAACGTGGTAACCGCTACTGATGGAACCATTATAGCCACATGGGGAAGCGAACATTTCAGAGCGCTCCGCAGCGAAGACGGCGGCAAAACCTGGGGGCTGAAAATCACCGTTGCCAACCCTGGTTTTCAGGGCGGCGGCACCACCGTGGATGAAACCACCGGAGACATCCTGGCGTTTGTGGAGGGAGGCCACCCGCCTGCCCCGCTTACCGTTTACCGCAGCCGCGACCACGGGAAATCCTGGAGCCCGGAGGAGGTGACCATCCGCCCCAACAGTCTGGGGCATGTGCCGTCCATGCACATGAACGAGCACGGCATCACGCTGAAACATGGAATATATGCCGGACGGCTGATTCGCCCCTCGCGCTGGTACGGCAGCGGCAACGGCCGGGAGTTCTGGGACGAACACTACACCAACGCCATTTACAGCGACGACGGCGGTAAAACATGGCAGGCCAGCGAACCGATTCCGGCGTTTGGAACCGGCGAAGCAGCCCTTGCCGAGCTTTCTGACGGAACGCTGTATTACAACTCCCGGCGCCATAAATCCATAGATGGACTAAATCCGCGCCGCAGGTACATCGCTTACAGTTATGACAGCAGCCAAACGTGGGAAAATTTATGGATAGACGAAGAGCTGCCCGATGGCGCCCAGCACACCGATTACGGACTAATGGCCGGGCTGGTGCGCCTGCCGGTTGACGGGCACGACATCCTGCTGTTCAGCAACATCGATGTTCCGGCCGACAAAAAAGACGAAGATGTGCCCTTTGAACTGCGTACCTCCCGCCGCTTCAACGGTACGGTGTGGGCCAGCTTCGACGGCGGCAAAACCTGGCCGGTAAAACGTGTGGTTGACGAAGGCAGCTTTGCCTATTCATCGTTGACCGCAGGTCGCGCAGGCACGCTACCCGAAGGAATGATTTACCTCTTTTACGAAAGCGACGGCGGCGGCAAAATGGCCCGGTTCAACCTCGCCTGGCTCACCGGCGGCAAGGACTGGACGAGTTTTCTGCCCGGGAAATCAGAAATGAAACCAATGACTAACGACCTCGTCCGACCTCTCGTCCGGGCATGCAGCAACCAATGACCACTTATAACCTACAGATTGTTGTTAGCAAATTGAAACCTGTAATAATTTAACAGTTTGACAATCCTTCATTTCAAAAACCTGTTATAAAAATTCGATGAATAAAACTATATTTGTTTCATCAAAAAATTGCAATAATGAATACTGAAATCAAAAAAATACGGACGGTAAAAACTTTAACAGATGCCTTAAGAAAGATAAAACCCGGAAAGTGTTTCAATGCAGATAAACACCTCGGAAAGGTGAAATGGAATGAAGACCCACTCGAATTCCAAAAAAGAATAAGGGATGAATGGAATTAGTATAGTTTCAGACACAAACCCACTGATTTATTTGCTAACGGCTCTCAAAAGGCAGCCAGTTATCTTTATGGAAAACAGATATGGATTTCTGTAATTTCTGAACTGGAACTATTCGGCAAAAAGGGATTAACAAAAGCAGAAAAGAGAGAAATTGATTTTTTAATTGACAACTGTTTTGTTGTCGAACTTAACGCAGAAATAAAAAGTATTACGAAGGATTTACTTCAAATCACTACTATAAAACTCCCCGATGCCATTGTAGCAGCAACAGCATTATATCTCGATTTACCCTTGTTAACTTTTGATTCTGACTTTACCAGGGTGCCACAATTAAAATTATTTATTCTGGAATAAAGAGATATATCTGTTCAGTTAACCCTGATTTTCAGCAACGAAGATAACATTGCCCTTGTAAAACAAAAACCAGGTGACCATTGACTAATGACCGTTTACCCGACTACCTCTTCAACTATTTCTCAACTTTACCATCTTCCCTGTGACCTATGACCGGCAACCAGCAACCAGCAACCAGCAACCAGCAACCTCCCCAACCATTTCACCATTTACCAGTTTTTCAATTTACCATTTTTCCAATGACCAATGACCAATGAATTTAATTTCAATTTGTTTCACCCTGTTTGTGATTTTGAATTTCCGGTTTTGTGGTTTATATGATATTTGGTTTTTGAAAATTGATATTTGATTTTTATTACATTCTTCCGAATTTAAATATCTTTAGGGCAAATCAACAAAAAGCCTTATCGATGAAACGAAGAAATTTTATTAAAACCACCGGACTGGTGGCTGCCGGCACTGGCCTGGCAGGAACAGCAGCAGCCGGTTGTGTTTCCGGTTCCGCAAAAAACAATCTGCCCCGCTGGAAGGGTTTCAACCTGCTCGATTACTTTTCGCCGCGCGGTTATGGCGGCCGGTCGGCTACCACCGACGACGATTTGAAATGGATGGCCGACTGGGGCTTCGATTTTGTACGGCTTCCCATGGCCTATCCGCGCTATGTAACGTTTGACCCGTCGAAAGACATTACACCCGACGAAGTGCTGAACTTCAACGAAAAAGAGATGGACAACATCCAGACGCTGGTGGACAGGGCCAACAAGTATGGATTACACATGAGTCTGAACCTGCACCGTGCACCTGGTTTTTGTGTGAATGCGGGGTTTAACGAACCTTACAACCTCTGGCAGGACAAGGAAGCGCAGGACGCTTTTTACGAACACTGGAGCATGTGGGCCAAACGGTTTAAGAACTATTCTTCCGATAAAATCAGTTTCGACTTGGTAAACGAACCCTGCACCCGCGAAGACATGAACGACCAGCATTCGCGCAGGGATTCCATTCCGGGGCAACTTTACCGCGAAGTGGCCAAAAAATCGATGGAGGTAATCAAACAGCATAATCCGAACCATAGGGTGATTGCCGACGGCAACAACGTAGGAAGCGATGTCATTCCCGAAATATTCGACCTCGACATCGGCCAAAGCTGCCGGGGATATTATCCGCACTACATTTCGCATTACCGGGCTTCGTGGGTCTGGAAAAATCCGGATGACGCACCCACTCCGGTGTGGCCCGGCGAAATCGACGGACAACAATTCAGTCGCGACAAACTGGTGGAATTCTATGCCCCCTGGATTGATGCGGTAAATAAAGGCGTTGGCGTGCATTGCGGCGAATGCGGATGTTACAGGGAAACCCCACACGACGTTTTCCTGGCCTGGTTTGGCGATGTACTCGATGTGCTGACAGAGCACGGAATCGGTTATGCGCTGTGGGAGTTCCGTGGTGATTTCGGCATCATGGATTCCGGCCGCAAAGATGTGGACTACGAAGACTGGCACGGACATAAACTCGACCGGAAGCTGCTGACGTTGCTGCAGAAATACTAAAGTTTAGTGGTCAAAAGGGGATTCAAGACACAGTTTATCCAGGTAGTTCTGAATCCCCCTTAAATTCCCCTTTGGCATTCATCATCCGTTTCCATGGCAACCTCTCAGCCAGGGGGGACAAGCTCCGAACAATTCTCTGCAGTTCATCCGTTCGTATTTCCCGGAAATCAAACTTTTGTTATTTTTGCTTTTCATTGAAAAAACTGAAAAAATGAGAAGAATAAAGCTTTCCATCCTTTTTATACTTTTTGCAATCAGTTCCCTTACGGCCAAAGAGGGCATGTGGATTCCGCTGTTGCTGGAAAAATACAACCTGGCCGAAATGCAGGAAATGGGTTTTGAGCTCACCGCGCAGGACATTTACGACATCAACAACGCCAGCATGAAAGATGCCGTGGTGGTTTTTGGAGGCGGGTGCACGGCCAGTCTGATTTCGGACGAGGGGTTGCTGATTACCAATCACCACTGCGGGTACCGGCAAATACAAATGCACAGCACCGTGGAAAACGACTACCTCACCGATGGTTTCTGGGCCATGAGCCGGGAGGAAGAACTGCCCAACCAGGGCCTTACCGTGCGTTTTCTGGAATACATGGAGGATGTGACCGGCGAAGTGCTGGAAGGAACCGAAGGACTGGAAACAGCAGACCAGCAAAAAAAGATACGGGAGAACACCGCGCAAATTGAGCGCAGGGCTTCGGGGGAAGGGAAATTCCTTACCCAGGTGAAACCCCTGTTTTACGGCAACCAGTACTACCTGTATGTGTATAAAGTGTACCGCGATGTGCGGCTGGTGGGTGCGCCCCCGTCGGCCATCGGCAAGTTTGGAGGCGACACCGACAACTGGATGTGGCCCCGCCATACCGGCGACTTTGCCCTGTTTCGCATTTATGCCGGCGAAGACAACGAACCCGCCGGCTACTCGCCCGACAATGTGCCGTTCAAACCAAAAAAATACTTCCCCGTATCCATGGAAGGCATTCAGGAGGGCGATTTCACCATGGTGTTCGGCAACCCGGGCAGCACCACGCAGTACATCCCTTCGCACGAGGTGGATATTGTTATGAACCAGCGCGATCCCGACCGCATTGCCATTCGCGACGAAAAGCTGGAAATTATTGGCGCGGCCATGGAAGCCGACCCGAAAGTGCGTATCCAGTATTCGGCCAAGCACGCCTCCATCAGCAATGCATGGAAACGGTGGCAGGGAGAAATCCTCGGACTGCAGCGGCTTGATGCAGTAAACAAAAAACAGGACTTTGAAGCGGAGTTCAGGGCCTGGGCCATCGAAAACGGAACCTGGGAAACTGAATACCGCGAGGTGTTCCACCATTTCGACGAGCTTTATGCCACCTACCGCGATTATATTAAAGCTACCGACTACTATTCCGAAATCGGTTTGCGCGGAGTGGAAATTTTCAGGGTGGCCGCACTGGTGAACAACCTCGTTAATAACCTCGAAAACAACCAAAATGAAAGGCTTGAACAACAACTGACCGGCATCCTGAATTTCCTGCCGGTTTTTTTCAGGGACTTCGACACAGCCATCGACGAGCAGCTTTTTGAGGCCCTGCTGCCCCTGCTGGCAAACGATTTAAACCCCCGGTTCCTGCCGGCCTATCTCACCGACCTGCTGAACAAACACGGACAGGAAAAACTGGTACAGCGGGTGTACCGGAAATCGGTGCTGTCCGATGAACAAAAGCTGAAGGAACTGCTGGAAGAAGGGAACGAACGGAAACTGCTCCGGCTGCGCAAAGACCCGCTGGTGGAATTGTACAACCGCCTGAACTTCCACTACGAAACTGCCGTTAAACCAGTGGTTGACACCCTTACCGTTCAAATCGACAGCCACATGAAAATCTATATGGCCGGAATCATGAAAATGAAGGAAGGAAAACCGCTTTACCCCGATGCCAATCTCACCCTTCGTGTGGCCTACGGACAGGTGGAAGGCTACTCTCCACGCAACGGCGTACACTACAAGCACTACACCACCCTCGAGGGCATTATGGAAAAAGACGATCCGGAAATTTACGACTACAACGTGCCCGAACGGCTGCGCGAACTTTACCGCACCAAAAATTACGGGCATTATGCTGCCGACGGTTACATGCCGGTCTGTTTTACGGCATCGAACCACACCACAGGCGGCAACTCGGGAAGCCCGGTGGTAAACGGCAAAGGCCACCTCATTGGCGTAAACTTCGACCGCTGCTGGGAGGGCACCATGAGCGACATCATGTACGACCCCGACATGAACCGCAACATCTCCATCGACATCCGCTACGCCCTGTTCATCATAGACAAATTTGCCGGCGCCGGGTATCTGCTCGAAGAGATGGAAATGGTGGAGGAAGCGGTGGAAGAGATGGTGAACTGAGAGCCGGGAGCATGTAGCTGAGCGCTGGGAGCCGGGAATTATTTAGTCAATACTAAATATTTCCTTTTTGGCACCACTGCTACTTCACAAAAATTTTTATAGTTTTACTCAAAAATTAACCGATATGTCAAACAAGGAAGAAAGCACAGAAAAAAAAGTAATTATTGTTGCAGAAGACGACTACACCAGTTTTATACTGCTGGAGGTATTACTTTCCGGATACAACTGCAAACTGGTGAACACGTATGATGGGAAAGAGACCATTGAGACTCTGAAAAAGTATCCCGATGCCGCACTGATACTGATGGATCTGAAAATGCCGGTCATGGACGGATACATCGCCACCCGTGAAATCAGGAAGTTTAACAAAGATATTCCCATTATAGCCCAAACGGCTTACGCACTCTCGGGCGACAGCCAAAAGGCTCTGGATGTTGGGTGCAACGATTATATTACCAAGCCCATAAAAAAAGAAGACCTCCTAAAGATAGTTGACAAATGGTTAAACAAACCATGATGGAAAATGTATATGTGTTGGCTCTATATTGACAAGGTAACAGAGGTGGGACAGGTTTCAAATCCCGATCTTTCAAACGTGGAAGAAATTGGTTTTACCGACCTCATGCCCGGCGGAAAACCGGCCTCCTGTTCGCGCCCCGACTGGATTGAATTGGACGGGAAGCCGTTGAAACGAAAAGTTTAATGGAAACAGCCTCGGTTAGCATCATAAAAAAGGAACTCAAAACCCTTCCTCCCGATGTGCTTCAGGAACTGGCAGTTCGTTTGGCAAAATACAAAAAGGAAAACAAGGAACTTCTCAGCTACCTTCTTTTTGAAACCCAAAACGAGCAGGCTTTTATTGAATCGGTTAAAGAAGAAATGGATGAACAGTTTACCCGTTTAAACCGGACCAGCTTATATCTTGCAAAAAAAACGCTCAGAAAAGTTTTACGTACCACAAATAAATACATCCGTTTTTCAGGTTCAAACCAAACTGAAATTGAATTGCGCCTCTATTTTTGCGAAAAAATGAAAAACATGGGAATCAGGCTGAGTTCCAGCCGTGTGCTTTTAAATATGTATCAACGACAAATTATGCGAATCCGAAACGTTTATTCGAAACTTCACGAAGATTTGCAGTTCGATTACGAGGAAGCGATAAAAAAAATTTTATAATATGAGCGACGACCAAAAAATAATTTTTTCGATGTACCGGGTGAGCAAAACCTACCCGGCCAGCAACCGAACCATCATCAAAGACATTTCCCTGTCGTTTTTTCTGGGCGCAAAAATTGGCATTATCGGGCTGAACGGCTCAGGAAAATCAATGCTGCTGCGGATCATTGCCGGCAAAGAGAAAACCTTTAACGGCGAGCTGGTTTTTGCACCCGGCTACTCGGTGGACATGCTGGAGCAGGAACCACACCTGGACGAATCGAAAACCGTGATTGATGTGGTGAAGGAAGGCGTGCAGGAAGTGGTGGATGTGCTGAACACCTACGAGGAAATCAACCTGAAATTCGGGCTGCCCGAAGTGTATGAAAACCCGGATGAAATGGACCGGCTGATGGCGGAACAGGCCAGACTGCAGGAGAAAATCGACCAGATGGATGCCTGGAACCTCGACACCCGGCTGGAGCGGGCCATGGATGCACTGCAATGCCCTCCCAACGACCAGCCGGTGAGTGAGCTTTCGGGCGGCGAAAGGCGTCGTGTGGCTTTGTGCCGCCTGCTGTTGCAGGAACCCGATGTGCTGCTGCTGGACGAGCCCACCAACCACCTCGATGCCGAAAGCATCCAGTGGCTGGAAATGCACCTGGCACAATACAAGGGGACAGTTATCTGCATCACCCACGACCGCTACTTCCTCGACAATGTGGCCGGCTGGATTCTGGAACTCGATCGGGGGCATGGCATTCCGTGGAAAGGCAACTACACATCGTGGCTGGAGCAGAAAGCCAAACGGCTGGAACAGGAAGAAAAAGGCAGCCAGAAACGGCGGAAAACGCTGGAACGCGAGCTGGAATGGGTGCGTATGGCGCCCAAAGCAAGGCAGGCCAAATCGAAAGCCCGTCTGAACGCCTACGAAAAAATGATGAACGAGGATGAGAATCAAAAGGAAGAGAAACTGGAAATTTTCATCCCCAACGGTCCGCGCCTCGGCGACAAGGTAATTGAAATGGAGAATGTGGCCAAAGGTTTTGGTAATCGTATGCTGTTTGAAAATCTTTCGTTCAAACTCCCCCCGGCTGGCATCATCGGGGTTATAGGTCCCAACGGCGCCGGAAAAACCACCCTGTTCAAACTGATTATGAACCAGGCGGAACCCGATGCAGGGAAAACAGAAATTGGCGACTCGGTAAAAATCAGTTATGTGGACCAGACCCATGCTGCCATCAACCCCGGCAAATCGGTTTTTGAAGTGATTTCGGGCGGCACGGAAACCATCCTGCTGGGCAACCGGCAGGTGAATGCCCGGGCGTATGTGGCACGCTTCAACTTTACCGGTTCCGACCAGGAGAAAAAATGCGGCGTGCTGTCGGGCGGCGAACGAAACCGCCTGCATCTTGCACTGGCGCTGAAAGCCGAAGGCAACGTGCTGCTGCTGGACGAACCCACCAACGACATTGACGTGAACACCCTGCGCGCCCTGGAGGAAGGCCTCGAAAACTTTGCAGGCTGTGCTGTGGTCATTTCCCACGACCGCTGGTTCCTCGACCGCATTGCCACCCACATCCTGGCCTTTGAAGGTGAAGCCAGCGTGTATTTCTTTGAAGGCTCGTTTACCGAATACGAGGAAAACCGCAAAAAACGACTGGGCGACGCAACGCCGAAACGGTTTAAGTATAAGAAGTTGCAGTAAGCAGAGGGCGGGGAGCGGAGAGCTGGGAACAGGGAACTGAGCACTGAGAGCTGAGAGAGCTGAGAACTGGGAACTGAGAACTGGGAACTGAGCACTGGGAACTTTAAACTTTGAACTCTGAACTCTGAACTCTGAACTGAAAACTACCACCAGAGGGCAGTTGAATCCAATTTGACAAAAAGCACAAAATTTTTTGAGGAGGAACTACATCTGCGTTTATCTGCGGGAGAATCCTTCGTGACCTGGTGCCCTGGTGGCAAAGGGGAAAAAAGAACCGTCTGAAAATACAACCGGGCAGCAACAAAAAAACCGCCCCGGAAACCTGTTCCGAGGCGATTTTGATTAATAATCCCGAATTGATATGGAATTTAGTTTTTAAGCTTCTTCGGCTGAACCCAATACGGTTTTTCCTTCCAGAAGAATATCGTCGGCCCTTTTGTTCACTTTGCTACCCAAAGCTCCGTAGAACAACAGGTAAGCCATTCCGGCCACAATTACCCAGTAGCTCATTTCGTAGTTGGCAACGTCGGCAACCCATCCCTGAATGGCAGGAAGGATACCACCACCGGCAACCAGCACCATAAAAATACCGGAAGCTGCTGCCAGGTATTTACCCAGTCCTTCCACAGCAAGGTTGAAAATGCTGCCCCACATAATGGAAGTACACAATCCGACAAGCGCCAGGAAAAAGAACTTGATGGGCACCGAATAGAGTCCGAATTTCAGTGCACCTCCCACCACATTGAAGGTAGGCATTGACACCACGGTTGTTGGGGGCCAGAAAATGGCCAGAAGCACAAGAAGCAATCCCACCAGAGAGGCGGTACTCAACATGCTCCGGCTCGATATTTTGTGTCCGAAACCGGCGCCAAACAACCGGCCCACAAGCATCAGCAACCAGTAGAAACCTACTACCCCACCGGCAATGCCTGCTCCAATTCCCAGTCCCGGAGTATCTCTTCCATCGAGAATCCGTTGGGCCGTTTCGTAAGCATCCTGGCTCACTGCCTCGGGGTTGGCACTGTATGTGGCAAGAATTTCCTGCGACTTTTCAATGCTGGGCGTTGTCATGTACAGGTTGGCAATTCCCGGAGTTCCAACTTCAACACCTACATAAACAAAAATGGCGATGGCTCCAAGAACAAAATGACGGAACTTCAACGCGCCGCTCATCAAACTGCCCAGAGGTTCTTTGGGCTGATCGGCGTGTGGTTCAGGAATAGAAGTGGCCCAGAGAATGAAAAATACGAGAGCGAATACGCCTAAGGCAATATACAGAATGGGAAAAACATCTGTAATATTCGCTTTTGTTGCTTCACCAATCAGGATACCAACAAATACAGGAGTGAAAGTAGCCATTACCGAGTTGAATGAACCACCCACCTGAATCAGCTGATTTCCTTTGTTACCGCCACCTCCAAGGGTATTCAGCATCGGGTTTACAACGATGTTCAGCAAACACATGGAAAAACCTGCTACAAACGCACCCAGCAAATATACGCCAAAGCTTTGGGCATGGCCCGACAGGTATTGAATACCTACACCAACAAAGCCAACAGCAATAGCAATCAGGGCGGTTTTCTTATATCCCACTTTCTGAAGCAGAATACCTCCGGGAATACCCATTACGGCATACGCAATAAAATTTGCGAAATTCCCCAACATCCCCAGCGAGTTGGGAACATTGAACTGGTTTTTCAATACGATGCCCATGGGCGCTGCCAGGTTGGTAACAAATGAGATCATACCAAACAGCAGGATCATCATAATGATTGGCAGTAAATAACTTTTGTTTTTGTTCATGATAAATGAATTTAAATTGATAAATTACTTCTTATTATTTTGAATTAAAAATCTCTCTCCACCGAACGTTTCGGAATGTTTAGCGCTCGTAAAAGTAAAAAAATATTGTTTCCGGGAAACGGAAAAACGGCAACTTTTTACAATTCGAGTTTAACGGCGCCTTTCTGCCTGATGAACAATTTGTGGCAACTGCCCTCACCATAAACATGTTCCAGTGTTTTTACATATTCTTCCAGTTTGTTCTGTGGCACAAAAGCCTGAATGGTTCCGCCGAAACCGCCGCCGTGCACGCGCCAGGCGCCGCTGCCTTTCAGCACCATTTCGCTCAGCGCCAGCGCCAGCGAAACAACCTGTTCGTGCTTGTGAACCACATCATAAATATTCTGATTGTACATGAACGAGCTGTAACCCGATTCCACCACCATTTTCAGAAAAGCTTCGAAATCGTTGTTTTCGAGTGCAGCCACCTGATCGACCACGCGCTGGTTGTCGCCCTGGAAATGGTAAGCCCGCAGAATGGCCCTGTCGCCTGTTTTCTTACGGATTTCAGGAATTTTTTCCACAATTTGCTTCAGGGTAACTTCCCTCAAAACGCTGGCGCCAAGTTCGGCAGCCACCGATTTCATTTCGGTAGGCAGCGAGGCATATTCGGCCTGCGAGGCAGCATCGTCGTGCCCTCCGCCAACGTCGGTAATAACCAGAGAAAATCCGGTGGAAACAAAGTCGAAATCAATTTCTTTAACGATGGGACTTGCCGGGTCTTTAAAATCGATGGTGATTAATCCGCCCACCGAGCAGGCGGTCTGGTCCATCAGTCCGCAGGGCTTTCCAAAATAGTTGTTTTCGGCCCACTGCCCGATGATGGCATTTTCAACCGCCGGCATTTTACCGTCGTTGAACAGCTCATTCAGAATGGAGCCCACCAGCACCTCGAAAGAAGCAGACGAACTCAGCCCCGAACCCTTGGGAACCCTGCCGTCGATACATGCATCGAAGCCACCGGTTTTATATCCGTTTTCCTTCATTTTGGCACATATTCCCTTCACCAGCGAACCCGAGGTGTAAAACTGCGATTCGTCGATGCTCAAATCCGAAAGTTCAACCTGAAATTCAGGATAACCGGCAGATTTAATACGAACAACATTGCTTCCGTTGGCTGCAACCACGGCTATGTTATCGAGGTTTACCGCACCGGCCAACACACGTCCGTAATTATGATCGGTGTGGTTTCCGCCAATTTCGGTACGCCCCGGCGAGCTGAACAACTGTACATCATCTGTTCCGAAAGTTTTCTGAAAATCATTCAACAGACCTGCATATCTGTCGGCCTGAGCTTTCAGTACCATTTCGTCGGTACCATACAGCTCCTGAAACAACGGGTTATTTCCACCGTTGATTTTTTCAATTAAACTGCTAATTTTTGTCATAATTTTTTATTTGGTTATTTCGATTACAAAAAATTTTACTCCCTGCCTTAAATCGTTTTACATGATCATTACACTCCTCTTTAACTGGTAGGTACCAGTAGGGACAAATATAGATTTTAAAAATGAAAATGCAACGCTGAAATAAAAATGTTTCATAACACTGTTTTTTCCTTTACAGACTGTTTCTGATAATCAGCCTCGAAGGGTTCCTCACCTGCCCGACCCGGTGGTTTAGCACCATGGTTCCCAGCGCTTTTCCCATTTCGGCAAAATCGGTTGAAATGGTAGTAATGCCCCCGGCCACAACCTCTTTCAGCATCGTATCGTTGAACGAAACAATTCCAAATTTTTTCCCCAGCTCATATTTATAATCCCTGGCTGTTTTCACCAACTGCACCAAATCCCTGTCCGATATCAGGAACCAGGCTTCGTAAAGTCCCGGTCGTGCGCCGTCGAGTGATTTTATTACCTCAAAATTAAAATGATTCTCGCTGCAAAACCGTTCAAATCCCTTCACCCTTTCGGCAGGCTCCTTGCCTCCCGGATGCACAAAAACCAGTTTCCTGTATTTTTTCAGCAACGACACCCCATCTGTAAGAGCTTCATAAAAATCGTTCTCAAAATCCTGATATACAACCGGATAACTTTTTAGCTCAGCCTTCAGTCTGTCGAGTATAAACACCCGCTCGCGGGGCAATTTGGAAATGAGGTGCAGCGAATTGTCGAATGTGGCAGGCATAATGATGTAGGAGGTAAAATGCCCTACACTTTCCAAAATGAGGTTCTTAAATACCTTGTAATTGAAATGGTGGAAAAAAACCTCCACATTGGCACTGCCGCTCATGGTCTCCACCAGCGAATTGTATAAATCTTCCTTAAATGCATTCAGTTCGTCGAACAAAACAAAAACCCGCTCTTCGCGGTGGGTTTCGGTTGAAGCCACATAATAGCCTTTCCCGGGCTGACTGAGCAGAATGCCCTTCGACTTTAAATCGTTGAAAGCAAACATTACCGTATCGCGGCTCAGATTATAATCGGAACAAATCTGGTTGATTGAAGGAACTTTATCTCCCTTCTTTAACTTGCCATTTTCAATGGCACAATATACCGAATCAATGATTTGCCTGTATTTCGGCCTGGCCGATTTGACGTTGATTTTTATGATTCTTCTCAAAATTCCGGTTTTTGGTTTTGAATGAAACAAATATAAACATAAACCTGAAAAGTAAAATATGTTCTAAAACACTACCGGTACCTACCAGTTGACACCATCAAAATTCGCACATTTGCAATCAGACAGCATAAAAACATTGAATCACTCAGGTATTAACGATTTAAAAAGAATAAATATGAAAGTACAAACAACAACATTCGGTAAACTACCCGACGGAAGGGAAGCACAGCTATTTACAATTACCGGCAACAACGGGCTGATGGTACAAATGACCAACTACGGAGGTATTATAACCCGGATTGACATGCCCGGAAAGGACGGAAAAACAGCCAATGTGGTACTCGGATTTGACAAGCTGGAACACTACCTCAGCGAGGCTTACCTGGGCAGTTACCCCTATTTCGGAGTCATCATCGGACGGTTTGGAAACCGCATTGCAAAAGGCGAGCTTGAAATTGAGGGCGAACAGTATAAGCTGGCAGTCAACAACGGGCCAAACCACCTGCACGGTGGAATTACCGGTTTCGACCGTCGCCTGTGGAATGCCAAAACTTTTGAAGGGAAAGATGTGGCAGGCGTGGAACTTTCTTACCTGAGTCCCCATCTGGAGGAAAACTTCCCGGGAAACCTGATGGTGAAGTGCATTTATTCCCTTACTTCTAAAAACGAACTGATACTGGAATACATTGCCGAAACCGATAAAACCACCGTAGTGAACCTCACCAACCACACCTATTTCAATCTTACCGGCGGAAAGGAAAACATACTGAACCACGAGCTGAAGCTTTCGGCCCGCAAAATGACGGAAATGATGGAGCAAATTCCTACCGGAAAAATCATTCCCGTGGAAGGAACACCGTTCGATTTTGGTAATTTCAAACCCCTGCACCACGAACTCGGCCAGTTGCCCACCGGATACGACGACAACTTTGTTTTAGATAATGAAGCCGGAGAACTGAAGTATGCAGGCACCCTGCGCGAAACGAACTCAGGGCGGCAGGTGGACGTGCATACCACACAGCCGGGAATGCAGCTTTATACCGGCTACTGGATACCTGAACTGACCATTGATGGAGAGAAGCAGTTTGGCAGCTACTCGGGTGTTGCACTGGAAACACAGCACTACCCCGACTCGCCCCATCACCCGCAATTCCCGACAACCCTGCTCAAACCGGGTGAAGTTTGCAACGAAAAAACCGTGTACGTTTTTAAGACTGTATGATCTGGCAAATAAGGGCGAATGTTTAAAAAACGAAAATATATGCCATTTTTTTTTACATTTGAACCGAAAACCAAATTGTAACGCCAAATAAAAAGGAATGAAAACCATCATCGAGCTTTTTGAATCGGCAGTAGCCAGCTTCCCGAACAACATTTACCTTTGGGAGAAAAAGAACGGGAAATTCGAAGGAACAACCTACAGTGAAACCAGGGAACAGGTATTGAAACTGGCCGCCGGGCTCATTTCCATCGGGTTAAAAAAAGGCGACCGGCTGGGGCTGGTATCCGATGGCCGTAACGACTGGATAATCAGCGAACTGGGAATGCTGTATGCCGGCGGTGTGAATGTCCCGCTTTCCATCAGGCTGCATGAAAACGAACTGATCTTCCGGTTGCAGCACAGCGGCAGCAAATACATATTTGTTTCGGGCCCTCACGCCGAAAAGGTGGAGGCTATTCGCGACACACTGCCCGGGCTTGAAAAAGTGATTTTTATCGACGGAAAAGAAAATCCGGGAAAGAACGATGTTGATTACCGGGAACTGATGAAAACAGGTGAAGAGTATCTGAAAAACCATAAAGCAGAAACAGAAGCGGTCTGGAAAAACATTCAGCCCAACGATCTGGCCAACATCAGCTACACTTCGGGCACCACAGCCGACCCGAAAGGCATCATGCTTTCGCACCTGAATTATGCAGCCAACGTTATTCAGTCGAACACGCTGATGGAACTTCATTCCGACTGGCGCACACTGGCCATTTTGCCCTGGGACCATGCGTTTGCCCATACCTGCTGTCTGTATGCGTTTATGTACAAAGGCGCAAGCATCGCTTCGGTTGAAACCGGCCGTTCGGCCCTGGAAACCCTGAAAAATATTCCGAAAAACATAAAGGAAATTCAACCCACACTTATGATGAGTGTGCCTGCATTTTCGAAAAAATTCAGGCAAAACATCGAGAACCAAATCAGGCAAAAAGGAGAAACACTGTACAAGGTATTCCAGTTTGCGCTGAAAGTGAGTTATATGCACAATGGTTTGGGATACAATAGCGGCAGAGGCTGGAGGTTTTTCCTGAAACCACTGTTGTGGCTCTTCGATGCCATTCTGTATAAAAAAATAAGGCAGGGCTTTGGGGGCGAACTCAAATTTTTCATTGGCGGAGGCGCCCTGCTCGACATCGAGCTTCAACGCTTCTTTTACACCATTGGTATTCCCATTTGCCAGGGCTACGGCTTAACTGAGGCATCGCCCGTAATTTCATCCAATGCCTTACATGCCATCAAGTTTGGCTCGTCAGGGAAACTGGTAAAATACCTCGAACTGAAAATCAAGGACGAGGACGGAAACGAACTTCCCACAGGGCAAAAAGGTGAAATTGTGATAAAAGGCGATAACGTGATGCTGGGGTACTGGAACAATCCTGCTGCAACGGCCGAAACCATCAAAGACGGCTGGCTGCATACCGGCGATATGGGCTACATGGACAAAGACGAATTCCTGCATGTGTTGGGACGGTTTAAAAGCCTGCTCATTGGCAACGACGGGGAAAAATACAGCCCCGAGGGCATTGAAGAAGCCATTGTGGAACAATCGCCCTACATACAACAACTGATGCTTTACAATAATCAGAATCCTTACACTTCGGCCATGATAGTTCCCGACATCGATGCCATTAACCGCGATTTGAAAAAGCGGGGTATTAAACCGGGTACCGAAGAGGGCGATCATGAATCGTTACAGATGATTCTCAAGGAATTAAATGAGTTTAAAAAAGGCGGTCAATCCGAAGATTTGTTCCCCGACCGGTGGCTGCCTGCCACTTTTGTGGTATTGCCCGAGTCGTTTAATCAGGAAAACGGACTGCAAAATACCACCATGAAAATGGTTCGCGGAAAAATCTGCGAATATTTCAGCAAGGAACTTGAATTTTTATACACACCGCTGGCACGTACCATCGAAAATGATGTGAATCTGGCGGCCATCAAAAAATGGAACACAAAATAGAGAAAGTCCCTGTTTATGATTATTGAAACTTTTTGTTATCCGCGGGCTGCTGTTATCGGCAACCCGTCGGATGGTTATTACGGAAAAACCATCGCTTTCCTGTTTTCCAACTTTCAGGCAAAAGTGCAGCTTTACCAGACCCCCGAACTTGACATCCAGCCTCAGCGGCTCGACAAGACCAGTTTTGGCAGCATCAGTGAGCTGGTAGAAAACGTAAACATGTCGGGGTATTACGGAGGAATCAGGTTGCTGAAGGCAACCATCAAGGTATTTTACGATTATTGCAGGGAATGTAATATTCAGCTCGACAACCGCAATTTTACCATCAGGTACGATTCCAACATTCCACTGCGGCTGGGTCTTGCCGGAAGCAGCGCCATCATCACCGCCTGCATGAAAGCTCTTATTTCGTTTTACGGAGTTGCCATTCCAAAACCCATTCTGGCTAACCTGGTACTCAATGTGGAAGATAAAGAACTTGGAATTGCAGCCGGCTTGCAGGACCGCGTAGCTCAGGCTTACGGCCAGCCGGTGTATATGGATTTTGACAGGCAAACCATGGAAAAACAGGGGTTCGGTAATTACGAAGTACTCGATGTTTCCAACTTTCCCAATATGTACATCGCCTTCCGTAAAAACCTTTCGGAAGGCACCGAGGTGCTGCACAACAACCTGCGTGCAAGGTTCAACATAGGCGAAAAAAAGGTGCTCGATGCCATGGGAAAATGGGCCGGATATACCGAACGTTTTCGCGAAGCCCTTAAAACCCGGGACTGCCAGGCTATGCACGAACTGATAAATGCCAATTTCGATTTGCGCCGCAGCCTGATTGCCATCACCAAAGGAAACATTGAAATGGTGGAAGCTGCCCGGGCAGTGGGCGCATCGGCCAAATTTACCGGGTCAGGTGGCGCTATTATTGGCACGTACAAAGATGAAGAAATGTTCCGGAAACTGGCAAAGTCGCTGGCCCGGAAAAAAATTGAAGTGATAAAACCCAACATTGTAAACGGATAAAAAAAATGATTAAAAAAGCAGTTATCCCTGCCGCCGGCTGGGGAACCCGGTTTTTGCCCATCACCAAATCGCAACCCAAAGAGATGATGCCCATTGTGGATACCCCGGTAATTCAATATGTGGTGGAAGAAGCCGTGGCCAGTGGTATTACCGATATTCTGATGATCATTGGAAAAGGAAAGCGGGCCATTGAAGAACATTTTGACCGCAGCCCCATACTGGAAGAATCATTGCTGGCTAAAAAGCAGTTCGACCTGCTGGAGCAAATCAAAAAAATATCGAATCTGGCAAACATTCATTTTGTGTGGCAAAAAGAGATGAACGGACTGGGAGATGCCATCAGGTATGCACGCGACCATGTGGGCCACGAACCGTTTGCCGTACTGCTCGGCGACACCCTCATATCGGGCGAAGGCGATCCCATTACAAAACAGCTGATACAAGTGTATGAACGATACAAAAGCTCGGTTGTGGCGCTGGAAGAAGTTCCCATGAAAAGTGTACACCGCTACGGCGTTATAAAAGGTAAAAAGCTGGAGAATAACGTGATGATTGCCGAAGATTTCATTGAAAAACCATCAGCCGAAGAAGCGCCGTCGAACCTGGCCATTGCCAGCCGGTATATTTTTACACCCGAAATTTTCGATTACCTCGACAAAACCAAACCCGGCAAAAACAACGAAATTCAGCTGACCGATGCCATGCGCGGGATGGTAAAAAAATATGCCATGTACGGGCTGCAGTTCAAAGGCACCCGTTACGACATCGGTAACAAACTCGACTTTTTAAAAACCAACATCATTTACGGACTGATGCATGAAGAAGTGGGAGATCCTTTGCGGGAATGGCTGAAAGATTTTTCCGGAAAACTATAATGCAGAAATCTTAAGTATCGGAGCAAGGGAACAGAGAAACCTTAGGTTACGAAGCTTCTTCTACCCTTTTGAAAAAACCGAAAAGTTCAATTTTCCCGGTACTGCTTTTCTTCAGCAGTTTCAGGATTCCTCTGTCGATGGCAAACTGAAACTCTTCATTCTGCCGGAAACCTGAAGGATGCAACAAAGTAATGTAGTTTTTGGCTATACTCCAGCGATACACATCTCCGGCATGTAAAAACGGGATTTCCCGATTGGTTTTTTGACTGAATTTTCCACCGGGACCAAATTCAATTTCCCAGGCAAGGTTTTCATCTTTCAGTTGGTCCTCATTTACATGTACCAGTTCGTTGCCGGGCTCGGTGTAATACTCGAAAAGCTGCCACCGGCCGGGGACTTCCCTAGCCGGTCGGGCAAACATCTCGGTCGATTTCAGCCACTTAATAAATTCGCTATAAACAGGTTTTATCCTCATTTTTTTATTGCAACGGTTATTCGACCATAATAATTTCAGAAAGTTTAACCGGGAGGTATGCTTTTTACCTGCCATCTCGATTAAAAAATATATAATAAAACCGGGCCGGGCCTTACAATGCACTGATTTTTTTGACAGAATCCTTGCTATCAGGGAATTTTTCTTAAATTAATTTTATTTCGGGGCCTGACAATGCCTTTTGAATTTAAGGTTTCAAAATATTTTTGTATATAACCTCCAAACTTTATACACTATGGAAAAATTACTTACTGCAGAGTTTTGGGAAACTCTACTGACAAATTCCCAACAATGGATAATAACTGAACTTCCTGGCCTTGTGATAATTGCGATAGTAATACTGGTACTTTTCCGCGCACTGGCCTTTTCGCTTAAAAAACTGAAAAAATTCCTTGTCGGCAAGGCTCAAAAAACAGACAAAGACGATGCAGCCGAAATTGAAAAACGAATCAGAACGCTGATGGGTATCGTTTCGGGCATAGTAAAAATTATGCTATGGACCGTATTTCTAATGATTGTAATGAAAAAATTCGGCGTCGATATAGGTCCGCTGCTGGCAAGTGTCGGAATCATAGGTGTTGCCGTGGGGTTTGGCGCCCAGGAGCTGGTAAGAGACTTCATTTCGGGTTTCTTCATTTTGCTCGAAAACCAGGTACGCACCGGCGATGTTGCTGTTATTAACGGCACCGGCGGACTGGTAGAAAAAATTGAACTGCGTACCATCACCCTGCGCGACTTCTCCGGGGTAGTGCATGTTTTTCAGAACGGAAAAATCGACAGCCTGTCAAACATGACCAAGGAATGGTCGGCCATGGTGTTCGATATAGGCGTGGCCTACAAAGAGAATGTGGATACGGTGATGGAGGTGATGCGCGAAGTGGGCAAAAGCATGCAGAACGATGAAGAATTCGGCGAAAACATACTCGAACCCATCGAAATTTTCGGACTCGACCAGTTTGGAGACAGTGCCCTTGTGATAAAAGCCAGATTAAAAACCAAACCCATTATGCAATGGACCATTGGGCGTGAATACCGCAGGCGGTTGAAAAAGGCATTCGACAACAGAAATATCGAAATACCATTCCCGCATACCACAATTTACTGGGGGGAGGAAATCAGTCCGTTAAGATTAAATGTGACTAACGGGGTTTCGGCCAAAACAGAAAAAAGATAATCCATGATATAAAAAAGCAGGGATGAAAATTCATCCCTGCTTTCCAACCTAACCAAATCCTATTCTCTATGAAAAAATTTTTCTTTTTCGATTCAATACAAAATTAAAGAGAAAAACCGTTAACGCACATCAATCAAAGTTAAATAATGTTAACACTTCATTATCAAAAAGATAAAGAACTGCTAAGAACTTTGGAACTAAACCTCTTTTTTTATATTTGTGCTGCAATAGGTAATGTAAAAAAATAGCATTATTTTGCGAATCGATTTTTGACATCTTACAAATATTTATAAAAAACAATTTTTTATGGCAAAACATGTATATACTTTTGGGGCTGGAAAAGCCGATGGTAAAGCTGACATGAAAAACCTTCTGGGCGGCAAGGGAGCAAACCTTGCTGAAATGAATCTGATTGGTGTACCGGTTCCTCCGGGATTTACCATTACCACAGAGGTTTGTACCATGTACAACGAATTAGGACAGGAAAAAACGTTTGATCTGATTAAGCCGGAAGTTGAGGCCGCAGTTGCTATGGTGGAAGAACTCACCGAAACCACATTCGGCGACAAAAATAATCCCTGTTTGCTTTCGGTTCGTTCTGGCGCGCGCGCTTCCATGCCCGGTATGATGGACACCGTTTTGAACCTTGGCATGAACGATGATGCCGTGGAAGGTATTGCAAAAAAATCAGGCAATCCCCGCTTTGCATGGGATTCCTACCGCCGGTTTGTGCAAATGTACGGCGACGTGGTGATGGAAATGAAGCCTGCCAGCAAAGAAGAACACGATCCGTTCGAAGAAATCATCGACGAGCTGAAAGAAGAAAAAGGCATTGAGCTCGATACCGACTTTACTACAGAAGATTTGCAGGAACTGGTTCGGCGTTTTAAAGCAGCAGTTAAAAAAGTTACCGGAAAAGACTTCCCCACCGATCCGTGGGAACAACTCTGGGGATCCATTGCTGCAGTATTTAACAGCTGGAACAACCCAAGAGCGACCTACTACCGTCGTATGGAACAAATTCCCGACGAGTGGGGTACTGCGGTAAACGTACAGGCTATGGTGTTTGGCAACATGGGAGAATCTTCCGGTACTGGCGTTGCCTTTACCCGTGACGCAGGAACCGGCGAAGACGTATTCAACGGTGAATATCTGATCAACGCTCAGGGAGAAGATGTGGTGGCAGGTATTCGCACACCGCAGGAAATCACCCTTTCCGGTTCCAAAAAATGGGCTGAATTGCAAGGCGTTAGCGAAGAAGAAAGAGCTTCTAAATTTCCTTCGCTGGAAGAAGCCATGCCCGAAATTTACAAACAGCTCGAAGAAACCCAGCAAAAACTGGAAGATCATTATAAAGACATGCAGGACCTCGAATTTACCATACAGGAAGGTAAATTGTGGCTGCTGCAAACCCGTAACGGAAAACGTACAGGGGCTGCAATGGTAAAAATTGCCGTTGACTTGCTTGAACAGGGTATAATTGATGAAAAAACAGCGTTGAAACGCATTGATGCCAATAAACTGGATGAGTTGCTTCACCCGGTATTTGAAGCCTCAGCCATTAAATCGGCCACCGAAATTGCAAAAGGATTGCCTGCTTCACCGGGAGCTGCTACCGGTCAGGTAGTTTTCTTTGCCGATGAAGCTGCTAAATATCCGGTTTCAATTCTCGTTCGTGTTGAAACATCGCCCGAAGACCTGGAGGGTATGCACATTGCCAGGGGAATTCTTACTGCCCGTGGCGGGATGACTTCTCATGCAGCCGTTGTTGCCCGCGGAATGGGGAAATGTTGTGTTTCAGGCGCCGGAGCAGTTAAAATCAACTACAAAACCCGTGTGATGACCATTGACGGGAAAGAGTATCAGGAAGGCGACTGGATTTCTCTTAACGGTTCAACCGGAAAAGTGTATGAAGGTAAAATTACCACCAAAGATCCGGAAATGAGCGGCGACTTCGCCAAAATTATGAATTTAGCAGAAAAATTCACCCGTATGAGCGTGCGCACCAACGCCGATACACCTAAAGATGCACAGATTGCCCGTCAGTTTGGAGCAAAAGGTATCGGACTTTGTCGTACAGAACACATGTTCTTTGAAGGCGACAGGATTAAAGCCATGCGTGAAATGATTCTGGCAAAAACCGAAGTTGACAGACGCAAAGCACTGGAAAAACTGTTGCCCTACCAACGCGAAGATTTCGAAGGAATTCTGGAAGCGATGGAAGGTTATGGCGTAACCATTCGTCTGCTCGATCCGCCGCTTCACGAATTTGTGCCGCACGAAGAAGCCAACCAGAAAGAGATGGCCAAAGAAATGGGCATTTCGGTAGATGATGTGAAAGCACTGGTTGACGACCTGCACGAATTCAACCCCATGCTGGGACACCGTGGATGCCGTTTGGGGAACACATATCCTGAAATTACGGAGATGCAGGCAAGGGCCATTATTGAAGCTGCCGTTAACCTGAAACAAAAAGGTGTTAACGTGTTGCCTGAAATCATGGTACCGCTTATTGGTTCTGTAAAGGAATACAAAATGCAGTCCGATATTATTCATGCAACAGCTAAAAAAGTGTTCGAAGAAAAAGGTTCGGAGGTTGACTACCTTGTGGGAACCATGATTGAAGTTCCGCGCGCAGCCCTTACTGCCGACTTAGTAGCTAAGGAAGCTGAGTTTTTCTCTTTCGGAACCAACGACCTTACCCAGATGACCTTTGGTTATTCACGCGACGACGCCGGAAAATTCCTCCCGGTTTACATTGAAAAGGGCATTCTGAAAATCGATCCGTTCCAGGTACTCGACCAGGAAGGGGTTGGCCAACTTGTAAAAATGGGAGTTGACAAAGGCCGTGGTGTGAAACCCGATCTTAAAGTAGGTATTTGTGGCGAACATGGCGGAGAACCTTCTTCGGTAATGTTCTGCGACAGTGTAGGCATGGATTACGTCAGTTGCTCACCGTTCCGTGTACCCATTGCACGGGTTGCAGCAGCTCAGGCCAATATTCAGTAATTATTAGAATACAATCACCTTATAATAAGGCCGTCCGGTTTCGGGCGGCTTTTTTTGTTGAATCAGTTCTTCACCGTATCCGTAAAAATACCTATGCAAAAACCGTATTTATACCTATGCAAATTGCGTAGAAATACGTTAAAAAAATCGATTTAGAAAACTGAAATTTGTACCGAAAAAGAAACAAAGGCAAAATGAAAGGATTATTACAAAATAAAAAGTATTACCCCATTCCTCAATCCAGCAAACTTGAACACATTTGGATTGATCTCCCTGAGATTACCGGCCCGGCTTCTTATTTCCTTAAAGCACTTATTCTCTTTCAATTTCAGAAGTAAAATCGGTAAGGGAGATAACGGATGATCCGTTAGGGGTTCTGAAAAAGAACCCCTTTTTTTTTATACCGAAACCAGCTTATTCCTGAGGGCATAAATGACCAGCCCTGCGGTGTTTCTGGCACCCGATTTCTCCAGTAACCGTTGGCGGTAACCGTCCACGGTACGGGCACTCAAATTTAGTTTTTCCGCTATCTCGGGGGTGGTTAGCTCACTGCAAATCAGTTTCAGCACATCCATTTCCCTTTCAGTAAATTCAGTTTCGTTTGACAGGGATGAGCTACCCCGCCTCGCACTCTTCAAAACCATTTGTGAAAATCCGTCGGGAAAGTAAAAACCGCTTCTAAAAACCTTCTCCAGGGCGGTTTCAAGTTCCTCCGGATCGGCATTTTTCAGCAAATATCCGTTCACTCCTTCGGCAATCATGTGCAAAATAACCTGTTCGTCATCCTCCATTGTCAGAATTATCACTTTCTGCCGGGGGTATAGCTCCCTGATTATTTTCTGGGCTTCCATGCCATCCATTTCAGGCATCTGAATATCGAGCAGAATAACATCAGGAGACGGATTCAGATTTTTCAACAGTTCAAGCAGTTCCAATCCGTTTCCTGCCTCATAAATCTCACCAATAAAGTTAAAATCTTCCAAAAGGGTGCGCATTCCTTTTCTGAAAAGTTTGTGGTCATCTGTAAGAACAACCGATACTTTCATTTCTTCCATTAGAATCAGTTTAAAGCGGTTAAAAACAAAACAGCCGAGGTTCCTTTTCCGGGAGCTGACTTCATTTTATAGTGAGCTCCGATAATTTGTGAACGGCTTTCCAGATTCCTGATTCCCAGACCGGTTTTAACCATCTTTTCCATGTCGAAACCAACGCCGTCGTCCGCAAAAGTTAATCCAACCCCCCCGGGTCCAAATCGCAGGCTTATTTCAATACGCGAAGCCTTTGCATGTTTTATGGAATTGTTCACAAGTTCCTGCACAATTCGGAATACAGCCAGTTCTTTTTTCATATCGAACCGGAAGGGTTCACCTGTTTTTCGGAATTCTACCTGTATTTGACCGGTATCGCTCACCCTGTCGGCCAGCTCTTCTATGGCAAAATACAAACCGAGTTTTTCCAGTGACGGAGGCATTAAAGCCCTCGAAATTCGTCGCACCTGCCCGATAACATCGTTTAAATAGTTTTTGGATTCTGCGGCAAGATTTTGTATTTCCTCATTTTCCGATTTTTTTTCAAACCGGGCCACATTCAGCTTTACCACCGAAAGCATGGCCCCCACTTCATCATGCAAATCCTGGGCAATGCGTTTGCGCTCCTTTTCCTGGGCAAGAACGGTATTTTTAAGTATTTCCTTTTGCTGTTCGGTTTTTATACGGTTGATCTCCAGTTCTTTTTTAAGAATTCTTTTCTGATAGGTTACAAAAAAGAAAAGCACAGCACCTGCAAGAATAATCATTGCAGAAGTACCTAAAAAATAAATAAATACAATTTCAGAATTTCCAACAGCAGTCATCAAAACTCATTAATAATACACTTTTTCTCTATATGTGGCCATGTGCGAAAATAATCAACAAAAATGAAATTGCATTGAAAAAATCAGAAATTGGTAAAAAAGAAAGGGCAGCTCAATAGCCGCCCTTAAGTTAACCCCCAAACACACAAGCAATACAGAACGTATTGCACTGCAAAAATAGAAATAATCATTAAAACACCAAAACAGATAAATGTTATTTTTTTCAATAAGGGTAATAAGATAAAAGAATAATGAGCCATTTACTTTTAATCAGAAATTTTAACTTTCGAAATCTGTATTTTAAAACCTGTAAATCAGCTTTTCGTATTATTTATATCAGCAAATTAACTGAATGTAAAAAATACAAACAACTTACCTTTAATATCACTTTTTAGCGTTCCATTTTGGAAATGGATGAAAACCATATATGGCTCTTTGGGGTTCTTAACGCTTGCCCGCTAACCACCCCTCTTGACAATTGCCCGTTTGAAACACATAGAAAAAAACCGGTAGCTGAACGGTGGGTATATATATCAAATCTTTCCGGTGAAGAAGTTGAAAAATTGATCAAACATCATAAAAATTGCCTTTTCAACCGCGAACTAAAACGAATGATTTAAACAAAACATGCAATGCATCTCATCCACACATTAACACACTAATGTATTCAAACATTTACGCATTCTTGCCTTAATCACTTCAAACCCCGTTCCTGCCCTGCCTCAATACCCCGCTGCCTGCCCGTCTTTTCTCGATTCCGAGGCGCCATAATATACTCTATTATTCTCATCCCACATGATTGCCTGATAACCTCCGTACGGACCATTGGCAAAACTTATTTTATGGCCTTTTTCCATCAGGCTGCGAATGGTTTGGTAAGAGAAACCTGTTTCCAGATTGACTTCTCCCCCATCAGTCATTTTTTCGCCGGTGGGCTGGCTCGATCCCGTGTGCTGAATGCGTGGTGCATCGCCGGCTTCCTGCAGATTCATTCCAAAATCGATGATATTGCACACGATTTGAACGTGGCCCTGTGGTTGCATGTCGCCACCCATGACGCCGAAACTGATCCAGGGTTCTCCGTCTTTTGTGATAAAGGCAGGAATAATGGTATGGAATGGCCTTTTGTTTGGCTCATAAACGTTCATGTGGCCTTCTTCCAATGTGAACAATTCACCCCGATCCTGCAAAACAAATCCCAGTTTTCCGGGAGTCATTCCAGAACCCATTCCCCTGAAATTGCTTTGAATGAGTGAAACCATATTTCCATCCTTATCCGCAGTAGTTAAATAGATGGTATTGTCGGTATCCGGTTCACCGGCGGGATAATTTCGACCTGCCTGGTTCTGATTTATCAATTTTGCCCGTTCTTTTCCGTAATTCTTTGAAATTAGCCATTCCACGGGGAGTTCGTTAAAATCGGGGTCGGAATAAAATCTGGCCCGGTCTTCAAAGGCCAGTTTTTTAGCTTCAATAAACAAATGCATGTATTCCGGCGAACCGAATCCCATGCTGCCAATGTCGTAGTTTTCAAGAATACTGAGCATTTGCAAAGCGGCAATTCCCTGTCCGTTGGGCGGCAGTTCCCACACATCGCAACCACGATAATTCACCGAAACAGGATCGATCCATTCCGAAGTGTGATCTTCAAAATCTTTCAAAGTGAAAAAACCTCCCTGTTCGCGAAGATAATCCACCATCTTTTGCGCCATCTCACCTTTGTAAAAAACGTCGCGGCCTTCGTGTGCCAGGCGCTCAAGGGTATTGGCCAGGTAAGGATTTTTAAATATTTCGCCTTTGGCAGGTGCTTTTCCGCCGGGCATAAAAATTTCTCCGAAGCCGGGGTATTTTTGAAGAATTCGCGCATTCCGGTCCCAGTAATAAGCAATCAGTTCGGAAACAGGGAAACCGTTTCTTGCATAGTTAATTGCCGGAGCAAGAATTTCTGCCATCGAAAGGCTTCCGAATTTGTTGTGCAGTTCAAACCAGCCGTCAACACACCCCGGTACCGAAACCGAAAGTGCTCCGTGCGACGGAATTTTTTCGTAACCGTTTTCTTTGAAATAATCGAGGGTGAGCTCATACGGCGAACGTCCGCTGGCATTCAACCCGTAAAGTTTTTGGGTTTTGGCATCCCAAACTATGGCAAACAGATCGCCGCCAATTCCGTTCCCGGTGGGTTCCATCAACCCAAGTGCTGCATTGGCAGCAATGGCCGCATCAATGGCATTTCCGCCTGCTTTCAGAATATCGAGCGCAACCTGTGTAGCCAGGGGCTGACTGGTGCACGCCATACCGTTTTGGGCTATTACCTCGCTGCGTGTGGCAAATGTAAGTCCGGCTATACGGTCTTGTGCAAAAATTAAAACAGTTAAAACAGTCAGAAGAATAGAAAATGCAATTCTTTTCATTTTTGGCAACTTTTATATTAGATGCCGAAAAGTACAAAAAGTGCATTTCAGATCAAAGGGTTGGAATGCTTAAATAATTTTTAACCGCGAAGTTCGGATAAAGCCGTTTCTGTGCGAGCCAGGTAATTATCAATTTGAGCATTCTCTTCAAAACCGATAATCATCATATCCACGGTTTCCAGGCCCAGCACAAACCGAAGGGCATGGTCAATTTTTTCACTTTGATTGCGCAGTTCACCATTTCCGATCAGCTTCATTCCAATTACACCTTTCCCTGAATCATGCAGTTGATTTATAACCTGTACCACTTCTTCTGGTTCGGGCTTGTCCATGGCAATTCCATACGGATTAATTCGCACGTGAATTACATCCACCCACGGGCTTTTTACTGCGTCTTTCATGGCATCGAGCGAATGTACCGAAACGCCATGTGCCCGGATAATTCCCTTTGCCTTCAGATTTTCCAGAATATCCATTTGTTTTTTCTGGGTGTCGGTCCAGTTTTCTTCCACCATGCAGTGAATCTGAACCAGGTCGATGTAATCGGTGTCCAGCTCTTTTCTGAACCGATCGACCACAATATCGGCATCGGGTCGTTCCGGTTCCGGAATTCCTCCGCCGCGCACCCAGATTTTTGAAGATAGCGTAATCTCATCGCGGTTCATTTTCTTCATGGCTTCGGCAACCAGTCCGTGTGTACCGTAGGAATCGGCGCAGTCGAAAAACCGTATGCCTTTATCGTAAGCATGATAAAGCAAGTCGAGGCTCTTGTTCTTGTCCTGCCGGGTTAAAAAAGCCGTACGGTTTCCGGCATGAACACCTGTGCCAAGACCAAGCAAAGTGGTTTCGATACCCGATTTCCCGAGTTTAACTTTTTGAATCGGGTTGCTGCTGCCGTACTTCGACTTTGCCGCATACAGCGGATTGGAAAACAACAGGTGAGCTGTACCGAGTGAGAGTGCACGGACAAAATTCCGGCGATGCATATTTAGTTTATTCTCTTTCATAATCTTTTTTAACCTTAACAAAAAACAGGTATTTTGGTTGAGAAAACGAGAAACCCCGCCGGCCCAATCAGGCCTCTAAGATAAAAAATTATGAATTAGAATAAATGAAGCATCGAAATAACGAATGCTGTCTGCCAGGGTTCTTTATAAACCAAACCCAAAACTACTCTTCTGTTTTTCTATTACTTTCCGAAGAGTTTTCAACTATCTCCAAAGATTTAACATCTTGGATTTCAGACTCATCTACTGACTCCTTGAACATCTGAAAAGATTTTACCGGGGCAGATTGTTTGATTTTTTCGGTAACTCCAACCTCAACCGCAGCCCTGGCTTTGCCCGGAAGATCGATAATATTGCCGATTTTTAAACCGAGGAAAAAAAAGAAGGATGAAAATAGAACAATTGCTTTCATGTTGTCATGTTTTCTGAACAAATAAAATCTGGATTCTAAGACACCTGCAAATTACAACTTAAACTACAAACTGAGAAAAAAAATCTGTAAACCGCACCGATTTTTCGGTGAAATGCAAAATTTTCTCTTTAAACAAAGTTATTTATCTATAAGCTTTTGTTTTCTTCCGATAAAAAGATACAATGCTGCGCCAATAACTCCTAAAAAAAGTACAACCAGAACCCAAATCAGTTTATCGTTCCCTTCAAACTTGCTTTTGAGAATATCGATAAGGGCAATCAGAGGAATGATTAAAAATACGGGCACAACAATAAGTGTGGCAATCAAAATCAGGATTATCTCCTGCGGTCCCAAAAATGCTAAAAGTCCCATAATTCCAATTTTGCGTTAAAGTTACGACAGAAATCACAATTACAGAAATTTTACTTTAACAAATTTATTCTGAATAAAGGTGCTAATTGTTAGTTTTCAATTTGTCAAAGCAGAAGCAATTTACTTACGCATTTTTCTCTACCGTAATTTGGGCAAGGTAATTAAAATGGTCTCCTAATGCTGCCAGTTGACATTTTAGTCCGGCTTTTTCCGCTATTTTCGTTAACGTTTCAAAATCGACAAATAGCCAGTTAAACTTTGATTTTTCAGTTTTGTAGGTAAGTTCATATTCCATTTCACCATAATACGCGTCGTTTGCCAGGTCAACCCAAACCGAACCATCATCCTCTTCAAACAGGTAGCGAATATCGGAGGAATCGATTAGAATCTGTCCTTCGGTATTCAGCATATTTTTCAATTGTCTCAGCAATTGCTCCAGTCCGTTCAGTGTGCCGCCAATGCCGGTGCCGTTCATCAGCAAAAGGATGGTATCGAAACCGGTTTCTCTGTATTCAAAAATACTGTTGCAAACCACTTTCTTCGCCCCTCGCCGTTTCATTACCTTAACAGCGGATTCCGATTTTTCCAGTGCCGTTACATCCACCCCGTTTTTCTGAAGCACAAGGGCGTGGCAACCGGCAGCAGCACCTACATCGAGCACTTTCCCCCGGCAAATGTTCAGCGCTGTTTTTTCAATAAGGGGCATTTCATCCTCTGCTCTGAAAAAATAAGCCGGCGAAAGCAGTTCTCCTTCGGTATAGTTGGTTTGAATTTCAATATCGGGCGCTTCACCATTTTCAAAATAATCGGCTATTGCCCGGCCAATGGGATCATTCATTGTTTCTAAAAAATATTGAGGCTAAAATTACGAAACAAAAACGATGTACCCTAATTGGGATGAATAATCAAGGCCTTGTATTTTGTAATGAATTACAATATACTTTATTAATTTTTGTATTTGATTACAAAACAGAGTATTCAACTAAATTCCGCTCTGGTTGTTTGGGTTTTATATGGAGAAAGATGGAAAAACTGGTAACCTGTATTGTTTTCCTTCTTGGTTTTCAGTTTATTTGTAAAAGCGAACAGGAAAAAGCTCTATGGTTAATGCAACAAATACTATGATATTTCAACAAATCAGAAAAGGCGACGAAGCTGCATTCAGCCGTTTATTCGACGGCTATTATTCGGCCCTGTGCTTTTTTGCTGCCAAATATTTAAATGACATAGATCTTTCACGTTCGCTGGTACAGCAGGTTTTTGTGGATTTGTGGGTGAAACGCGAAAAAATCGATGTTACCAGCTCGGTAAAATCTTATCTGTACCGCTCGGTAAAAAACCGGTGCATCGACCACTTGCGAAAGGAAAAAAACACTACCGGAATATCTGAATCTGTTGAGAACATTAACAAGATGCCTTTCCGCGATTTGGTGGAAGAAGCCGAGCTGAAAGACCGGCTAAACACTGCCATAAATCAACTTCCCGAAAAATGCCGCGAAATTTTTCTGCTTTGCCGTTTCGAAGGGCTGAAATACGCCGAAATAGCGCAGAAGCTTAACATCTCGGTAAAAACCGTAGAAATGCAGATGGGAATTGCCTTAAAAAAATTACGCAAAAGCTTATCTGATTACCAGATGATTAACCTGATGGTTTTTGTTTACTCGAAAAAATAACTGAATTCCGTTACAGGGTAATAGTTTGCAATTTCGTCTTAGCATTATAAACCGAAAAAACGTGAACGAAAATTATACAGATATACTCATTGGCAAGTCCGTTTCAGGAAATGCAACATCCGAAGAGATAAAGGAACTGGAACAGTGGAAATTATCTGCTGATGAGAACCACCGGCAATTTGAAAAAAGCAAAAAAGCCTGGGAAAAAGGTGAAAAACATATCCCGGGATCCACACTGATTTACGACAAATTCAAACTTGAAAACGAATACAATAAATACCTTTCAGGAAAAATCCGTAGAATCAGCCGGCAATCGTTTTTTTTCAAAATTGCCGCTATTTTGGTTTTTCCAATTGCCCTGTCTGTTGGCTGGTACGTGTTTGGAAAATCTGAAAAACCGGTTCAGCTTACCGAACAGCTTTATGAAATCAGTTCACCCAAAGGGCATGTGTCCAAAGTTCTGTTGCCCGACGGTACCGAAGTTTGGATAAATACCAATTCTTTGATTATTTACGACGCATCGGCTTTTAACCGCAATAACCGGGAAGTTCAGTTAAAAGGGGAGGCCTATTTTGAGGTAACCTCCAGCCAGGAAAACCCGTTTACGGTAAATACCCCCCATGCAACTGTAAGAGTAACCGGAACAGCTTTTAATGTGAATGCATATCCTTCATCGCTGTTGTTTGAAACGGTACTGGCCGAGGGGAAAATTGAACTTCAGATGAAATCGGGCGATACAGAATTTCTGAACGTTGAGCCGAATCAGCGGGTTGTTTTCAACTCCGTAAACAAAAAATTCGATATTGAACAAGTGGAAGCAGAAATTTTTACCGCATGGCGCAACGGCGAAATCATTTTCAAAGATGCCACACTGGCCGATCTGGTAAAAGAACTGGAACGCATTTACGATATTGAATTTCACATGCAACCGGCAAATCTCGGCCAGTTGCGCTTCAGGGGCATGTTCAGCTACAACAACAACCTGATAGAAGCGCTCGAAAAAATCAAAAGAACCTCCAAAGTGAATTATTACATTGAAAATAAAGAAGTATGGTTAAAAAAATCTAACTAAAAAAACAAGTTGCCTATGAGAAAAGTTTGAAAGTTTAATTTAGACCTGGATAAGTGGTGGACAACCTCTTAGCGGTTTTCAACCGCTTAAAGGTTAGAAATCATCCTGAATGGAGAAAGGAAAAGAGGGAAACTGTGGTGGCTTTCCCTCTTTACAAGCTTCATAAGCCAGGTCAGAGCTAAATCAGTTATTAACAAAAAACGTGTAAATGTATGAAAAATTTAACAAAACCAGTGGGGGATTTGTACCCTCACATTAAAAAACTAACATTGATTATGCGATTAAGTGTTTTACTCATTTTAATTGCCGTTTTTACCTCAACCGCCAGCGTCTATTCGCAGGCTACACGACTCACTGTAAAAATGGAAAACGCCCGGCTTTCGGAAGTGTTCGATGCCATTGAAAAGCAGTCGGAGTTCTATTTCTTTTACAACCGCGATTATTTCAACGACGACCGGATTGTTTCAGTTGACTTTGAAAATAAACTCGTTGATGAAGTATTGCAGGAACTGCTGAAAGACGAAACGATTAGGTATGAAATTTTTGACCGGAACATTCTTTTGAAAATACCTGAGGCACCGCAAACAATTGCCTGGCGCGATGAAATGCAACAACAACAAGGCGTTTCCGGCAAAGTTACCGACGAGTCAGGACAACCTTTGCCTGGTGTTACGGTGGTTATCAAAGGCACCGCCCAGGGAACGGTTACCGATGGAAACGGGAACTATTCCTTAACCCTGCCGCCGGATGCAGAAACCCTTCAATTTTCGTTTGTGGGGATGAGAACACAGGAAATTCTGGTTGAAAACAGAACCGTCATCAATGTAACAATGGAGGTTGATGCCATTGGGATTGAAGAAGTGGTTGCCATCGGTTACGGGGTTCAAAAAAAGAGGTTAACCACAGGTGCCAATATTAATGTTGGTTCAGACGAACTCGTTCAACAAAGTACAAGTGAAGCTTTGGAGGCCATTCAAAGTCAGGCTCCCGGAGTTAATATTATTCAGAATTCCGGTATGCCCGGAGAAGGATTTAAAGTAAATATTCGTGGTCTGGGTACAATTGGTAACTCTCAGCCTCTATATGTAATCGATGGAGTTGCAGGCGGTGATATAAATAATCTTAGTCCTGCCGATATTGAATCGATTGATATTCTTAAAGATGCTGCTTCGGCAGCAATTTACGGATCGCGTGCTGCCAATGGTGTAATTTTGGTTACGACAAAGCAGGGACGCAGAGGTGATATGCAGGTAACCTATGACGGTTATTACGGAATACAGCAGATCGAAAACCTGGAACAACCGCTCAATGCTCAACAGTTTATGGATATCTACAACGAAGAAAGGGTTGTTTCCGGCAGGGATGCGATAAACTTTGCAAATGCAATTCCTGATTTGTATCAAAAAATACAAAGTGGCCAATGGAATGGAACCAATTGGTTAGATGAAGCATACAATAAAAATGCTCCCATACAGAATCATGCTGTAAATATCAGTGGAGGTTCTGAGCAATCTGTTTTCTCCATGGGCTTTTCCTATGCTTCACAGGAAGGCGTTATAGGTAAACCCGTTGAACCAAACTATGAAAGATATACTGCAAGATTAAACAGCGATCATTCAATTTTTAAGAATAATGGTCTTGATATAGTAAAAGTAGGACAAACTTTCAATTACAGTTACAGTGAAAGAGGAGGTATTGCCATTGGAGGTATGTATTGGAATGATGTACGTAACTTGTTGGTTGGAAATCCTCTGGTTCCACTTTATAACGATGAAGGTGAATATTACGCTGCTGATGATTTGGCAGCCTCAGGTTTGGCCGGTTTATCATCGAGGCTCTATAACCCCATTGCGCAGATGCACCTGAACAGGGGTATGAATGAAACCCGAAACTACAACATTAACAGTAATGTATATTTGCAAATTCAGCCGATACGAGACTTAGTATTCAGAAGCAGTTATGGATACCGGTATAACGGGAATAGCTATCGTAGCTATCAGCCGGCATACAATCTTGCCGGAGACGTATCGTTAAGTCCCGGTCGCATCGCTCAGTCATCAGGGAATGGACACAGCTGGACATTTGAAAATACCCTGAATTACGGTTTAAATTCGGGGGATCACAGTTTCGATGTACTTGTGGGCCAGTCTTTGGAAAAATGGGGATTGGGAACCGAAATGGACGTAACAAACGCAAATCCAACATTTCTTGGGTTCGAGCATGCTTTCCTCGATAATACCGATGGTTTAACTACCGGTGTTACCAGTATTTCGGGCGGTCCGCTTAGCAGAGGTCAGCTTGCTTCTTTCTTCGGCAGGGTTAACTACGACTATGCAGAAAAGTATTTGTTAACATTGGTAATGAGAGCTGATGGTTCTTCCAATTTTGCAAGAGGAAACCGCTGGGGGTATTTCCCATCCGTTTCAGCAGGTTGGGTAATGACCGAGGAAGGATTTCTGCAAAACAATGGTTTTGTAGATTTTTTGAAGTTAAGAGTTAGTTGGGGTCAAAACGGAAACTCGGGAATAGACCCATTCCAATATTTAGCACTCGTTGGATTCGATAAAGATAACAATTACCGGTTTGGCAGCAATCGGGACGTAATGCAGTTGGGCGGTTACCCTGCTATATTACCTAATCCCGATGTTTCCTGGGAAACTTCTGAGCAGTTGAATGTTGGTGTGGATGCAAACTTTCTGAATTCACGACTTCTGTTGGCCTTGGATTATTACAATAAAACAACAAAAGACTGGTTGGTACGTCAGCCGTTACCTGCCATTTTTGGGGCACAAGCTCCTTTCTATAATGGTGGAGATATTGTAAATAAAGGGTTTGAACTTGCTTTGCGATGGAATGATCGAATCGGGGATTTCAATTACGGGGCACATTTTAATATTGCCAAAAATGACAATGAAGTTACCAGGTTAGGTAATGCAAGTGGCTTTATTCAAAGTGACGGAAGTATAATTTCACAGGGAACCGACCCGGTATGGCGTGTTGAAACCGGATTCCCTGTAGGCTATTTCTACGGTTACAAAACGGCCGGAATCTTCCAGAATCAGGCAGAAATTGATAGCTGGACCGATGGTTTCCTGCAGGACAACCCCCAGCCGGGTGATGTAATTTTTGTCGATACAACCGGCGATGGAAATGTAACTCCTGATGATAAAACCATGATTGGTAATCCGCATCCTGATTTCAGGATAGGTTTTGGAATTAATTTTGATTATAAAGGATTTGATTTCGCACTCACAGCCAAAGGAGCATTCGGTCATCAGATTTTGAAATCGTACCGCTCATTTGCCGACAATGAATTTCATAATTATACCGATCGTATTTTAACCCGTTGGCATGGCGAAGGTACTTCCAGTCTTCTGCCGCGGCTGACTGCCGGTAATACAACGAACAGAATCAATGTCTCGGAAATTTATATTGAAGACGGAGACTTTGTTAAAATTCAAAATGTGACTCTTGGTTATGATTTCAAGAGGTTGATGCCAAATGTACCTTTAGGACAGGCACGCTTATATGTAACCGCTCGTAACCTGTTTACCTTTACCAATTATTCAGGCATGGATCCGGAAGTTGGTTATGGCGATGAGCAGCCTTTTGTATCGGGTATCGATTTAGGTTTTTATCCTTCACCGCGTTCATACATGATTGGTGTTAATCTGAAATTTTAAAACTCTTAATTTAGAATTATTATGAAAAAACTAATATATTTTTTATTTGCAGGTTTATTACTTTGGGGATGCGAAGATTTTCTTGACATGGATCCTCTTACCGATAAAACCTCGGCTAATTTTCCACAAACAGCAGACGATGCTGAACAAATGATGGCCGGTATTTACACAATTATGAACAACTTGCAGCATCAGGTTGACCGAAGTCCCTTTTTTATATGGGAGGTTGCAAGCGACGAAAAACTCGGTGGCGGTGGAATGAATGATATTCAGGCACAGTCGTATGAAACTTTCCAGTTCTCTGATAATGAAATGTTGTTACATTCCTGGAGTGTATTATACCAGGGAGTACACAGAGCCAACTTTGCCATTGAGAATATGCCCCTGCTTGGAGACGAGGTTGTTAGCCCTGCAAAAAAGGCTCAGTTTACCGGAGAAGCCATGTTTTTACGGGCCTGGTATTTTTACCAGTTGCATACGGTTTTCAACGAAGTGCCGCTGAAAATTACCACTGAAAACGAGAATTTACCTGCTGCTTCAGTGGATGAGATTTATGGGCAAATCGCTTTTGACCTGAAAAATGCCATTGAAATGCTTCCGAATGTATCCTACAACCAAACCCAACAGGGAAGAATAACCAAATGGGCTGCACAGGCATTAATGGCAAGGGTATTTCTTTTTTACACCGGTTTCTATAACAAAAACGATATCGCTTTACCTGAAGGAGGAAGTGTTTCAAAGCAAAATGTAATTTCATGGCTGGAAGATTGTTATGCCAACAGCGGCCATTACCTGGTAGATGATTTCCATGAACTTTGGCCATATACCAACTCTTTGTCTATTGGAGATTATCAATACGTTCAGGATTATATGGCGGAAACAGGCAAGAGCCTTACATATGCAAGTGACAATGGTGCCAGAAATCCGGAATCGGTATTTGTTCTTCAGTTCTCAAATTTTGCAGGATGGGATATCGACAGAGGCTACTCCAATACCTATCAGTTGTTTTATGCATTGCGGGGACTTCAGAACCTTGAACATACCTACCCGTTTGCCGGTGGCTGGGGACAAGGAAACTCTATACCGGAGTCGTTGGTTGAAAAATGGCTTGAGGATGAACCAAACGATGTAAGACTTTGGGCTTCTGTAATGGATATTGAGAAAGAAGTTATTCCATTAGGCTATCAAAGAGGACAATGGGACTTTGTTCTGGAAAGTAATTACTGGGGTAAAAAATACAACGGAGTTACTGCCAGAGGGGATGATGGAAGGTTGAGAAACGACTATGGTGTAATTATGCATGGAACTTCCGACAATAATCAGCTGTCGCATACCGACGATTTGGTTTATATCCGGTTTGCCGATGTGCTTTTGATGTTGTCTGAACTGAAAGAGGATGCAACATATATGAATGAAGTCAGAGCTCGGGCTGATTTGCCTCCTGTTTCCTATTCATTGGAGAATATTCAGAAAGAAAGGCGTCATGAACTGGCATTTGAAGGTGTGCGATGGAACGACATGAGGCGCTGGGGCGATAGCTACGCCAAAGCTGCCCTGGAATCGCAGGAAGGTGTAAAAGTTTATAACTTTGGAGCTGAGGCCACACACTCTGCCCTGCATCCTGATGGATATAGTTCGCGTTATGATGCAACTAAAGGCTTCTTCCCAATACCTCAAAGCCAGATTGACCTTTCGGAAGGTTTGCTGGAACAGAATGAAGGTTATAGCCAGTCGGGACTTGGATTGTACAGAGGTTGGCAAAATTAACCGGAGAAATAAAAATGTATAATAATGAAGACTGCCTGTTAAGTACAGGCAGTCTTTATTGTAATATTTCGTCAGATAATTTAAAAACAACTGTGCCGGAGGATGTAAGATTTTTGTTCAGTTTCCGTTTTTTTGACCCCCGGGCATTTTACAGAGAACAAGTCTTTCAATTATTGCTGCAATAAACCGCAGCAGTTTAGTATTTTTAACATCAATTTTTAAAACGAATCAAAAATCAATATGAAAATGAAACAAATAATAAGCGTTGTAATGTTGGTCTTTTTGACCAGTGTAATTTTTGGGCAAGAAAGCAATACCCATATTGTTGAAGATTTCAAACCGTCTGCGGTTAACCAGCCGGGCCAGGAGTATCCTATGGTCAACTCCGAAGGACGCGTACGTACACAAATTCTGGCGCCCGATGCCAAATATGTGCAACTCGATATCGGAGGGGTGAAATACGATCTGGTAAAAGATGAAGACGGATTTTGGACAGGCGAATCAGCCCCGCAGGATGTCGGGTTCCACTATTACCAGTTGAACATCGATGGTGCATCGGTACCCGATCCGGGAAGTCTTCTGTTTTTTGGCGCATGTCGCTGGGGAAGCGGTGTAGAGGTGCCTGCGCCCGATCAGGATATTTTTGCACTTAAAAACGTTCCGCATGGCCATGTGCATGAAATCCTTTTTCCGTCGGAAAGTACCAATACCTCACGCAGGGCTTTTGTATATACACCGCCCGGTTACCAGCAGGAAACTTCAAAACGCTATCCGGTATTGTACCTTCAGCATGGTTATTGCGAAAACGAAACATCGTGGCCCAGCCAGGGTCGGGCAAATCTCATAATGGACAACCTGATTGCAGAAGGCAAAGCCAACCCTTTCATCATTGTAATGACCTACGGTATGACAAACGATATAGAATTCGGAGGATTACGCAATTTCGATATTAAACCGTTTCAAACCGTTTTGATCGACGAATTGATTCCATATATCGATACTCATTTTCGCACTTTGGCCAATCAGGAAAACCGGGCAATGGCAGGTCTGTCGATGGGTGGATTCGAAACCAGGCTGATTACCTTAAACCGGCCCGATGTGTTTTCATATTACGGACTGTTTAGCGGAGGTATATATAATCCGGATGAATTGAAAGATCATGATGGATTGAAGCTTGTATTTATAAGCTGTGGAAGCAAAGAACGCCCGGATGGCGTGAAAAATGCTGTAGCCGATTTGAAAGAGGGAGGTTTCAATGCGGTTTCCTACATTTCGAAAGGTACAGCACACGAATTTCACACCTGGCGCAGGTCTCTGTATCAGTTTGCTCAGTTGCTCTTCAAATAGTAAAGCTCCAATTACAGCGCTTCGGTTTGTTCTCTTTTTAAAGGGATAAAAACATTGTTATTCCAACCAGCAGATTCAAATGCAAAATTCATCAGTATCTTTTGCTAATGTCAAAAAAATTCTCAATGGTTTTCATTCCCGGAAATGAAATTCATGGCCATTCAAAAAAAGCACACAAATTTGGCAGTTTCTGAAAAATATATCATTTTTGAAAAAAAGTAGAAACTACCTTTAAACTGAAAACAACATTGAAAAAATAATCAGTAACGGTGTGGTTTTTTAATAAACATTCAACCTGTTCAAAATGAAACGAATTTATTTATTTCTGCTGCTGATGGCAACAACCGGTTTGCAACCGGTATTTGCCGGCGAACCCGATTCGGCCTGGGTTTTTTCCTATTCAACAACCAAAAACAGGGGAAACAATGGACTTCACTATGCCTGGAGTATCGACCGCGAAAACTGGCACGGTATCGGACCGGAGTTCCGTTTCCTGTTCTCCGATTTCGGGGCATGGGGCTCCCAAAAACGCATGATTACGCCTTTTGTTTTTCAGGATAAACACGGGATGTGGCACGCCGTCTGGAGCCTGAATGAAGAGGTTGGCCAGTTTGCTTACGCCCAAAGTCCCGACCTGTACACATGGGACCCGCAGCGTTATCCCTATGTGATGGAAACCGGAAATGTGATGGTGCCCGAGGTTTCATTTCAACCTGACAAAAATAATTACCGGATTACCTGGTTAAGCGAAGTTGACGGGAAAACAAAAATATTCAAAACCACAACGTCCGATTTTAAAAGTTATACGCCAACCCTTGAAGGAACACAAAACGACCGGTTGGATGCCCGCGAAGAGGTTCTGATTGATGGAGAAAAACAGTTGGGAACGGTTTCCAAAGTTTCATGGGAAACGATTGACGGTTTAATCAAATGGTACGAATGGCAGCAATACCGGGAGTTGCTGAACCGCGAAAGACTGACAGACGATGCTTCGCGTTTTGCAGATTTGAAACCGTTGGAAGCGAATATTACTGTTCAACCTGAAAACAACAAACCTATCAGCGATATGCTGATTGGAATTTTCTTCGAGGATATAAACTATGCTGCCGACGGCGGATTGTACGCCGAGCTGGTGCAAAACCGCGGGTTTGAGTATTCACCGGCTGATAAGAGATTCAGGGACGACACCTGGAACAGCAAAAAAGCCTGGAAGTTTACCGGAAGAGTGGAAAATTTTTCAATCGATACGATACACCCGGTTCATCCCAATCAAAAACATTATGCCGTGCTGGCAATAAAAAATGTGGGCGAGGCGCTGGAAAACAGAGGGTTTGACGGAATTCCGCTAAAGGCAGGGGATGAATACGATTTTTCGGTTTTTGCACGCGGAATTGACGGAGCCAAAGGAAGACTTCTCGTTCGTTTAGTCGGTGAATCCGGAAATGTGTTGGCCGAAGGAAACACAAAGTCAGTCGGAGCCAAATGGCAGAAGCTGGAACTTTCACTTACGGCCAAAGAAACTGCTGAAAAGGCAAAACTGCAGGTGATTCCGCAGTTTGCCGGGAAGTTGGCGCTGGACATGGTGTCGCTTTTCCCACAAAATACTTTTAATAACCGCAAAAACGGGCTGCGCGCAGATTTGGCACAGGCCATTGCCGACATGAACCCGCGGTTCGTGCGTTTTCCCGGTGGATGCGTAGCGCATGGCGACGGACTGCACAACATCTACCGCTGGAAGAACACGGTAGGTCCGCTGGAAACCCGCAAACCCGACCGCAATATCTGGAACTACCACCAGTCAATGGGACTGGGCTATTTCGAATATTTTCAGTTTTGCAAAGATATTGGCGCCGAACCCATTCCCGTTGTAGCCGCCGGAGTGCCCTGCCAGAATTCCTCCGACGGAGGTCATGGCCAGCAGGGTGGCATCCCCATGTGCGAAATGGATGATTATGTGCAGGAAGTGCTCGACCTGATTGAATGGGCCAACGGCGATAAAAATACCAAATGGGGAAAAGTACGTGCTGAAGCCGGCCATCCCGAACCCTTCAACCTGAAATACATCGGCATCGGAAACGAAGATTTAATTACCGATATTTTCAAGGAACGGTTTGAGATGATATACAATGCCGTCAGGGAAAAGCATCCGGAAATCACGGTAATTGGTACGGTGGGACCGTTTTCCGAAGGTTCGGATTACCGCGAGGGTTGGAAATTTGCCACAGAACTGAATTTACCTTTGGTTGACGAGCACTATTACCAACCGCCGGGCTGGTACCTCAACAACCAGGATTTTTACGACCGTTACGACCGGAACAAATCGAAAGTGTATCTGGGGGAATATGCCACCCACATTCCGGGCCGCAGGCTGAACATGGAAACCGCCCTGTGCGATGCGCTTCACCTCATTAATGTGGAACGCAATGCCGACGTGGTGACCATGACTTCGTACGCGCCGCTGCTGGCCAGACACGGAAATACCCAGTGGAACCCCGATCTGATTTATTTCAATAATACCGAAGTGTTTCCTACAACAGATTACTTTGTACAGCAAATGTTCGGAAAAAATGCCGGCGATAAATACATAGCTTCGCGAATCTCTCTTTCGGATAACCGGAAGGAGGTGAACAAGCGGTTGGCTTCTTCTCTGGTCCACGACAGCCAGACCGGCGATTTCATTCTGAAACTGACCAATCTGCTGCCGGTTGCGGTGGACGCCAAAATCAACCTTGCTGATTTGCCGGTTGCCGGTAGCGAAGCTGTTTTAACCATTCTTCAGGGCGAACCTACTGATGAAAATGCCCGTCCGTCAATTAAAAAATTGGCTGTTAACCCGGAATTTGAATATTCCTTGCCGGCCTATTCTTTTTCTGTGATTCGGATGAAAATCAAATAATTAAAACTTAATATTCAACACCATGAAACCAAAAATGCGACTCTTGCTAATTGCCTCATTTATTTTCTCAGTTCAAACGATGTTTGCCCAGGGATTTGGAGAGGCAGAAAAAATCAACCCAAACTGGAAATTTGTTCTGCACGATGTGGAAAACGGAGAACAGATGGATTTGAATGATAGGCGGTGGCAAACCATCCACCTGCCCCACGACTGGAGTGTGAAACAGCAACTCAGTCCTACATTGGCCAGTTGCACGGGCTATTTGCCCGGTGGCATCGGGTGGTATCGGAAACAGCTTTTTGTGCCGGCTGAACGCGAAGGCGAAAAGGTATATCTCTATTTTGAAGGAGTGTACAACAGGAGTGAAGTGTTTGTGAATGGTGAATCGCTGGGGAAACGGCCCAACGGGTATATCTCGTTTATGTACGACGCCACAGCTCAAATCAAATACGGCGAAGACAATCTGATTGCCGTGCGCGTGGACCACAGCCAGTCGGCAGACTCCCGCTGGTACACCGGCTCGGGTATTTACCGTGATGTGTGGCTGGTTTATGCAAACCCTGTGCACATTGCCCAATGGGGCGTTTATGCCTGGCCCGAAAAACAGCGCAGAGGCTATAAGCTAAACATCGAGGTTGATGTGGAGAACAGTAACGGAGAATCTTCGGCATTAACCGTTCAGAATGAACTGTTTTCTCCTGGCAACGAGCTTGTTGCCAAAACTTCGGATAAAATTACTGTGGAAGGAAATTTGACGAACAAACTCAAAACCGAATTGAATGTTTCCAACCCTGAACTTTGGTCGCTGGAAAACCCCGCATTGTATGCTTTAAAAACATCTGTTTACCACGAAGGTCAACTAATAGATGAAACCACTACCCAAACGGGTTTCCGAAGCTTCACCTTCGACCCGGACAAAGGATTTGCTTTGAACGACGAATGGATGACGATGAAAGGCGTGTGCCTGCATCACGATGCCGGCGTGCTTGGCTCGGCTGTACCCAGGGAAGTATGGAAGCGCCGGTTGCTTACATTAAAAGAAATTGGCGTGAATGCCATTCGCACAAGCCACAATCCGCAGGCTACCGATTTGTACGACCTGTGCGATGAACTTGGCTTACTGGTTATGAACGAGGCATTTGACGAATGGGAATTTCCCAAACGCAAATGGCTCGAAGGCTGGAACGTGGGTACGCCCGGATTTCAGGGTTCTTACGACTTTTTCGAAGAGTGGGGCGAGCAGGATTTGGCCGACATGGTGAAACGCGACCGCAACCACATTTCCATCTTTTCCTGGAGCATTGGCAACGAAGTGGATTACCCCAACGACCCGTATTCACACCCGGTACTGGATGGCGGCGGCGACACTGGTTTTACACAGCCCATCTTCGGCGGATTCAAGGAAGATGCTCCCGATGCCATGCGTCTGGGCGACATTGCCAAACGGCTGGTAAAAGTGGTGAAACAATACGACCATTCGCGACCGGTAACTGCCGGGCTGGCCGGTGTGGCCATGTCAAACCAAACCGAATACCCGTTTGCGCTGGATATTGCCGGTTACAACTACACCGAAAATTTATACGATCGCGACCATGAACAGTACCCCGACCGGGTGATATTCGGCAGCGAAAACCGCCACGACATGCAGGCCTGGAAAGCAGTTACCTCGCGTGAATTCATCTCCGGGCAGTTTTTGTGGACCGGTATCGACTATCTGGGAGAATCGGGACGCTGGCCATCCCGCGGCTTCTATTCAGGATTGCTCGATTTTGGTGGCTTTATCAAACCACGCGGTTTTTTCCGTCAGTCGTTATGGTCGGACCAACCCATGGTATATTTGGGCACCTACCCCACTCCGGGCCACGGCAGCCAAAGCCAGATGCAGGATGTTTGGTCGCAACTGGAAGCTGAAAATTCGCGCAGAAATTACGAGGAAAAAGTACCGTCGATGGATGCCTGGCCCATCTGGAATTACAACGAAGACCAGATGATACGGGTGGTATGTTACACCAATGCAGCGAAAGCAAAACTTATGCTAAATGGCGAACAGGTGGGCGAACCTCAGAATTACAACGACCAAACCGGCATTATTTTCTGGGATATTCCTTTTGCCCCGGGAAAACTCGAGGTGGTTGCCATGGATGAGCAGGATCAAACCATCACAACCACTGCGCTTCAGTCATCAGGGCGGCCTTATGCCGTAAAAGTGATTGAAGGCGAAGAAACGGTTGAAGCAGGAGGAGTTGCTCAAATTGCCATTCAGGTGGTGGATGAAGCGGGAATTCCGGTAATGCTGTCGGACGACGAAGTGACCTGTCAGATTTTGGGCGACGCGCGTTTGCTGGGGCTTGAAGCCAGCAACAACTCCGACATGTCGGACTATACCGATAACAAACACCGGGTTTTTCACGGCCGTATGATTGCCTACATCAAAGCCGGCGATACTCCGGGAGATGTACAGGTGAGGTTTTCGGCTAACTGGCTGAAGCCGGCCATTGCCAAATTCAAAATTGATTAATTTTTAAAGAAATGAAAATCAAAAATATAACAAAATATTTTCTTGCTGCTACCGTCCTTTTTCTGTCTGCCGGGTTCAGCTCGTGCAACACAGGAAACATGCAAGACAATGAACTTTCGGCCTATCTCTTCTCCTACTTCACCGGAAACGGACCGGGAGAGGAAGCCGTTCATTTTGCCGTGAGCCTCGATGGATTTAACTACCTGGCGCTGAACAACAACGAACCCGTTTTGGATTCAAAAGAAATCAGCACAACGGGCGGCGTGCGCGATCCGCATATTTTGCGCGGCCCCGACGGCTGGTTCTACATGGTGCTTACCGACTTGTATGTGCCCGAAATGGGCTGGCGAAACTATGCCATGGTATTGCTGAAATCGCAAGACCTGATCCACTGGGAATCTTCGAGAATTAACATCCCTGAAACTTTTCCTGAAGAATTTGGTGATGTGTGGCGGGTGTGGGCGCCGCAAACGTTTTACGATGAGAATACCGGCAAATACATGATTTACTTTTCCATGAAACAGGGCGATGATCCGGACATCATATATTACGCATTTGCCAACGAAAATTTCACAGGCCTGGAAGCAGCGCCCAAACAGCTGTTTTTCAGCCCCACAAACAATGCAGCCATCGACGGCGACATCATTCTAAAGGATGGAATTTATCACCTGTTCATGAAATCGGAAGACGGTGAGCCGGGAATTAAACTGGCCGTTTCGGAACAACTCACAGAAGGTTATGAACTGGTAAGCGACCAGCGGGTGGATTGCGAAACCCGCCCGGTGGAAGGAAGCGGCATTTTTAAACGAATTGGTACCGGTGAATACATTTTAATGTACGATGTTTATACCAGCGGAAGGTATCAGTTTACCAAAAGCACCGATTTACGCAACTTTTCGGTAATCGATGAAGAAATCTCCATGAATTTTCATCCGCGTCACGGTTCGGTAATTCCCATCACAGGAAAGGAATATAAACGCCTGGTTAGCCACTTTGGACGACCGGACGATTTGCTGGTGGAAGCCACTGCGCCTGAATTGAAAAATATCAATGTGCACATCAATGGCCGTGACAAAACCATTCGTCTGCCAGTGAAACGGGGAACTGATTTATCCAATTTCGATCCACAGTTTCACTGCTGGCCAGGTTTTTCCGCAAAACCCGAAGGACCACAGGATTTTACCGGAGGTCCGGTCAGCTATACCTTTTCCATTGAAGGGCAAGACGATGTGGCATATCAGGCTACAGCTTCGGCCGATCACAATCCGGTGCTGGAAGGCTATTACGCCGACCCGGAAATCATCTGGGCTGAAAAAACCGGGAAGTATTACATCTACCCCACCTCTGACGGTTTTATGAACTGGAGCGGAACTTTTTTCAAAGTCTTTTCGTCGGAAAATCTGGTGGACTGGACTGATGAAGGTGTTATTCTCGACCTGAAAAAAGATGTAAGCTGGACCGACCGGAATGCCTGGGCGCCCTGCATCATCGAAAAGAAAATCGACGGTGATTACAAATATTTCTACTACTTCACCGCAGCGCAAAAAATTGGCGTGGCCGTAGCCGATAACCCAACCGGCCCGTTTGCGGACAGCGGCCAGCCGCTCATCGACTTTAAACCCGAAGGAGTCACCGGAGGGCAGGAAATTGATGCCGACGTGTTTACCGACCCGGTTTCCGGAAAAACCTATCTCTACTGGGGAAACGGCTACATGGCCGGCGCCGAACTGAACGACGATATGGTTTCCCTGAATAAAAACACATTGAAAACCTTCAATATAGACAGAACTTACCGGGAGGGAACCCATGTCATTTACCGCAACGGCACGTATTATTTCATGTGGTCGGAAGACGACACGCGCAGTCCCAACTACAAAGTGCGATGGGCCACTGCTAAATCACCGCTGGGCGATCTGACCATTCCTGAGGACAATATCGTCATCAGGCGTGATACCGATCAGGAAATCTTTGCCACGGGCCACAACTCCACCATCCAGGTTCCGGGAAAAGACGAATGGTATTTGGTGTATCACCGCTTCACCCGTCCCAGAGGAATTGAAATGGGCCGCGCCGGAGGTTTCCACCGCGAGGTGTGCATCGACAAACTGGAGTTCGATGAAGACGACAGAATCACAGAAGTAAAACCCACGCTGAAAGGGATTGAACCGGTTGGGAAATAAACGGCCTGGGTTGAAAATATTATTTCTGTAAGCGAGTGCAGGTTTTTCATGAATATTTCGGGCAAAAAACAAGTTGCCGGTCAAGCTGTTTGTAGGCAACTTTTTCTTTCAGGAAAATTAAAATTTCAATATGTTGTATTAATTTTTATTTTCTTTGCAGAAATCAATTAAAAACTAATCTCTTGTTTAAAAATAAATCAAATACTGAACCCAGGCTTTTAAAGGGCCTGAAACAAGGTAACCACGACTGTTTCAGGAAGCTTTTCGAGCAGTACAGCAAACCTTTGTACCGATTTTCATTGAGTTATTTGAAATCAAATGAAGTTGCCGAAGATTTGATACAGGAGGTTTTTATCAAAATCTGGAATAAAAGGAAGGATATTGACACCAATAAATCATTTCAATCATATCTGTTTACCATTGCCCTGAATTCGATTCGGAAATATTTCAATAAACTTGCAGAAGCCAATCAGTTAAAACACGATATTATTGTTTCCTTTTCCAAAAATCAGGCAGCATTTGAAGAACAGGAAAATTTTGAGGATTATTTGTGTAAACTGGATGCCTTAATTCAACAAATGCCGGTTAAGCGAAAAGAAATTTTTATCGGGAAAAAGCTGGAGGGAAAATCGCAAAAAGAACTGGCAGAAGAATTCGGAATTACTGTTAAAACAGTTGAATACCATATTACCGAAGCCATGAAATTTCTGAAGGGAGAGTTTGAAAAATTTCGGCTGGGTGGAATGGTGTTTTTCTATTTATTTGTTAAAAATTAAATAAGAACACGTTTTTCTGATTTTCCGTATAAAATCAGAATCGTTCTTTAATACCTCCGGTTTTTAAATTTCAGTTCCTCTTTCTATTATTCTTTAAATAAATTTCATTTTTATACTGGGGATTTTCCAATTTCCGGGATATAACGGGTATAAAAAACAAAACAATTCGTTTTTTCGCATAGGTAAATATTGGTTTAGCAGAGAAAGGAAGGAGTGTTTTACATACTCTTTCCTTTAAACAGAAAAGAATGGAGAACAATACTACATACAAAACCCTTAAAAAATTTTCCGAAGGAAAATACTCCTGGAATGATTACCAGATGGTTAAATCCTGGTTTGAAAACATTCATGATTTTCACGAAACAAAGTCTTTTTTAAAGGAGCAGTGGAAAACCCTGAATCAAACAGTTTCGCCCGATGATAAATCATTGGACCATATTTACAAGCAGATAGAGTACCATATATTGCTGGAAGAAAAAAAGGAATCGAAAACAATAAACCTATGGCGAATTTATCGTCAGGCAGCAGCAATATTTTTAATTCCCGTTCTTATTTTTTCAGCATGGTATTTTTTTAGTGAAAACTCTTATGAAGATGCCGATTTGGCCTGGGTTGAAATTCAGGCCCCGTATAGTTCCCGCATTCAGTTTTCTTTACCCGATGGATCATCCGGCTGGTTAAACAGCGGTTCATCTTTAAGTTACAATCCTCGGTTTCTGAAAAAACGCCAGGTGCAGTTAACTGGTGAAGCCTGGTTTGAAGTAAAACCCTCCGATGTGCTTTTCAATATTAATACTACCGATTTCAATATCAATGTTTTGGGTACAACATTCAATGTAACTGCTTATGAAGATGATTCCTTTTCTCAGGTAGTACTGGTTGAAGGAAAAGTGAATGTTACAGGGAATAATCAAATTTTTGAAAAAAATCTTGCACCCAACGAAAAACTGTTGGTGTATCCTTCTGAAAATAAATTTAATGTATGTACTGTGGATACCGAAAGCCTCACAGCCTGGAAAGACGGATTGCTGCTTCTTGACAATGAACCGCTGGAGCTTGCTGTAAAGAGGATGGAGAGATGGTATAACGTGGAAATAATTATTGAAGATGAATTGCTGAAAGGATATCGGTTTAAAGCCACATTTGAAGATGAACCGCTTGAAGAAGTGCTTAAGCTGCTTTCAGTCTCAACCCCAATGGATTACACATTCGAAAAAAGGGAAGAAGACTCGGATGGAATTTATAAAAAGAAACGCGTGAGAATAAAACTGAAACAATAATAATGCAAAGCAGGAAGGTGTTCGCACCACCCTCCTGCACAACTTGCAGAGCGATCAATAAATCTATTTATTAACTCTACAAAAGAATGTAAATGTATGAAAAAATTTAGAGAATTAATGTTTTGGTGTGGTTACGGAATCCGAAGTCACACCATGTTAAAAATTTTAAGGATGGCACGATTAACCGTTTTTCTGGTTTTGTTGGGAATGGCACAGGCTTTTGCCCTGGAGGCCTATTCACAGGCAACAAAGTTAACCCTGAAATACAGCGACATTGAGCTCGAAAGGGTTTTGAAGGAGATTGAAAAGGAATCGGAATTCTTCTTTCTTTACAACAAAGACTTGATTGATGTGGAGCAAAAAGTGGAGGTTGACCTGGAAGAAAAGAATATCATCGAAATTCTCGATGTGCTTTTGACCGGTAAAAACATCCGCTATTATGTATTTGACAGGCAGATTGTGCTGTCTAACCAGTTTGGAAAGGCATCAGATAACAGAAAGATTGAAGTTTTTCAGCAGCAGTCTTCAATTTCCGGTACGGTAACCGATGTCAATAATTTACCTCTGCCAGGGGTTACTGTAATAGTTAAAGGAACAGCCCAGGGAACAGTAACAAACGCCAGCGGGGTATATACTTTATCTAATATTCCTGCAAATTCTTCATTGGTTTTTTCTTTTGTGGGGATGAGGACTCAGGAGGTTGAAGTTGGAGACCGCACCACCATAGATATTGTTTTGGAGGAAGAGACATTTGGTATTGAGGAAGTTGTTGCAATTGGTTACGGAACACAAAAAAAACGTGATATTATTGGATCCATTTCAACAATATCCAGTGAGGATTTGATTAAAGCAGCAAGTACGGGTTCTTTCGATGCTGCCATGCAGGGTATGGCACCCGGCTTGATGGTTTCAAGTGAATCAGGAATTCCAGGAGCTCCGGTACAGGTAAAAGTTCGCGGAGTGAGTTCCATTTCATCAGGAACCGATCCTCTTTGGATTGTGGATGGTATTCCAATAGTGAGCGAGAGCATGGGAACATCCTTTAATGGTGAATCTTCCCAAAATGTTTTGTCGTTGATAAATCCTTCTGATATTGAATCGATTCAGGTATTAAAAGATGCAGCGGCTACCTCTATTTATGGTTCAAGGGGCTCGAACGGGGTGATTTTAATAACCACCAAATCAGGTAAGAAAGGAGCATTGGCCATAAATGTCGATATTAAATCGGGTGTAAGCAGTTGGGCCAATAGTGATATTGGATTGGCTTCAGGTTCCGAATTTATTGAAATTATGGACAGAGCTTATGCAAACAGCGGCCGGGACGGATTGTATCAACCAGAGCATTCATTAAACCAGCTCGATGGAGTAAACGCTTTAATGACAAGAGAAGAAGCCTTGGCAACGAATACCAATTGGGGGGATTTAATCAGTCGGACGGGTTCTTTTATTGAAGCAAATGTTTCAGCATCCCAGGGTACGGAAAAGGGAAATTCTTATCTTTCGTTGCGGTATCGGAAAGACAACAGCATTCTCAAATACAGTGATTTACAGACTTTTTCTGCCAATTCAAATTTAAATTATGAACTTTTTGAAATATTCAAATTAAATTACCGTGGATTAGTTTCATATTCTGATAATAACCGGGTAAAGTCAGACCATGGTAAAGCCGGCGCCGGAGGTTGGTCACAGGTAAATGCCTTTTCATTGCCCTGGATGAAAGTTTATGACAACACAGAAACCGGTATTAATGGTTTCTGGAACCCGTTATCCAGTGCAAATGCGCTGGCAGGAATGTCTCCTCTCAACAGTGAAAGTAATCTTCAGACACTGAATGTATTGCAGGGATTAAACGGAACGTTGGAAATAATGGACGGCCTTACGTTGAAAGGAGAATTTGGCGCCAACATCGTGAATGATAAACAACTTTCCTGGCGCGGAGACGGAATTCGTATAGATGGGGCACAGGCAAGAGAATATAAATACAATCGAACCATTTTGAACTACAACGCTTTTTTCAACTATGACAAAATGCTTGGTGATGACCACTGGTTAAATGTTGTGGGTGGAGTGGAAAATACCCGTTCCTCTGTTCATACTACAGAATTATTAAGTGAAGCATTAATTGGTAATTTCCATGAAGTCGGCAGTCCGGAATCATTGAGAGGATCCAGCACTTTGGGTGGAGAAAGTTATTTAAGAGGTTATTTTGGAAGGGCCAATTATAAATTCAAAGACAAATACATCATTGGAACTAGTATTCGCCGGGATGGAATTTCCAAATTCTCACCTGACAACAGATGGGCAACATTTATGTCCGGATCAGCCGGATGGATTATTTCCGATGAATCATTTTTTAGCATCGATGCCCTGAATATGCTGAAATTACGCGGGAGTTTCGGACAAACGGGTAACACCAATATTCCTACCGGTATTACTACAGATAGGTATTCGGTAGGTAATGGACTTGCTAATGGTTTTCCCCGTACTGAATTCCAGAGTATAGGAAACTCGGATATTAAGTGGGAAACAACCAGTACCATGGATATAGGATTTGATTTTGGTATATTTCAAAACAGGATAAACGGTTCGCTTGCATATTACAAGCAAAAAGTTGAAGATATGCTTTTGGCTGTTTCTCTTCCTTATTCTGCCGGAATACCCGGAGGAAATATAATCTGGCAAAATATCGGGGATATGGAAAACAAAGGTGTTGAGTTTAATATCGATGCTGTAGTGTTGAACAATGCTTTTAAATGGAATCTGGGATTAAACATTTCTACGAATAAAAATGAAATACTTGCATTAGACCCGGAAACAGACGCCAACAACGTGGGTATTACACAACTTGAACCTTATGAAGACAGGGTGATTACCATTTTTAAAACCGGGCTACCTTTGGGGAATTGGTACATGGCTGAATCAGCCGGGGTTGATCCCGAAAAGGGTATCCCGATGATATACGAGGTTAAGGTAAACGATGACGGCACTACATCGCATACCGGTAACATAATTCCGGGTACCAGCGAAAATCTTGAAAATAACAGGATGATCCTCGACGGAAAAACATCCTTGCCCAAAATTCTTGGCGGTTTTACAAATCAGTTTGCTTATAAAAACTTCGATCTGAGCATGAACTTTTCTTTTGCTGCCGGGCATTACATCTATAATCGTCTGTTGCAAAGTACGCTTACCCCAAACAGGGGAGTGCGGGTACTTTCCAATAAATTGTTGACTGAAAGCTGGGAGAAACCGGGTGATAATGCAAAGTGGCCACAGGTCGTAATGAATGTGCAATATCTTTATGACAGTGATGGTAATCCAACAACCGAGCCTGTAACCTATGGCACCGAAGAAAAATATATCTCCTCTATGTTCCTCGAAAAAGGAGATTATCTGAAATTGAATAATCTGGTATTGGGTTACACATTGCCAGATCAGATAGCTTCAAAAATTAAGATGAACTCTATGCGTCTTTCGTTTAATGTAACCAACGTGTTTACATTAACAAACTACTCGGGTTATAACCCCGAAGTGGCAATACATCAGGCATCGGCTGCAAGTTTTGTCAGCTATTCATCTATGCCGCTTGCACGTACATTCAGTCTTGGGTTAAATGTTAATTTTTAACGATAAATCATATTACACCATGAATAAAATTAAGAAATATATACTATTGATATTCGTCACCTTATTTGGAATATCTTGTGACCAGGAAGCTTTTTTTGAGCTCGAAAGGCCCAATCAGTTTCCCTGGACAAACGTAAACGAACTTGAACTTGGAGTAAGAGAACTTTACTTCCGGTTGAACCGGGCGCCATGGGATCATCCGTTTGGAACGGTAGCCCTTAAGAACTTTACCGAATCAGATATCGCTGTTTTTTTACCACAGTTTGTTGGTGGGAGCAGTTCGGCCGATTATTATAATCGTAAGTTTAGTGAAGCACCTAGTGTAAACGAAATGGAAGGAACATTTGTAAGGCTGTATGAGATGATTACTGCCTGCAACGGCCCATTACAAATGTTAAATGATACCGAAGAGACAGGCGAAGACCCTTTTTCAAGTATGACTCAGATAGATAGAAATAAGGTAAAACAATTCAAAGGAGAACTTCTATATATGCGAGGCCTTACATACTGGTATCTGGCCAGAATGTATGCACCACCTTTTGATCCCAACGGGAGTAACGACGGGCGCTTTTTTACATTCAGACGTGATTTTTCAACATCTTCAACTGAACTGAAAGAGCCCGTTTTGGGAAGTGTTGCTGAGGTTTATGCGGCCATCGAAGAGGATTGGACCAACGCCAAAGCGCTGTTATTCGAAGACCCCTCTTCGTTGGTTTCGGCTTTTAATCTAAGGGCAAGAGCCAATAAGTACGCTGCGTCGGCTATGTTAATGCGCTTCTATTTTATTACAGGTGAACACGATAAAGCTGAAGCAGAATGTAATTATATAATTAATAGTGGTGTTTACGACCTTAATGAAGAACCGATTCAGGCATTTAATAAAAATGGTGCAGACGGCTGGGGCAGTGAAGTTATCTGGCAAACAGCCTGCGACGCATCATCAGGTGCTTATGGCCGTATGGAAAGTGTTTACTCAAGAAATCATTATGCAAGCGACAGGCAATCTGCCTGGTCAAGCCAGGCCATGTCTCGCTGGGCAATGAAACAAGTGGGCTGGATGGATTCTGATTTATCGGAAACAGAGGAAGCACAAAATGATTTAAGGTACCAGCAAATTTATTACCGGTATGAAACCGACCCGAGAGATGCATCCGTGGGGCCTTTGGTTTGGAGCTACAAGTGGTTCAGGGCACCCGATGCCCGTCGTTCAAACAGGCCGCTTATCCGTCTGGCTGAAGTTTATATCACCCGTTCAATTATCAGATTTAACAACAATGATAAAGAAGGTGCAGCAGCAGATTTGAATGTGGTGCGTAACAGAGCCGGGCTAGATAACATCGAAGCAAACGAGCTGACTGCTGAAACAATTCACAATGAGCGCATAAAAGAGATGGCTACCGAAAACGGTGACAGGACTTATTACCTCATCGGACTTCAGTTGCCTATCGGAATTGGCGATCGCAACCCTGGTAATTTCTCTCCGGTTCAACCTCCGTATTCAGAATACTATTGGCAGGTTCCGGCTGTTGAACAAAACCAGAACCTGGCATACTAATATTATTGCCTGTTTTCAGTAAAAACTGTTTACTGAACATATAGATATGAAGCCACTTTGGAAAGTTTATTCAGTAACTTCCAAAGTGGTTTTAAATTAAAAAACGTGATATCATGTACAGAATACGATTTATTCTGGTTTTTGTATTTATTATTTCTTCTCTGTTAGCACAGGAAAAAGAACTACCCCTTTGGGAAGAAGGAAATTTGGATATTCATTTTATCAGTACGGGAAGGGGAAATTCCACTTTTATTCTGATGCCCGATGGAACAAGTCTTTTGGTGGATGCCGGAGATTTGAACCGCGATTCGGAACGGATGGCGCCTCCTGTCCCGGACCAGTCCAAAACGCCCGGCCAATGGATTGCGAACTACATTCATCAGTTTCATCCAAAAGGAAAAAAGGCCGAACTGGATTACGTACTTATTACCCATTATCACAGCGACCATATTGGTTCGTTTTCACTCCAGTCGGAAACACATGCCCGGGGTGGCTATAAATTATCCGGAATTACAGAAGTAGGTTCGATAATTCCGGTTAAAAAACTCATCGACAGTGGTAATGATTTTCGCCGGCCTGAACAAAACAATGAAACAGGCCACTTAAAACAATTGGAAGAATACTGGAAGTTTATCGGTTATCAGGAAAAATCAAACGGGCTTCAGTACGAAAAATTCAGGGTTGGTACTTATTCGCAGATAAAAATGAAGAATAGCCCCGGCGAATTTTCCGATTTCGTTGTGAAGAATCTGTTTTCAAATGGCGTAATTGCCGCAGTTTCTGACAGTACCATTGCAATCCGGAAATTTAAGGAAGGTGATTTTCCACCTGAAAACGACTTGTCATCCGGGATTCGTATCAGCTACGGACTTTTCGATTTTTATACCGGAGGCGATATACCGGGAATCGGGCACACAGGAACACCCGACACCGAAAGCATGGAATCGCTTGCTGCGCCCGTTATTGGGAATGTCGATGTGGCTACGCTCAACCACCACGGAAATCGTAACTCGCAGAATGAATTTTATGTGCGTACGCTACAGCCAAGGGTCTGGATTGGCCAAAGCTGGACCATTCGCCATCCCGGTGAGGAAGTTTTGAGGCGAATCATGAGCCCTTATGTTTATCCGGGCGATCGTGATCTTTTTACAAATTTTCTTCATCCTGTGAATGAAAGTTATCTGGGCGAAAATATGGTGAATCATTTTAAATCAACAAGTGGCCATATTGTAGTGCGTGTTTACCCGGCAGGGAACAATTATGATGTGTTCATTCTGGATGATCAAACAAATGAAAGACAAATTGTAGTAAGGTATTCATATACGTCAAAATAAAAGGAGCAATAGCAGGAGTGGTGTGAAAAAGGGAGGTATAATATAGAAAACAACTTACGTGCACAAAAAGAGAATAATAAAATTAAAGCTAAGTTTGAATAATGAAAACTATAACTGGAATAATTCTTTGCATATCACTATTTTTAAACTCATGTAATCAGGCAGGTGAAACTGCCTTGGAAACAGACTGGACACAATATGTAAATCCGTTTATCGGAACTGCGAAAACAACCACCATAGCAGGGTTGCGCCATGGAGGGGGAACCGAGCATAACGCGCAGGTCCAACCTTCGGTTACTATGCCTTTTGGCATGACCAACTGGTCGCCCCAAACCAATAATATGGAGAAAAAATGCACATCGGCCTATTATTATAAGGATTCGGTAATGACCGGTTTTCGTGGCTCACACTGGCTGAGTGGTTCCTGCTCTCAGGAATATGGTTCATTTGCCGTAATGCCGGTTGCCGGAGAACTGGTTTGTAATCCGGATAAACGGGGTTCGGTATTTTCTCATGATACTGAAACAGCAACTCCATATTACTACAAAGTAGATTTGCCCGACTACAAAGTTATTGCAGAGATGACAGCTACCACCCGCTGCGGACTGTTCAGGTTTACTTTCGAAGATGCCGGACCTGCCCATCTGGTAATTAACCCGAACAGCGATGAAGGGGAAGGTTTTGTAAAGGTAATTCCGGAGAAAAACGAAATTGTAGGTTACAATCCTGTTCACCGTATTTACCAAGGGTGGGGAAAACCTGCCGGATTTTCAGGGTACTTTGTTATGCAGGTTGAAAAAGTGCCGGCTTCCTTTGGTGTTTATGAAGGTGACGGTATTCATGAAAAACAAGCAGTCATTGAAAATATATCGAATTTGGGTGCCTATTTTTCATTCAATGTAAAAAAGAATGAAGTACTCAGGGTAAAAATAGGTACTTCGTTTGTGAGTATTGAACAAGCCAGGAATAATCTGAATGCTGAATTGCCCGGCTTTGATTTTGGCAAAACCCAACAAAACCTGAAATCGGAATGGAACAACCTTCTTTCAAAAATTGAAGTGGAAGGAGACAGCCGGGAAGATAAAGTCAAGTTTTATACGGCCATGTATCATTGTTTTCAGCAACCCCGTATCTACAACGATGTTGAGGGAACATATCCGCGTTTCGACGGGAACGCACAAACTGATACCATATACGACGGAAATTACTATTGCGATTTTTCGGTGTGGGATACGTATCGTGCATTACATGGATTGTATAATCTCATTGTACCGGAAAAAAGCGCCGACATGGTACGCTCGCTGCTTACCATGGGCAAAGTGGGCGGATGGATGCCGATCTTCCCGAAATGGAACTCCTACACCTCGGCAATGATTGGCGACCATGTAACTTCCATTATTGCTGAAGCTTATGTAAAAGGATTGGTTGACTTGACAGAAGAAGACTATCAAATTTTAAAACACAATGCCAATGAAGTGCCGGAAAGTTATGAAGAATATGCAGACGGAAAAGGAAGGCGTGCTTTAACATCGTATCTGGAGCACGGGTACATTCCTTTGGAAGATCCGGTAAACGAAGCATTTCATAAAAATGAACAGGTTTCGCGCACACTGGAATATGCTTACGACGATTTTGCCCTGGCTCAGATTGCAGAAAAAATGGGAAAAAATGACGATTACAATCATTACATGAAACGCGCACAAAACTACCGGAACGTATTTGACACCGAGGTAAATAATATGAACGGACGTTATGCCGACGGCAATTTTGCCGGCAATTTTACCCGCGACCAGCATGTTTCGTTTATTACCGAAGGAACCCCGTGGCAATACAACTGGTACGTTCCGCATGATGTGGAAGGATTGATGGAACTGATGGGAGGTAAAGACGCGTTTAATGCCGACCTCGATAAATTTTTCGAGGTGGGGCAATACTGGCACGGTAATGAACCCAGTCATCAAATACCTTATCTTTATACGTATTCGGGGCAGCCCTGGAAGACACAGGAGATTGTGGCCAATACCATGAACGAAGAATACGGAACAGGCCCCGGTGGATTGAGCGGTAACGAAGACGCCGGACAAATGTCGGCCTGGTATATTTTCGGCGCTCTTGGGTTTTACCCGGTTTGCCCGGCTTTGCCCGAATACAGGGTTTGTGGCCCTAAATTCAAAAAAATAACGGTTAATTTGAATTCAGGTAAGAAATTGGTAATCAACGCGCCCAACTATTCGAAAGAGAATATCTACATCAAAAAAATGATGGTTGATGGAAAACAGCATGATATGAATGCTTTAGATCATTTTGTTTTAACGGACGGTGCAGAAATCGATTTTGAAATGGGAAATAAGCATGAAAAATAGTGAAACAGGTATATTTAAAATGAATAAAACATACCCAATGGAAAGAAAAATCAGTAAAAAATGGTTGCTTGTTTGTTTTTCAATACTTTTAGTGGTTTATGTGCCACAAGCGCAGGAATTTAGCAAACTCTTTACCAAAAAAGAATTGTTGGTTAACCTTATCGCATTGAACGATAAAACTATACCGGAAGCATTAAGCCGACAATGTACAGAAAAAGAGGATAAATTTTTTGGGGCGGTGTTTAATCGTGATAGTGTTGTATCTCCCATGGGGACATCAGGTTTAATCGAAAAGCTAATGTGCAGTTACGTTTCGCCTGAATCAAAATTTTATCATTCAGACGAGTTGGTTCAGCGAATGACGATAGCCGCCGGAGCATTGCTGAATCTGCAACACGATGATGGGACGATTGATTTATTGTCAACAAATTTTCATTCCACCCCCGATTTGGGATTTACTATTTACCCTTTGGCATTAGCCTATTCAATAATGCAAAAGAACAATCACCTCAACTATGGTGAGTTTCCTTCTTTATCAAAACAATACCTGTTAAATGCAGGAGAAGCCTTGTCGGTTGGTGGTGTTCATACGCCCAACCACCGTTGGGTTATTTCAGGCGCGTTGGCGTGGCTTCATTCTTTTTTCCCAAATCCCGAATACAGAAAAAGGATTGAACAGTGGCTGGCTGAAGGAATCGATATCGATCCGGACGGACAATATCATGAAAGGAGTACAGCCGTCTATACACCGGTAACCAACCGGAGCCTGATTGACATGGCTAAAAAGATGGACTATAAATACATTTACGATGCCGTTCGTAAAAACCTGGATATGACATTTTATTTTGTCAGGTCAACTGGTGAAATAGTCACAGAATCATCGAACAGACAGGATAAATACCTTCAAAGCAATATGTCGAAATATTACCTGGCCTATAACTACATGGCTATTCACGATAATGACAGCCGCTATGCCGGAATAGTAAACTATATCGAAAATACTGTTCCTGTTGCCGATTTGTTGTATATGTTGCCTCATTTTCTCGAAGATGCTGCTTTGCTACAGGAACTGCCTGCGGGAAAACCCTTGCCGGAAAGCTACCATAAGCATTTCAAATATTCTGATATCGTAAGGATCAGGGAAGCCGACATCGATATGTCAGTAATCACAAACAATACGACATTTTTTACATACTTTAAAGGTGAAGCTGCCCTGGAAGCGGTGCGGCTCTCCTCGGCATTTTTTGGGAAAGGGCAGTTTCAAAGTCAGCAAATGGAGAAGGATGGAGATACCTATGTTTTATCATCGACTATTTACGGGCCTTATTATCAGCCGTTACCTGAAGGAAAATTGCCGCAGGAAGGGGAAGCCTGGGGGCAGGTGCCCCGAAGTGAAAGGGAGCAGTCGGAGATACAAAGGCTGCATACAAAAATATATGTGACTGAAACCAACGGAAAAGTTAGAATAAAAATCGCGGTTGATGGTCCTGAAAATTTGCCGGTTACCCTGGAACTGGCATTTCGGAAGGGGGGCACTTTAACCAATACTATTCCTAAACAGGGCATTGAAAATGCGTTTTTGATACAAAACGGAGCGTATGTGACTTATACAAAAGGCAATGATCAGATAAAAGTAGGCCCGGGAGTTCTTGCCCATAAGTGGACACAGCTAAGAGGCGCTCTTCCAAAATTACAGGCCGATTGTTTATACTTTACCAATTACGGACCTTGCGAATTTGAATTTACGGTAGAATAAATGAATAGAAACAAAATAGGATATCATGAAAACTTTAAAGATTTCGTTTTTCCTTGGTACTGTTATTGTCTTTGTATTCTTTGGCAATAAAATAAATGGACAATTAAATTTTAGTGCAGCCAAAACCATTGTAAATCAAATTGAGAGAATTTCATTTCCAACAGATACATTTTGGGTAACCGGTTTTGGTGCCAAAATCGACGGTATTTTCGACAACCGCCCTTCTATTTTAAAAGCCATTGAAGATTGTTCAAAGAAAGGAGGAGGGGTGGTAATGCTTTCCGGTGGAACTTTTTTCTGTAAAGGCCCTATTTCGCTTAAAAGCAACGTTAATCTTCATATTGCAGATGGTGCAACACTTCTTTTCAGTTCAGAACCGGACGACTATTTGCCGGCGGTTTTTACGCGCTGGGAAGGGGTTGAAATTTATAATTATTCTCCGCTGATTTATACTGCAGAACAGGAAAATGTCGCCATCACCGGCGAAGGCATAATTGATGGAAACGCTTCTGAAACATGGAGTACTTTCAGAAGCAAACAGGGGCCTGCACAAAACAGGGCAAGGGAATTTGGGGCAGAACAGGTGCCGGTTAAAGAACGGATTTTTGGAAACGGCTATTTTCTGAGGCCTTCGTTTGTGCAGTTTATTTATTGCAGCAGAATTCTGGTTGAAGGAGTTACATTTAAAAACTCCCCGTTCTGGATTTTGCACCCTGTTTATTGTTCCGATTTTGTAATCAGGAATGTGGAATTTATCAGTATGAATATCAATAACGATGGAATTGATGTGGATTCGAGCATTAACGGGTTAATTGAAGAATGTTCCTTTACTACAGGTGACGATGCAGTTGTTTTCAAGTCGGGAAGAGACCAGGATGGATGGAGAGTGAGAAAACCAACTCAGAATATTGTGGTCAGAAACTGTTTAGCTCCGCAGGCGTTGCATGGTATTGCTTTTGGAAGTGAATTGAGCGGAGGTATTGAAAATATTTTTGTTGAGAATTTCAGAATGGGAAAAGTACGAAGTAAAGCAATACAGTTTAAAGCCAATAAAGACAGAGGTGGATATGTAAAAAATATTTATATCAGAAATGTAGAGGTTGACGAGTCGGAAGGCGATTTGTTTTACTTTACAAACAATTATCACGGTTATCGTGGTGGTGATGCACCTTCTGCATTTCACGATATTTACATTGAAAATGTATCCTGCCGGTATGCCAACAGCGTTATTCATTTGCAGGGGCTAAGTGAATCGCCGCTGGACAAAATTACGTTTCAAAATATTACAGTAGAAAAAGCCGGAAATGTTTTTGGGAAAATGGAAAATTTCAGGAATGTTGAATTCAAACGGTTTTTAGTTTCCGGAGAGAAAATAAAATTGCAAGTAAATTAAACAAGTAGAAATAATTGTTTTTTTTGAATATAAAATCTATATATAACATGAGATATCGTTCAGTAATTCCAAATAAATATTTATTGTCGATTTTGTTTATATTGTTTGTTCACAGTTCTTTATATTCACAGAAAGAAGAAAGTTCTGTGTTTTATGTAAACAGGGGGAAAAATTTGGAGTGGTTATCTTTTTCATCCAATAATGATGCCTTGTACCGGATTATCAGCAACGAAGCGTTTAAACAACTTGAAACCAGGAAAAATTTGGTAATCGGTCTTGAATTAAAGGCTGATTGGCTGGCATACCAGAATACAGTAAAACAAAAATTAAGCGCATCCCTTTCAAAGTTCGGGAAATCACCACTCAATCCTGAAATTACAGGAGTACTGGAAAGGAAAGATTTTATTGTGGAAAAAATCATATATGAATCGCATCCCGGTTTTTATGTTACTGCCAGTTTGTTTTTACCAAAGGTGCGACAAAATCCGGCACCGGCAATTATTTACTGTTCAGGCCATAATGTGTTGGGATTCAGAAGTGAAACATATCAGCATATCATTCTCAATTTGGTTGAAAAAGGATTTGTTGTGTTGGCCTACGATCCGATCGGACAAGGGGAACGCCTGCAATACCTTGATATGGAATCGGGAAAATCAGCCATTGGAAGCTCAACGCAGGAACATTCTTATGCCGGGGTACAAACTTTGTTTACGGGTACCTCACTGTGCGATTATTTCATCTGGGAAGGAATTAGGGCAGTTGATTATCTTTCAACACGTTCTGAAGTGGATATGAAACGAATTGGCATTTCAGGAAGGTCGGGAGGTGGAACACAGGCAGCCATGATTGCAGCATGCGACGATCGCATTTTTGCAGCAGCTCCTGAAAACTACATAACAAATTTCAAAAGGCTTTTCCAGGCTATTGGCCCCCAGGATGCAGAACAAAATCCCTGGTTTGGTATTGCCAGAGGAATCGATCATCCCGACTTTATTCATGCGAGAGCTCCTAAACCAAACCTCATTATTTCCACTACAAATGATTATTTCAATATTCAGGGAGCACGCGAAACTTTTAATGAGGTTAAAAAATCATACTCAGCATTTGGGATGGCTGAAAATTTACAAATGGCGGAAGATTATGGCAAACATGAATCAACTCTGAATAACAGGATGGCGATGTATGCTTTTTTTCAGAATCATTTGGCCCTTCCCGGAAATAACAAAGACATTGAAACAATTCCTTTTCCGGTAGAGGACCTTTGGGCGACTAAAACCGGCCAAATCGGATCTTCGAAAAAAGGAGAAACCATTTTCAGCCTAAATAAAAAGCATTTTTTTAAAAAATCAGTACCCGATTCCCAATTAGTTCAGCAAATCGCTCATCTTGCAGGAATTGAGTTCGATCGTACGTTAACTTCATCGGTATTTACCGGGAAAATCTATAAGGATGAAACAGTGGTAGAAAAATATTTTCTTGAAAACCAGCATGAAGATTATGTTTTGCCGGTTTATGTTGCCGGCAGAAAAGGCTCTGATTCTGAAAAAATCCTGGTTTGGATGAAACCCGAAGGAAACAGCGAGTTGTTTCAGCACAAAATGTTAAATGATTTGTTAAATCAGGGTTATACCGTTATCTCTGCTGACTTGCCCGGCAATGGTGAATTAAATAATTCTGATTATTCAGGAGATGGCACCATCAGGCAGGTTCGTTTTAATTATCTTTTTGGGGCAAATCTGGTCGGTAAAAGTATTGCCGGAATGCAGGCAGAGGCATTCGATTTGTTGATTCAGTTTATCAACACCGATATCCGGTTTCAATCGAAGAAAATTCAGGCATTGGTTGAGGGAACTGCAAGTGCAGCTTTTTTGCATTATACTGCATTTAAAAATCCATTTGAAAAATCTGTTTTAATTACGCAGTTTTTATCAGAAAATGACCTTATTTATGAAGCTTTTTATAATCCTGATGAAGCATTTTATGTTGTGCCGGGAAGTTTGCCTTATTATAATTTAAGCAACCTGTTAAAATTTCATCAGAAAAATACATATAAAGTATTTCAGGAATTTCATAAAAACCTGTCCGAGAATGTTAAAACCGAAATTATTGGTTTTCTGAATTCCGGCAATTAAACCTTCATTTTTTTATCTGTGAAACATTAAAATTCAATAAAATGAAAAAGTTATTTGTTGCATTTAGTCTCATAGTCTTTTCTTTTTTCGTTGTTAACGGACAAGAAAAGCCCCTGTTGAAATTTAATTCCCACTCCAGGTTCAAAATTGTCCAGTTTACGGATATTCATTTACAGTATGATTCCTATCGTTCGGATAGTGTGCTGGTGATGATGAAAACCGTTATTGAACGGGAAAAACCGGATTTGGTGATGCTTACCGGCGATGTTGTCGGTTCAGATAACAGAAAGAAAGCCTGGTTGAAAGTTGCGCAGGTTATGATTGACGCAAAAACCCCATGGGCAGCCATGCTTGGAAATCATGATGCGGAGTATGAGCTTAATAAGCAGCAGACCATGGATGCCATCGTAGGGTTACCCTATAACCTGACCGTGACCGGCCCGGAAGAAACAACCGGAGCTGGAAATTATGTACTGCCAATACAATCCTCAAGTTCAAATAAAACGGTCGCCTTATGTTATGTTTTAGATGTTTCACATACAAATCGTCCACCCGAAAATCATTCGGGCGTTTACGAGTGGATAGATGATAGCCAGGTACAATGGTACAAAAATCAGAGCGCTGCGTTTACAAAGAAAAACGGTGGAACACCGCTTCCGGCGTTGGCGTTTTTCCATATCCCTTTTCCGGAGTATAATGAAGTTGTCGGGAAAAGTACCACGGTTGGACTTCATTCCGAAGGTGGTCATTCTTTACCCGATAGTCCTTCAAACTTATATGCCGCTATGCTGGATTGTAAAGATGTAATGGGCACATTTACAGGACACCAGCACAACAATAACTACATTGGTTGCTTAAACGATATTTGTCTTGCATTTGGACAGACAAGCGGACGCCAGGTTTATGGAGAGCTGGGAGCCGGAGCTCGGGTTATTGAATTGTATGAAGGACAGCGCAAATTCGATTCATGGATTTTAAAGCTCTACGACAACAGTCGCGAACTGGATACATGGGTACCTACCCAAAGCAAAGAACGGATGTTTTTTGTCACCTATCCCGATTCGTTCGTTGAAAAAAGGGAGAACCACGGCAAGATCAATATGACCACACAAACCGGCAACTATGTTTCTTTTCGTTTATCCGGAAGTGGCAAGGCAACGGTAGATTGGGGCGATGGATCGGAAAAAGAGGAAGTAACGCTGAGCGAGGACGGATATGAAGAAGTTAAACGTTCGTTCTCTGGTAAATCAACCCGCACCATTGCTGTACACGGGGAAAACATAACGGCACTGGACTGCAAGGGCAGTAACCTGACGCATTTGGACGTAAGCAAAAACACGGAATTGACCTATCTCGATTGCAGCGATAATCAACTAAGCTATCTGGATGTAAACAAAAATGCTACGCTGAAGGTATTGTGGTGCAACGGTAATTATTTGACAAATTTAGATGTTAGCAAGAATACCCTTTTGACTGAGCTGTATTGTTACAACAACAGCCTGGCGAAATTGGATCTCAGTAGTAATATTAATCTTATAAGGTTGAACGCTTCCCAAAACCAACTGACCAATTTGGATCTTCAAATGAATACCAAATTGAATCGGATGGATTGCTATGAAAATCGATTGACGACATTGGACTTCAGTAAAAATACGGCCATGAACTATGCAGTTTGCTCCGATAATCGATTTACAGCCGAGGGGTTGAATGCGTTGTTTGCTACCTTTTACAGCGGTGCCGCGGGAACAATTTTCATAGGTGGGAACCCCGGTGAAAAAGAGTGCGATCAAAGCATCGCAAAGAGCAAGGGTTGGAAGGTAAGGCTTAGGTATTAAAGCTTATAGAATATGAATTCAGGAAAGCTTTCGTTTTTGACAGTTACGCTATGGACTTGTTTTATCGTCGCAGCAAGTGCACAGGTGAAAGTAGGCGATGTATATCCGGATTGGACGGCGGGGTATCTGGACATCCATCACATCAGTACCGGCAAGGGGGAGTGCATGTTTGCCATCCTGCCCGATGGAACTACGATGATGATAGACGCCGGCGAAACGGGCACAGATAAACGCAATTTCAAGCCTGACGGCAGCAGAAGTTCCGGGAAGTGGATATCCCGTTACATTCTTCGCATGATGCGACCGTTGCCTGAGAAAAACCTGGATTACATGCTCCTGACGCATTTTCACGACGACCATATGGGAAATGTGCGCCTAAGCAATAAAAAATCCGACAAGGGAGACTATATCCTCACAGGTATTACCGAAGTAGGTGACCTTATTCCGTTTGGGAAGATCATAGACCGCAACTGGCCTGATTACGATTACCCGTCACCAGTTTCCAACCGCCCAAACGTGCAAAACTACATCCGTTTTGTCAACTGGCATGTTGCCAACGACGCAATAGCTGAGCAGTTTGAGGTCGGATCTAATCAGCAGTTTAAATTGCTCAAAGAGCCGGACCAATACCCAGGGTTCGAAATCAGGAACATTGCCGCCAACGGATGTGTATGGACGGGTGCAAACAACAATACTCGCAGCCATTTTCCCTCTTTAGACAAACTAACAAAAGAGGAGTATCCCGAAGAAAATGCACTCAGCACAGCCATCCGAATCTCCTATGGAAATTTCAACTATTTTAACGGAGGAGATCTCGTTCACACCTATTCCCCCGGCACATGGAAGGACATTGAAACGCCAGTGGGCCTGGCTACCGGTCCGGTCGATGTATGCGTAGCGAACCATCACGCAAAAGACGCCATGGGGGAAGGGTTCATAAAAGCTGTGCGCCCCCGGGTTTTCGTGATACAGGGATTTGCTCTTAGTCATCCTGATGCAGCCGCTCTGAGGAATATGTTATCACATAAAATATATCCCGCCGAAAGAGATGTTTTTACAACTCAAATCTTTGACGTCAACAGAACAGTATTAGGCGAAAACCTGGTCGGTCAACTAAAAAGTACAAAAGGCCATATTGTAATCAGAGTAAAACCTGGAGGGAACAGTTATAAAGTTTATATTTTGGATGATTCTTCTGAAAGTTTTACCATAAAGGGGATTTATGGGCCATACGAAAGCAATTAACCAGGATTAAATCTATAATTTTACAGAAATGATAATAAGGAAGTTATTATTTATACTGGCGGTTTGTTCTCAAACCGTATTGTTTGCGCAGGTTAAAGTGGGTGACACCTATCCGGCGTGGTCCGAGGGTTACATGGATATTCACCACATCAGTACCGGCAGGGGAGAATGTGTGTTTGCCATCCTGCCCGACGGAACCACCATGATGATAGATGCCGGCGAAATAGGTCCCTCGCCACGGGTAACTGATGCCCGGCCTGATGACAGCAAAAGTGCAGGAGAATGGATTACAAGATACATCAGTCACATGATGCGTCCGTTGCCCGGAAAAAAATTAGATTATATTCTCCTGACACATTTTCACAATGATCACATGGGAGATGTGCGACTCGGTCGTAATAAATCCGACAAAGGAAACTATGTACTCTCAGGTATAACTGAGGTAGGCGACAAAATCCCGTTCAGGAAAATTGTTGACCGCAACTGGCCGGATTACAACTGGCCGGCTGCGCAAACCGATGATAAAAACATGCAAAACTACATCCGTTTTGTCAACTGGCATGTTGCCAACGGTGCGTCTGCCGAGCAGTTTAAGGTCGGCTCCAATAAGCAGTTTACGCTTCTTCGGCATGCGGATAAGTATCCTGAGTTCGAAATCAGGAACCTGGCTGCAAACGGACATGTGTGGACAGGTGTGCAAAATAATGTTAACAACCAATTTCCTCCTTTGGAATCGATAACTGCAGATGAATTTCCCGGAGAAAACCATTGCAGCGCTGCTATTCGCATATCATACGGGAAGTTCGATTATTTTAACGGTGGAGATATTGTCAACTCCAATGCTTCGGGTACGTGGCGGGATATTGAAACCCCTGTGGGTTTGGTTACCGGTCCGGTTGAGGTGTGCGAAGCAAATCACCACGCATATCATGATGCCATGGGTGAAGCGTTTCTGAAAGCAGTACGTCCCAGGGTTATCATTATGCAACTTTGGTCTGCCGGTCATCCAGATCACAGAGTGTTACAGCGTATGCTGGATCAATCGGTATATCCTGGCGAACGGGATATTTTTGCAACCAATCTCATGGAAGCCACCAAAATAGTGCTTGGCAGGCGCACCGGTCAAATGAAAAGCCGGCAGGGCCATATTGTTATTCGGGTACATCCGGGTGGCGACAGCTATATGATTTATATACTGGACGATTCGGCAGAAAACTTTAAAGTAACGAATATTCACGGTCCTTATCTCAGTAATTAATTTTAAATTCCTGTACCAGATTTTTGTTGTAAAATATGATTTAACTTAATAAGATGAAATGAAACAATTTAAATTCTTTTTAACAGCTATTTGCCTGCTGGCTTTCGTTTTGTTTGCCGGTGCGCAGCCAAAAAACAAATTGCATTTTAATTCAGACGGCACTTTCAAAATTGCCCAGTTTACAGATATTCATTACAAACCGGGTGTGCCGGAGTCGGAGCCGTCCCTCGAATTAATAAAATACATTCTGGAAACGGAGCAACCCGATTTGGTGGCGTTTACCGGCGACATCGTTACCGGACGTCCGGCTACCGATGGTTGGAAAACGGTTTTGGCCCCGGTTGTTGAAGCCGGTATTCCGTTTGCCGTTACATTGGGCAACCATGACGACGAGCACGATTTGTCGCGGCAGCAAATCCGTGAACTACTGAATACTTTTCCGGGTTATGTGGGCAAAAAACCGGATTCAAAATCTGATTTTGGCGACTATCTGATAAAAGTAAATGCACGTAATAAAGAAGAAAATGCACTGCTTTATTTTCTCGATTCCAATGCCTACAGCACCCTTGACAGTGTGGAAGGGTACGGCTGGTTTTCGCACGAACAGGTAAACTGGTACCGGATACAAAGCCGGAAAAATGCCCTGAAAAACGGCGAAAAGTTGCCAGCACTGGCTTATTTTCATATTCCACTGCCGGAATACCGCGATGCTTTTGATGGTGATGCCAAACGCGTTGGTCAGCGCAATGAAGATGAGTGTTCGCCCGACATAAACACCGGCATGTTTACGGCTATGCTTTTTGAGGGCGACGTGATGGGAACATTTGTGGGGCACGACCATGTGAACGATTACATCGTTAACCATTACGGAATTGGTTTGACTTACGGCCGCTGGTCGGGTGGAAAAACCACTTACGGCGATTTGCAGCACGGCTCGCGCATTGTGGTTCTGGAAAAAGGAAAACGGAAGTTTAAAACCTGGATGCGATTGCGCGACGGGCAGGTGATTGACGAAGTGCTCTTTCCGGATGATTTAAAATAGAAACCGTATTCTTTTGAAATACTTTAAACGAAAAATAATATGACACATAAATTCTGGCCTTTTTTGCTGCTATTTGTTTTGTCGTTCAACCTTTTTGCACAGGAAATACAAATTTCGCATGGTCCATATGTTCAGGCTGTAGCCGAAAATGAAGTGACCCTTGTATGGACCACCGATGTTGATGCGGTATCGTGGGTGGAGGTTGCTCTTGCCGGAACAAACAGTTTTTACGGAAAGGAACATCCAAAATATTACGAAACCAAAAACGGCAACAGGGTGGTTGGGCAGTTACACAAGATTACCATTCCCAATCTGGAAGAAGGTACGGAATACCGCTACCGGGTTTTTTCAAAAGCCGTTTTAACGCACGAAGGCCACCGGGTTTTGTACGGAAATATTGCTTCAACAAATGTGTACCGGCAGAAGCCATTGCGGTTCCGGACATTGGACAAACAAAAAGATTCCGTTTCCTTTTTGGTTTTGAACGATATTCACGGCAGGGTAGATGATTTGGCTGCGCTGAGCAAAAATGTGGAGTTTGGCAAAACCGACCTGGTGTTTTTTAACGGGGACATGGTTTCGTCCATGAACGACGAACAGCAGTTTTTTGACGGTTTTATGGATAAAGCTGTTGAACTCTATGCATCGGAAGTTCCGGTATATTTTGCCCGTGGAAACCATGAAACCCGCGGTCCGTTCAGTGTTTATTTTCCCGATTATTTTCCAACACCAACAGGAAAACTCTACTACTCCTTCCGCCAGGGGCCGGTGCATTTTATTGTGTTGGACTGTGGCGAGGATAAACCCGATTCCGACATCGAATATTCCGGCCTGGCGCAGTTTGATGCCTACCGCACCGAGCAGCAGGAGTGGCTGAAAAAGGAAGTTCAAGAAGAAGAATTTAAAACAGCTCCTTACAAAGTAGTTATCATTCATATTCCCCCGGTTGGCTCCGACTGGCACGGTCCGCTGGACATCCGCAAAAAAATATTGCCGGTGTTGAAAAATCAGGGCATTACAGCTATGATTTCCGGTCATACACATCGGTATCAATACATTGAACCGCAACCCGAAGAATTCGATTTTCCAATTATTATTAATGCACATACCACTTCACTCGAAGTTGATGCAACTTCAGAAAAAATGACAGTTGTCCGCAAAGATACGGCTGGAAAAGAACTGAACCGGTTTAATTTTTAAGTCAACCGGATAGTCATCAAAAAGTGGGTGACGAAATTTCATTTTACAACACGGGGACATTCATCTGATGAATATCCCCATGTTAAGTTTTCCTGTGTGCAATGAAAATCAGTTCATTGCAGGTGTGATGACAAATTTGCGGAACTCTACAGGTCCGTGGTCACCCTGAATCATAATCGGTCCCGGGTTTCCTTCGTTGCTGTCGAGCGAACCTCCGGTAATTCCGGGAATGGGCCGGTTGGAAATCACTTCGATGCCGTTATGCACAATGGTCACATTACGTCCCACCAGTGTAATTTCGAAGGTCTGCCATTCGCCTGGTTTTTTAGCTGCATTAACTGCTGGAGCTATAAATCCGTAGATACCTCCGATACTTACATCATCTGCTCTGCCCCTGGAATCTTCAATTTGAATTTCATACCGGCCACGGAGATATATTCCACTGTTACTGCCTTCAGGATAACGAAATTCTACACTGAGTTTAAAATCGTCAAACTTTTGATTGGTAATCAGATTACCTCCTTTTTCAGGATTTACCAATACACCATCTACCATCTTAAATTTATTGTTCTCCGGAATTATCCATCGGTCCATGTTTTCAGTAAGTAAATTTATTGGATTTCCCCAAACCGGTGGTTCTTTTCTTTCCAGGGAAGGTGCTCGAACACCAGTGAATTTGAGTTTATTACCATCAAGCATTTTAAATCCTTCCAGCTTGTCATCTTTTAAAGTAAATTCAAAATAGATATCATCAATATCCATCCATTGCGGAGGAATGGTAAAATGATATTTGTCTTTATCGGCATCGTAATGCACTTCAGCAACTGGCCTTGCACTTCCTTCATATCCCACATAATAACCAACAAGTGTAGAGAAACCTGATAATTTAACTTTGAGCCATCCGGGGAATCCACTGGAGGACATTAATCCATGTCTGAAAAGTCCAAGATTATCTAACTGATCCTGTTCCATCATTATGGTAAGATTCCATGAGCCAATCAATGGGGAGTCACTTTCAACGCGTTGCGCATTACACACAAAAACTGAAATTAAAATAAAAGTCAGGGAAAGAATTAAATTTCTTATTTTTTTCATAGCAATAGTTTTTCAATTATTTATTTAATATTAAAACACAAATCTACTGAAAAAACTAAAAAAACAGATAAAAAACCAAGTGAATTAACAAGACGCTATTCTTCGGGCCGTTCAACATACAACTGCGAGGTCCCAACCCGTGTAACCGCAATCGTTTCATTACGGTCGATAAAACCACTTTCTGCAACGGCATCATACACTTCGCCGTCGATGAGTACCTTGCCTCCCGGTCGCAAAACAGTTTGGGCAGTCCCGGTTTTTCCCTTTAGCGCAATAAATGAAGCATCCACATTCAGGTATCCGTCATTCACATCCTGCACCGCATGTAAAGCCAGGTTTTTAAACGGCCCCGAATGAGCAGAAAACAATTTGTTGCCTAGATAAAGCGAAAGGGTAAAACCTCCGAATATTCCCACAACCACTGTCATTATGGCCACACCAAGCCTTTCGGCATCCACCGGTTCAAAATCGAAAACCACATTTTCTATCAGACTTAAAACCAGCGCTACAAAAACTATCAGTACACCAGAAATTCCGGCCACACCAAAACCGGGGATTACAAAAATTTCAATGGCAATCAGAATAAGCCCCACCAGGAAGAGCAAAATTTCCCAGTGCTCAGCCAGACCTTCGAGGTATAGCGGAGCAAAATACATCACCGCCGCCAGAAGGGCAACGCCCAGCGGAAAACCGATTCCCGGAGTTTGCATTTCGAAATAAATCCCTCCGATAATGGCCATAATGAGTAACCCTGAGATTACGGGACTCACCAAAAACCCGATGATCCGCTCAATGAAAGACGGCTGGTATTCTATTATGATATAATCCTCGATACCCAGCTTTTGCAGTACTTCCGGCACATTTTCAGCAACGCCTTCGCAAAAACCAAATTCAATGGCCTCTGTAGGTGTGAAAGTCAACACTTTGCCGGTATCGATAATTCCTTTGATAAAAACAGACGGATCGACCATGGCTTCGGCAATTTTTGGATCGCGCCGCCACTGCTCAATGGTATCGTTGCCCATAATGACCGTTTTTTTGCCTTTGGCTTCGGCAGTAGCTCGCATGGTAGAACGCATATAGCTTTGGTACTTGTCGGGCATCGACTGTCCGGTTTGGTTGACCACCGTTGCAGCGCCAATACTCCCTCCAGGGCGCATGTAAATGCTGTCGCAGGCAATGGAAATCAACGCTCCGGCAGAGGCCGCATTGTTGTCTATAAAAACATGCACAGGAATACGGCTTTGCAAAATTTTGGTCCGGATGGAATCGGCATCGAGCACCGTTCCCCCGTAAGTATTCATGTGAATCAGGAAAATATCTGCGTCCAGCGAATCGGCTGCTTCAAAAGCCTGCTGCATCTGCCGCCAGGTTGCCCTTGTAATATCGTCCTTCATATTTAGTTTATAAACCACTTTCCTGTCGTTGCTCCCATTTTCTGCAAACAGCGTGACCGGCAAAAACAACATCACGGCAAGTATAATCCGAAGTTTATTCATCTTTCAAATTTTTCAAAATAGTATTTAATCCGTAAGACGGTATCAGCAGCGAAGTTAAAAATAAATCGGCCATGTTTGACAATAAAAATCCAGGCTTCAAAAAAAAACCTAATTCGCCTATTTTACTACCTTTGCCGTGCAATTTAATTTCATGAAGATGAATCTGAACAGCTTGACAGCCATTTCGCCGGTTGACGGCAGATACCAAAACAAAGTGGAGAACCTTTGGAAATACTTCAGTGAATTTGCCCTGATTAAATACCGGGTGTTTGTTGAAATTGAATATTTTGGAGCGCTTTGCGAACTACCACTGCCTCAATTAAGTAAAATCACCAGGGAACAACTCCTTCAACTCCGGGAAATCCACCGGAATTTTTCGGTTGAAAATGCGGCGCGGGTAAAAGAGATTGAAAGCGTAACCAACCACGATGTAAAAGCGGTTGAATACTTTATGAAAGAAGAATTCGACAATATCGGTCTGGGCAAATACAAAGAGTTTATCCATTTTGGCCTCACCTCACAGGATGCCAACAACACCGCAGTACCGTTATCCATTCACCATGCCCTGAATGAAGAATATTATCCTCTTCTGCACCAATTGACTGACAAGCTGGAAGAACTGGCTGACCAATGGAAGGACGTTCCCATGCTGGCCAAAACCCACGGACAACCGGCATCGCCTACCAAACTGGGGAAAGAAATCCGGGTGTTTGTTGAGCGTATTCATGTTCAGTTGAGTCAATTGAAAGCGTTGCCTTGTTATGCCAAATTTGGCGGTGCCACCGGTAATTTCAATGCCCATTTTGCGGCTTATCCGGAAACGGACTGGCAGCAGTTTGCCAATAGTTTTTGCAAAGAAAAACTGGGATTGGAACGGTCGCAATACACTACGCAGATTGCCCACTACGATAATTACGGCGCCGTTTTCGATGCCATGAAACGCATCAACAACATTGTGCTCGACCTCGACCGCGACATGTGGAGCTACATATCCATAAACTATTTCAAACAAAAAATAAAAAAGGGCGAAGTGGGTTCTTCCACCATGCCGCATAAGGTCAACCCCATCGATTTTGAAAACTCGGAAGGGAACATCGGCATTGCCAACGCCGGACTTGAACAGCTTTCTTCAAAATTGCCGGTGTCGCGTTTGCAGCGCGATCTGACCGACTCTACCGTTACGCGTTTTATCGGCGTTCCTTTCGGGCATACCATAATAGCCATGAAATCAACATTGAAAGGACTGGGCAAGTTGCTCCTGAATCAACCAGCCATTGAAAAAGACCTGGAAGACAACTGGGCGGTGGTAGCCGAAGCCATTCAAACCATTTTGCGCCGGGAGTTTTTTCCCAATCCCTATGAAGCGCTGAAAGACCTAACCCGCAAAAATGAAGTGATTGACAAACAAGCCATTCATCATTTCATCGACGGACTGGACATTGACATGAAAGTGAAACAGGAACTAAAAACAATTACACCTCATAATTATACAGGAGTATTTTAATGAAAGACTTTTTGCATCTTTTACGTCGGTTCATTCCACCATACAAATGGAAACTCATTTGGAACATCGTTTTCAACTTTTTGAGTGCCATCTTCGGGGCATTTTCTTTCCTGCTGCTTATTCCGTCGCTCCAAATCCTTTTTGGAACGCAGGAGCTGGTTACCGCTAAACCCGAATTTAACTTTAGCATTTCATCTTTTTCCGAATATTCCAATTACCTCATCAGCCAGGTTATTATTCAATACAGCCACGAAAAAGCGCTGGTATTTATCGGTATTTTTATCATAATCACCGTTTTCCTGAAGGTTGGTTTTCAGTACCTGGCCAATTTTATGATAGTCGTTATCCGCAATGGTGTGGTTCGGGATATCCGGTCAAAAATTTACCGAAAAATACTGAAACTGCAATTGGGCTTTTTTTCCGATGAACGCAAGGGCGACATTATGGCGCGCATGACCGGGGACGTTACCGAAGTGGAAAATTCCATTATGAACTCCTTGGAAATGATGATAAAAAACCCTATCCTCATTCTTGTTTCGGTATCGGTAATGGTTTACATGAGTTGGACCCTGACGCTGTTTGTTTTTGTGATGTTTCCCATTGCCGGATACATTATTGGCCGGATTGGAAAAAGCCTGAAAAAGGAAAGCCGAAAGGGTCAGAACAAAATGGGCGATATTTTGTCAGTTATCGAGGAAGACCTCTCGGGCCTGCGCATAATTAAAGCGTTTAATGCCGAAAAAAAAGCCACCGAGCGGTTTGAAAAGGAAAACGAAAGTTATTTCCAAATTATGAACCAGTTGATGTGGCGCCGGTTCCTCGCCCATCCCATGAGCGAATTCCTTGGCACTACAGTTATCATTATCGTTCTTTGGTATGGCGGCCAGTTAATCCTGAACCAGAAAAGTTCGCTCGATGCAGCCGCATTTATCGGATACCTGGTTTTCTTTTACAATATCATTAATCCCGCAAAAGCATTCAGCACAGCACTTTACAGCGTGGAAAAAGGGTTGGCATCAATGGAACGCATCGATAAAATCATGAACACGAAAGAAAGTATTAAAGAAAAACCAAATGCGGTTTCCATCAGCGATTTCAGTTCAAATATTATTTACGATAATGTTTCCTTCGCCTACAATTCAACACCGGTTTTAAAAAATATTTCAATTGAAATTGAAAAAGGAAAAACCGTGGCCTTTGTGGGGCGTTCAGGAAGTGGAAAAACTACGCTGGTTGATTTATTGCCCCGTTTTTACGAAGTTACCGGTGGGCGGATAACCATCGACGGAACGGATTTGCGCGACCTGAAACTGAAAAACCTGCGCAACCAGATTGGCTACGTGAACCAGGAACCCATCCTGTTCAACGATTCGTTTTTCAACAACATTGCGTTTGGGATGGAAGATGTAACCGAAGAACAAGTAATTCATGCCGCCAAAATTGCCAATGCGCACGATTTTATCATGGCTACCGAAAATGGTTACCAAACGACTATCGGCGACCGTGGCGACAAACTTTCGGGAGGCCAGAAACAACGCATTTCGATTGCACGGGCCGTAATGAAAAATCCTCCCATTCTGATTTTAGACGAAGCCACCTCGGCGCTCGACACCGAATCGGAACGTCTGGTGCAGGATGCCTTGGTGAAACTGATGCAAAACCGTACCTCTCTGGTTATTGCACACCGGCTTTCCACAATCAAAAATGCCGACATCATTTACGTACTGCATAAAGGCGAGATTGTGGAACAGGGAACACACGATGAGTTGCTGGCTTCAGACGGGCGATACCGTAAATTGCACAAAATGCAAATGTTTTAAATACTGGGAGATAGTTGCTGGTTGCTGGTCATTAGGTGTTTGCCACTAGGTAAAGTAACTTGCTATAAACAAAACCATTACAAAAAACGAGGTTCAGCATTTTGCTGAACCTCGTTTTTTTGCACGGGAGGAGAGACTCGAACTCCCGACACCTGGTTTTGGAGACCAGTGCTCTGCCAACTGAGCTACACCCGTATTTTTCTTCAGTGCTCTACCTCCCGATAGCTATCGGGAGAATATACACCCGTATATATTTCCCCTGTGTTCTGCCTCCCGATAGTTACCGGGAGAGCTACACCATTGTTTATTTGCGAGTGCAAATATAATAATTCCGCTTAAATTACCTAAAAACAGCGAAAGTTATCAACAGGTAATTTTAAAAAAAAATCCATCGGAATTCCGATGGACCTTTTGCGGAGAGAGAGGGATTCGAACCCCCGGAACCTCTCGGTTCAACGGTTTTCAAGACCGCCGCATTCGACCACTCTGCCATCTCTCCGGGCGCGACAAAAGTAGAATTTTTTTTTAATCCAGGAAAACCTTCCTGTTAAAAAAAATCAGAATTGCTGAAAAAAAAGGGGATTTAGGGTTGTTTTTTTGAAAGTTATTTCAGAATTTAGCTGAAACTTTAAAAACAGTTCTCTGAAACTATTGATTTTACAGGCCTTCCGGGGAAGGAGTCCTGGTGTAACAAAAGGTCAAAAACGAAATAATATATTATAATTTGCTTATTTACAACAATTTAGTTTTTCATTTAAATTTTTTAACTTATGAACAAAGCACAATTAATTGATGCAATGGCCGCCGGAGCTGGCCTTACAAAAGCTGATGCAAAAAAAGCTCTTGACGCCTTTATTGGCGCAACAACCGATGCCCTTAAGGGCGGTGACAGGGTTGCCCTGATCGGATTTGGTACTTTTTCAGTAAGTGAACGCGGTGCGCGCACTGGCAGAAACCCACAAACAGGGAAAGAAATTAAAATCCCTGCCAAAAAAGTGGTTAAATTCAAAGCCGGAGCAGACCTGGCTGATTCAGTATCTTAACTGATTTAGGATACTTAAAAATTTAGGGGAAGCTAATCGCTTCCCTTTTTTTATTTTTGTACCCTAACATTTTGGATCATGCAAAAACAACTCATAAAATATCTGTCGGAATTCGCTACACCCGAAAGGCTGAACCTCTTTGAAAAAGTACTGGAACAACGATCGGAATATGTTACAGTGGTTCTGGAAGATATTTTTCAACCCCAAAATGCAAGTGCTGTATTGCGCACCTGCGATTGTTTCGGCATTCAACACGTACATGTTATTGAAAACAGGAATGAATTCACTGTTGACCGGGAAGTTGCTCTGGGGGCATCCAAATGGCTTAGCATCCATAAATACAACCGGAAAAAGGAAAACAGCCTCGAGGCTATCCAAACATTAAAAAACAAAGGTTACCGGATTGTTGCAACCACTCCCCATCTGCACGATCAGCTTTTACCCGATTTTGATATGAAAAAAGGTAAAGTAGCCGTGGTTTTTGGTTCTGAATTACCCGGTATTTCAGAAACAATTAAAAATGAAGCTGATGAATTCCTGAAAATTCCAATGGTGGGGTTCACCGAAAGTTTTAATATTTCAGTTTCGGCGGCAATTGTATTGTATCAACTCTCGGAAATGATGAAAAAATCGTCGGGATTGCCATGGCAACTCACCGATGAAGAAAAAGATTCCATCCGGCTTCAGTGGTTGCGCACCTCCATAAAAAGAAGCAGTTTGCTGGAACAGCATTTCCGGAAGGAACATGGAATGAGGTAATTCCCCCGCTTCCGTTGTCAATTGGAAGAAATCATTTGTTTCAGTTTTTTCAGCGTAATCATTTCAACCCCTTTCCTTTTCCAGGTGTCAAATGGAAGGGGAATATTGGGAAGCTCTTTAATAGCATCCTCCACTACAATTACCCGGTTCACCCTTTTTACAAGCCCTTTCGCCGCAGCATCGACACACACATTGGTAGTAACGCCGTAAATCACAACCGTTTCAGGATTCAATTGTTTCAAAATGGTTTCGGTCATGGGGTTTCCGTCAAAAACATCAAAGGCATCTTTCCTGATAATAAAATTCCGTGATTTATCCCGTGCAAACAGTTCAGGAGTAATCAGGTATTCCTTATCCCAGTCAAAAATCAACGAATCCTCCGGGTCGGTCTCTCTGATGTAATCGGCTCCGCGGGTGTTGGCCATGCAGTGTTCAGGAAATGTATTGACAAAGTCGGGATTTGCATCGAGTTCGGGAGAATTGGCATAGTGGTAATCGGCAGTGTTAACTACCCTGATGGCATTGTCTTTAGCCAGTTGTGTAAGTTCTTTCCATTGCGGACGAAGTTCTTCGGCGCCCTCCACATACAATTTCCCGCGTGGATATACAAAATCAATCTGGGTGTCCACATTCCAAAATAACCAGTTTGTTAAGTCCATCATTCCTCCATTTAATTCGTTCAAAGTACTATAAGTGTTTCTTCACAATAACACTCTAAAGGTATTTAATATGAATGGGGCAGGAATAGGTATAATGTTAAAAAATGATAATACAAAACACTTACAACCCGCTTTCCAGGAACGACACAAATTCATCGGCATCGAAAGTTACTCCCAGGCTATGTTCCGTTCCACCGGGTTCAATTACCACATGAAACGGAATGCTGTTGGTCGCATATTTATCAATCTGAAAATCGAGGTTCTTTTTGCCCATGGTATCTTTAATTTTCCCATCCACTCTCGAAGTGATTCTCTCCTCCTCGGGCAAACGGGTACGGTCGTCGGTGTAAAGCGCAATAATTACATAGTCTTCCGACAGCATTTTCATGGCACGTGGATCGGTCCAAACTCCGTTTTCCATTTTTTTACAATTGGCACAGGCGTGACCTTTGAAAACCAAAAACACCGGTTTTCCCTGCTCTTCGGCACAGGCCATCCCCTGCTCGTATTCAAAATAACCGTTCAGCCCATGGGGCAGATGCAGCTTGTCGGCATATTTGGCCGGCCCGCACAATTCGTTTTGAACGGTTTGCCCGCTTGCAGCAGGTCCTGCCTGATATAATGCATGGCCGGAACTCTGTGGCGGCAACAACGAGGATATTGAGGCGAGTGGTGCACCGAACAAACCGGTGAACAAATAAATTACAAATGTGAAGGTGGCAACCGAAAGAAAAAACCTTCCAATGCCAACATAAGGCAACTCACTGTCGTGCGAGAATTTGATTTTACCGAGGAAATACATTCCCAGTAGGAAGAACAGTACAATCCATATAGCCAGGTATATCTCGCGACTGATGAAATTCAGGCCATACACCTGATCGATGTTACTCAGGAATTTCAAACCGAATGCAAGCAGGATAAATGCAAATACAACTTTGATGGAGTTGAGCCAGCCGCCCGATTTTGGCAACTTATTCAGTGCCGACGGGAAAATGGCAAGCAGCGTAAAGGGCAAAGCAAAAGCGAGCCCGAAAA
>Ga0334892_1000054_pt1 | contig 181194 bp, 140 predicted proteins | sample GraSluR3_MG_4_FD_207213 | JGI IMG/M metagenome (GOLD analysis project Ga0334892, IMG submission 207213) | Sludge microbial communities from methane-producing bioreactor in Wageningen University, Netherlands - Granular Sludge_15_04-R3 | ecosystem: Engineered > Bioreactor > Anaerobic >... | reverse complement strand
TCATCAACGTCAGATACGGAGCCACAAACGCCCATTCATCGTCACTTACGTCACTGGGGTATGCTTTTCGTTCGCTCATGCCCCCAGTTTAGCATTGTGCACCTCAAAAGTGCATAACACGCTCTAGAGAAATGAACGCGCACTTATCATCTTACTATCGAAATACACGCAAAGGAACTTCGACCCCGGCCCACTTCCCGCCCTTCGACTTTGGGGTCGGGATACCATGTTGTGACCGAGCGGGCCAGTTTGGCCGAACGCCGGTAGTGTTTGACTTTGACCAGAATATGATAGCCACGCGCAAGCATCCAATTGATGTCGTCATCGCGCCCGCCGCGCCCGAATACCGCCACCAGCCGACCGGCGCGCACAGCGGCGGGCCGGTCGGTTTGGTTTTTTACGCCCCAGGAGCCGTATAATGGTCAGCACCGGAATGTTTATTTTGGGAGGACGCATGGAAGCGAAATTAGCGGATTTGAAGAATCGCCTGCAAGAAATCTACGACCTCACCGCCGCCGCCGGCCTGCTTTACTGGGACCAGTCCACGTACATGCCGCGCGGCGGCGCGCCGGCCCGCGCCCGCCAGCTCGCCGCGCTGGAGCGCCTGACGCACGAGAAATTCACCGATCCCGCGCTGGGCCGCCTGCTGGACGACCTGCGCCCCCACGAGGAGAGCCTGCCCTACGAGCACGACGACGCCGCGCTGATCCGCGTGACGCGCCGCCACTACGAGCGCGAGACGCGCGTGCCGGTCGAGTTCGCGGCGCGGATGTCCAGCCACGCCGCCGAATCGTACCACGCCTGGACCGAGGCGCGGCCCGCCAACGACTTCAAGCGCGTGCAGCCCTACCTGGAAAAGACGCTCGACCTCAGCCGCGAGCTGGCCGAGTTCTTCCCGGACAAAGACCATCTCGCCGACCCGCTGATCGCCTACAGCGACTACGGCATGCAGGCCGAGACCGTGCAGGCCATCTTCGCGGACCTGCGCGAGCGCCTGGTGCCGCTGGTGCAGGCCATCAGCGCCCAGCCCCCGGCGGACGACTCCTGCCTGCGGAAGACGTACCCCGAAGACCGGCAACTCGCCTTCGGCCTGGAGGTGATCAAGCGCTTCGGGTACGACTTCGAGCGCGGGCGCCAGGACAAGACGCACCATCCCTTCGCCATCAAGTTTTCCATCGGCGACGTGCGCATCACCACCCGCGTGAAGGAGGACTTCCTGGGCGAGGCCCTGTTCAGCACGATGCACGAATCCGGCCACGCCATGTACGAGCAGGGACTCGCGCCCGGCTATGAAGGCACGCTGCTGGCGCGCGGCACGTCGTCCGGCGTGCATGAGAGCCAGTCGCGCCTGTGGGAGAATCTCGTCGGGCGCAGCCGGGGCTTTTGGGAGTTTTTCTATCCGCAGCTTCAGATGGTCTTCCCCGATCAGCTCAAGGATGTTTCGCTCGACACGTTCTACCGCGCCATCAATAAGGTCGAGCGCTCGCTGATCCGCACCGACGCCGACGAGGTGACCTACAACCTGCACGTGATGCTGCGCTTCGATTTCGAGCTGGCAATGCTCGAGGGCCGGCTGGCGATCGCCGACCTGCCGGAGGCGTGGCACGAGCGCTTCAGGGCCGATTTCGGCATCACCGCGCCGGACGACCGCGACGGCGTGCTGCAAGACGTCCACTGGTTCAGCGGGCGGATCGGCGGGGTGTTCCAGGGCTATACGCTGGGCAACATCCTCAGCGCCCAGTTCTACGAGGCGGCGCTGGCCGCGCAGCCGTCCATCCCGGACGAGATCCGGCGCGGCGAGTTCGGCACGCTGCACGGCTGGCTGAAGGACGCGATCTACCGGCACGGGCGCAAGTTCACCGCCGCCGAGCTGGCCGAGCGCGTGACCGGCGGCCCGCTGAGCGTGGAGCCGTACATCCGCTATCTGACGACCAAGTACGGCGAGTTATACGACCTGTCCGGCGTCGAGGCGTGACGGACGCCGGGCGCGGGCGGAATCATCCCCGCCCGACGTAGTGCGCCGCCATCGAATCGACGCGCCCGCCGTAGCTCTCGCCGAACAGGTTGAGGTGCGCCAGGATGTAATACAACTGGTAGAGCGTCCGGCGCTCGGCGTAGCCGTCGAGGGGATAGGCGGCGTGGTAGGCGTCGTAAAAGCGCTGGGGGAACCCGCCGAACAGCTCGCTCATGGCGAGGTCCATCTCGCGGTGGCCGTAGCACACCGCCGGGTCGATCAGCACGGCCTGACCCCGGTCGTCGAGCAGGTAATTGCCGCCCCACAGGTCGCCGTGCAGCAGCGAGGGCCGGATCGCGCCGTCGTCCAGCAGGTCGGGCAGGCGGTCGATCAGCCGGGTGAGCAGTTTCTCGCGGCGAGCGGGCAGCCGCCCGTTCCGGCGGGCCAGCGCCATCTGGAAGCCGATGCGGTGCCGGGCGTAGAACTCGGACCAGCGCGCGGTCGGCGTGTTGGGCTGGGGCAGCCGCCCGATGAAATTGTCCTGGTCGAGGCCGTGCTGCCCGGCGGTGTGGCGGTGCAGCTCGGCCAGCCCGGCGCCGAAGGCTTCCATCGCCCGGTCGGAGCGCGCGCCGCCGGTCTCGATCCACTCCAGGACCAGGAACGCCGGATTGGCCCCGTTCGCGTCGCCCTGGGCGATCACCTGCGGGACGCGCAGCGCGCCCGCCTCGCGCAGCAGCCGCAGGCCGTAGGCTTCGGCGGGGAACATCGCCGGGGGCGCGTTGGCGCTCCACTTGACGAAATACGCCGTCCCGCCACAGGTGAACGACGCCGCCTGGTTGATGTCGCCGCCGTAGACGGGCCGCGCCGCCTCGATCGGGCCGCCCAGCCGGTCGGTCAGCGCGGCGCTCAGCGCAGCAGGCAGGGCCATGATCTACAGCCCTTTCTCCGCGCGGATGTGCGCCAGCAGTCCCTCGGCGCCCTGGCGGACCAGCTTGTAGACCTCCTCGAAGCGCCCATCGTAGTAGGGATCGGGCACCTCGCGGGTGGGGACGCCGTCCGCGAAGTCGAGGAAGCGCCTGACCACGGCCTGGCTCCCGTCCGGCAGCATCCGGCGCAGGTCGGACAGGTTCGAATCGTCCATCGCCAGGACGTAGTCGAAGCGGTCGAAATCGCGCGGCGTGATCTGGCGCGCGCGGCCTTCGTAGGGGATGCCGTGCTGGTGTAGCACGTTGCGGGTGCCGCGGTGGGCCCGCTCGCCGACGTGCCAGCTACTCGTGCCCGCCGAGTCGGCCTCGATCTGGCCGCTCAGGCCGGCCTCGTCGACCAGGTGCTGGAAGATGCCCTCGGCCATCGGCGAGCGGCAGATGTTCCCCAGGCAGACGAACAAGACGCGTACCGTCATGATCTCGATCCTTTCACTTTACTGTCAAACGCTATCGCACGACTCACACGGCGATCTGGCCGCGATCGATCAGCCAGCTCACCGCTTCCTGCACGGCCTGGAGCGACGTATAGCGCGGCTCGTAGCCGAGCAGGCGGCGGGCCTTGTCGATGCTGCAATTCGGGCTGTGCGCGATGTGGTCCCAGGTGGCCTGGGCTTCGTCCGGCGCGACAGTGGTCTTCCACTCGTCCCACGGCAGGAAGCGCAGCCGCGCGGGCTGGCCGAACCAGTCCGCCATGGCCTCGGCGTAGCCGCGCAGGGTGAGCGCCGCGGGCGATACGGTGTGGAACGCCTCGCCGACCGCGCTGCTCCAATGCGCGATCGCGCCCATGAACGCCCCGGCGACGTCGTCGGCGTGGACGTGATGCACCGTTTCCATGCCCAGGTTGGGCAGGGTGATCTCCTCGCCGCGCGCCAACTGCTCGAACACGCGCAGATTGAAGTGTCCCGCCGGGTTGAGCGGCGCCCAGCCCGGCCCCACGATGTGCCCCGGGTGCAGCGCCGTGGCCGGGATGTTGCCGCGCCGCGCTTCGTCCAGCAGGTACGCCTCGATGGCCGCTTTCTGGATGCCGTAATCCCCGAACGGGCGGCGGGGCTGCATTTCGGTGGTCGGCACCTCGACGCTCGGCCCGTGAATCCAGATCGTGCCGCAGTGCAGCAGGTGCTGGACCTGCCCGCGCAGCGATTCGACCAGATGCTGGGCGCTGGCGAGCGTGAAGCAGATCATGTCGATCACGATGTCCGGCTCCAGCGCGCGCACGCGCGGCCCAAACTCGCCCGCCCCCTCGGCCTTCTCGCGGTCGATGGCGACCTGGCGCACCGATTTCCACGCGGCGTGGGGCCGGTAGGGCTCGCGCTCGCCGCGGCTGATGGCCGTGACGTCGAACCCGGCTTCGACCAGGCGCGGGACGAGATAGGTGCCCACGTGGCCGCTGCCGCCGATGATTACAACGTGCATGGTAAATTCCTCCTGTGTGGATGGCGCAGTGCCGTATTATACCAGGCCCGATCCGCTGACCGGCGCGGTGTCAGTAGATGAGCGGGATCAGCTTGGCGACGCGGGCCTGGTAGGCGGCGTAGTCCGGGAACTTACGCGCCAGCCAGCGCTCCTCGCGCCGCGATTTGACGTCGAAGAAGGCCAGCAAAATCGCCGCGTAGACCAGCGTCAGTAGGCTGGTGTTCATCAACGCCCACCCAAACGCCCCGACGATCAGCCCGCTGTAGATCGGGTGCCGCACGACCCGGTAGGGGCCGCTTTCCACCAGCGTCGCGTCGTCTTTGGGATGCGGCAGCGCCGACAGGTTGTCGCCCAGCCACCACAGCCCGGCCAGCGCCAGCAGCAGCCCGATCGCGTCCAGGGCCAGCCCGGCGACCAGGGCGGCGGCGCGCCACCCGTCCGGCAGGTCGGGCCGGGCGTCGATCCAGCCGGGCCCGAACGCGATCAGCGCGAACAGGAACGTCTGGAAGACGACGAACCATTCGCCGCGCGTGTTCTTCCACCATGGCGGGCGCGGGGTTTGGGCGGTCATACGCGATTCTCCTGGTGACATCCGGGCTGTTGGAGATTGTAGCAGGGCCGGCGCGGCGGGGGGTAGAGGACTCACCGGTTTTGTATCCGGCGCGGATGATGATGTGTTAAAATAGGTACACGCTTGCGCTGTGCTGACCGGGGGACTGCACCAGCATGACTAACGTGTTCGAGGCCACCGATCCAAGGGGCCGGCGTGTAACGTGTACAGACGAAACGTGGGAAAACCACATTCTGACCGGCCATCCCATAATGGAGGGCCAGGAAGGCGACGTGCAGGCGGCCATTCAAAAGCCAACCATCGGCATTTTTCGGGACGCCCACTTTGAGGATCGTGAAGTCTACTATTTGCTGAAACGAAGAACTTACGTAAAAGTCGTCGTCCGCTTCGATGGTGATGTGGGAACGGTGATCACCGCGTTTGAAACAGACTCGCCTAAGCGTGGAGAGAGAATGATATGGCCGGTCTCGAGCGACTGATGCCGACATCGGAGTTGAAAACAAACGCCCTGAAGGCGTTCCGCCCCGGGCCGTACAACCCGCTGTTTTTCAAATACGATTCGGTGTTCGACGCCCTCAAGATTCAGATCGTGCCCCCGGAAACGAAAACGATCGTTCATTACGTGGATGATTACGTGGGGCTGCTCTATACCCCGGACGATCTGGAAATCGTAGGGCTTCAGGTCGAAGCCTTCGAGCACGGCTTTTTGCCGAGCCATGACGCCGTCCGGCGGGTGTGGCGGCTGAGTGATTCCTGCGAGTTTGAAGACTTCGGCGACATGATTCTTGCCGTAGAGCGAGCCAAACCCGAAGTTGCCAGGGAAGTCGTCAAGGCCACCAAAGACACACTGGATGGGCCGATAAGTGAAGCCCTGGAACACGCCTATGCCTGATGGTTGGTGTTTGTAGAGGGCTTGAAAAACCGGGCGCGCTGCCCGGTTTTGATTCCCCGGCAGGTCGACACGATCCCTTTGCCCGCTTCCTCAAGCGTGACAGCGATGGTCGGGGTAGTGTACCGCGCGCGGGCGCCTATGCTATACTACGGTCAGGAAGTCGTTCCCGCCTGCCCCCCTTGCCCCATCGACACAGAAAAGGCTGAGACGCACGATACGATGCCGACTGAACCCGATTTTGGCCTGATGCGCGAACGGATGGTCCGCGACCAGTTGATCGCCCGCGACATCGTCGATCCGCGCGTGCTGGACGCCATGCGCACTGTGCCCCGGCACCGCTTCATCCCCCAGAACCTGCACCCGATGGCCTACGCCGATGGCCCGCTGCCGATTGGCAACAACCAGACGATCTCCCAGCCGTACATCGTGGCGCTGATGACGCAAATGCTCGAGCTGAGCCCGGATGACGTCGTGCTGGAGATTGGGACCGGCTCCGGCTACCAGGCGGCGATCCTGTCCCGGCTGGCGCGCGCCGTCTATTCGCTAGAGCGCTACCCCGAGCTGGGCGACCGCGCCGCCCGGCGGCTGGCCGAGCTGGGCTGCGATAACGTAGAGGTGCACATCGGCGACGGCAGCCAGGGCCTGCCGGACATGGCCCCGTTTGACGCGATCGTCGTCACGGCGGCGGCCCCGGCCATCCCCGGACCGCTGCGCGCGCAGTTGGCCGACGGCGGGCGGCTGGTGCTGCCGGTCGGTGACGAGCGCCAGCAGGTGCTCCAGCGCGTGCGCCGCACCGGGCCCACCTGGAAGATCGAGAACCTGATCCCGGTGATGTTCGTGCCGCTGTACGGGCGGCACGGCTTCCGCCCCCCCGCCGCCGAGGCCGGCGACGAGTCGCTCGATGACGACGAGCCGTTGTAGGGAGAAGCGGGGATTCTTTACCCGGCGTGGTGGTTGTCGAAGCGGCGCAGATACTCCGCCGCGAAGCCGCCGCCGTCGGTCGCCACCAGCGCCCCGGCCAACTTCTGGACTTGCAGCTCGCCGAAGTGCCGGATCAGGCGGGTGATCTGCTTTTCCATGACTTCCATGAAGTCGTCCCACGACACGTCCTCGGGCAGGTACGGCGCCCGGATCGCGCGCAGGCTGTTCAGATAGTCGAGCACCGGCTCGACCGCCGGAAAGTAGAACGCGCCCGGCAGATCGTAGCGGGCCACTGCGCGGAAGACGCGCGCCAGCCGCAGCGTGCCGTTTTCGAGCGTGAAGTGCCGGTGCGGGGCGAGGAATTCCTGGCGGGGAAAGCCCAGCAGCGTGCAGGCGCGGCGGCTCAGCGTCTCGAATTCGGGCATGGTGTTCTGCCCGTTGGCGGTGGCGATCAGGCAACCGTCGGGGCGCAGCACGCGGTGAATCTCGGCCAGCGCCCGGTCGATGTCCGGCACGTGGTGCAGCACGTGGTTGGCGAGCACGACGTCGAAGCTGGCATCGGGAAACGGTAGCTGCTGCGCGTCGAGGTTCAGCGCGTGGGTGTGGGGGCCGCCCACCTGCTCGCGCACTTTGCGGGCCATGCCCAGCGACAGGTCCCCGGCGATGTACGCGCCCTGCGGCGTGCGGTCTTGCACGAGCTTCGCATAGCTCCCCGGCCCCGACCCTACGTCCAACACGATCTCGTCGCCCCGCCAGTGCAGCGTGTCGACGACCCACTGCGCAAAGTCGACCTTGGGGCGGCTGTACAGCTCGTGTGTCCGGTAGCGAATCACCAGGTTCTCGTCGTTGGAATACGCCTGGGAAGTCAGGATGTCGGGATCGGTGCCGGGATTACAGTTGTTCATCAGGTCTTTGGTCCCACCATGACGCGCATGACGCGCAAACCGGGTAGCTGGGACTGCGCCAGCTATCAATAAGGCTATTTTACCATCACACGCGCCGCCCTGCCGATTTGACGGATCACGCGAGTGGGGACAGAATCGGGGCAGGAGGAGTAAACGACGGTGACCGACAGCCAGCCAGGACCCACGATTCCCGAGTCAGACATCGCCGAGGTGGCGGCGGTGCTGCGCCGCAGCGCGCGCCCGGTCGTGCTGACCGGGGCGGGCGTCTCGAAGGAGAGCGGCATCCCCACCTTTCGCGATGCGCTGGATGGCCTGTGGGCCCAGTACGATCCGGAGCAGCTCGCCACGCCGCGCGCCTTTCGCCGCAACCCCAAGCTGGTGTGGGACTGGTACCAACACCGGCGCGAGATGCTGGCCGCGGCGCGCCCCAATCCGGCGCATCGCGCCATCGCGGAGGTCGAGACTGTCCTGCCGCAGCTCGTCGTCATCACGCAGAACATCGACGGGCTGCACGTCGCCGCCGGCAGCAGTGACGTCATCGCGCTGCACGGCGATATCCGGCGTAACAAGTGCTTCGACAACTGCCAGGGCGATCCCACGCTGGTCGACGTGGCCGCGCTGGCCTGGGATCGCGATGCCGGCCCGCCGCGCTGCCCGCACTGCGGGGCCTGGGTGCGGCCCGACGTCGTGTGGTTCGAGGAGATGCTGCCCGCCGCGGCGCTGGAGCGCGCCTACGACCTCAGCCATGCCACCGACGTGATGCTGGTCGTCGGGACGTCCGGCGTGGTGCAGCCGGCGGCCAGCCTGCCGTTTGCCGCCAAGCAGCACGGCGCGACGATCATCGAGGTCAACCCGGAGATGACGAGCATCACCCTCATCGCGGACTGGCACCTCTCCGGACCGGCGGGCGCCATCCTGCCGTTGATCGTGGCGGCCCTGCGCGCCGTGCCCGATCATCCCCCGGAAGGGTCGCCCGATGCGTGATCGAGTTCGCCTGCTGCTGGCCCTGGTGGTGATCGCCTGTGGCGCCTGGCCGGTCACCGTCCGGGCGCAAGAAGGTACCGCCGCCAGGGCTGACGTGTTCGTCGGCATCGATCCGGACACCGGCGAGCCGACCGTGTATTTCGTCGATGCGCTCAGCGGCCTGAGCACGGTCGTCGCCGCGCCGTCGGGCGCGCGCTTCACGCTGGCGGGGGATTACGTGATCTACGAGAAGCTGCAAACCGGGGCCATCATGCGCGCCCGGTCCGACGGCATCCTGGAGCCGCACCCGTTCATCCGGCGCGGCGTGGACACGGCCTCGGTGGCCTGGGTCACGTCGTCCGACCGGCAGGCGATCGCGTGGGTGACGGTCAGCACGGGCGGGGTGTCCGCCGCGTATGCGGCCCGCGCCGACGGGTCCGACCTGAGCCAGCTCCCGATCACGACGCCGACCGCGCCGCTGGCGCTCGCGCCGGTGGACATCCGGGGCGACCTGGAACGTTTCGTCTACGACGCGGCTCACGCGTCCGAAGCGGAGTCGCCGTTCGCAGTCTACGATCACCTGGTCGCCTACGACGTCCGGGCGGCGACGTTCGCCGACCTGCCCCAGGAGCCAAACTGTCCGTGCGGCGCGGCGTTCTCGGCAGATGGGCGGATCTTCGCCCGGCTCGAGGCGGCGGATGGGCGCGGCCCGTTCGCGCTGCACGTCTGGGACCTGCCCACCAACGCCGATTTCCTCATCCCGGCCCCGGACCTGCCCTACCGGCTGGCCGGCGACCTGATCGTGAACGACACCGGCACGCTGGCGGCGTATGGCGTGGCGGCGCAGGTCGAGGCCGAGGACGGCGTGTTGGAGGAGCAGTACGCGCTGGTCCTGGCGGATACGGTGGCCCAGCAGCAGTACGCTGTATTGAGCCCAGGGCCGGACCGGTATCGCCCGCTGGCCTTCATCGACGGCGACGACGCGCTGCTGCTGGCGGGCCTGGTCGATGGCGGCACGTACAAGCTCAGCCTGACGACCGGCGAGCTTGGATTGGTATCGGACAAACTGTATCTCGGCAGCGTGACCACGCCCTGAGACCCGTGCCCGGCGGGACCGGCCCGGCGCGATCGGCGCCCCGGCCCCCGGCTATGTGAAGGAATCCCTGATGCGACTATCTGCCACCCGTCTCCGCAAGTTGACCATCGCCGGGGTGCTGCTCGTGCTCGCGCTGATCGGCGTGGCGGAACGCGTCGAGGCGTCGGACGGGATGCGCGGGGACCGGTGCGAAGTGGCCGAGGGTGACGTCATCATCGAGGACTTCTATTTCTTCTGCCGCATTCTGGACGTGCGCGGCACCATCGACGGCGACCTGATCGGCGTGGCGACGGACATCACCATTCACGAGTCGGCGGTCGTCACCGGCGATGTGTGGGTGGCGGCGGGCCGGTTGACGATCGCGGGGATGGTGGGTGACGACGTTCATTTCGGCGGCGTCACGCTGCTGATTCACGAAACGGCGTCGTTCTCTCACGACCGGGTGGACGTGCTGGCGATCGGCATCAACACCGAGCTTCACGAGGGCGCGTTTCTGCCCGGCGACCTGCTGATGTACGGCTACCAGGCCCGCGTCGACGGCACCATCGGCGGCGACATCGATTTCGGCGGCGAGGCGCTGATCATCAACGGCACGGTGCGGGGGCGCGTCGATGCCGAGGTGGGCGATACCCGGCGCAGCGCGGACGTGCCCAACCTGCCGGTGTACGACCTGTCCTTCAGCAATCCCGGCCTGCGCATCGGGCCGGACGCGAGCATCGAGGGCGACCTGGCGTACCGGTCGCGCTCGCCGGGGCTGATCCCGCTGGGGGCCGTCGAGGGGCAGACGCGCTTCGAGCAGACCGGCTCGCAGATGGACATCACCCGCGTGGGGGAGGCCGACGACGCGGCGGAGATCCTGGTGAACTACGTGGAAGCGGTCGTGCGCGACGTGATCACGCTGATGCTGATCGGCGTGGTGGGGCTGCGCCTGGTGCCGAACCTGATCCGGCAGCCGGCCCAGCACGTCCGGCGGCGAACCGTGCCCACGGTCGGCTGGGGGCTGATCACGTTCATGTTGTCGATCCCGATCACGATCGTGGTGACGGTGATCGGCCTGCTCATCGTGTTGGTCCTGTATTTCGTGAACCTGAACGAGCTGACCATCATGGTCGGCGTCGGGCTGTTGATCGTCAGTTCGGGGCTGGTTGGCGGCTTCGCGTTTCTGCTGCTGTTCATGGGGCGGGTGGTGGTCAGTTTCACGCTCGGCCAGCTTCTGTACCGCTACGTGCTGCGCCTGCCGGAGGGGATCGCTTTTCGGCGGTGGGTCGCCATCCTGGCCGTGGGGACGGTCGCGTATGCCCTGATCACCAACGCGCCGGTGCCGCCGATGGGCCTGATCTTCGAGCTGGTGACGGCGCTCGCCGGAGTCGGCGCGCTGGTCATGGTGGTGCGCGCCTTCGTGTACGAGCCGGCGCGGGTGGCCCCGCCGGCACCCGTCCTCCGGCCCGTTCCGCTGCTGTCGCCGCCGCCCGCGCAGGCGCCCCCCGACGATCACGTTCCCGCGCCGGGCATGGAGAACCTGCCCGAAGGCTTCACCGGCTTCGACGACGACTGGTGAGTCGCTCGCCAGCCCGGAATCAACGAGGCCGCCCCAGTGGACGGCCTCGCGCGTTAGTGGAGTGGGATCCGGTCGCCGGTTTACTGGAACGACGCCTGGATTTCGTTGGCCGCGTTGGTCAGTTCCTGCAGCGCGGTCTCGACATCGCCGCCGCTGGCGAGCAGGTTGGCAAAGGCCGCCTCGGCCTCGTCGCGGACGACGTCATAGCTGGCGATCTGCGGCTCGACGCGGGTTTCGCCCTGCAGCAGGTTCCACGCCTGTTCGAACTGCGGGAAGTCGTCGAAGTATTCACCCAACTGCTCGCCGGTCGAGAAGCGGACCGGGAAGTAGTTACTCACCTCGGCCCAGTCCGCCTGCTGCGTGGCCTCGGTCATCCAGCGGACGAACAGCCAGGTGGCAAGCTCGGCTTCCGGCGTGCTCTTGGTGATGCTCACGCTGGCGCCGTAGATGTCGCTGACCGGCACATCGGAATAGGGCAGCGGGATCACGGCCCACTCGAACGGCTGGGCGAAGGCTTCCTCGATGCCCGTGCGCACGAACGGCAGCCCGGAGGTCGAGCCCATGAAGAAGACCGCGCGACCGGCGGTGAACGCGTTCTGGTCGCCGTAGGCTTCGGCGATCAGCCCGGCGCAGCCGTCATTGTACAGGTTCACCATGAACTGGATGTATTCGATGGTCTCCGGGTTGGCGTAGCTGTATTCGCCGTTGGCGTACACGTCGCCACCCAGCGCGAACGTGCCGGCGGCAATGTTCGACGCGTCGGTGCGGACCAGATAGCCCACCTGGTCGCCGCCATCATAGCCGCTCCAGCCCTGCTCGGTGAACGTGCAGGCGATCTCGCGGAACTGGTCCCACGAGGTCGGCGGGCCCTCGAAGCCCAGCTCTTCGAGCGCGGTCAGGTTCACGTACAGCGCCTCGAGCGAGCGGTTGGGCGGGAAGCCGATGCGGGCCGAGCCATCGGGCAGGTAGTCCTGCGTGAAGAAGGTCGGGACGAAGTCCGCGATCTCGGCTTCGTTGAGGCCCCAGGTATCGTCCATCACGTAGACGTCCATATCCTGGGTCAGGCCGCCGGCCAGGTAGTAGGCCGCCGACTGGTTCTGGTAGGCAACGACCAGCTCGGGGATGTCGCCGGTGGGGATGCCCGCGATCATCTTGGTGTAGATGTCGCCATAGCCGCCCTGGTTCGACGCCGAGACGACGATGCCCCACGGGTTGTTGGCGTTGAATTCCTCGATGATGCCGGCCAGGAATTCCTCGCGCAGCCCGCTGTGCTGGTGCCACCACTCAATTTCCTGGCCGCTGGGGTCCACGCCCGCGAGCGGGCCTTCGGCGGCGGGCTCCGTTGGCAGATCAAAAGTACTTACGAAACCGCTGCCGTCCTGCGCGCTTGCAGGGACAAGCGGCAGCGCGAGTGCCACTACCAGAAGTAAAGTAGCAAGAACACCCAATTTACGCATTTCGTTTCTCCTTAACCTCGTTGGAAGTAAGATACGATCTGGGATGGTGCTACGTGCTGAAAACCATAGACGACGAGTGTGAAACTCACCCAAAGGTGAGGTTAAACGATAGGATCAAACGGGTTAAATTTTGTTATCTTTTCGGTCCCGTTTTATCCCCGACTACGGACGATCTTAAGTGTATACCGGCTTGACCCTTTGCACAATTGACCCGGCGGGCGCCACCACGGTTTATAATGCTTTTCTAACGCGGCCTTAGCGCCAATCGCCGGTTCACTGTAGAATGGCCCTGGTGGCTGAATCCCGATTTGTTCGCCGGAGGAACCGTGACCGACCAGGAGAGTCCGAATTATCCCGATCTACTCGGCGCAGTGACCGGCGGCGCTCGCCTCAACCTCGACCTCATCCAATGCGCGCTCGCCCTCGACCCGCCCCAGGTAGCAGCCGGGCGGTTCATCGAGCTGATCCTGCTGCTTCAAAACGCGTCCGATATCGATATCGATGTGGTCGTCGCGCCGGACCTCCCCCCGCGCGACATGCAAGGCAGCCGGGGCCGTTTCGTGAGCAAGAGCGCGCGCCTGCGCGTCGGCCTGCGCCCCGCGGAGGTCGGCTTTTTGCGCCTGCCCGTGTCCACCTCGCCCACGACGGCGCCCGGTCCCGGCTACGTGATGGGCCTCACGCTGGACATCAAGCGGCTGGACAAACACTCCAGGCGCGTCCGGGAGGCGACCGGCGGCGGCGCCTTCGTGATGCAGGAGCTGCCCCAGGCGGCCCAGCAGCACCTGGAAGCGCTGTGCGGGCTGCGCTTCTCGGCGGAGAGCGGCGGCAAGAAGCACGCCATCCAGGCGCCGTTTGAGGTGCTGCCGCCGGCCATCAGTCCCCTGCGCGAGCTCAAGCCGGACTGGGTCAGCCTGTGGACCATGCGCGACTACATGGACGAGTACACCCTCGCCCAGAAGGTCTGGCGCGAGGTCGAAGCCGTGCTGCCCAAGCTGCGCCGCGAGACGCTGTTCATGCCGCTGCTCAAGAGCACGCAGGACCATTTCAAAGCCTGCGGATACCCGCTGCTGCCGCCCGAGGCGATCTACATCACCAAGCTGCTGACGCTGATCCTCGAAACGGGCATTCAGGAGCCAACGCCCGCCGAGCCGCGCCCGGCGTGGCCGCGCTGGTTCACGCAAATGTGCCACCGGCTGTTCCAGGACCCGGCCCTCGCCAGCCACGCGGAGGCGCTGCTGAGCCGGCTGCTGTATACCGACGTGGTCTACGACGCGATCCTGTACGCCTTCAGCAGCATCAGCACCGTGACCAACGAGAGTTTTGGCACGCCCGAAGAGGCGGCGGACTATGCCGAGCAGGTGGTCACGGCGCTGGTCGAAGAGACGCCGCTGGGCTTCGAGCAGGCGTATTTCCCGCTGGTGTTGGGCGGCCTGATCGCCAATACCCGGGTCACCATGCCGCGCGAGCAGGCGCGCGAGACGGTGTTCATCCTCTCGAAGGCGCTGGACAACCGCCGCGACGAGCGCCGCGAGGACAATGACTTCGTGTTCGAGATCGCGGCCCAGCTCGTCGAGCGCGCGCTCGACATGACCGCCTGATCGAATCCGTGAGCCAGACGGCGAGGACGCGACCCATGAGCGAGGCGATCTACCCGGACATTGTAGGCATGTTGGCCCGCGACCGGCTGGAGCTCGGCAGCGAGCTGCACGCGGCGGTCGGCGTATTTCCGGGGGCGACCGCGCTCGGCCAGCCCGTCGAGATTCTGCTGCTGCTGCAAAGCCGGATCGACCAGCCGCTGCCGCTCGCGATCAGCCTCCAGCCGCCGCTGCGCGACGACGGGGGGAACCTGGTCAATTTCTTCACGCCCCGGCCACGCGTGTCGCTCACCCTGCCGCCGGGCGAGTGCGGCCTGTTCCACCTGCCGGTGACGCCCGAGCTGCCCACGCCGCCCGGCACCGGCTACCGGGTCCGCGTCCGGATTGAGGCGGCGCCCCCGGCGATGGCCCGCCAGGTCCGGCCCTCTTCGGGCGGGCCGCAGCCGAGCCTGCTGGCGATCTCGCCCTTCCGGCTGGCGGTGCTGCGCGATATCGCGTTCCAGGGGCCGCCGGAGGACAGCGAGACGCTCGAAGTGGCGTTCGACGTGCTGGCGGGGCGCTTTCCGCCGCGCCCGGACGATCCCGCGCCGCGCTACGAGCCGCTGTGGACGTCCGGCGATCTCCAGCAGGAGCAGGCCCGCGCCCGCGCCATGAGCGTCGAGGCGCTCAGCTTCGCCCGCCGCCTGGACCGGGGCGCGGTCGAGCTGGGCCTGCGCGAGCGCACGCGGCTGGCGTTCGGCGGGGCGGGGATGCCGCTGCACCCCGGCGAAGCGCTGTTCGTCGCCAAGCTGCTGGCCTACGTGATGGCCGACGGCCTTGACCTGGAGACGGGCTTCTCGCTGGCCGGGAGCCACTGGTTCGGGCGGCTGTGCTGGCTGATGGCGAACAGCCCCGATGCCCTGGACGACACCGGCGAGCTGCTGCGGCTGGTGTATACGGCGGTGGTGCAGGACGCGGCCATGTTGGGCTTCGTCATGGTCGCGCACAGCACCGGGGCCGATTTTGGCGACCGGGCCGAGCAGATCGCCTACACCGGCAGGCTGATCGCGGCGCTCGAAGGGCGGGCGCCGGTGGGGTTGGAGCACATTTACGTCCCGCTGGTCATGGCCGGGGTGATGGTCGCCCCACGCGTGACCGTCCCCGGCGAGAACCCGTGGCACAGCCTCGCCCAGCTCGAAGAGGCGCGCGACGGGCGAATCGACCTGGCGGGCGCGGCCTTCGGCGAGGTGTTCGACATCCTCAACCACCTGATCGAGAGCACGCAAGGAGCGCTGCACGCGCTGCGCATTCTGCCCGGCGAGGGCGAAGCCGGCGGCGAAACCCGGCAGCGTTAAGGGAACGCTAATGCGGTTCCAATGGGAATCTGATAGCTCACGCCCGGTTTTAGGTGTAAACTTGCACCATACCGGCGTGTCGCTGCCGGTCGTGGGACCGGCTGGCGCACCACCTTTCTGGACGTGACATCGACATCCAACACACAGGGAGCCGGGCGGCCCCCTGCCAGACCGGGTTGACGCTAGAACGAGGAACACACGAGCTATGATGCGTTTTGACCGATTCACCGAGCGCGCGCAAGATGCCGCCGTCCGGGCGTATGAAATCCTGCAGCGCTACGGCCACAACCAGGTAGATACCGAGCACATGCTGCTGGCGCTGCTGGAGCAGGCCGGCGGCGTGATCCCGCAGATGCTCGAGAAAATGAACGTCGACCAGGAAGCGATCCGCGATCGCCTGGACGAGGTGCTCAAGGCCAGCCCCAAAGCCGCCATCTACGGCGGGGGCGCCGGCCAGGTCTTCATCACGCCGCGCGTCAAGCGCGTGGTGGATGTCGCCAACGAAGAGGCCAACCGCCTCAAAGATGAGTACATCAGCACCGAGCACCTGTTTCTGGCGATCCTCAGCGAGCGGCGGACTGCCGTCGCGCGGATTCTGGCCGAAGCCGGGATCACCAAGGATCGCGTGTACGACGTGATCAAAGAGATTCGCGGCGGCCAGCGGGTGACCGATCCCCAGGCCGAGGCGCGCTATCGCACCCTCGAAAAATACAGCCGCGACCTGACCCGTATGGCGATGGAAGGCAAGCTCGACCCGGTCATCGGGCGGGACGACGAAATCCTGCGCGTGATCCAGATCCTGAGCCGCCGCACCAAGAACAACCCGGTGCTGATCGGCGAGGCGGGCGTCGGCAAGACGGCCATCGTCGAGGGGCTGGCCCAGAAGATCGCGACCAACGACGTGCCCGAAATCCTGATGGGCAAGCGCGTCGTCAGCCTGGACCTGGGCGGCATGATCGCGGGCAGCCGCTTCCGCGGCGAGTTCGAGGAACGCCTGAAAGCCGCCATCGAAGAGATCCAGCGCTCCGAGGGCGAGATCATCCTGTTCATCGACGAGCTGCACCAGGTCGTCGGCGCCGGGGCGGCGTCCGGCGCATTGGACGCCAGCAACATGATGAAACCCGCCCTGGCCCGCGGCGAGCTGAACTGCATCGGCGCGACCACGCTGGACGAATACCGCCAGTACATCGAGCGCGACTCCGCGCTGGACCGGCGTTTTGCGCCGGTGTACGTCGAGGAGCCGTCGGTCGAAGAGACGATCGACATGCTGCGCGGCCTGCGCGACCGCTACGAGGCGCACCACAAAGTGACCTATTCCGACGCAGCGCTGATCGCGTCGGCGCGGCTGAGCCACCGCTACGTGACCGACCGCAAGCTGCCCGACAAGGCCATCGACCTGATGGACGAGGCCGCGTCCAAGCTGCGCGTGGCGCTCTATTCCATGCCGGACGAGCTCAAAGACATGAAGAAAGAGCTCGACCGCCTGGAGGCCGAGGAAGAAGAGGCCAGCCTGGTGCGCGATTACGAGCGCGCGGCGCTGGTCAAGTCCAACCGGCTGAAGCTGGAGCAGGATTTCGAAGAAGAGCGCGAGCGCTGGCAGCGCGAGCACACGCTTGATGAGGTCGTGGACCAGCACGACATCGCCGAGGTCGTCGCCCAGTGGACCGGCATCCCGGTCAGCCAGATGATGGAAACCGAGGCCGAAAAACTGCTGCGCATGGAAGACGATCTGCACAAGCGCATCATCGGCCAGGGGCCGGCAGTGGCGGCCATCGCCGACGCGATCCGCCGCGCGCGCAGCGGCCTGAAAGACCCGCGCCGGCCCATCGGCTCGTTCATCTTCCTGGGCAGCAGCGGCGTCGGCAAAACCGAGCTGGCGAAGGCGCTGGCCGAGTTCATGTTCGACGACGAAGACGCGCTGCTGCGCATCGACATGAGCGAATACCGCGAGCAGCACACCGTCAGCCGCCTGTTCGGCGCCCCGCCCGGCTACGTGGGTTACGAGGAGGGCGGCCAGCTCACCGAGGCGGTCCGCCGCCGCCCGTACCGGGTGATCCTGTTCGACGAGATCGAGAAGGGGCACCCGGAGGTGTGGAACGCGCTCATGCAGATCCTGGAAGATGGACGCATGACCGACGGCCAGGGGCGCACGGTCGATTTCCGCAACGCGGTGATCATCATGACCAGCAACCTGGGCACCGAGTTCGTCAACAGGGGCGGCGCGCTGGGGTTCGTGCCCAGCGGCGACCCGGACGTGGTGGCCGATCACAAGAAGATCGAAGACGCCATGCGCAAGACGTTCCGGCCCGAGTTCCTCAACCGCATCGACGAGGTGATCATCTTCGAGCCGCTGTCCGTCGAGCAGGTCGAGCAGATGGTCGATCTGCAGATGCGCGAGATCGCCAAGCGCATGGAGGAGCACGGCCTGTACATCGCCATGACCGAGGACGCGCGCGCCAAGCTGGCCCGCATCGGCTTCGACCCGCAGTTCGGGGCGCGCCCGCTGCGCCGCACGCTGCAGCGCTACGTCGAAAGCCCGCTGAGCGTCCAGCTTCTGAAGGGCGAGTTCGCGCGCGGCGACCTGGTGGAGGTCTTCGTCAACGAGGACGAGGAGATCGACTTCCGCCGCGTGGAGGGCGGTCACGTGCCGCCGAACATGCGCGCCGCCGTCGAAGAAGACGTCGAGCACGCCGACGCCGAATAGCCTCCCCACCGCCTGATACTGTTAACAACCAGGGCCGCCATGTGACGGCCCTGGTTTTTTTCGCGCCTGTCGCCCGAACGGGCTACTGCGGATCGAACGCGCAGGCCCCCGCCCCGACGGCACACGTCGCCAGGATGTCGTCGTCGTGCCGGACCTCGAACGTCGCCGCCGGATCGTCGCTGATCCAGAATTCGCGGCGAGGGGCGATCTCGCGCCAGGCGTGGCGCGTGCCACAGGCCGACGGACGCGCGATCGTTGTGTTCGTCAGCCCGGTCGTCCACACCTGGAAGCAGTCGCCGGGCGGCAGGGCGCCGGGTGGCTGGCTGCCGCCGCTCCACCGGTCGGACTCGAAGACCAGCCGCTCGCCATCCGCCCCGACCCCGATGAACGCCAGCCCGCTCACGTCCACCGGCTGATCCGAGCGGTTGATCAGGACCAGCGTCTGCTCGTCGTAGACCAGCAGCACCGCGCCGCCCAGCGCATTCGCGGCGGCGGTCGGCACCGGGGTGACCGGCGCGGGTTCCGCTTCGGATGCCAGCGCCAGCGCGCACGTCCCGCCGCCGAGCGGGCACGTCGCCAGCAGGTCCGTCCCCCGGCGCACCTCGAACACTGCATCCGGATCGCCGCCGAACCAGAACCAGCGCAGCGGCCCGACCTCGCTCCAGGCGTGGCGCAGCGCGCACGTCCCCGGCTGCAACCCGGCGGTCGATGCCAGGCCGGATCGCCAGATCTGGAAGCAGTCGCCGGGCGGCAGGGCGCCGGGCGGCTGGCTGCCGCCGCTCCATTGGTTGGACGAAAAGCTCAGGCGGCGGCCATTCTCGTCCGTCCGGGCGAAGGTCAGCCCGCTCACGTCGACCGGCTGGTCCGAGCGGTTGACCAGCGCGAACGCGTCGCCGTCGTAGACCAGGATCACCGGCGCTTCGTCCTCGCCAGCTTCGCCGGCTTCATCCGTGGCCGCGGGAGTGCGCGTGGCCGCGGGCGTTGCGGATGGCGCAGCGGTGACCGTGGCGGTCGGCGGCGGGGTTGGCGTCTGGGATGGGGTGGCCGTGGAGGCGGGCGGCGGGGTTTCCGTCACCTCGACCGCCGGGCGCAGCGTGGCCGTGGCCACCGGTTCGGTCGGGCTGAGCGCCGCTGCTGCCGCGCCTGCTGTCTCGCCGGGCTGCAGGCTCACCAGACACTCGCCCGCCCCCACGACGCACGTCGCCAGGATGTCATCCGCGCGGCGCACCTCGAACGTCGCCGCCGGGTCGTCATTGATCCAGAACCAGCGCGGCGGCGCGGCTTCGCGCCAGGCGTGGCGCGTGCCACAGGCATCCGGGCGTGGCAGGCTGGTCGTCGTGATGGTGGTCGTCCACACCTGGAAGCAGTCGCCGGGCGGCAGGGTGTTGGGCGGCTGGCTGCCGCCGCCCCAATCGTCGGACTCGAAGGTCAGCCGCTCGCCGCTCGCCGCCTGGATGAACGTCAGCCCGCTGACGTCGATCACCTCGCCGGAGCGGTTGATCAGGGCCAGCGTCTGGGCGTCGTAGGTCAGGATCACCGGCGCGCGATCCGGGCCGGGGACCGCCGTCGCCGTGGGCGGGGCGCTGGTCGGCGGGCCGGTGGGCGCGGGCGTCTCCGTCGGCGCGACCGTGGGAGATGCGGTGGGCGTGCGCGTGGCGCTGGGCGGCTGGCTCGTCGGAGTCGCCGGGAGCGCTGTGGGCTCGGTCGCGGTCGCCGCCAGGGCCGCCGGTTCCGTTGGCGCGGGCGTCTCCGATGGCGTGGGCGTCTCCGATGGCGTGGCGGTCGGCGTGGCGGACGGTTGATCCGTGGCGGTCGGCAGATCGGTCGGGACGCTGGCCGGCTCTTCGGTGGGCGGGAGCGCCGTGGGGCTGGCCGTCGCCAGCGGCGTGATCGTCGGCGCGGGGGTGGGATAGGGCGTGGGCGTGTTCACCATCGCCACCGCCTGTGCTTCTTCGTCGCACAGCGGCTCGACGCGGTACTGCTCGCGCTCCTCGCAGGTGATGTCGCGCACGTAGCGGTTGGCATACGTCCAGTCGATCAGCGTTTGCAGCGACAAGTCGACGCGCCACACCGCCACGCGCGTATCCGCCGATCCGGAGACCACCGCGCCGCCATCGGGCCGGAAGGCCACGCTGTACACCGCTCCGCCATGGCCGACGTAGCGGCGCACCTGCTGGCCGGTCGCCAGGTCCCACAGGATCACGTCCCCGGCGCTCGTGCCGGCGATCGCTCGCGCCCCGTCCGGGCTGAAGGCCGCGCCGAACACCGGCGCCCCGTGCGCGAAGGTGGCGCGCGGCTGGCCGGTGGCGGCGTCCCACAGGATCAGCGCGTTGTCCGCCCCGCCGGAGAGGATCGCGTCGCCGTCCGGGCTGAAGGCCGCCGTCAGGACGGTGTCCGCGTGGCCGGCGAAGCGGCGCTGCTCGTCGCCGGTCGCCACGTCCCACAGCACGAGCGACGCATCGACCAGCCCGGCCAGCACGCCCTGCCCGTCGCGGCTGAACGTCACCGCCCGCACCGACCCCGCCCCGGTGTCGATGCGCCGGACGATTTCGCCGGTCGCCACGTCCCAGATCAACACGGCGCCGTCGTCCCCACCGGAGGCCGCGTACTGCCCATCCGGGCTGAAGGCCACCGCCCGCACCCGGTCCGCGTGGCCCTCGAAGCGGCGGACGATCACGCCCGTCGCGACGTCCCACAGGATCAGCGTCGCGTCATACGAGCCGGAGAGCACCGTCCCGCCGTCCGGGCTGAAGGCCACCGCCCGCACCCAGTCCTGGTGGCCCTCCAACTGGCGCAGCAGCGCGCCGGTTTCCAGGTCCCACACGATCAGCGTGCCGTCGCCGGAGGCGCTCACCGCCGCCCGGCCATCGGGGCTTGTCGCGACCGCGTACACGGTGTCGGCGTGCCCGCTCAGGCGGCGCATCTCGGAGCCGCGATGCAGCTCCCACAGGCGCAGCGTCATGTCCGCCGAGCCGGAGAGCACGTCGCGGCCATCGGGGCTGAAGGCGGCGCTGGTCACGGCGTCGGTATGGCCCAGCAGGCGCAGCGCCTCCGCCCCGCGCTCGATGTTCCACAGGCGCACGCTGCCATCACGCGAAGCACTGAGCGCCTGGGCGCCGTCCGCGCTGAAGGCGACGCTCGTCACGCCGTCGGTGTGGCCCTCGAAGCGGCGAATCTCCAGGCCGGACTCCAGGTCCCACAGGCGCAGCGTGCCATCCTGGGCGCCGGAGAGGGCGCGGGTCCCGTCCGGGCTGAAGGCGGCGCTCAACACGGCGTCGGTGTGGCCCGCCAGCGTCAGCAGTTCGTCGCCGGATTCGAGGTTCCACAGGCGCAGCGTGCCATCCTGCGCGCCGGAGAGGGCGCGAGTCCCGTCCGGGCTGAAGGCGGCGCTCAACACGGCGTCGGTGTGGCCCGCCAGCGCCAGCAGTTCGTCGCCGGACTCCAGGTCCCACAGGCGCAGCGTGGCATCCCGCGAGGCGGAAAGCGCGCGCCTGCCGTCCGGGCTGACGGCGACGCCGGTCACCGCGTCGGTGTGCCCCGCCAGCCGGGCCAGGACGTCGCCGGTTTCCAGGTCCCACACGATCAGCGTGCCGTCCCGCGAGCCGGACACGACCGTCTCGCCATCCGGCGCGAACTGCACGCCGGTCACCGCGTCGGTGTGGCCTTCCAACCGGCCCACCATCTGCCGGGTCTCGACGTTCCACACGATCACGGTCCCATCCGCGCCCGCCGAGGCCGCGCGCCGGCCATCGGGGCTGAACGCCACCTGGAGCACCGCGCCGCTGTGCCCCTCGAACCGGGCGTGCGTCCCCGGCGCGTCGGCCACGTTGAACAGGGCGCGGGCGGCCTGCTCGGGCGGGGCTTCCTGCTCGGCGGCCTGCAAGGCCAGCAGGATCGCCAGATCGGTGTCGCGGTTGGTCAGCGCCAACTCGGCGCTGGCGGCCAGCAGCAGGCTCGAATTCAGCCGCGCGATGCCCGCCTGCTGCTCGGCGATCCCGGCCTGCGTCTGGGCGATCGCCACCTGAGTCTCGGCCAGGTCCTTGTTGAATTCCGAGGTTGCCAGCGCGTCCTGGCGCTCGGCGCTCTGGCTGAAGGCGAACAGCGACAGCCCCACCGCGCCCACCAGGAACACCACCAGCGTCGCAACCAGCATCCGCAGCCGGTTGGCCGCGCGCCGCTCGGACGCAATCGACCGGCGCTCCAGGGTGATCGAGCGCTGCTCCAGCTCGATCTCGCGGCGCAGCCGTTCCTGCTCGGCCTGGGTGCGGGCTTCCTGCTCGGCCATGCTGGCGACGAGGTAATCCCATTCCTCCTGGGCGAACTCGAGATCGGTGGCCGCGATCCACTCCTCGTACTGGGCGAGGCGCGACCCCGTCACCAGGAAGCCGGGGTCCTTCCCCGCGTTGATCCACTCCGCCGCCGCGACCATCAGCCGCCGGTGGAGCCGCAGGTCTTCGCGGCTGGCGTCGAGCCAGTCGCGCAGCCGCTGCCACTCGCGGATCAGCGCCTCGTGCGCCACCTCGACGGTCGGGCCGTGCGTCACCGGGTCGCGGTCGAAGGTCAGCAGGCGGTACTGGCTGAAGACTTGCATCACGGCGTCCATCGCCGGACCGGCCACAGCCAGCGATTCCAGCTCGGCCAGCCGGACGCGCCGCCGGGTGTCTTCGGTGCCCTCGCCGGGCGTCACCAGCCGCAGGAACAACTGGCGCGTCGCCTCCTGGCGCGTCTCGTCCATCTCCGCGTAGAGTTCCTCGGCGCGGCGGGCCAGCGCGCCGGATACGCCGCCCACCGCCCGGTAGGCGTTCAACGTCAGGGCGCGGCCTTCGCGGCGCTCGAACAGCTCGGTGAGCGTGTATTGCAGCAGCGGCAGCGCGCCCGGCTGCTCGCTCACGTCGGCGATGATCGCGGCGACGAGGTCGGTGCCCAGCACCAGCCCGGCCCGCTCCGCCGGGTTGACGATCGCCTGCTCCAGCTCGTCGGGCGACAGCGGCAGCACGATCTCGGTGCGCTCGCGCATCACGCGGCCAAACTCGGCGTAGCGCAGCGGGCGGTCGTAGAAATCGGCGCGCAGCGTGACGATCACGCGCAGGCGGCTGTGCGGATCGCCAAGAGCGACCATCAGGCTGTCGAGGAAGTGGAAGCGGGCCGATTCGTCCTCGACCAGCGTGAACAACTCCTCGAACTGGTCGATGACCAGCACCAGCTCGACGCCGGGCCGGTCCGGCAGGATGCGCTTGACGGCGCGCATCAGGCCGCGCTCGTCCTGCCGGAGCTGGCTGAGCAGTTCCGGGATCGGCGTGTCCGTCGCGCGCAGCAGCGCGGACTCGAGTTCTTCCAGCGGGTAGGCGCTGGGCAGCATCTCGATCACCACCCAGCTCTCGGACCCCGGCAGGGCGCCCTTGCGCAGCGCCGGGATGACGCCCGCCTTCACCACGCTCGATTTGCCGCTGCCGCTGGGGCCAACCACCGCCAGAAACCGCGCCATCGCGTCCGGCTCGCCCAGGCGCCGGACCAGTTGGTCGATGAGCGCGTCGCGGCCAAAGAAGTTGTCGGCGTCTTCTTCCTGGAAGGCGCGCAGACCCTTGTACGGGTTGTGCAGCGGCTGGGCCGTTTCTTCGGGCGCGGGCAGCGTTTCGGCTTCCGGCTCTACCACCGGCGGCGCGACGACCTGCCGGGCCTCAGCCGCCGGGAAGTCCGCGGCGGGCGGCAGCGTGTCCTGGTTGTCTTTGGCGTGCTGGCGCAGGAATTCGTGCATCTCGTAGCGCCCGTCCGAGGTGCGCCGCAGCAGCGACTTGTCGACCAGGTCGAGCAGCGTGGGCAGCGAGACGTTCGCCACGCGGCGGGCAGTCTCGTGGCGGAAGCCGCCGGGCAGCGCCGAGAGCCGTTTGAGCACCTCCTGCTCGCTGGCGGAGAGCATGTTCCACGACTGGTCGAAGACGGCGCGCAGGCTGCGGTGCCGCTCGGGGACGTCCTGCAGCGAGGTCACGAGGAAATCGAGGTTGCTCTCGATCTCGCTGACGATCTCGCCCGGCGCGAGCATCTGCACCCAGGCGGCGGCCAGCTCGATGCCCAGCGGCATCCCTTCCACCAGCTCGATGATGCGGTGGACGGCGGGGCGCGTCGCCTCGTCGAGCACGAATTCGGGCCGCACGCGCCGCGCGCTCTGCACGAACAACTGCGTGGCGCTGTCCAGCGTGCCGTCGCCGGGCGCGGACTGCATCCCCTCGGTCTTGAACAGCCATTCGCCTTGCAGATTCAGGCGCTGGCGCGAGGTAACCAGCAGCTTGACTTTGGGCGCGTGGGCGAGAATGTCCGCCAGGACGCCCGCCGCGTCGAGCACGTGCTCGAAGTTGTCCATCACCAGCAGCAACTGCTTGTCGCGCAGGTGCTCCAGAAGCTGGGCGCGCTGGTCCTGCGTGCCGTAAACCGGCGGCTTGAGCGCGTCGAATATGGCCGGGATCAGCAGGTCCGGCGCGGTGACCGAGGCCAGTTGGACGGCGTAGACCCCGTGCTCGAACAGGTCGATCTGCTCGGCGGCGACTTGCAGCGCGAGGCGCGTCTTGCCGATGCCGCCCGGCCCGACCAGCGTCAGCAGGCGGCAGTCCGGATCGGCCAGCAGGTCGGCGATGCGGGCGCGCTCGTCCTCGCGGCCCACGAACGGGGTCGGCTGGGGCGGCAGGTTGTGCGCGCGCGAGGTCAGCGAGCGCAGCGGCGGGAATTCCTTGATCGGCAGGTCCGGGTGCGTCAGTGCGTAGATGCGCTGGGGATTGTGCAGGTCTTTGAGCAGGTGCACGCCCAGGTCCTGCAAAGTGGCCTGGGGGGGCAGCGTGTACAGGTTGACCACCGCCGGGGTCAGCAGGATCTGCCCGCCCCAGCCGGCGTCCATCACGCGCGCCGTCCGGTTGAGGACCGGGCCGAAGTATTCCTCCTTCTGGCCGATGGTCTCACCCTCGAAGACGCGGCGCTCGGCCTGCCCGGCGTGCAGCGCCAGCCGGATGCGCAGCGCGGGGACCGGCCCCCAGTCCTCGGCGGCGAACTGGCGCTGGATGGCGATGGCGCACGCCAGCGGCTGGCCGTCGTCCTCGAACACGGCGGAGATGCCGTCGCCCCGGTGGCGGAGGATGCGCCCGCCGTGCTGGCCGATCACGCTCTGCAAGATGGCGTCGTGCCGCGAAACGGCCTGACCCATCGCGTCCTGAAATTCTTCCCAAAGCCGGGTGGATCCTTCGATGTCGTTGAACAAGAAAACCGGCATAGCGCCTGCCCCCGCGTGTTGGTGCGCACAAAAGCCAACCAAGCAATTCACATATTATCATGACACATATCCAAAATTCCAAGAAATGGACGCGGGGATTTTTCCGGGGCGGGGCGGCGGCGCGGCGGTTCGCGCAAAACTGGACATTCATCAAAAAAATGTGATATAGTTGGTGTGCACTCGCCTGTCGTGCGGCACGTTCCCCGCACGAACACACCGGCCAACGATCGGGGTGAGCCAGAGGCGAGGCATGAGCAACCGCGCTCCCCAGCGACACTGATCAACACAACTTTACGCCAAAACGGTCGCGCAGAGCTGAGATGTCATTTGGGGGCTGGTGGAGGCGGCACGGCGTTCTTTCCTTTTCTGTATCGCTGGTGGCTGGTGCAGTGCCCCGTGTGGTGCGGTGCCAGCCGGACAAGCACCTTTCGTTCCAGCCTGCATTGATTTCGATCGGCATCTCAGCTTCTAGGCTCGTGGCAATGCTACCCCGCCCGTTTTGGCCTGGTAATAACAATACTAATCATATAATAGTTTGAGTCTTATTCCAGTGGAACGGCATAGAAACGGAGGCTTAGTATGCAGCAGAGTAGTTACACGTACCAGCCGATCACCCGGCACAACGTCGAGTCCTTGCCCCAGTTTCAGGCTCTGCGACCTGATCTGCGGCAGAGCATCAAGGTGGTTTCGACCGTCTTCCCCTTCCGGACGAATCGCTACGTGGTCGATCACCTGATCGACTGGCATCGCGTCCCCGACGACCCGATGTACCAGTTGACGTTCCCCCAGCGGGGGATGCTCTCGGACGCGGACTACAATACCATCCTGGCCCTGGTGCGCAGCGACACCCCGCGCGCCGAGCTGAAAGCGGCGGTCAACGCGATCCGGCTGCGACACAATCCCCACCCTGCCGGGCAGATGACCTACAACGTGCCCAAGCTCAACGGCGAGCCGCTGCCGGGGTTGCAGCATAAATATGCCGAAACGGTCCTGTTCTTCCCCAGCCGCGGGCAGACCTGCCACGCCTACTGCTCGTACTGCTTCCGCTGGGCGCAGTTCATCGGCGAGCAGGATCTGAAATTCGCCGCGCGCGAGGCCGATGGCCTGGTCGCCTACCTGCGCCAGCACCCGGAGGTGTCCGACGTGTTGTTCACCGGCGGCGACCCGGCGATCATGACCACGCGCGCCATGCGCGAATACATCGAGCCGCTGCTCTCGCCGGACCTGGAGCACGTCCAGACGATCCGCATCGGCACCAAGGCGGTCGCCTACTGGCCGCAGCGCTTCGTGACCGACGACGACGCCGACGACCTGCTGCGCCTGTTCGAGGAGATCATCCAGGCCGGGCGCCACGTCGCGATCATGGGCCACTACAGCCACACGCGCGAGATCTCGACCGTGATCGCGCAGGAGGCGATCCGGCGGCTGCGCGACGTCGGCTGCGAGATCCGGATGCAGGCGCCGATCATCCGCCATGTCAACGACAGCGCCCAGGTGTGGGCCAATCTGTGGCGGAACGGCGTCCGGCTGGGTATGGTCCCGTACTACATGTTCGTCAGCCGCGACACCGGCCCCAAGAACTACTTCGAGGTAACGCTGGCCGACTCGCTGCGGATCTTCCGCAAAGCCTACAGCCAGGTATCCGGCCTGGGGCGCACCGTGCGCGGCCCGGTGATGTCGGCCACGCCCGGTAAAGTGCTGGTCAACGGCATGACCCACGTCGAGGGCGAGCCGGTCTTCGTGCTCAGCTTCTTGCAGGGGCGCAATCCGGAATGGGTCGGGCGCCCGTTCTTCGCCAAATACGACCCGGCGGCCACGTGGCTGTTCGACCTGGAACCGGCGCTTGGTGCGGCGGAGTTCTTCTTCGATCCGGACGCGGAATATACCAAAGTGACGAGCCAGAAAGACGTTGTGATCACCTGACAGCGACTGCCCCCATGCAGCCGGGGAAAATCGGCTGCATGTTTTTTTGCCCCATATTGTGAAGTTTATCACAAAAAGACCGGACAGATGGCACCGCCGCCGGGCACCGATCAGGAGTACGATCGTGCCGTTATATTTACGAGTAGGGTCACCCTCCGGTCGGCTTGCGCGCCCGATCGCTGACCCGAAAACGGGCAGCCGCCGACCATCTCCGGTCAGGGGCTGCCCGCTCTCTTTTGTGCCCAGAGGCGCGGCTTAGAAGCTCTGGAAGTCCCACGGGTTAGCCGGCGCGCCGCCCGGCCCGCGGATCTCGAAGTGCAGGTGCGGCCCGCTCGACCGGCCCGAATTGCCGCTGACCGCGATGTTCTGCCCGGCGGTGACCGTCTGGCCGCAGCTCACGAAATCGCCGTTGAGGTGGCCGTAGACGCTCAGCGTGCCGCCGTGCGCGATGACTACCGTGTAGCCATAGCCCCACGTGCTCCAACCCTTGAAGATCACCGTGCCGCCGCCCGCCGCGAAGACCGGCGTGCCGGGGGGCACGGCCAGATCGATCCCGCCGTGCGTCCAGTTGAAGTCCTGCGTGATGCGGTAGTTGGCGTAGATGGGCGCCGACACCGGCGGCGACCCGCCGACCACCGCCTGCTCGCCGCACGAGCCCGGATCGCCGACCGCGAATGAGGCGCGCGTCGCGCCGGGGTTCACGCCGGTCCCGACCGGGTTGCTGCCGTCGGTGCTGGTGATCACGATGCCGGGATCCCAGTAGATCGGCTCGGTGGAGCCGGTGCCGCCCGGCACGACGACGCGCAGCCCTTCGGGCAGCGTGACGTTGGGCGCGGCCCCGAACAGGTTGTTGTATTCCGAATCGATGATCGCGTAGGGATCGACGTCGTACATCTCGGCGAGCGACGCGATCGACGTCGGCTCGTCGACCTGGTGATAGACCCCGTCCACCGGCAGGATCGTCATTTCCATGCCGATGCGCATCGCGTTGACGTAAAACCGGTCATTGGACCAGATCAGCGTGGATTCCTGCAGGCCGAACTGCTTGGCGATGGAGCCGAGCGTGTCGTCCGGTTTGACGCGGTAGGTGATGATCTCGCTGCGCGACCGGGCGGGCAGGATGGTGAGCGGGTCGATGGCGCGGTAGACCGCACCGGCCCCCGGCGCGTTCACGACCGGCGCGTCGAGCGCGGCGGCGATGGCGTCGGGATCGGCGGTGGGGCGGACCCAGTCGACCGGGGGTTTTTGTTGGACCGGGAGCGCGGTGGGCAGCGGTGTGGGGTAATCGACATCCGCAATCCCCAGCGGCATCGCGGGCGGCACCTCCGGCCCGCGTGGCGGGGTCGGGTTCGCTTCGTCGCGGTCGAACACGATGCGACCGGCGATCAACACGACCGCAAGCGCCGCTACCAGCATGGCGCCGGACAGCGCCCGCTGGAGCCAGCGTCCATTGTCGAACATACCAGTACTCCTTCACCCCCCACGATCGATCAGTCTACCAGTAAAACGCCGTGCGAATACTACCCCGCGCCCGGTGAGAGCGCAAAAGTCGCCGCCCTCAGAGAGCGTTTGAGAACTCCCATCCCCGCGCACCCGTCGGGTCCGCCGCCCTTCCCCAACGAGGGGGAAGGGTGAAAAAGTGGAGGTTCGTCCCATCGAGTGCTCTGCCAGCGAGAATAAGAGACCTTCTCGGATAGTGGTGAGGTTTTGACTGATGCCTGTTTTGCCCCCCATCCTCAATCCTTCCCCCACAAGGTGGGGAAGGAGGTTTTTCCCCTTCCCTCCGCTTGGCGTGGGGGAAGGGGCCAGGGGATGGGGGGCAGTTGAGCAGCCGCCATCAGTCAATTGTTCACCACTACCACTTCTCGAATGGCCTTTCAGCGCACGCGCACCGCCCCCAGCCGCAGACGACCGTCCGGCTGCGGGCTGCCGGCGACCAGCGGCGCCAGGCGGTCGCCGGTCTGCCACGTGTACACGCCCAGCCAGACGGTGTACGTCCCCGGCGGCAGATCGCCGGGCAGCGCCAGCGCGACCGCGTCCGCCATCCGGTCGCCGGCGCGCCATGCTCCGGTCGGGTACGTCCCGCCGAGCAGGTGATCCGTCTGGGCGAGCGGCGGCGCGTCGTCCTCGGCGCTCAGGTGTACGAACAGCGAATAATCGACCGGCGGGCGGGCGAGCGTCTCCCACGTGACGTCGAGCGCCAGCGTCTGGCCGGGCGCGGCCTCCCACGTCTCCCCGACCGGCAGCGGCGCGCCGTCCAGCGCCACGTCCAGCCCGGCCACGGCGAAGAACTCGCCGAAGCGCAGCGGCCAGGGCGGCGGCGCGCCGGGCGCGATCTCGGCGGGCGGGAGCGGGTAGCGCAGGTCCGGCGCGCGCGCGACGCGCCGCCCGCTGTCGGCGTCCGGCCCGGTCACCGGGACGCGCTCGTTTTCCAGCAGGCGGTACAGCCCGGCGACCAGCGTATAGCGCCCGTGGGCCAGCTCGTCCGGCACGACGAACCAGTGATGCGTGGCGACGACCTCGCCCGGCTCCCAGATGCGCGAGCGGTACATGCCGCTGTAGGGGAAGTCGTGCGCCCCGCCGATCGAGTTCCCCGCGTCGTCCCACACCTGGGCGAACACCTCGTAATCCTCGCCGGGGCGGTCGCCGTTGGCCTGCCAGAACAGCGTGACCGTCGTGACCGCGACGGGCGTCAGGTCCGGGTCGAGCAGCGTGTAGCCGCGCAGCCGGATCTCGTCCGCGCCGAAAACGGCGTCGAGCGGGGTGTCGATGGCCGGGCGCGGGGCGAACCAGTCGCGCGGGGTCGGCCCGGCGTAGAGCGTCCCGATCGGCGTGTCGCTGCGGTCGATCACCGTTTCCGGCGTTGCCGCCTCGATGAACGTGTCCAGCGCGGCCACCTGCTCCGCCGCCAGCGGGGGCAGCAGCAGCGCCTCGTCGCCCGCCAGCAGCACCCACAGCCGCCGGTCGAACTGGGCGGTGCGGGCATCGTGCCGGGCGCGGTACGGGTCGGCGGCGATCACCACGGCCAGCTCGTCGGGCAGCGCCGGGACGCTCAGCATCCCGTCCGCGTCGATGGCGCTGCGCCGCTGGCGAAAGACGTCCGACAGCAGGAACGCGACGTTCGAGCGCTCGTACTCGCCGTAAGGCAGCAGGTAGGCGCGCTCCGGCTGGGCGAGGATGGCGCGGCTCAGGTCGACGTCGATCTGCTCGTGCCGCCAGCCGGTTTCGGGATCGGCATACTGCGCCGGGATGAATTCATCCAGGTAGCGGACCAGCCCGATCGCGGACGGCACGATCGCGGCGGCCAGCAGACCCGCCGCCAGCGCCCGCCGCCCGGCGGCGCTCGCCAGGCGCGCGTCGAGCGCGTCCCACAGGATCGCGAGCCCGGCGCCGGACAGGATGAACGCGAACGGCAGCACGCCCATCTGGTGCAGCGCGTGAATCTCGACCACCGCCCCGCTGATCAAATCGGTGACCAGCAGGACCGGGATCGCCAGGAACGGCCACGCGAAGGCGATCCGGCGCGGCCAGCGGACCAGCGCGCCGATGCTCACCGCCAGCCCGACGAAGAACAGCGGGGCCAGCATCGGCTGGTCGATCACCGTGTAGGGCCCGTCCCAGTGGATGCCGAACGCAGCCAGCGTCAGGCCGATCTTCTTGACCAGCACGACGATCAGGCCGCCGTCGGCGCCGGTGTCGTATTTCCAGATCCAGCCGCCCGTGGCGGCGGTGCCCGCATCGGCGCGCGAGGTGAACGCTTCCGGCGTGACGACGAACAGGATCAGCGCGGGCAGCGTGAGGACGAACGAGACGCCCGCCATCACCAGCCAGCCGCGCCACTCGGCCCGCAGCCGGTCGCGCTCCGCCCAGGCCGCGTGTCCGATCCACAGCGCCAGCACGACCGGTAGCAGGCGCGCGGGCAGGTAGATGTACTGCGCCAGGGCCAGCGCTGCCCCGGCCAGCGCCCAGCGGCCCCAGCCGCCGCGCCGCCACGCCCAGGCCGTCAGCCAGACGAGCAGCGCCACCGCCGCCATGAACGGCGGGGATTCCATCCCCAGGCGGCTGAGATAGCCCGCGTGCAGGCTGACCGCCGCCGACAGCGCGGCCAGCAGGCTCGCCCGGCGGCGGGACGCGTCCGGCCAGCCGTCGAGCAGCCACCACGTCGCGGGGAACAGCAGCGCGATCAGCAGCAGGCCCGATCCGGCGGTCATCAGGCGCGAGGGCAGAAAGCTCACCTCGCCGGTCAGCTCGATCAGGATGCCGACGACGTACACGACCGGGAACTCCGGCGAATACAGCTCGCGCACGTAGAACGGGCGCACGCCGCGATCAAGCCAGTCCAGCGCGTTGATGCCCACCCAGGCGACGTCGCCGTGCCCGCCGACCGGCGCTTCGGTCAGGTCCACCAGGCGGAAGACCGCGCCCAGCGCCACGATGGCGGCCAGCGCGAAGAGAGTCCACAATGTCGAAGTTCGGGTGAGTCTTTGCATCCGTCCGCCCCACGTGTCCGGCTCCCAGCGGCGGGATACTACCGCGCCGGGCCCCATTTAGCAATTGCCCCCGCCTGCGCTATAATCCGCCGCCATGAGCGAAACGACACCTTCTTCTCCCCGCACGCCCTTCGGATTCCGGCCCCGCACGCTGGCGGTGGCGCTCGTGGTGATCGCGGTCGGCGCGGCGGCGCTGGGCCTGGACCTGCGCTATCACGGGCTGGTGTACGATACCCTGTGGGGCGTCACCGGCGAGACGGCGCCCGCCCAGCAGATCCTCGGCTTCGGGCAGTACCTGATGCGCTACACCCGCGCCCAGCCGGACACGCAGCCCGGCGCGCGGATGGATCACACCGACGTCAACCCCTACGGCGTCAACACGTTTCTGGAGCAGGAAGTCGAGCCGGAAAAACGCGAGCGCCAGATGCAGATGATCGCCGAGGCGGGCTTCGGCTGGATTCGCCAGCAGTTCACCTGGGAAGACATCGAGATCGACGGCAAGGGCGACTTCATCGACCGGCGCAACCTGGACGTACACGGCGCGATCAGCGCGTGGGACAAGTACGACCACATCGTCGATCTGGCCGGGCAGTACGGCGTCCGCGTGATGGCGCGGCTCAGCCAGCCGCCCGCCTGGAGCCAGCCGCCGGGCACGGAGAACGCCTACACCCCGCCCGCCGACTTTCAGGATTTCGTCGATTTCGCGGTAGCCGTCGCCGAACATTACCGGGGGCGCATCCAGTACTACCAGGTGTGGAACGAGCCGAACCTGTACCCGGAATGGGGCGAGCAGACGGTCAACGCCGAAGCCTACACCGAGCTGCTGTGCCGCACCTACGACGCGCTGAAAGCGGTCGATCCGGCGATCGTGGTGATCACCGGGGCGCTGGGGCCGACGGTCGATCTCAGCGGGCGCAACGCCTACGACCTGCTCTACCTGCAGCGCATGTACCAGGCCGGGGCGGGCCGCTGCTTCGACATCCTGAGCGTGCAGGGCTACGGCCTGTGGAGCGGCCCCACCGACCGGCGGCTGCGCCCGGTGACGATCAACTACCAGCGCCACCTGCTGATCCGCGACATGATGGTCGCCAACGGCGACGCCCACAAGCCGATCTGGATCAGCGAGGCCGGGTGGAACCCCGTCCCGAACGATCCCGCCATCGCCGACCTGGAGCGCTATGGGCGCGCCACGATGGACGAGGCCGCCGCGTGGGCGCCGCTGGCCTACGAGCGCGCCCGGCAGGAATGGCCGTGGATCGGGATGATCGCGTGGTGGTATTTCAAACCGGCCAGCGACGCCAACCAGGGGCAGAGCTGGTATTACTTCCGCATGGTGGAGCCGGACTTCACGCCCACGCCGGTTTACGAGGCGCTGAAGGCGTACATCACCGGCGAGCAGCGCGCCGATCTGCCGGCCAACCCGTTCGCCCGCGACCACCTGCCGTGGACCATCACCGGCGCGCTTGCCGCGTTGGGTGCCGCGATCGTGCTCCTCGCCGCGATCTACGTCCGGCTGGGCCGCCCTGCGCTGTGACGCACCGGGATCGGGCCATGCGTCCCCGCGCCCCTGTCACGCTCGCGCTGTTCGCCCTGCTGATCCTGCTCGCCTTCGGGACGCGCGTCCACCGGCTGGACGCCCAATCGCTGTGGAACGACGAGGGCAACAGCCTGCGCCTCGCCCAGCGATCCGCCGCCGACCTGATCGAGTCCGCCGGGCACGACATCCACCCGCCGGGCTATTACCTGGCGCTCAAAGCCTGGATCGCCGCCGCCGGGGAGAGCGAATTCGGCCTGCGCTTCCTCTCGGCGCTGCAAGGCGTCCTCGCCGTCGCCCTCGCCGCCGCGCTGGGGCGCACCCTGTTCGGGCGCGGCGCGGGCTGGCTCGCCGGGCTGCTGGTGGCGCTCAGTCCCTTCGCCGTATACTACAGCCAGGAAACGCGCATGTACGCCCAGCTCGGTCTGCTGAGCGCGGCGAGCATGGCGCTGTTCGTGCGTTGGCTGAAGGAAAGAACAGATTCACCACAGAGGACACAGAGCACACAGAGTTTTTATGATGTTTTCCTCTGTGCTCTCCGTGATCTCTGTGGTTGGCCTTATGGACTCGCGCTGGCGCTGGTCAACGCTGCCGGGCTGTACACGCAGTATTCGTTCCCCTTCACCATGCTGGCCCAGGGAGGGCTGTTCGTCCTGTGGAGCGCGCGCCAGCCGGGCCCGGATCGCCGCCGCGCCGTCCTCGCCTACGCCGCGCTGAACGGGCTCACGCTGGCACTGTTCCTGCCGTGGCTGCCCACCGCCTGGGACCAGATCACCGGCTGGCCGCGGACCGGCGTCGATCTCGCGCTTGGCGAGCAGATTCGGGCGGTGCTGACCTGGATCACTTACGGGAACACGGCGGGCGATGTGGGCTGGCCCTGGCTCGTCGCGCCGGGGCTGCTGGCGCTGGCCGCGCTGCGGATGCGCTGGCGGGCGCTGGTCCCGCTGGTGTGGGCGTTGGTCGGCATCGCGGCGCTGTTCGCGTCCGGCGCGTACCGCGAGGCCAACCTCAAGTTCCTGCTGCCCGCCCAGATCGCCGCCGCGCTGCTGATCGGCGGGGGTGCGTGGCGGCTGTGGGCGATGGCGCGCCCGCTCTCCCGCGCGCTGGCCGCCGCCGGGCTGGGGATCGTCCTGATCGGGCAGGTCGCCGCGCTCGACGCGCTGTACACCGATCCGGCCTACGCCCGCGACGATTACCGGGCCATCGCCGCGCGCATCGTGGCCGAACCGCGCCCTGGCGACGCGGTGATCCTCAGCGCGCCGAACCAGTGGGAGACGTTCACCTACTACTACGACGGCGACGCGCCGGTCTACCCGCTGCCACGCGGGTTGGGCGGCGACGACGCAGCGACGCGGGCCGACGTCGAGGACATCCTGGCGCAGCACGAGCGAGTCTTCGCGCTGTTCTGGGGCCAGGACGAGCGCGATCCGCGGCGCGCCGTGCAGGCCGCGCTCGACGCGGGCGCGTACCCGGTCGAATCGCGCTGGTACGGCGACGTGCGGCTGGCGGTGTATGCTGTGCTGGGCGGCGAGCCCGGCGCGCCCCAGGTAACGACCGAGGCCCGCTTCGGCGAACACATCACGCTGGCCGGGTACACGCTCAGCGCGGCGGCATTGCGCCCCGGTGACGCGCTGGGCGTCACCCTGTTCTGGACCGCTGACGCGCCGCTCGACGCGCGCTACAAGGTGACCGTCCAGTTGTGGGGGCCGGACGGCGCTTTGATCGCGCAGCACGACGCCGAGCCGGCCAACAACCTCGCGCTGACGCCCACCTGGGCGCCTGGCGAAACCGTGATCGACCCGCACGGGCTGGCCGTCCCGGCGGGGGGCGATCCCGGCGCGTACTGGGTCGTCGTAGCCCTGTACCCGATCGACGCGCCGGGCGACCGCCTGCCGGTGATGGTGGACGGCGCGCCGGTAGGGGACGTCCTGCCGCTGGCGACCGTCACGGTGGAGTGACGCCGCGATTCTCCATTCGCCATTTTCCCCGCGAAATGTGTACAACCTAACATAACTGGGGCATCGATAGGGGAGGTTGGCATGATACTGGTCACCGGAGCATCCGGCTATGTCGGGAGCAATCTTGTGCGCCGCCTGGTGGCGGCGGGCAAGCCGGTCCGCGCAATGGTTCACAGCCCGGCCAAAGCCGAGGTCCGGCTGGCCGACGTGCGCGACCGGATCGAGATCGTGAAGGGCGACGTCACCCGGCCCGAAACGCTCGCGCCGCTGATGGACGGCGTCGCGGCGGTGGTGCATCTGGTGGCGATCGCGATCGAGCGCGGGGGCGCGACCTACGAGGCGATCAACACGCAGGGCACGATCAACGTCCTCGAGGCGGCCCAGGCCGCGGGCGTGCGGCGCTTCGTCAACATGAGCCAGAACGGGGCCGACTCGTCGCTGCCGTACCGCTTCCTGGCGAGCAAGGGCCGGGCGCAGGACGCCGTCGCCGCTTCCGGCCTGGACTGGACCGCGCTGCGCCCGTCGGTCATCTGGGGGCCGCAGGACGAGTTCGCCAACGTGCAGGCCCGGCTGATCCGCCTGACGCCGCTGGTCTTCCCGATCGTGGGCGACGGGGGAGCCAGGTTCCAGCCGGTATGGGTCGGGGACGTGGTCGAAGCGGTGGTCTGCTGCCTGGACGACGACGGCACGATCCGCCAGGAGTTGGGCCTCGGCGGGCCGGAGGTACTGACGTACGAGGACATCGTCAAGCGGGTGCTGGCCGCGCTGGACGCCCGCCGCCTGACGGTGCGCGTGCCGGTGCCGCTGCTGCGCCCGGTAGTGAGTCTGATGGCCGCGGCGCTGCCTAACCCGCCGGTGACGCCTAGCTTGTTGGACCTGCTCAAGATCGACAACACCGTCGCGCACAACGCGCTGACCGAGCGCTTCGGGATCGAGCCGCGCCCCTTCATCCCGGAGAATCTGGGCTACATGCGCGAGTTCACCGCGCTGGGATCGCTCAAGCGGCTGTTGGGCCGGTCCGGCGACGACTGACGCGCACACCGCAACATCACAGGAGACGTCATGGCCGACCTCTATTGCAGCGCCACCTCGCGGGACGCGGGCGAACAACTATTCGGCACCGCCCCGCGCACGGATGTCTGGTTCCTGCTGGAGTATTCCGGGCGCTGGGAGCCGGAAGCCCTCGACAGCGCGCTGCCGGAGCCGGTGAAACAGGCCCTGTCCGCCCAGCTCGAAGCCGCCGCCCCGGCGCGCTTCGGGTTGATCCGCCGGGGAAGCGCGCCGGCGCCGGCCCCTGGGCTGGCGTTCTACGTGGCCGTGATCGGCGAGCAGCGCCCGGCCCTCTACGGCTTCCGGCTGGACGACAGCACTGACCTGCTCGACCTCGACCTGGCGGCGATTCGGGGTGAAGACCCGGCCTATGACGCGGCGCGCACGGTGGACCCGCTGATCCTGGTGTGCACGCATGGCCGCCGCGATCGCTGCTGTGCGCGCGCCGGGCTGCCGGTTTATGACCGGCTGTGCCAGGAAGCCGGCATCCCGATCTGGCAGGTGTCGCACGTGGGCGGGCACCGCTTCGCGGCGAACGTGATCGCGCTGCCGCACGGCATCTACCATGGTCGGGTGACGCCGGAGAACGCCGTGCCAACCGTCAGCGCGTATCGCCGGGGCGAGCTTCACCTGGAGACGTATCGCGGGCGGGCGTGTTACCCCAAGCCGGTCCAGGCGGCGGAGTATTACCTGCGGAGCGAAACCGGGATCGTGGACCTGGACGGGCTGGCGCTGCAGTCCGTTGTCCAGACTGCGCCGGGCCGGTGGGCGATTCGGTTCGCCGAGACGCACGGCGGGCAGTCGCATACCGTGTCGCTCGCGGCGGAAACCACCCCCGGCCTGGCGTATCTCAACTGCACCGATACCGAACCGTCCAGCGTGACGCAGTACCGGCGGGTCTGAGCGGGACTATTCGCTGTAGTAGTCCACCAGCGCGCTCCCGATCGTGCCCAGGCAATCGGTCAGATCGACCCAGGCCACGTTCGGGATCGTGCCCACGTTCCACAGGTTCACGCCCTTGACGTAAGGGTCTTCCTCAAGCTGGTAGATGTACTGGATCGCGTCGATGGTGATGTCCTCGCACGACTCGATCGTGTAGCCGCTGCCCTGCCCCGCCTCGGTGTAGTAAACCGGCACGTCGGTCACGTTGGGAACGCGCTGCTTGAGGAAGTCGTAGATCAGGCGGTGGCGGAAGGCCAGCCATACGCTCGCCTCGGAGAGCCGCCCGCCCTCGTTGCCGGTGTAGGCGTGCATCGCCATGCCGTGCAGCCGCCCCGACGCGCACGGATTCGCCAGGATGTGCTCGAACACCGGGACCAGCGTCTCGTAATCCTCCACGTCGGGCACCCCGGCGGGGAACGAGAACAGCAGCAGGCACTGGTCGTACTCGCTGGCGACCTTCATCGCCTCGATCGAGAAGTCGCGCACCCAGTCGATATTGGCGCCGCACTCGTTCATCAGCTCGTAATAGTCGGCGTTGACTGGCGCCCAGTGGCGCTGGAGCGACTCCACCCACTCGCGCGCCTCGGTGATCGGGTCGTTGTCGCCGTTGGGGCAGTCGCCGCCGGTGAAGCCGTGAATGATTGAGCGGAAGATGGTGACGGTCTGCGGCGAGATGCGCTTGGCCTCGTTGAGCGTGCCCTCCGCGCCGGACAGCCCCTTGAGGGTGCCCATCGGCTGGCCCGCGTCCACCAGGCGCTGGACCAGCCCCAACACCTGGGCCTGGCTGGCCCAGTTGAGCAGGTGCAGCCCCAGCAGCGTCGTGTCCGGCTCGTCGCCCGCCAGGACCGCGCACGAGCGCAGCGCCCCCAGCGTGGCGAACTGCGTCGCGCCGTCGCTCAACAGCAGCCATCCGGCGTCGGTATTGGCCCAGCGCAGGCCCTCGCCGTCGGTGTACATCTCGCGGACGGTCAACTGCTGGCGCTCGGCAGCCGCGCCCACTGCCTCGGCGGATCGCTGCGGCGCGCCGTACAGCGTGACCTGCGGCGCGGTGATGATCGCCGGGCAGGGCCGCTCGCGCGGGATGTTGGGCAGCGGTGTGTAGAGCGGCTGCGCGGTGTATTCCGGCCCGACGATTGGCCCGTAGTTCACACCCGGCGGCAGCGTCGCCGCGGGGGTGCCCTGCCGGGGCGCGGAGCTAACCGGCCTCATGCCCGCCGTGTCCGGCAGCGGCGTCGCCGGGGGCGTGGCCGTGACCGCGGGCGTGGGCGTGACGTAAACCGGGATCGGGTCCGGGCTGCCACAGGCGGCCAGCGCCAGCCCTCCCGCCATGAGCAAGATCAGTGTGAGTAGGGGGAGTTGGGTGTTTGGTTTCATGCCCCAGAGTCTATACTACGCGGCAGAAGACTCAAAAAACTCGATTCGAATCAAAAACCGGGACGGAGCGCAATGCTCCATCCCGGCGATAACCCGGTTTTGTGGGCTTAGACGGTCTCGACCTTGATGCGCTTGGGCTGGCTTTCGGGCCGCTTGGGCAGCTCCAGGGTCAGCACGCCGTTCGCAAAGGTGGCGTTGATGTTGGCGGCGTCGAGCGTGTCGGCCAGGCGCAGGCTGCGCTTGAACGCGCCGCTGTAGCGCTCGCGGCGGTGATAGCGCTCGCGGCGGTGATAGCGCTCGCCGTCCTGCTCCACGGTGTGGCCCATCTCGCCGCTGATCGTCAGGAGGTCGCCCTCGACTTCGACGTTCACGTCGTCCGGGGTCATGCCCGGCAGGTCCAGGCGGATGGTCACGCCGTTTTCATGCTCGCTCACGTCCATCGCGGGGCGAAACGCCGGGGCTGCGGCCTCGCCCCAGGACTGGCCGGGGCGCGCCCACGCCGTCCGCCACAGGTCATCGGCCAGCCGGTCCATCGTGCGCGGGTTGGTATGCGTTCCAATACGGGTCTTGGGGGTCAGGGTCATCATCTCGTCTCGTCTCCTTGATCGCATCATTACATACCAGACTATCGCACAGGCACGTAAGAATTATCTCGACGCCGCGTAAGAAAACGCTCGACAAAACGTTAACGTTTTACAAGAATGCGCGCTAGCGCCGGAACCAGTTGCGGTCGACGCCGGTCAGCTCGTCGAGGCGCCCCATCTCCTCCTCCGAGAGGCGCAGCCCGACCGCGCCCAGCGACTCCTCGAGCTGCTCGACCGTGTTGGCGCCGACGATGGGTGCCGTCACGAACGGCTGGGTGAGCAGCCAGCCGAGCGCCATCTGCGCGAGCGTCTTGCCCCGCGTCTGACCCATCGCCCGCAGTTCGTCCAGCAGTTGGAAGTTCTGCTCGGTCATCCAGCGCCGGACGTTTACACTGGTGGTCCCGCGCGAATGCTCCGGCACGTGATCGCGGGTGTACTTGCCGGTGAGAAAGCCGCCCGCCAGCGGGCTGTAGGGGATCATGCCGATGCCCTGATCGAGGCACAGAGCGGCCAGGTCCGGCTCCACCTCGCGGCGGTTGAGCAGGTGATAATGCGGCTGGATCGAGTCGTAGCGGGCCAGGTTGTGCCGGTCGCTGGTCCACAGGGCCTTGGTCAGCAGCCACGCCGCGTGGTTGCTCGCCCCGATGTAGCGCACCTTGCCGTCCCGCACCAGGTCATCCAGCGCGCGGAGCGTCTCGTCCAGGGGCGTGTCCCAGTCCGGCGCGTGCGTCTGGTACAGGTCGATGTAATCGGTGTTGAGGCGGCGCAGGCTGTCTTCGACGGCGCGCATGATGTGCTGGCGGCTGAGGCCCTCGCCGTTGGGACCGTCCCACATCTGGCCGCGCACTTTGGTCGCGATCACGATCTGCTCGCGGGGCCTGGAGCGCAGCCACTGGCCGATGATCCGCTCGGCGACGCCGCCGGGGTTGCCCGGCGCCCACCGGCTGTAAACGTCCGCCGTGTCGATGAAGTTGATGCCCGCCGACCAGGCGCGGTCCAGCACGCGGTAGGACTGCTCCTCGGTGGCCGTCCAGCGAAACGTCATCGTGCCCAGGCACAGCTCGCTGACCTTCAACCCGGTACGCCCCAGCTTGCGGTATTCCATGGTCGTTCCTTTCCCTTTGACTATGTCGATATACAACCCATTGTGGAATCAGAATCTTACCAGCGCCAGCTCATCGCCCGGAAAGCCCTGGTAATATCACTGTTTTTCGCCCGTAAGACATATAATTGAGGTTACGGTTGGTACTATCACTAATTGTAATTCTATTATATGATAAAGGATATTTGGACCGGGCCGCAGCTCTCGTCGCACCCTTTGCCAGGAAGAGGCAAAGCTCTTGGGCCTTCAGATTATCCTGTTCTTCTCGATCGTGTTCCAGCTCACTGCTGCCGGTCTCGCTCTTAGCCTGATCCGCGTGACCGAGAACTACAAACGAACATGGTTTTTCATCGCTGCGGCAGCGCTGGTGATGGTGCTCCGGCGGTTCACCATTCTCGGCCAGTTGCTCAAGGACACCGATGCAGCATCATCGCGCATGGCGGGCGAGCTGCTGGCGCTGGCGACCTCGATTTTGCTGGTGCTGTTCATGCTGTATATCCGCCCCCTGCTGATGGCGATCCACCAGGCGCAGGAAGACCTCAAGCGGCGCGTCGCGGAAGGCACCGAGCAGCTCACCCGCACGAACGCCGCGCTGCAAAACGAGATCGCCCTCCGGCAGACCGAGGGCAAATTCCGCCTGGTGTTCGAGTACACGCCGGTGTCGTTGTGGGAAGAGGATTGGTCCGACGTCAAACGGTACATCGACACCCTGCGCGCGCAAGGCGTGACCGACTTCCGGGCCTACCTGGCCGAGCATCCCGACGCTTTGCGCGAATGCGTGTCGCGGGTCCGGGTGGTGAACGTCAACCAGGCGACGCTCGATCTCCTCGACATCGCCAGCCGCGACGTGCTGCCCCGCAACCTGGCCTGGCTGCTCGACCTGCAGCCGCCCGACGTGTTCATCGAGGAATTTGCCGCGCTGGCCGAAGGCAAGACCCGCTTCACCATCGAGGAAGAGCGCCGCACCCTGACCGGCAGGCAGATCAACACCATTCTGGGGATCTCCGTCGCCCCAGGCTTCGAGGAGAACTGGGGCAAGGTGTTGGCCTACGTGCTGGACATCACCGAGCGCAAGCAGGCCGAAGAGGCGTTGAGGGCCAGCCAGGCGGTCCAGGCCGCCATGATCGAGGCGATCCCCGACATGCTGTTCCGGTTCAACCGCGAGGGACGGTACCTGGCCGCGTATACCCACCAGGAAAGCCTGCTGGTGGCCCCTACGCGAGACCTGATCGGGCACACGATCGACGAGATGATGCCGCCGGAACTCGCCCGCGCGACCCTTGAGCATTTGCGTAAGACACTGGAGACGGGCGAAACCCAGACGTTCGAATACATGCTGCCGGTGCCGGAAGGTCTGCGCTATTTCGAGGCGCGCTTCGCGGTCAGCGGGCCGGACGAGGTCGTCGTGATCGTGCGCGACGTCACCGAGCGCAAGACGGCGGATGAAGCGCTCCAGGCACAGCGCGCCTTCCTGCGGCAGGTCATCGACGCGATCCCCAGCCTGGTTTATGCCAAGGACCGCGAAGGCCGCTACATCCTGGCGAACAAGGCGATGGCCGACCGCTACGACGTGACGGCGGACGAGCTGCTAGGCAAAACCGACGCCGAGCTGAATCCGGACCCTGAAGAAGCCGCCCGGTATCTTGAGTCCGACCGCGTCGTGTTCGAAAAGCGCGAGCCGTGGCTCATCCCGATCGAGCCGGGCGGCTACACGGCCAGCGGCGAGCCGAAATGGTACCAGACGATCAAGGTCCCGCTCTTTTCGCCGGACGGCGAGCCGGAATACCTGTTGGGTGTCTCGACCGATATCACGTCGCGCAAGCAGGCCGAGGACGCGCTCGTCACCCAGCAGGAATACCTGCGCCAGATCATCGACGTGACTCCCTCGGTCATCTTCATCAAGGATCACGAGGGGCGCTATACCCTCGCCAACCAGGCGATGGCCGATCTGGCCCAGGTGCCGGTCGAGGACCTCATCGGGCGGCTGGATGCCGATTTCGCGGGCACGCCGGAAGACCGCGCGCGTCACGACGCGGAAGACCGTCACGTGCTCAGCACACTGCAGCCGCTCGTCATTCCCGAAGAGGGAATCTACGATCCCGGCACCGGCGAATGGCGCTGGTTCCAGGTTGCGAAAGTCCCGATCATCGCGCCGGACCGCGACGAATACCAGATCCTGGTCGTCGCCGAAGACATCACCAGCCGCAAGCTGGCCGAGGAACAGGCGGGCGCCCTGGCGCTCGAAAAGGAGCGCAGCCGCATTCTCTCCGAGTTCATCCGCGACACGTCGCACGAGTTCGGCACGCCGCTGTCGGTCATGCGGACCAGCCTGTACGTGCTCGGCCAGCTCGTGGACGGCACGGCTGAGGAACACCACCTCCAGTTAGTCAACAAGCAGGTCCAGTACCTCGAAACGCTGGTGCAGAACCTGCTCACCATGTCGCGGCTGGACAGCGGCGAGGAGTTCAAGGCGCTGCCCGTCGATCTCAACGGCCTGATCGAGAGCGTGCACGAACGGCTGGAGACATACATCCGGGACAAGGCGCTGGCCCTCCGCCTGGAACTCGACGCCGGGCTGCCGCCGGTCAAGGGCGATCCCAAATACCTGCACGTGGCGCTCGAAAACCTGGTCGACAATGCGATCCGCTACACGCCGGAAGACGGTGCGATCACGATTCGCACCTGCCGCGAGAACAATCGCGCCGTCGTCGAAGTGCAGGATACCGGCGTCGGCATTCCCGCGGACCAACACGAGCTCATCTTCGCGCGGTTCTATCGGATCGACCAGGCGCGGTCCGATCGCGGCGCCGGGCTGGGGCTGCCCATCGCGCGGAAGATCGTCGACAACCACCAGGGCGCGATCACGCTCGACAGCGCGCCCGGCAAGGGCAGTATCTTCCGGGTGTTTTTGCCAATTCCCCCCGCTTAATTTAAGATTCTGCCTTGTGCCACAATCCTAGCCACACCTAGTCACAGGGAAGAATCCATGCTCAAACACGTTCGACGTTACCGCGCCGCAGGGATCGCGCTGTTTGGACTCGCGAGTCTGGTCGCAGCGGTGATCGTGCTGGTGGCGCCTCACTACGCCGATGCAGCGCCCTTCCTCCAGGCGACGCCGTCCCCCACGCCCGGCTCTTACGGGCCGATCATCACCGCCGCGCCGCCTTCGACGGCGCCCACCGACGCCACCGCCGGGGCCGATACCGCTGAGCCCGAAACCGAACCGGCGGAGACGCCGTCGCCCGAAGCCACCCCCGCCCCCACGACGCCCACGCCGCAGCCCACCGCCACGCTTGGCGGCACGCCGCTGCCGACCTTCGACGCCAGCATGATGGGCATCCAGATTCACCCCGACCTGTCCCGCGAGGATTTCCAGAACCGGCTCCATCAGGTCAAGGAGATGGGGATGGAGTGGGTCAAGTTCCAGTTCGGCTGGGACCTCCTGCAGCCCTCGCCCGACTCCGAAGGCGACCAGATGGGTCGCTATCGCCTGTTCGTCCAGAGCGCCTACGGGCTCGATCTCAAGGTGCTGGTGAGCATCGCCAAGGCGCCGGACTGGGCGCGCTCGACGACCGAGGAAGACGGCCCGCCCAGCGACCCGCAGGCGCTGGCCGCGATCCTGACGCGGATGCTCGAGCACATCGATCTCGACCTGTTCGGCAACCACCCGGTCACCGCGGTCGAGGTGTGGAACGAGCCGAACCTGCGCCGCGAGTGGAACGGCAACCCGCTGAACGGCGCGGATTACATGCGCTACTTCGACGCGGCCTACCACGCCGTCCGCGCCGCGCCTGGCGGCGAGCGAATCACGGTGGTGACAGCGGGCCTGGCGCCCACCGGCATCAACGATGGCGTGAACGCCGTCGACGACCGCGTCTACCTGCGCCAGATGTACCAGGCCGGGCTGGCGAATCCGGCCTACCAGAACATCGCCATCGGCATCCACCCGTACAGCGCCTGGAACGCGCCGGATGCACACTGGTGCGGGCAGGCGCAGTGCAGCGAGCGCGGGTACGACAATCACCCGTCGTTCTTCTTCGCCAACACCATCGAGGACTACCACAGCATCATGGTCGATTTCGGCGACAACACGCGCCAACTGTGGGCGACCGAGTTCGGCTGGGGCACGTATGACGGCCTGTACTACAGCGACGGCACGCCCGCCCAGTCGCCGGAGGGCTTCCCCTACTACGACTACATCGACGAGTGGGACATGGCGAATTACGTCATGCGCGCCTACGAGATCGGGCAGAACACGCCCTGGATCGGCGTGATGTTCCTGTGGAACCTGAACTTCGCCGATCCGTACTACGTGGACAACCAGGACCCGCGCGCCGCGTATGCCGTCTGGGGCACCGAGCCGCAGCCGGAGCGCCCGGTCTTCACGCTGCTGGCGCGCGCGCCGAAGATTCACAGCGAGTACCCGCCCCAGCAGTAGCCGGGCGGCGCAGCGTCCCTTCACCAAAAAACGGCGCGACCGGGCTGTGCGATTTCCCGGTCGCGCTTGTAATTCACGGGGCGCGGCTGCGCGGCTACGAGCGGCGCGTCAGCAACAGGCCCAGGGCGCTGCCCACCGCGAAGACCCCCGCCGCCGCCAGGACGATCAGCCCGCTGTTGTCGTAGAGCTGGTCGAGCGTGGATTTGTCGGCGTCCGTCTCGACCGGCATCTCGACCATCGGCGCGACGGCCCCCGGCGGGACAACCTCGGCGGCGACGTCACCGGCCTCGCCCTCCGGGATGGCGGGAGGGACGTAGCCTTCCGCGCCGCCGAACGCGATGTCCACCTGGCGACCGCTCGCCAGCCGCACGGTCGCCGAGTCGACGGTCGTGCTGCCATAGCCCTCCGGCAAAATCGCGCGGACCTCGTACCAGCCCGGCTCCAGGTCCATGCACAGCGGCCCCTCGACGTAATCCACCATATTCTCGACGCTGCCCGGCTGCGCGGTGACGATCTGCCCGCCGGTCAGAAAGTCTTCGGCGGCGTCCTGCCTGCCGTTCATGTCGTCGTCCCGGTACACGGTGATGCACAGCGTCCCCTCGGTTGCCAGCAGTTCGGGCGCGGCTGCCACCGCCGGGGCAGCAGGCTCAGGCTCCTCGGTGGGTTCCGCGGTAGGTTCCTCGGTGGGTTCGGGCGTCGGCTCCTCGGTGGGCGCGGCTGTGGCAAGCGCGCCGCCCGGCCCCGGCAGGGGCTGCGTCTCGGCGGACACGGTGGGCCCCGCCTCGACCTCCTCGGTAGGCGCTTCGGTGGGCTCCTCGATGGGCTCCGGCGTGGCGTCCGCCGCGGGCGCTTGCGTCGCGGGGCGGGTGGCCTGGGTGGGGACCGGCGTGGCGCGCTCGCCCGGCTCCAACCGCCGCCCGGTCTGCGGATCGACCGAGCCCGGCGGCAGGATCACGATCTCCTGGCCGATGCTCAGAAACCGCGTGTGGGTTTTCAGGTCGTTCAGCTCGGCGATCGAGGCCAGCGTCACGCCGTAATCGTCGAAATAGGCGAAGGCGATGCTCGATAGGGTGTCGCCTTCCTGCACGACGTGGACGATGCTGCCATCCGGGCGGACGCCCTGCGGCACGACGAATGGCACTTCCTGGGCCGGCTCCGGCCCGGCGCTCAGGTCCGACGCGCGCACCAGCGACGCCTGATCGAGGAACACTTCGTTCAGGGCCAGCCCGGCGGCCTGGCTCACGTAGATGAACACGGTCACCGCCTCGCCGCCGGCGGTCGTGGCGACCGTCAGCGCGCCCCACCCGTCATAGGGCGAGCTGTCCGCCGACCACACGATCGCGCCGGACGAGGGATCGGTCCCGCCGGTCGGGTCGATGCCGATGCGCACCACCGCGCCCGCCGCCCGGTCCGACCGGACATACGGCGCCTGGTCGATGGCGCAGCCGGTCTGGGCGTTGTCGCAGGTGAACAGCCAGGCGTAAGCTTGCGCGCGCAGCGTTTCGCCGGGCGTCACGCCTTCCACGCGCTGGTAGGCCGCCGCTGCGAAGGGCGTGCCGGGCTGTTTGATGTGCCACGACACCTCGCCATCGCGCACGCGCGTCCGGTCGTTCTGCGGCAGCGCGTCGGGCGCGCCGCTGCCCACCCACAGGTTCCACCCTTGCGGGGCGGTACGTGTCGGGGCGCCCTGGCCGTAGTAGGGCCGTTCCAGGCTGGCGTTCGCCAGCAGGTTCGTGTCCTGCGCGGTGACGCGCTGGCGCGGCAGCCATGCGCCCAGGGCCGCCAGCGTCGCCGCAAACAAGGTCATGATCACAAAATAACGATGTCTTAACATGCTTACAACTCCACACTGAAAAAGCGCCGGGATTATACCATACGGGCTAGCCATGTCAACGACGCTCACCCGGCGCTCGGCACACGCGCGGGTCAGGGCGCGACGTCGAGCAGGGCGTCGAGGTGCTGGATCGCGCCTTCGGGATTGTCCTCGGTGACGAAGTGGCCCGCGTCGTCGAGCAGGACCGGCCCCTTGGCGCGCGCCAGCATCGATTTCCAGTGCTGGGCGACGTCGGGCGTGAAAAAGGGATCGGTCCGGCCCCAGACGATCAGCGCCGGAATAGACGCGAGCTGCGCCAGCCCCTGCTCGATCTCGCGCATCAGCGGCGCGGACGGGTGGCTGGGCGAGGTGTTGATCATTCGCGGGAACTGGTAGAGCGCGGCGCGGTTGCGGGCGTCGCGGAACGGCGCTTTGTAGGCCGTCAGCACCGCTTCGGACAACTGGCGGGCGGTGCCGCGCTGCATGACCAGCGGAAAGGCCAGGTTGAGCGTCCCGAACAGCAGCTCGCCGATCCCCGGTTTGGTCATCCAGCGCACCAGCGACGACAGCCGCTGGTGGTAGCTGTCCTGAAACGCCCACGAGTTCATGATCACCAGCCGCCTGACGTTGGTCACGTGGCGGACCGCGTACCCCAGGCCGAACGGGCCGCCCCAGTCTTCCATCACCAGCGTGATGTCGCGCAGCTCCAGCGTGTGGATGCATTCCATCAGGTTGTGGATGTGGCGCCGCAGGGTATGGTAGCCGCGGTTGGACGGCTTGTCGCTCAGGCCGCAGCCGATATGGTCCATCGCGATGCAGCGATACCCGTGCGCGGCGTAATAGACGATGAACGCCCGGTATGCAAAACTCCAGGTTGGGTAGCCGTGCGAAAAAACCAACACCTCGCCATCTTCAGGCCCCTCGTCGATGTAATGCATCCGTTTGCCATCACTCAGGGTCAGGTAGTGTGACTTGAACGGGTAGAGGGTACGGGTGGTTTCCGGCAACACGACAGTTGCCATCTAACACTCTCTCATTGTATGTCATGCGGCGGCTGCCGATTCGAAACGATCTCCATTGTACGTCAGGATGCGTGATGAGGGAATCGCGGGGCTGCCGGACCGCGGTGGACACCTGCCGCGCTTGGCGGTATGCTTTGCCCGGTGAAGAACCCCCTTGGACGTCGCATAGATCGAGGAGTGAAGCGAGTGGTTGCGTGGCAAAAGTGGATCGGGATCGGGTTGGTGTGCGCGCTGCTGCTGGGGGGAGGGATGCTCCCCGCGGCTCGCGCCCAGGAGGACGTAGAGCGCGCGCGGTTCAATGCCCTGCAGTGGCTGCTCAGGACGCTGGGAAAACCCGGCCTGATCCTGGTCGAATACACGTTCACCGGCACCAGTTGGCCCGATACCAGCATGGGCTGCCCGGCGGCGGGCGAAACGTACCAGCCGGAAACGGTACACGGCTATAGCTGGACGTTCCTGTTCGATAACCTGGTGCGCTACGAAGTGCACAGCAATCTCGACGGCACCATGGCCGTGCTGTGCAGCTCGACCAACGTCGCGCCGGACGTCCGCCTGACGACGTATTCGACCCCGGCCTTCACCATCCTGGTGCCGGAGCCGTGGCTGGTGTTCGCCAACGCCGACAAGAGCGAGGTCCTGTTCGCGCCCCAGGCCAGCGACGAGTGCGACCAGCCGGGGATGCGCGTGCGCGTGCTGGGGCGCGTCGCCAGCGGCGTGACGCCCGACCGGTTGATCGATGACTACCTGGACGAGGGCGGCTACACCGACTCGCCCACCGCCCGCACCGCCGCCGGATCGTTCGGGCGCACGGCGGAGTTCGAGTCCGCGTGCGACGCGCTCACGCGCCGGTGGCGGATCAGCGCGTTCGTGCAGTACGGCAGCGCGTACCAGGTCGAGCAGTGGGCGCCGGGGGATGCGTTCGGAGACTGGGCCGAGTTGTTCGCCAACATGGTGAACCAGTTCACGCCCGCCGGCGCTTCGGCGGCGCTGCCCGGCGAGCCGGCGGACGAGCCGCCGGATTCCGGCGCGGAAGAAGCCGCCGAGCCGTCCGGGCCGGTCGAGCTGGCGGGCCTGCCGATGGCGCACGTGTTCGTCGGCGACATTTTCATCGGCGCGCTGAACGAGATTCCGGGCCGCAGCGTGACCACCGTCCCCACGTGGGAGCGGCGCTTCCTCACCTTCTCGCCGGACGGGCTGCGGCTGGCGTTCGTGGACGTGACCAACGCCGAGCTGCGCGTGATCGACACGACCGGGGGCCGGTCGCCGCGCCGCGTGGCCACAGAGATCGACCCGGCCTTCCCGCCCGCCTGGAGCCCGGATGGATCGCGGATCGCGTACGTCGTGCCGCCGAGCGAGGACGGCGCGGTCGCTTACGAAATCCGCGCGGCCCCGGTGGGCGGCGGCGAGCCGGAGGCCCTGGGCACGTTCGCCCTCGGCGGCGAGTGCGCGCCCGTCTCGGACGATCCGGCGGACGCCGCGTATTTTGCCGAAGCCGGACCGGGCGGCCACGACCCGGTGCTGGCGTGGCTGCCGGGCGACCTGTTCCTGGTATCGACGCGCTGTGATGGCGGGCTGGGCGTGCTGTCGCTGGCCGAAAACCAGGTCACCGAGCTGGGCGCGGACCTGATCGATGGCGCGCTCGCGCCGGACCGGGCGCGCTTCGCGGCGCGGACGCCGGAGGGAGTCGCCATCCTCGACTTCCGCACCTGGGAGCGCACGAACCTGGGGCTGGGCGAAGGCGTGGGCCAGGTGGCCTGGAGCGCGGACGGCGCGACGGTGTACGCTGCGCTGGCGCAGCCCGCCGACAGCCTGACGCTGGACGGCGCCGCCGACCGGGCGCGCGGCGAAGAGGTGTTCGGGTTCTGGCCGGTGACGATCCACGTTAACGACCTCACCCTGGTGGCGGTGGACCTGGAAACGCGGCGCGAGCGCGTGCTGTGGCAGGGCCAGGGGCGCGGCATCGGGCGCATCGCCCCGGCGCCGGACGGCAGCGGGCTGTTGTTCGCCCTGGTGCCGAGCGGGGCGCTGGTCGCGGACGTCTTCCGGAGCGGCGGGGACGCGTTCGCTCTGCGCGAAAACTGGCCCGCCACCGGGCTGTACTGGCTGGGGGCGGGCGAGACGACGGCGCGCCTGCTGGCCTATTCCGGCCAGCCCGCCTTCGCCCCGGTGACGGTCGGCGGAGAGTGATCGCGCCGCCGGGCGTCCTAATGCACGATAGGGCGCAGAACGATATACAGCACCATCGCCACCGAGGCGGCGGACGGGATCGTGATGAACCAGGAGACTACGATTCGCTCCGCGACGCCCCAGCGAATCATGCGCATTCGATCGGCGGTGCCCGCCCCGACGATGGACGAGCTGACCACGTGCGAGGTGCTCACCGGCCCGCCAAGCAGCGCTGCGCCGAGAATGACCACCGATGATGCCGCCTGGGCGCCGAACCCGTGCACGGGACGAATGCGAAAGAACTTCCCGCCCACCGTCCGGATCGTGCGCTGGCCCCCGAAGAGCGTTCCCGCGGCTATGGCGGCGGCGCTGGCGGCGATCACCCAGAAGGGCACCTCGAACCGGTCGAGGCTCCCGGTCGCCAGCAGGCTGAGCGTGATCAGTCCCATCGTCTTCTGGCTGTCGTTGCTGCCGTGCGCCAGCCCGAGCGCGATAGCCGCGATCAACTGCCCGCGTCTGAACCAGCGGTTGACGCGCGGCGAAGCGCCCGATGCCAGCCCATACATGAGCCGGACCGTGCAGAATCCGACCACCATGCCTAGGAGCGGCGAGAGGAACAGCGCCGCCACGACCTTGAGCATCCCGCCAAGCAGAATCGTATGCATCCCGTACCCGATCCCCGCCGCGCCGATCAACCCGCCGACAAGCGCGTGCGAGGCGCTGGACGGTATGCCCAGCAGCAGCGTGATCGTGTTCCAGAGAATTGCCGACAGCAGCGCGGCGAAAATCACCGGCGGGGTGATTGCGGTGGGCGCGACCACACCACTCCCGATCGTCCTGGCAACCGCGATCCCGAACAGGAAGGGGCCGGTACCCTCGGCCAGCGCGGCGAGCCACAAGGCGCGGCGGTAGCCTACCGCCCGCGTGGCGATCAGCGGCGCGACGATGTTGGCCGAATCGTTTTTGCCATTCAAGAAGCCGAATGCTAATGCCAGGGCGACGAACGGCAGATCGTGGAGCGACAGTGTGGGCATGGTGAGATCTCCCTTGCGCCGGTCGGAGGCGTGATCTGACGAAAGGTAAAGTTTATTTTACCTGGGTTAAGGAAATTTTACCTCTGCGAGCGCGGTTTGTCGAGTGAAAGGGGGACAACGCAGCGGGCGGCTGGCGAAGCCGCCCGTTTCGCGCGTGGCGCTGCCCGGCGATCAGCCCTGGGCCGGGGTCCATTCATCGACCGGCTTGATCCGGATCGACTCGATCATGGCCTGGATCGTCTTGTCGTAGTCCCTGTCGCGGATCTCCGACTGGATCGTGACCGTCATCCACAGCATGATGCCGTCGTGCGGGATGTACACGTCGTAGGCCACGTCCCGTCCCGGCCAGCCGTTGCGCTCGGCCTGCGGGTCTTCGCTGGCGTATTTGTAGTAATAGGCCGTGTAGCCATCGAGCGTGCGCTCGCGCCGGTCGTAGACGACGGTCGCCTTGTCGCTCGACAGCCCCCAACCCTGCTGCGACCATTCGTACTTGGTCTTCGCCATGCTGCCGTTGTCGTAGGAGGGCGAAGCCTGCGGCACGTCCATCACGATGATCGAAACCTGCTCGTCGGGCAGCTTCCCCCCGGTGAAAATCGAGGACAGCGCCTGCGACATCAGCTCGCCCAGGTTGACGTTTTTGCTGGCGTACCAGTCCACCTCGTTATAGAACGAGCTGTTGGCGATGCCGCACACCGGGTAGCCCAGCGGGTCCGTCCGGCACCGGTGATCCCAGCCGGTCGGGTACTGGATCGTGAACGAGCCGCCGTCGAGCGTCGCCAGCGCGGGCACGCCGTCGCCGCCGGTCCCGATCAGGCCGCGCTGCCCGGCGGCGTAGAGCAGCAGCCCGATCAGCACGACCAGCGCCACGCCCACCACGGCCACGCCGATCACTTTCTCGATGTTCGCTTTGGGTGACGGGGCGGGCTCGTCGTCCTCCACGGCCAGGACGGGCGGCACCATCCCGCGCGGGCGCGGCGGCTGCGGCGGGCCACCGGCGGGCGGCACGGCCCCGTCCGTCACGTACGCCAGGCCGGGCCCCCATTCCGGCTGATTGCCGGTGCCCGGCGCCTGGGCCGGAGCGGGTTCCGGCGCGGTGACGTTGGCCTGGGCTGCCGGGTCGAACGGCTGCCAGACGGACGCGGCGCTGCTCGCCGGGATCGACTCGAACGGGTCGTCGGCGGGCGGCGCGGCGAAAGGGTCCGCGCGGTCGGCAGCCTGGGCCAGGTACGCCTCGAAGGTGCCGGTCGTTCCGCCCGGCGCGGGCGGCGGCGTGGACGCTTTGCGGCGGGTGAAAAAGGTGTCGTCCGGCTCGCCGTCCGGCGCGGTGCTCAGCGCCGCGAGCTTCTGGCGCGCGCCGTTGTGGTTGGGGTTCAGCTTCAGCACGGTTTCCAGGCACTGGCGCACGTGATCGTTCTTGCGGACGGCGTGCGCCATCAGCCACCAGCCGTTGGGGTCGCGCGGGTGCGCGGTGAGATATGCCTTGAGCACCTGTCCGGCCTGGGCGCGCTGTCCGGTTTTGATCAGGTGATGAGCCTCGGTGAGCTCCGGCGGCGGGGCGGTCGAACCCATATGAATCCCTTTTTTGCTTCGATGAGCATGTATTCTTTTAGTATAGTGGAGAATGAACTCATGGGTGATAAAAAATTTAGAAAAAGATGTGGCGGCGCGCCTCATAGATCAGGATGCTGGCCGACACCGCCGCGTTGAGCGATTCGGCGCCGGGCACCATCGGGATGCGAATTCGGGTGTGCGGGATGTCTGCCGCGGCGCGGCTGAAGCCGTGCGCCTCGCCGCCGATCACGAGCATGGCGGGCTGCGTCCAGTCGACCGCGGTGTACGGCGTATCGCCCGCAGCATCGGCCAGGTAGACCGCCAGGCCGGGGAAACCGGCGGTCACGCCCGGCCAGTCCAGCGCCCGGATCGGCACGCGAAACTGGCCGCCCATCCCGGCGCGCAGCGTCTTGGGGTTGAAGGGATCGACCGTGCCCGGCGTCAGGATGACCGCGTCGACGTCCGCCGCGGCGGCGGTCCGGATCGCCGTGCCCAGGTTGCCCGGATCGCGCCAGCCGTCGGCCACCAGCACAAGCCCCGGCGCGGGCGGCAGCGGCAGGTCCGGCAGCGGGAACACGCCCAGGATGCCCTGCGGCGTTTCGGTGTCGGCCATCTCGCGCATCAGCGAGGCGGCCACCGGCCAGCCCGCGATCCCCGCGGCCTGGACGCGCGCCACGAGATCGCCGGCGGGCGTCCCCGGCTGGCCCGCCGCGGCGTCGTAGAGCACGAAATCGGGCTGCGCGCCGGAGTCGAGCGCATCCCCGACCAGCCGCGCGCCCTCCAGAACCAGCCGGTTGTGCTGGCGGCGGGCTTTGGACCGGCTTTGCAGCAGCCGGACCAGCTTGACGCGCTCGTTATGCGGGCTGGTGATCATTGGGGTGGCCCGTGCCCGCGCTGCGCAGCGCGTCCAGGTAGGCGTTGAGCTGCCCGGCCAGCGTGGAGAGCTGGGTATCGGGCGTGTGGCATCCCTCCGGCAGCGTCAGCAGCGCGACCGGCCCTTCGGCGGCGGTTTCCATCACCAGGATGCAGCCGCCGCGCTGCCCGGCGGCGTGCTCGGCCAGCCGGAAGAGGACGACGTCGCCGAGCGGGTAGCGGCCCGCGCGCCGTTCTCCCGCGACCAGGTGCAGCGTCACCCGGCGCCGGGCGGCGTCGAACACCACGCGCAGCCGGCGGCGCAGCACGGCCCACGCATAGCCGAGATACAGCAGCGCCGCACCGGCGGCGGTCCCGGCGGCGAGCGCGATCCGGAACGCGCGCCAGTCCCCGTCCACGTCCAGGGCGCCGGCGATGACCAGCGCCAGCGCCGCCGCGATCCCGATCGCCAGGCCGCCCACCAGGCACCAGAACCACGCCGCGGGCGACAGCAAACGGCCCGGCAGCCGGTAGGTAACGGTCAGGCGGTCGGACGTCTGGCGAACCCGAATGCGCGCGCGCGGCATAGGCTGCTCCCGAAAAAAATACAAAAACCGGCTAGGGCCTCACTGGGCCGCCGGTTTTCGATGTCGTGGTGAGGCTGCGGAAAATCAGCCTTGTTGGGCCACGGAAACCAGGCTGGCGAACGTCTGGCTGTCGCGCACGGCGATATCGGCCAGCACTTTGCGGTCCAGCTCGACATTCGCTTGCTTCAGGCCGTGCATCAGCCGGCTGTACGACATGCCATTCAGGCGCGCCGCCGCGTTGATGCGCGCGATCCACAGCCGGCGCAGGTCGCGCTTGCGGTTGCGGCGATCGCGGTAGGCGTACCACTGGCTTTTCATCATCGCCTCGTTGGCGCGACGGAACAGCCGGTGCTTGGTGCCCCACTGGCCCTTGGTCATCTTCAGGACTTTTTTGTGACGGCGGCGCGTCGTGTAGCCGCCCTTGACACGAGTCATGCTCTCGCTCCTTGATTGGATCGCGCCGGCAGCTAGGCCGGGGGATTCTGCTTGTATTTGCCGAGATAGGGCGCCAGCCGCCGCACGCGCTTGACTTCCTTCGCGCCGTTGACCTCGAGCATCTCGGAAAACTGGGCTTTCGTCCGCTTCGATTTGCGACGGCGCAGGTGGCTTTTGCCGCCCTTGGTGCGCATGACCTTGCCGGAGCCGGTCACGCGGAAGCGCTTGGCCGCCGCCTTGTACGTCTTCAGCTTGAATTTTTTCTGCTTCTTAGCCACGAACAGGTCTCCCTATAAACACGTGAGCACCGCACGAGCGTGCGGCGCAGATGAACCGTACGGATTCCCCAACAAGCCCAACCGCGTTATGTCTTCACTTCTTCTTGTCGGGCGCCGGAGCCAGAACCATCAACATCGTGCGGCCTTCCATGTTGGGGGCCTGCTCGACGACGGCGATGTCGTCCAGCTCGGCAGCGACTTCCTGCAACATCTCGTGCGCGATCTCCGGGTAGGTAATCTCGCGCCCCCGGAAACGGATGCGCACCTTGACTTTCATGCCCTCTTCCAGCCAGCGGCGCGCGTCGCGCACCTTGAAGGATCGGTGATGGTCGTCGGTTTTGGGCCTTAAGCGGATCTCTTTGACTTCGATCTGTTTCTGCTGTTTGCGCGCTTCGCGTTCTTTCTTGGCGCGTTCGTACTGGAACTTGCCAAAGTCCATGATCCGGCATACCGGCGGGTCGGCATTGGGCGCAACCTCTACCAGGTCCAACTCGCGATCGGCGGCGAGCTGCAATGCCTTTTGGATCGATACGACTCCAATGTTCTCGTTTTCGTCCGTGATCAAGCGGACTTCGCGAGCCCGTATGCGATCGTTAACCCGATAATCTCCAGCGCTTATGGCCCTGATCCTTTCTCCTGAAAACTGGTCTGGCGCTAAGCTGACTTTGGCAAGCCAGTTTAGCATAGCGCCCGCGTTTCGTCAACCGTAGCTCGCGGAAATCGCCGCGTGTGATGGCAGGCCGCGCGCCGGGACGTCCCCCGCCGCAACTCGCGCGCGTCCCACGCGTATACTATGCTACAATGAGGCAGTGGTTCGGCACGACGAGGGGAGGGACCTGTGGACTTCGTACGCGCGATCAAATTCCCATTCGATGATGAGGACTGGCCGGTCAAGGTGATCGTGGGAACGCTGCTCAGTTTCATCCCGTTTTTCGCGCCGGGCTACCAGGTGCGCGTGGCGCGCAACGTGATTCGCGGCGAGCGGCGCCCGCTGCCCGGCACGAGCGATCTGGGCCAGATCTTCGTCGACGGTGTGATGGCATCGATCGCGCTGTTCATCTACTTCCTGCCGGCTACGCTGCTGATGTGCCTGATGATCTTCCCCGCCATGTTGACCGGCGACGACGAGTTGGGCGGCCTGATGATCTGCCTGTCGTCGGTCTGCATCGTCGGCTTCATGCTGCTGTACGCGATCCCGGCGACGGGCATGTACACGATGGGCGTGATTCGCTACGCCGAGACGGGCAATTTCTCCGAGTTCATGCGCTTTGGCGTGCTGTGGGCCGACGTGCGCGACAACCTCGGCCTGCTGCTGACGCTGCTGCTGTACTTCCTGGCGCTGGGGCTGATCGGGTCCGTATTGAGCGTCACGGTGATTATCGTGCCCTTCCTGGGCTTCCTCTACCAGGTGGCGAGCGGGCACCTGATCGGGCAGGCCGGGCTAGAGATCTCGCGGGGGTATTGAGATGCGCGACAGTGCACGCCTGGGGGCAACCCTGATCATCTGGCTGGCGTTCACCGTGACGATGGCCGTCCTCCTCACCACGCCCACCGGGGCTATCGCGGAGGCCGACGGCGCGACGGTGTTCGGGATCGTGCTGATCATGGCGGTGGCGGCGCTGGTGAGCACCGTAGCGGTGTGGGCTGCCACGCGCGACAAGGGCGCGGAGCTGCAATCGCGCAGCAAAGCCAAGCGCAGCGGCGGCAGCCGCATCGAGCGGCTGGTCGAGGCGCTGGACGATGACGAGATTTACGACCTGGAGGCGCTGCTGCTGGCCCGCGACGAACAGGCGCGCGAACGCCGGCACGAAGGGGGCTAGCCGCTAGAGCGGGTCGTGGCGCACCACCGCACCGAACGGGCAGGAGGGAATGCACGTCAGACAGCCCCGGCAGCGCGCCGAGTCGACGAACGGCGCTTCTCCCCGATCGATCACCCGAATCGCTTTGCCCTGGCAGGCGGCCCTGGCGTAACAGGTTGCACAGACGTGGCAGCGCGCGCTGTCGATCCTCAGCACGATCCAACTGCGACCGGAGCCTTCCATACGGCGCCTCGTTTCTCCCGATGAGTCTATTATAGTACGGGTTACCCCCTGTGAATCAACCCGGACGCCGCGCGCCCTCCGCGATGGGCTTTTTGTGCTGCCGTCCACGCGGCGTTATACTGGGAGCGCGATAGCACGAATGTTCTGTTCCGCGTTTACAGGAGGCCGCCATGCGCGCCCAGATCGCCCTGATCACGATTTTCACTGACGATATGCCCGCCATGCTGCGCTTTTACCGGGACGTGCTCGGCTTCGAGCCGCAGCAAGCCCCGGAAAGCGACGCGCCGGATTACGTCGAGTTCAAGCACGACGGCGTGCGGTTCGCGCTGTGCCGCCGCGCGGTGATGGCCCAGACCGGGCTGCCCGGTTATACCGAGCCATTCGCCGGGCATCCCTTCGAGCTGGCGTTCCCGTGCGAGTCGCCGGAGGACGTCGACGCGAGCTACGCGGCCCTGGTCGCCCAGGGCGCGCCAGCCATCAAGGGACCGGCGAACATGCCCTGGAACCAGCGCACGGCTTTCATCGCCGATCCCGACGGCAACATTCACGAGATCTTCGCCGACCTGCCGCCTAAGGCATGAGGCGTCACCAGGACAGGGTGCCCTCGATCACCGGGACGGTCTGGCCGCCAACGCGCACCATCTCGATCGCGCCCGGCGCGCCGTCGACCTCGATCGTGATCCGGCTGGGGCGCTGCATCTCGATCCCTTGCTCGGAGACGAACGTCGTCGTGGGCGGCGTCGCCGGGACGATCCCATGCTCGACCAGGTAGGCGCCCAGGCCGCCGCTGGCCGAGCCGGTCGCCGGGTCCTCGCTGACGCCGAGGCCGGGCGCGAACATGCGCGTGTGAACGGCGGCGTCCGGGCCGGTCGTTTCCGTGGTGAGGACCATGACCGCGTCGTTGCACCGCTGGACCGGGTCCAGTTCGGCGAACAGCGCGCCGAGGGCGGCGGTATCCTGGCGCTTGGGCGTCATGCTCTGGACGTCGCGCAGCGAGCGCACCGGCACGAACAACTGCCGGATGCCGGTCGAGACGACCTGCACCGGCCAGCCCGTCGCGGTGATGGCGTCCGGCTCCAGGCCCAGCGCCCGCGCCAGGCGGGCGGCCTGGTCCGGCGTGGCTGTCGCGTAGAATTCGGGCGCCTGGTGATCCATCACCACGCGCGTCACGTCGCCGCCGCGAACGTGCAGCGCTGCCGCCCGCACGCCCACGCCCAGCTCGAAGCGGACCGTCGTCACCGGCTCTTGCAGGGCCACCCGCCCCAGGCGGGCCAGCACCCAGTGCGTGCCCACGACCGGGTGCCCGGCGAAGGGCAGCTCGGACTCCGGCGTGAAGATGCGCACCTTGAAATCGGCGGCGGGATCGTCCGGCGGGAGGACGAACGTGGTTTCGGACAGGTTCATCTCGCGGGCGATGCGCTGCATCTGCGGGGCGTCCAGCCCTGCCGCGTCGGGGAACACGGCCAGCGGGTTGCCGCCAAAGGCGCGATCGGTGAACACATCGACCTGGAGAAACGGGTATCGGGGCATAGCGGTGCGACTCCTTTGCTGCGTCAGGGTGCCAACGGGCGAGCAACTGTAAAAAACTTAGAGAAACGCCCTCAGAATCTGGTAAAGGCGCTTTCGCCGATCGTTCTCTCGTGTTACCGTAAAATATGATGCATACTATGTCTGTGGATAAATGATTACGCTGGACCGTGGCAGGCTATTATGACTCCTTTGGAACGTTGGACCAAGCAGATACAGGACGCGATAGCCGAGAACAGCGCCCTGCGCGAAGGGCTGCAAGACGACGAGGTGATGCCCCTCATCGACTGGGGCGCCCGGCAGGCCGAGCAGCTCGGCGCGCGCATGTCCGCGCCCGCTGCCCCCGAGCCGGACGAGGAACAGGTCGCCAACACGGCCTATTCGCTGGTGCGCCTGATGACGCGCGTCACTTGGCTGGCGGTGTATCGTCACAAGAAAGACGAAACCTGGCTCACGCGCACCTTCCAGACCATCAACGCCCTCAACCGCGAGCTGAACGGCCCGGACGTGCCCATCTTCTCCGACGACGAGATCGCGGCCTGGATCGCCAGCCACGCGCAGTACAGCAACGCCGAGCTGGTGAATAACCTGATCGCGCACCTGTCGCCGGCCCCTGCCGGGGACGAGGCCGAACCCCCCGCCGCCTCGTCCACCCCACCCGCTTCGCTCCCCGGACGGGAACCCGGCCCGGCGGCGGAACCATCCGCCCGGCCCGACTCACTTCCGGGGCGGGAACCCGGCCCGCCGGCTGAGCCACCCACCCGGCCCGACTCACTTCCCGGACGGGAAGCGGAGCCGCCTGTTGACCCTGCTTCTCACCCAGGAGATAGTTCGTAAATGACGAAAACTCCCAGCCGCCGGCAGCGGCGCGGCACCGGCTCCTCCACGGCGACACCCCGCCGCGTACAGATCGGAACGACCAGCGGCTTGATCATCGTAGCCCTCGTCTTTTTCGTTCAGTTCGTGCTGGACATCGACGTGCTGCACCTGGACGAGCCCACGCCGACGCCCGTTTCGACCGTATCCACGCCCGCCCAAACGCCGTCGTTGACGGCGCCCACGCCCCACCCGACGATCGTCGCCGCCGCGCCGGGCGAGGCGCTGGTGCCGATTCCCGGCGGCTACGATGGCGGCTGGTTCCAGTTGTATTTCACCGAGCCGATCAACACTCGCGACGAAAGCCTGTTCACCGGCTCCCCGGTCGAGGAAGCGCTGGTCGCGGCCCTGGACGGGGCGCGGTCCACCATCGACGCGGCGCTGTTCGAGATGAATTCGCAGCCGGTGACCGATGCGCTGCTGCGCGCCCACGAGCGCGGGGTTCGCGTGCGCATCGTGACCGATGGCGAGTACGGCCTGGAACGCCCCGACGGGACCTTCGACCAGATCGAGTTCTCCGGGATCGAGCTGCGCTCGGACCAGGCGCGGCGCGGGCTGATGCACAACAAGTTTTTCGTGATCGACAGCCTGTACGTGTGGACCGGCTCGACCAACATCACGCATAATGGGTTATACAATAACAATAACAACGCGATGCTGATCCGCTCGTCGCGGCTGGCGCAGAACTTCACCGCCGAGTTCGAGGAGATGTTTGGCGGCAGCTTCGGCGTGACCTCGCCCGCCACCATCCCGAACCCGGTGGTGACGATTGACGGCACGCCCATCGAAACGGTTTTCGAGGCCGAGGGCGACGTCCCGGCGCGGCTGGTCGAGCTGATCGCCAACGCGCGCTCGGTGCGGTTCATGGCCTTTTCGCTCACGCGGGACGACCTGATCCAGCCGATGGCGGCGCGCGCCCAGGCAGGCGAGCTGGACGTCATGGGCGTGATCGAGGCCAGCCAGCGCCGGTTCCTGACCGATCTGGTGTGCGCCGGGCTGCCCGTCCGGCAGGATGGTAATCCGAACATCCTGCACCACAAGGTGTTCATCATCGACGAGTCGATCGTCGTCATGGGATCGTTCAATTTTTCGGGCAACGCTGCCGACAGCAACGATGAGAACACGCTCATCATCCACAACACGGCGATTGCCCGCGCTTACCTGGAAGAATTCGCCCGCCGCTGGAACGAGAGCCAGCCTATCCCGGAATCTGAGTTCGACTGCTAACCGGCACCCGGCGTGAGGGGGATCACCATGAGCGAGACGGATACGCCAACCTCGAAAGACGTGCTGAACAGCCTGAACCTGCTGCGCAGCGAGGACCCTGCCGACCGCAAGCGCGCAATCGCGATCCTGGCACCGCTGCGCGAGGACCCGCGCGTGCAGCAGGTCTTCGAGCACCTGTACGAGAACGATCCCGATCCGGAGATCCGCCAGCTCGCCTGGCGCGCCATCAACGAGGCCGGGCCATCGATCCCCGCCCCCGCACCGGCTCCCCCCGCGCCAGCCGCCGCGCCGCGCCAGGGCCGGCTGCGGCGGAAGGCATCCGACTCGTCGCGGGGCGTGTTCCTGATCAACCCGGCGAACGCCAGCTTTCTGGCCCGCGAATCGCAGCGGCGGCGCCCGCGGCGGCTGGCGGGGTGCCTGTGGCTGGTGCTCGCGCTCGCGCTGCTGGCGGTTGCGGCGCTGCTGGTGGTGATGGTCGCGCCCGACTGGGTCGACTGGTACCGCCTGGAACAGGACGGCGTCGAGGTCGATGGCGCGGTGGTCGAGCGGCGCGTGGCCGACGATGATTACCGGGGCGAGCGCTACTTCCTGCGCTACAGCTTCAACGTCCCCCTCGCCGCGCCGGACGGCGTGCAGGTGGAAGGCGAGCAGGCTGTCGCCAGCCGCGACTATGCCGCGCTCGGCGAGGGCGACGCGGTGACGGTGACCTACCTGCTCGACGACCCGGACGTGTCGCGCATCGCGCAGGACGATCCCCGCGACGAGGAGCGCTACTGGATCACGGCGCTGGCGGTCGCGCTGGTGGCGCTGGTGTTCGTCGCGCTGGGGATGGCGTTCCGTCAGCGGCGGCGGCTCGCCGGGCGCCTGATCCGGGGGCAGGTCGTGGCGTGCACCGGCATCCCGGACGCCGAGGGCGACTACACCGTCAAGCTGCGCTACCGGTTCCATTCGCCGGACGGCAAGGTGCTCGTGCGCCAAGCGACACAGATTCGCAACGACATGAAGACGACCCGGCTGCCGGAGCCCGGCACGCCGGTCGCGATTTACTACCGCAGCGACCGGTCGTACCGGCTGCTGTAACGCGTTCTCTTGCTCACCCGATCCGAGGTTCGTTTATGATCGTCCAAATCTATACCATGCAAACGCCCGACGAAGCTCGCGCGGTCGCCGGGCTTGGCGTGAATCACGTCGGGATCACGCCGTCGGCGCTGGGGCTGCCCGGCGAAGTCGACCTGCCCACCGCCCGCGCCATCGCCGAGGCGGTGCGCGGCATGGCGACGACGGTCGCGCTGTCGGTCGATGAAGACCTGGACGCGATCGAGGCCATGGTCCGCGCCGTCGAGCCGGACATCCTGCACCTGTGCGGCGAGTTTGGGACAGTGCCGCCGCCCGCGGTTCGCGCGCTGCGCGAGCGCCTGCCGGGCGTCGCAATCATGCAGGCGATCCCGGTCGGCGGGACGGAGTCCATCGGCGATGCCCTGGCCTACCAGGACGTGGCCGACTACCTGATCCTTGACACGAAAGACGCCGCGGTGACCGGCGTGGGCGCCAGCGGCCAGACTCACGACTGGTCGATCAGCCGCGCCATCGTCGAGGCCGTGCGGATCCCCGTGATTCTGGCAGGTGGCCTGGGGCCGGAGAACGTCGCGGACGCGATCCGCGCCGTGCGACCCTGGGGCGTGGATTCGCTCACGCACACCAACGCGCCGCTGCCGGGTGGCGGCTTCCGCAAGGACCTGGAGCGCATCGGGGCGTTCGTGCGGGCGGCGCGCGAGGCGGCGGGCGCATGACCGACCGGCCCGTGATCGCCCTGGGCGATGCCAACGTGGACCTCGTGATCTGCCTGCCGGACCGCGCGGCGGGCAAGGCCGACATGAGCGGATCGGTGCCGCGCCTGTTCGGCGGCGGCTCGGTGGCGAACGTGGCCGTGGCGCTGGCCCGGCTGGACGTGCCGGTGAGCTTCGTGGGCATGATCGGCGACGACGGTTACGGGCGGTTCGTCCAGGCCGACCTGCAGGGCGAAGGCGTGGACACGTCCGGGCTGTGCGTCAGCCGCGAGGACATGACGCCGATGGTGATCGCCCTGATCGAGCCGTCCGGCGAGCGGATGATCGTCGTGTGGCCGCCCGAAGGCGGCGCGGACAAACGACTCGCGCCGGAGCACGTCGATCGCGGCGCGATCGCCGGGGCGGCGTGGCTCCACACGTCGGGCATGATCATGCGCAATTCGCCGTCCCGCGAGGCCGCCCTGCACGCCATGCGGCTGGCGCGTGACGCCGGGGTGCCGGTGTCGCTCGATCTCAACCTGCGGCTGGAGCTGTGGGGCTGGGGCGACGACATCGCCGCGACAATGGCGCAGGCGGTCGCCCTGGCCGACGTGGTGCTCGGCAGCGCGGACGAGGAGATCGCGCCGCTGGCCGGCGTCGAGCGGGTCGAGGACGCGGCGCGGTCGCTGGCCGGGGATAAGCGGACCGTAGTGGCCCGCCTGGGCGAAGGGGGCGCGCTGGTGTGCGATCCCGCCGGGACCCTGGCGCGCGTCCCCGCTTTCTCGACGGAGGTGGTCGACACGCTCGGCGCGGGAGATGCGTTCAACGGCGGGTTCATCGCCGCCCGGCTGGCCGGCTGCGACTGGGCCGAGGCGGCGCGCTGGGGCAACGCCGTCGCCGCGCTGAAGATCGCGCGGTCCGGGGCGCGCGGCACGCCGGCGCGCGCGGAAGTCCTGCGCCTGTTGGGCGGCTAACCTCCCTCTTTTTGACGCTTCACATACTCCTGTAGGATGCTGTACTATAATACGGTGAAGTTCGTTCGATCCCATCATACAGGAGCTTGCACCGATGCAAACAATCTCGAGAACTGTGGCGCTTCTCGCCGTCGTGGCGGCGCTGGTCGCCGGGGTGATGCCGTGGAGCAGCGCGGCGACGCCCGCCGAGGCCGGCGGCACGTGGTCGGCATGGCTGTACAACCCGGAAGCGGGCCGGTTGGTTCACGCCTTCCCGGATGGCACCCCGCCGGTCGAGATGCCCTTCCCGCTGCCGCCCGACACGTCACGCTATCCCAGCCTGAACCAGGTCGCGATCTCGCCGGACGGGTCGCTGCTGGCGATGTGCCTGTACAACGACAGCGACGAGTTCAGCGTGCGCGTCTACGACATCTATAACGAGGCGTTCGTCGCGGCCTATATCCCCGGCGGCCCCGTGATCGAATGCGGTCTCACGCCGGAGTCGTTCAGCGCGGATGGCACGCAGGTCGCCGTCGGCATCTTCAATCACTATCCCGACCCCGCCGACCCGCGCCCGGAGTGGGAGCTGGTCGTGATGCAGATGAACACGAGCGCCATCCTGCACCGCATCGACTCCACCTCGCCCGCGATCACGGCGCTGGGCGTGGACGCCAGCGGATCGGTCCCGTTCGTGCGGTGGTTCGACATGGCGACGCCGTCCTTCCCCGGCGTGCTGGCGTTCATCCCCGTGCGTTGGGGGACCGAAGGCTTTCCCGAGTATCCGAGCATGGTCTGGCAGCTTGGCGATGGCTCGGTGTCGATCGGCGGGCCCTACGGCAAGACCTCGCTCGACCTGCTGCCCAACCCCAGCGAGGCCGTGTGGATCGACGAGGACGATGCGTTTCCCAAAGGCGAGTTGATGGGGCCGGGCTACCTGTTCAACATCGTGATGTATTCCAACAAGGCGGGCGAGCGGTACCCGATCTTCAGCGGCGCCGGCCAGATCGTGGGCTCGTCGGTGTTCGTCGACAACGGGCGCCGGCTGGCGATCCGGACCTTCGAGGGCATGAGCGACGCCGAGCAGTGGTGGGTGCTGGAGCGCAGCGGGGAATACCGGGCGCTGCCCATCCCGCCCCGCGTGTACCAGGTGTGGGGCACGGTCGATGGCTATACCTTCATGACGGGCGGCAGCGATCCGAGTGCCAGGCCGGAGCTGCACTACCACCGGTTCACCGGCGGGGCCGCGCCCGATCAGTTCATCGCCTGGACCGGGACGCCCGGCGGATACTGGAGCATCATCTGGGCCAACCCGCTGGAAGGCGAGGCGGGCATGGCGCCCTTCGCATCGCTGACCATCATCGGCCCGCCGCCGGTCATGACGGACACGCCCGCGCCGGTGACGCCGCCGGTTGGCGGGGTGCTGGCGCCGGGTGGGACGGCGCGCGTCCAGACCACCGAGGGCGACATGCTGCGCGTCCGCACCGGGCCGGGGCTGAGCTTCGCCATCTCGACCCAACTGGCGGACGGCACGCTGGTGTCGGTGCTCGAAGGGCCGGTGAGCGCAGATGGCCTGAACTGGTGGCGCATCGAGGCGCCGGGGCGCGGCAGCGGTTGGGCCGTCGAGGGGGTGATGGACGGCGGCAGCTTCCTGCAAACGCTGGTTCCCCAATAGGCCCCTGACCGAAACAAAGCGGGGGCGATCCGGACCGGATCGCCCCCGTGCTCGTGTCTGGCGGTGGGGTTAGTTCTTCTTGCCGCCCTTGTTCTGGCCGGGAGGGCCGCCCAGCGGGTGACCGTTCGGCGGGCCGCCGTCGTTGCCGTTATCGCCGGCCTGGTCCTTGTTCTGGCCGGGAGGGCCGCCCAGTGGGTGACCGTTCGGCGGGCCGCCGTCGTTGCCGTTATCGCCGGCCTTGTCCTTGTTCTGGCCGGGAGGGCCGCCCAGCGGGTGGCCGTTCGCGTTGCCGCTGTTGCCGGGCGCCAATAGCGGGTCAACTTCCACGACCTCGCCGTCATCTGCGCCGTCATCATCCTCGTCGATCACGTCGCCCTTCTTGACCTTCTTCTCTTTATGCTGCGCGGAGATCACGCGGCCCATCGCCAGGCTGCTCGGGTGCACGTCGTAAGCCTGCTTGATCGTGCCCCAGCCCGCGCCGCTGGCGAACTCGTCGAGCACCGCCTGGGCGCTCAAGCCGTCGACCTGTTCGGCCAGCAGCAGCGCCTGGGCGATGTCGCCGAAGCCGAATCCCTGGCAGTGCCACGACATGATCGTCTCGTACTCGACGCCGAACTCGGTCGCCAGCGCCATGCCTACCGGGTGGGGAGTGGCCCCGACACACACGTTGTCGCCGTCCTGGAAGTCCGGATCGCACGAGTTGCCGATACCGTCACCATCGGCGTCGGCCTGGTCGGGGTTGGCGACCAGCGGGCAGTTGTCCATGCTGTCGACGAAGCCGTCGCCGTCCGTGTCGATCAGATCCCCGTCGCAGGCGTCACCGATACCATCTTCATCGGCGTCTTCCTGGTCCGGGTTGGGGACGAGCGGGCAGTTGTCCAGGCTGTCGACCACGCCGTCCTCGTCCGTGTCGATGAAGTCCGGATCGCAGGCGTCACCGATGCCGTCCGCGTCAGTGTCTTCCTGGTCCGGGTTATAGACCTCGGGGCAGTTGTCCAGCGTATCCTCGACGCCGTCGCTGTCCATGTCGTCGAAGTCCGGATCGCAGACGTCGCCCACGCCGTCCCCGTCAGCATCGGCCTGGTCCGGGTTGTAGATCAGCGGGCAGTTGTCGACCGCGTCCAGCAGGCCATCTTCATCACTGTCGATCAGGTCCGGATCGCAGGCGTCGCCGATGCCGTCACCGTCGGTGTCGGTCTGGTCCGGGTTGTAGACCTCGGGGCAGTTGTCATCGTCCCCGACGAGCCCATCTCCGTCCGGATCATCGGCCATCACCAGGCTAACCGTCTGGATGGTATCGTCCGGCAGCAGGTAGCCGGTGATCGTCACCACGTCGCCCAGGTTGAGCGAAGCCGGGCTGAACACGCCCGCCGGGTGAACCCAGACGCCGCTCACCAGGATGAGATCGGGCTGAAGCAGCTCAACCGTCCCGGTGAACTCGACCAGCGTCTCGTCGCCGCCATCATCCTGGGCGACTGCCGTGCCGGACGGCATCAGGCCGAACGCCACCAGAGCCGCCAGCAGGACGAACAGAGGTACAAGGGTGAGCTTTCTATGCATCGCGGTATTCTCCTTTGTTGCAAAGGCTTTGTAAGGTATACCGCAAAACAGCCCGCAATATTCGCTAGTACTTTGGAACCATATTACGGGCCGCGAGCCGTGGGTAGTGGTGAACAATTGACTGATAGCGGCTGCTCAACTGCCCCCCATCCCCTGGCCCCTTCCCCCACGCCAAGCGGAGGGAAGGGGAAAAACCTCCTTCCCCACCTTGTGGCGGAAGGATTGAGGATGGGGGGCAAAACAGGCATCAGTCAAAACCTCGCCACTATCCGAGCCGCGAATGCCGTTTCTCACCCGTTCCGCGCCGGGACCAACTGCGGCTGCCCGTTCGCGATCACGATCCAGTACGGTTTCCAGCCGATGCCGAACACGCCCAGGTAGATGTCTTTTTTGTAGGGCGTGATCTTGTATTCCTCGACCTGCGCCGCGACCTGGCCCCACCTGGCGTTGACCTGGGCCAGCTCTTGCTCCATGCGGGCCTGCGTCTCGTCGAGCTGGGCTTCCAGCTCCGCGATGGTCTGTTCGGTTTCCAGCAGTTCTTCCTGGGCGCGGCCCTTGTAGCGCCGCGAGCGGCTCACGCGTGAGAGCGTGTACGTCGTGCGCCCGCGCAGCAGGCTGAGGATTGCCTCGCCGGTGGTGAACAGCTCCTCGTTGCGCAGCTCGTCAAGCTGCTGCTGGTCGGCGGAGAGGTCGCGCACCGCCGCGCGGAGCTTGCTCTCCAGCCGGTCGAAATCCTTCTCGTAGCGCGCCATGATCTTGTCGATCTCGGCGTCGCGCCCCTGGCGGGCCAGCGTCTGGGCCTGGATCAGAAAATCGCGGTGGGTGGTGCCCGGCTGGCTGTACAGGTCGAGCTGGGAGTTGCTCAGCAGCGTCAGGCTGGCGGACTTGTACAGGTAATCGACCAGCTCGCGCTGCAGCTCGGACATGCGCTTGGAGTCGGTCAGCCCCGGCGAGAGCGTCCCGAAGGCGGCCTCGTTGGCCGGGGCGTGGCTCAGGTCGCGCGGGTCGATGGGCGGCGCCAGGAACTCGTCCCAGTGAATGAGGCCTGCCTTGGCGACGAACGGCACCTGGTACGGGTAGCGCCGGACCTCGGTCACGTTCGCCTTGCGGTCGCCATAACGCACGTCCGCCTGCGCGAGCAGGATCGGCTGGTAGGCCAGCAGCGGCTGCTCGGTGCTGTTGGCGGGCAGCCCGGTTTGCTGCGACCACGCGATCACCGCCTGGTCCGCGGATACGTCCACCGGCAGGAAATACTGCGCCATGCTCGACGGCAGCGGCGGCTGCGTCATGCCGAATCCCTCCGGCAGCCGGGGCTGGGGCTGGCTGGTGCGGACGGGGGGCGTGTCGCCTGTCCCGGACCGCGCGGGCGGTGGGGGTGGCGTGCTCGCCGCGGGGGCCGCCTCGAAATCGGGCAGCGTCGCGGGAGGCGGCGTAGCCTGCCGGTCGGGCATCTCCGGCAGCGTGGCCGGCGGCGGAGTCGCGCCGGGCGGCGTGGGCGGCTCGGTGATACGGGTGGGAGCCGCCCCACCCTGCCCGTACAGATCGGCATAGGTGGGATAGTACGGGCGCTGGCGCTGGTCGGCCATCAGCGACTTGATCTGCTGGCGAGTCAGCGGGCCGCGCAGGTAGCTCATGGCCCAGCGCGTGTGCAGCGGAATCGCGCCCACGTTGTCGTGCACATTGTGCATCACGAACACGCGCGGGTCGATGCTGCTCAGCAGCCGGTCGATGTCGTCGATGTTCACGCCGCCGTCGAGCGCCTCCAGGTCTTCCAGCCCGCTGAGCAGCCGGTTTTTGTCGTTCTCGGTTTGCAGCTTGCCGATGAACCACGTCCCGGCGTTGGACAGCCCCTTGTAGTCGATGTCGGTCGGGTTCTGGGTGGCGAGCACCAGCCCCAGGCCGAAGGCGCGCGCCTGCTTGAGCAGCCGCAGCATGGGGACCTTGCTGGGCGGGTTGTACGGGTGGTGCGGGAAGAAACCGTACACCTCGTCGAAATACAGCAGGGCACGCAGGCTCGTCGTGCCGCTGAGCGTGCGCATCCAGGCGAGCATGTTCTCCAGCAGCAAGGTGACGATGAACATCCGCTCGGCGTCGCTGAGGTGCGCGATGTAGAAGATGCTGACGCGCGGCTTGCCTTCCGGCGTGTAGAGCAGGCTCTGAATGTCGAGCGGCTCGCCCTGAATCCAGCTCTGGAAGCTGGGCGAGGCGATGATGTGGTTCAACTCCATCGCCAGGCTGAAGCGCTCTTTTTCGGGGAAGAACGTGTCGATGTCGAAGACGCCGAGCTTGCCGAACGGCGGTTTTTGCACCTGGAGGATCACGTCTTCGAGCGTCAGGTCCTGGCCGCGCCGCCATGCGTGCTCAAAAATGTTGGCGATCAGCACGTGCTCGCGATCTTTGACCGGCTCGACGTTCTTGCCGATCAACGCCAGCAGCGCGGTGACGATGCCGCTGATCTGCTCGCGGTGGAATTCGTCGTCGCCCGGCTGCCAGCCGCCGTCCGGCGCGCTCATCGCGTCCACGATGCTGATCGGCAGGCCGGAGTCCGAGCCGGGGGTGTAGATGCTGAAATGGGCGTTTTGCTTGAAGGCGGCGATGCGCTCCGGCGGGATGTCCCAGCTTGCCAGTCCGTCGCGCCATTTCTGGGCGACGTTCACCGCGAACTCGTCCACCTCCATCCCGGCGCGGCGCGCGTCGTCGATGTTGACCCAGGGCGCGAAGTCGTCCGGCTTCAGGTCCGGAAAGGCCAGCAGCAGGTTGGTGATGTCGCCTTTCGGATCGATGATGATCGAGGGGATGTTGTCCAACACGGCTTCTTCGAGCAGGGTGATGCACAGGCCGGTTTTGCCGCTGCCGGTCATGCCGACGACGACGGCGTGCGTTGTCAGGTCGCGCGAGTCATAATAGACCACCTCATCGACCAGGCGGCGGGTGGTCGGGTCGAAGCGGCGGCCCAGGTAAAACGTGGTGGGAGCTTCGATAAATGGCATGGGATCCCTTGCCTTTGGGTGCTAACCGTCGATAGTGAACCAATGGTAGCACGGATTTTCTAGTATTAGAAGTCCGTTTAAAATTCCGGCCCACGGCACCCCGCCATCCGCCAAGGCCGTACACTATACAGACCACCTAGATGAGGAAGCGACATTTGCGCCCCGATACCCATTCCATCCCCTCGACCGAGTTCGCCGGCACGCGGTCCCAGTACCGGCGCCTGCTGCGCTATCTCGGCCCGTACAAGGGCCGGCTGATCGTCGGGCTGGGCGGGCGCATGATGGCGTCCGGTATGTTCTTGCTGCTGCCCGCCGTCGTGCGCGACGTCGTCGATTCCGTGCTGGCGAACAAAGACATGGCCCAGCTCAACCAGATCACGCTGCTGTTGATCGGGGCGGTGGTCGTGCTCACCATCGGCTCGATCATCGGCAACTACCACATCAACTACGTGGGCGAGCGGATCGTGGTCGACCTGCGGCGCGAGCTGTACGGGCACCTGCACACGCTGTCGGTCAAGTTCTTCGCCACGCGGCGCGTCGGCGAGCTGATCAGCCGCATGTCCAGCGACGTGACCGTGATGCGCCAACTGCTGACCGAGAACCTCACGCGGCTGATCCGGCACACGCTGACCATCGTGGCGGGCATCGCGATCATGATCGTGCTCAACTGGCGGCTGACGGCGTTCATCGTGATCAGCACGCCGGTGGTCGCGTTTCTGGGCGTCATTGTGACCCGCTTCTCGCGGCGGGGCAGCCTGCTGGTCCGCGACGAGCTGGCGAATGCGACGGTCGTGGCCGAAGAAGCGCTGTACAACGTGCGCGAGGTCAAGAGCTTCGTCCGCGAGGACTACGAAACGGGCCGCTACAACAACGCCATCGAGCGCGCATTTCAGGCGGCGCTGCGGCTGCTGCAGATTCGCGCCGTGGTCAGCCCGACGGTCAGCCTGATGTTCGTGGTCAACATCGCGCTGATTCTGTGGTACGGCGGGCGCGAGGTCATCAACGACCGCCTGACCGGCGGCGAGCTGGTCGCCTTCCTGGTCTACGTGACGGTGATCGGGCAGATGTCCTCCGAGCTGAGCTGGCTGTATACCCAGCTTCAAGAGTCGCTGGGTGCCACGCAGCGCATCTTCGAACTGCTGGACACCGCGCCCGACCTGCACGATGCGCCGGGCGCGCGCGCCCTGGACCGCGTCGAGGGGCGGATCACGTTCGACGACGTGAGCTTCACCTACGACGAAGACGAGGAGCCCGTGCTGGAAGACATCGACCTGGACATCGCGCCGGGCGAGATCATCGCGCTGGTGGGGCCGAGCGGCGCGGGCAAGAGCACCATGTTCAACCTGATCCCGCGCTTCTACGACGTGACGCGCGGCGCGCTGCGCGTCGACGGGTGGGACGTGCGCGAGGTCACGCAAGAGAGCCTGCGCGAGCAGATCGGCATCGTCCCGCAGGAAACGCTGCTGTTCGGCGGCACCATCCGCGAGAACATCCTCTACGGGCGGCTCGGCGCCACCGAGGACGAGATGATCGCCGCCGCCGAGGCGGCCAACGCGCACAGCTTCATCGCGCAGCTTCCGCGCGGCTATGACACCATCGTCGGCGAGCGCGGCATCCGGCTCAGCGGCGGGCAGCGCCAGCGCGTCGCCATCGCCCGCGCCATCCTCAAGGACCCGCGCATCCTGCTGCTGGACGAGGCGACGTCCAGCCTGGACAACGAGAGCGAGCTGTTGGTGCAGGAAGCGCTGGAGCGCCTGATGCAGAACCGGACGACGGTCATCATCGCTCACCGGCTGAGCACGGTCCGTATCGCGCACCGCATCGCCGTGCTGGACCGGGGCCGGATCGTCGAGCTGGGCACGCACGACGAGCTGATGAGCCTGGGCGGGCTGTACGCGCGGCTGTACGAGATGCAGTTCCGCGCCCAGGAGCGCGACGCTCTGACCGGCGTGGTGTGAGCGATCCCCCCGGCGCGGCCCGTTTTTGCCAGCGGCGCGGGCGCTGGTAGACTCGGACGCTATCGGTGGTTGGCAGGTCACGGCAACGGGTGCGCGGCAGCGGTATGAAGAAGCTGATCAGACTGGCAGGGATCATCGCGTGGAGCGCCGCGCTGCTCGTGCCTGTCCCGGCGCGCGCCCAGGGCGACGAAGGCTGGCTGCTGGAGCAGATCAACGGGCTGCGGGCGAGCGTCGGGGTGCCGCCCTACGCGCTCAACGCCCAGCTCAGCGCCGCCGCGGCCCAACACAGCGCCTACATGGCCGAGACGTGCGACGTTTCGCACACCGAGGCGAACGGCTCGCGCCCCATCGACCGCGCCCGCGCCAACGGTTACACCGGAAGCTGGATCAGCGAGAATATCTACGGCAGCAGCCGGGCGCAGGTCACCGACGCGTGGGCGTTCTGGACCACCTCGGCGATTCACTACAGCGGGCTGGTCAACACCAACACCAACGAGGTCGGCATCGGGGCCGTGTCCGGCGAATGTGGGAACTACTTCACGCTGGTGTTCGGCCACCGGCCCGACGTGACCGCGCCGCCCGCGCCACCGCCACCACCGGAGCCGCCCGCCCCGGAACCGGGCGCGGATGAGGGCGAGCCGGAACAGGCCATCGCCGCCGCGCCGCCGCCCACCCAGGCGCCCTACGTCCCGCCGCCCTCGCGCACGCCCACGCCGACCATCCCCACGCTGACGCCCTCGGCCACCTGGACGATCACACCCACGCGCACCCCCACGCCGACCGGCACGGTCCAACCCGCCACGGCGACTCCGCTGGTGCTGCCGACCGTGGCCGCCCAGGGCGCCCCATCGACCCGCGTGGCGGTAGCTGCGTCCCCTACCGGCGAGCCGGTGACGGTCGCCCACCCGTCCGGCACGCCCGCCGCGCAGCCGGTAGCGGTGGCCCAGGCGGCAGCGAGCGCCTCGGCGGGCGGCGGATTCGACATCCGCGACCTGATCCCGTTTGCGCTGGCCGGGCAGGTGGCGCTGATCGGACTCGCCGGATTGGCCTATTTCCGCCGCGGGCGGTAGGGTATACTCTGTCTGATTCTGTGCGAGATTGCCTATCCACGGGGGAGCCATGCCCGACTCAGATCCCACTTACGTGCTGATCACCGTGCCGTTCGACGACGAGACGCTCGCCACGTTCCGCAATGTGTCGGACCGGGTGGAGATCCTCTACCATCCGACCGAACAGGCCCGCGACGTGCCCGAGGACGTATGGGCGAATGCCGAAGTGCTTTACACGCTGAATACCGTCCCTGAGCCGTCGCTGGCGCCCCAACTGCGCTGGATTCACGCCCACAGCGCCGGCGTGGATCACCTGCTCGACCAGCCGGTGATCCAGACGGAAGGCGTGCTGCTCAGCTCGTCGAGCGGCATCCACGCGACCAACATCGCGGAATACGTGTTCATGATGATGCTCGCCTTCGGGCACCGCCTGCCGACCATGCTGCGCTTCCAGGCCGAGGCCCATTGGCCGGACGAAGGACGCTTCCGGCTGTTCATGCCGCGCGAGCTGCGCGGGAGCACGATCGGCATCGTGGGCTACGGAAGCCTGGGCCGCGAGATCGCCCGGCTGGCGTTCCTGTTTGGCATGGAAGTGCTCGCCTCCAAGCGCGACGTGCGCCAGCCCGCCGACCCGGACGGGTACGTGCTGCCCGGCACCGGCGACCCGGATGGCAGCTTCTTCCACCGGCTCTACCCGCCCGAGGCGCTGGTGTCGATGGTGCGCGAGTGCGATTTCGTGGTGCTGACCGTGCCGCTGACCGAATCCACGCGGATGATGTTCGGCGCGGACGTGTTCGCCGCGATGAAGGAAACGGCCTACCTGATCAACGTGGCGCGGGGCGGCATCGTCGACGAGGCGGCGCTGTTGGACGCGCTGCAAACCGGCCAGATCGCCGGGGCCGCGATGGACGTGTTCGAGGCCGAGCCGCTGCCCGCCGACAACCCGCTGTGGAAACAGCCCAACATGATCATCAGCCCGCACATTTCGGGCAACACCGCCGACTACAACGACAAGGCCGCCGCGCTGTTCGTCGAAAACCTGGGGCGCTACCTGGCCCGCAAGGACCTGCTTAACCTGGTGGACCGCACGCGCGGCTATTGACGCTGCAACCGGGTGGGGCTATTTTCGTAGTATAGTGTAGATAGAATCGGAAATCGTTTAGCTGAGTGAGGATGGAGCGTAATGGTCAAGCGAAAAGAGACACCCGAGGCCGCCGCCGAGGCTGCCAAGCCGAAATCGCCGCTGTCGGCGTTCGTCGAGCACCAGACCGCCGCGCTGGAACAGACCGGCAAGGCGTTCGCGTCGCTGCTGCCGAAGGAATTCCGCGAGCACACCAACCGCGCCCTGGAAGAGGGCCGGGCCGGCTGGGAAGCCCTGTTCGACGGCGTCATTGATGGCGTCGAGCGCGGGCTGGACAAGCTGCGCAGCACCCCGTCGGAGGACGAGCCGAATAAGGTCAAGGTCGAGGTCGAATAAGCCGCGACCGGCGTTCATAACAGTATCTCGACAGCACCTCGAAAACACTCAAACAAGCAAAAAAGAGAATGCCCTGTGTCGTTGATGGCACAGGGCATTGTGTTTAGTTGCGGTATTGTGTGGATCGAGAACCTAGTTGAGCCGCATCACTTCGCTGGCCTGCGGGCCTTTGGGGCCCTCAGTGATCGAGAATTCGACTCGTTCGCCTTCCTCCAGGTTGCGGTAGCCTTCGCCGACGATGGCGCTGTAGTGTACGAATACGTCGGGGCCGGTTTCCGGCTGGATAAAGCCGTAGCCCTTCTGCGAGTTGAACCATTTGACGACGCCAGTAAGACGCTCTGACATGTTTGGGGACTCCTTCTGCCCACTTTCAGGATCACGATCTACGTGGGATGGGTGTTGCGGAAGGGCGAAAAAAAACACCCGGTGCGTTGTTCTTGCTACACCGGATGCCTTGCTTTTCGTGCCGGTACTGCAAACAACCTGCTCCACACACATCAAATTGTAGTATAGCTTTTATAGCTTGTCAAACAAAGTTGTGACGTACTGTTGTAACCCATTTTCCACAACAACATGAGCCTCACTGCGCGGCGCGCTCAGCTCGACAGGCCGCTGAGCAGCACGCGCAAAAACACCAGCCCCGCCAGCCCCAGGCCGACCAGGCTCAACGTGTGCTCACCCGCGCTGTACAGGATCGCGCTGGTAACCGCCAGCCCGGTGAACATCACCGCCCCGGCCAGCCGGTGAACCGCCGCGCTCAACTGGCGCGCCTCGTGCTGGGACTCCGGCGTGGGGGCGACGCGAACCGTGATCTCGCCCCGGTCGGCGCGGCGCAGCACGCTGTCGGCCAGCGCGGGAAGCTGAGCCGTGCGCAGGGCCACGTCCAGCCCGGTTTCCAGCGCGGACTCGACGTGCTCGGCGGTCAGCAGGGCGCGCAGCGTCTCCGGGCGCAGCAGGTCGCGCGGCCTGACGCCGAACCCCATCACCGCCGGGAGCGCGTCCCCGTCCTCGGCGACCAGCGTCATCACGAAGGGCAGCACCTCGCGCCAGGGATCGAAATCCGGATCGAGGCCGGTGCACATCCCGAACAGGATGCCCACCGCGCGCGTCAGGTAGAGGAAGTCCTGCGGGACCTGGAACGGCAGCGAAAACAGCAGGTCGCTGAACTCACGCCCCAGCGACGTGATCTCCGAGAACGACAGCCCGCTGATCTGGGCCATGTTCATGCCCCACACCCGGTCGAAGGCGGCGCGGCTGGCCTGCTCGATCCGGTCCAGGTCCGCGCCGGGCAGCAGGATCCCCAGCCGCTGGTACGACTCGACCAGCCGGCGCGCGTCGCGCGTGGTCAGCGCGATGAGCGTCTCGCGCAGCCCTTCCGCGATCTCCGGCGTCAGGTGACCGGCCATCCCGAAGTCGACGAAGATCAGGTAGAACGGGCGGCCCAGCAGCGGCGTTCCGTTGGCGTGGTGCCCGACGGGCGCGGCGGTGTCCGGCGGCAGCGGGTAGACGAACAGGTTGCCGGGGTGAGGGTCGGCGTGGAAGAAGCGCTTGACGAACACCATCCACAGGTAGGTGGCGATCAACCGGCGGGCGACGTCGCGCCGGGCGATGCCCGCCGCCGCGATCGTGTCGTAGTCGGTGATCTTGATCGCCGTCACGTCTTCGAGCGTGACGACGCGCGGCGTGCTCAGCTCGCGGTACAGCCGGGGGATGTAGATCCCGCCGTCGCGGGCGAACAACTCGGCGAACGCCTCGGCGTGATCGGCTTCCTGGTAGTAGTTCAGCTCCTCCCACAACACGGCGCTGAACTCGTCCAGCAGGGCCGGGACGTTGGCGCGGCGTCGGATCAGCGGGATGCGCATCAGCCAGCGGGCCACCACTTCCAGCGCCTTGAGGTCGGTGTGCACCAGCGTGCCGATGCCGGGCCGCTGCACCTTGACGACCACGCGCGTGCCGTCCGGCAGCCGGGCGCGGTGGGCCTGCCCCAGCGAAGCCGCCGCGGTCGGCGCCGGGTCCAGCCAGTCGAAGCGCTCGTCGACCGGGCCAAGCTCCTCTTCCAGCCGCGCGCGGATCACGTCGAACGGCACGCCGGGGACCTCATCCTGCAGGCTCGCCAGCTCCTGGATCACTTCTGGCGGCAGGATGTCCATGCGGCTGGAGATGAACTGGCCGAGCTTGATCATCACCCCGCCCATCTGCACGGCCATCCCGCGGAAGTCGCGCGCCCAGCGGCGCATCCGGCCCGAGCGCCCGCGCCCGACCGTGCCCTCGCCCAGCACGCGCCGCAGGACCAGCTCCCAGGCGAAGATGCGCGCCATCAGCCTCCCGGCAAACCACAGCGTGCGCCGGTAGCGCCACCAGTCGATTCGATAGCGACCGGCCCCGGCGGCGAGGCCGGCGGCGGGGTGGTCGTCCGCCGGGTTGTCGGATGGCGCGGCCCGGTCAGTCACTCGCGAAGTGGATGCGAAGCCGGGATTGCTCGAATCGGGCATTTTTCACGTCCAGCTTCCACAGCGCGTAGGGTAAGACGATGTTGCGCCGGTACGGCCCCACCCGCAGGGTCAGTTCGTCGGCGGACCGGTAGAGGTCCAGGTCGCTTTTTTCGGCGAACGGCAGCGGCACTTCCAGGATGTAACCGCCGTTCTCGTCCGGCGTGATGCGGTGCGTTTGCTCGCGGGCGAGCACCGACGCCGGGTTGGTGTCGCCGTAGAGCGCATCGGCCAGCCGCCGCAGCCGGTCGAAGCCGCCGATCTCCTCGCTGAACAGCGGCGCGCTGAGCATGGGCAGCTCGCCGAACGCCTCGCGGATGAACGCGATGTTCTCGGACTGGCTCTCTTTCCAGGCGGCGAAGTAGGGGTCGGTGACCTCGTCCGGGTACACGCGGTTGACCAGCACGGCATCCACCGCGTAGCCGTACAGGTTCAGGTATGTATAGGTGCGCTGCGTCTCTTTGATGACCATGCGCTCCGGGTTGACCACCAGGCGCAGGCTGCTTCTGTCCGGATCGGTCAACAGGTCGCGCACGCGGTCGAGCGTGTTGAACAGCCCGTCGATGCTTTCGAGCGTGTCGTCGTCGGGCAGGTCCGCGCCGATCAGCGGCTTGGAGATCGGGCGCAGCAGCCGCCCGCTGGTGCCGCGCATCAGCGACGTGATCCGCTGGAACCACCAGCGCGTGGTATCGGGCAGGCTCAGCAGGCGCAGCGTCTCGGCAGTGGGCGCGGCATCGACGATCAGGACGTCGTGCTCGTCGTCCTCGACGTACTTGTTGATCCATAACAGGTGGGCGCCCTCGTCCAGCCCCGGCAGGATCGTCACTTCTTCGGCCACGATGTCGTTGACGTGGCGCGGATTGAGCACGTTGAGCATGTATTTCTGGATGCGGCCCCAGTACTTGTCCATCGAGTAACGCGCGTCGACTTCCTGGGCCCACAGGTTATCCCGGATCTGGACCGGCTCCGGCCCGATCTTCACGTCCAGCGAATCGGCCAGCGAGTGGGCCGTATCGGTGGAAATGACGATCGTGCGCAGCCCCATCTCGGCGCAGCGCAGCGCGGTCGCTGCGGAGATGCTGGTCTTCCCGACGCCGCCTTTGCCGGTATGCACAATGATTCGCATCGAATTCACTACCTTCTACTCTGTGGATACTCCCTACAAGCATTACGTACCGGGGCGACAAACGATGCGCCGGCGACGTGTTTCCAATACAGATTTTACACACATCAGGCGGCGGTTCCCCCTGTCGAGACGCGGCGACGGCGCCCCGCCCGCTCAGCCGATCAGGCCGCGGTCGTAGATCAGCCACATGCCCAGAGCGTACCCGATCAGGATCAGCAGCGCGTCGATTTCGATGATCAGGCGGCGCGTGCCGCCCCAGGTGAGGTTGCGCGCCAGGTTGCCGATCAGCGCCAGCGTGATCAGCAGCAGGCCGATGATCCCCGCCAGCACCATATCCGACGACACAGCCTCCAGAAAGCGCCCGTCGGTGTAGAACAGATCGGTGAGGCCCAGCGCGAAAATGTTGAACACGTTGCTGCCGAACAGGTTGCCCGCCGCCAGGTCGTAGGCGCCGATGCGCGCCGCCGAAATGGTGGTCACGACTTCGGGCAGCGAGGTGACCACCGCCACCAGCGCGATCCCGACGAAGCCGGTCGTCAGGCCGGTCTCCTCGGCGATCTGCGTCGAGCTGCTGACCAGCAGCGGCGTGATGGCAATCAGCGCCGCCGCCGCGACGGCGAAGCCGATCCCCGCGTAGGTCAGGCTGGGCGTGCCTTCCGGGATTTCCGGGGCGGGAGCGGGCTGTTCCGGCGCGCCGGGGCGGTTGCCGCCGAACAGGATGCGCGTCCCGCCGATATACACCACGATCAGCACCAGGCTGTCCAGGCCCAGCCAGCCGATCTTCAGCGTAATCTGGGCGAGGATGAAGAACACCGCCAGCCCGGTCAGCAGCACGCCGACGCTGGCGCTGAGGGTGTGCATCATCGTGATCCGGCGCAGGATGTGCAGCCGGTGATAGAGCAGGTCCAATAGGGCGAGCAGGAACATGTTGAACATGGTGCTGCCGAAGATGTTGCCCACCGTCAGGTTGGGCACATTCTGGTCGATGGCGTTGATCGCGGTGAGCAGCTCCGGCAGCGACGTCGCGCCGGCCAGCAGCAGCGTGCCCACGAACATCCCGCCCAGCTTGGTGCGCAGCGCGATGACGTCGCCGTACTGGGCCAGCTTGGTCGCGGCGAAAACGATCAGGGCCGCGCTGGCGACGAATTCGATCCAGATCATGAAAGGTCGTCTCCTGGGTTGCGCAGATGATCCGGTACGCCTTTCACGAACGGGAGTTCCCACGCGGTGAACACGCCGGTATTGGGCTGCGACAGGTCACCGACGATCGACTCGACGGCCTCCAGGCAGTTCTGGACGGTCGCGGCGTCGGGCACGATCACGAACAGGGTATAGTGGCCCACTTCCACGTTTTGAGCGCCCAGGCCCATGCCGAACGCATACCGCGCGCCGACGCGTTTTGGCTCGCGCCGCCGGTACAGGCCCGACGACTCGATGATGGTCACGCCGCTGACGCCGAGCGCGCGCCAGGCGTCCAGCACCTCGTCGAGCCGGTCGGGGTTGTCCAATACAAGCATCACCATCTGCATGACAGCGTCCTTTCACTTCCATGCGTGCACAGGTACGCCGCGAGTATAACCGAGAGCCGGTCCGGCGCCCACGCAGCCGGGCCGCTATTCGCCTGTTGCGAAGGGGAGCGGGAATGTGAGGAGGGGAATGGGGCGCGGCGCGCGCCCCCGTCGGGTCACTTCACCAGGGCCGCGGCCAGCCCATCGCCCACCGGGATCACCGTGCTGAACAGGCCGGCGTGGGTGGCGAGCGCTTCCAGAAACGCGCGCGTGGCGTTGGCGGTGGGGTTGTCGTCGTGCAGGTGGCCTTCGCGGAAGGCGTTGTGCGCGGTGATCAGCCCGCCGGGGCGCACGTGCGCCAGCGACCACGCCAGGTAATCGCTGTTGGCTTCCTTGTTGGCGTCGATGAAGACCATGTCGAACGGCTCGCCCTGCCCCAGCCGCTCCAGGCTGGCGGCGGCGTCGCCCTCCACGATCTCGACCCGGTCCGAAACCCCGGCCAGCGCGAAGTGCTGGCGCGCGATCTGGGCGTGGCGCGGGTCCAGTTCCAGCGTGACGAGCCTGCCGCCCGGCGGCAGGCCGCGGGCCAGCCAGATCCCGCTGTACCCGGCCAGCGTCCCGATCTCCAGAATGCGGCGCGCGCCGATGATCGCGGCCAGGAATTGCAGCATCTGGCCTTCTTCGGGCCGGATCTGGATCTCCGGCAGGCCATGCGCGACTGTGTTGGTGCGGACGGTTTGCAGGATGCGGTCTTCCGGCGCGAACCACTGGCGGATGGTCTGCGTCAGGCGGCGCTGGACATCGGGCGCGAAGGTGAGAATACGGTCATCCAGCATGATCTGCTCCTCAGTCGATAAGGCAAACTCTACCAGCGATTCATCCCGCCCGGCAGCAGGACCACGCCCACGAACACCAGCAACAATACCGCGATCACGGTCAGCGCGTCGTTGCGATAGCGGACCGGCGCCGGTGCCGACCGCCAGCGGCGCGGCAGGTGAGCCACGCCCGCCGCGACCAGCATCACGGCCAGGTGCTCGAACCGGTAGCGCGGCCAGTAGTCGGCGTCGATGCCGTTCCAGACGAGGTAAGTGAGGCCGACCAGGACCTGAACGTCCACGCCGATGGTGAACAGCAGCATCAGGATGCGGCTCGCCCGGTCGTACGGCGACTCGCCGCGCAGCCAGCCAACGATCAGCCGGACGGCGGCCAGCACGGCCACGGCCACCAGCAGCCAGCGCAAATCCGAGTGAATCCGAAACAGGGTGCTCACGGTGTATTCCTCCGGATGCAGAATGGGCGTTCAGACGAGGCGGCTGGCGCCGCACGCGGGGAACGCGCCAGGCCCGACCAGATTGTACAAAATCGACCGGGCGTGCGCCCACCACCGGGCGCGGCGATCCGGCAGACCGGCGTATGCAGTTGGGGCGAGGGAAGCGGGCTAGCTGATCCAGTCGCGGTTATGCGCGTCCCACTCGCGGTGCCGGTAGGCGTTCTTGCAGTCGCGGCAGATCAGAGCGCTTTCGACACGGCCATTGGCGCGCCAGCGCCAACGGACGCGCCCCATGTGAAAGCGGCAGGTGGGCCGGTGACACACCGGGCAATAATCGCCCTGGGCGAGCGAGGCGTCGCCGTATTGGCGTTTCTCTGCTTCGTTCTGCTCGCAAATATGACAGTAGGGGACAGGCATACCGTTTCCTTACAACACACAGTCGTCAGCACGCGTAGGTCCGACATTATACCCTGTTAGCAGCAACTTATACAGACCATCTTTCCCCACGCGCCCTTCCTCAACGATTCTATCAATCTTGTTTGATATATAGTTAATTTTGTCTTAAGGTATGGTACCATAGCTACAAGCTGCGACGTTTATAGTGCGCGGCACGCTAGAGAGGAAAGACTCGTCATGGGTGGCGGAGAGGAACAGATCTTCTGGTTGATTCACATCTTCATCGGGCTGGCGCTGCCGTTCTTCATGTTCAGCGGCTGCTGCCGCAGGCAAGAGGAAGAAGAAGCCAAACAGGAAAAGTGACTTCCCTCGTCAGGTTGTCGGCGCCCCGGTGACACCTCGCTCCAACACGAGCGCGGCGCATCCCCTCGCGGGCGTTGCGCGCCTGCACAACGTACTGCTTACCAGGATTTGACCTCCATCCGGCCATGACCAGGGTTAATTGGCCTTCGTCGCGTTGAAAAACACAATCAAATGCAGCGATCCCAGCACCAGGTGATCGCCATCCGCCAGCACGTAATCGCGGTGCGGCAGCAGCAGCTCGCCGTTGAGATACGTGCCGTTGGTGCTGCCCAGGTCGGTGACCACCAGGCGTTTGTCGCGGCGGCGCAGCAGGCAGTGCGACCGCGAGACGCCGTGCTGGTGCGCGTTGTACGGGGTGAGGTCGATCACGTCGGGGGGATGCGTCTCGCGCGGGGCCGTGCGGCCCAGCGTCACAGCCGCGGTGATCGTCAGGGGCAGGCAGGCGCCTGAGGGCAAAATCTGGAGCAGGGCCGACGCCGTCGCCTCGAACCGGTCGCTGCCGTGGCTCTGCGACGTGACGACCAGCGGGCGCCGGCTGAGCAGCCGGGTCGAGCGTCCGTGGATCGGCTCGGTGTGCAGGTCGGCGCGGCAGCGCGAGCAGTGAGTGTCGTCCGCGCGGCAGAAATGGCCGCACTGGGCGCACTGTACGGGTCGCTGATCGACCGGCCACGCTATGTCTGACGAGCTCACCATCACGGTCTCTGACGCTTCCCCAGGCGTAAGTAAGTCTTCAATTACAGCTTGATTCGAAGTATACGCGGCGCTATGCAACAGTGCGCTTACCCGCCAAAAACGCGATTCCGGTTCGCCGCGCCGCCGGTGCGGGCCGGGATGGAGAATCCGGGCCCCGCTGGCCGGGCGATCTAGCTGTAGGCCACCTCTACCGGCTGGATGCGCGGCTTGCCTTTGTCGTCCGGGCGCAGGTGGCCCGCCGCGGTGATCGTGTCGTGCTGGAAGATCAGCAGGCCGCCCGTTTCCAGCGCCCAGCGCTGCCAGCGGCGCTTGCTTTCGAGCGTGACCAGCGGCTCGACGTCGTACGCCGTCATCCAGCCGAGTTTTTCGAAGTGGATCGCGTAGCTCGCCAGGTCGGCCACAAAGAGCGCGCGCTGGCCGCCGCTCTCGAACAGCACGGACTGGTGGCCGGGCGTGTGCCCCGGCGTGACGACCGCCGTGATCCCCGGCGCGATCGCCGTGTCGCCGTCGAGCAAGGTGAGCTGGCCCGCGCGGTGGAGCGGCTCGTAGTTGACCGGGAAGTAGCTCCCGCGCGTGCGCTCGTTGGGCTGCATGGCGTCCTCGAACTCGCGGCGCTGCACCACGTAGCGCGCGCGGGGGAACGTGGCGCGGGCTTCGCCGTCCCTAGTCACCGTCGTGTTGCCCGAGCAGTGATCGGCGTGCAGGTGCGTGTCGATCACGATGTCCACGTCTTCGGGCGCCACGCCCAGCCGCGCCAGCCCGTCGAGCAGCGTCCCGCTGGCGCGTTCCAGCCCCCAGATCGCGATCTCGCGCTCGCCGAGCTTGTCGCCCAGGCCGGTGTCGACGACGATGGTCTGCCCGGCGGCGCGCACCAGCAGGCAGGTGAGGATCATCGGGACGCGGTGTTGATCGTCGGGCGCCAGGTATTTGCTCCACAGCGCGCGCGGCACCAGGCCCCACGGCCCGCCACTGTCCATCATCACCACGCCGTCGCTGATCAGGTGAATCTCGATCTCGCCGATTCGTATCATGTGGGCATCCGTCCTGTGAAAGGCTTATATTTTTTGGCAACAGGACACGAGCGAGGTATAATAGAACGCATGTGCGGACGATTCACACTCACCCAACTCGATCCCGACCTGCTGTCGGCTACGTTCTCACTGCCCGACGTGCCGGACCTGTCGCCGCGCTATAATATCGCACCCACCCAGCCGGTGGCAACCGTGGTGCGCGACGCCGAAACGGACGAGAACGCGCTGCTGGTCATGCGCTGGGGGCTGATCCCTCACTGGGCCAAAGACCCGTCGATCGGCTCGAAGATGATCAACGCTCGCTCCGAGACGCTGGCCGAAAAGCCGAGCTTTCGCAACGCGCTGCGCTACCGGCGCTGCCTGGTGGTGGCCGATGGCTTCTACGAATGGCGCGCCCAGCGCGACGGCCCCAAGATCCCGATGTACATCACGGTGGACGATCACCAGCCGTTCGGCTTCGCCGGGCTGTACGAGCGCTGGACCGAGCCGGAGAGCGGCGAGACGGTGCTGTCGTGCACCATTATCACCACCGCGCCCAACGCGCTGATGGAGCCGATCCACAACCGGATGCCGGTCATCCTGCCGCGCGAGCATTACGGCGCGTGGCTCGACCCGTCCGAGACGGACGGCGCGCGCGTGCTGCCCCTGCTCCAGCCGTACCCCGCCGAGCACATGACCGCGTACCCGGTGTCGCGCCGCGTGAACGTCCCGACGGTCGACAGCCCGGACCTGATCGAGCGGGCGGGCTGACGTGATGCGTCCCGGTCCCGATCGGATGCGGCCATGAGCGAGCACGATCCCGGCGATCTGTACGAGCCGCCGCCCCCGCGCAAGCGCCGCCGCCGCGCGTACCTGCGCGAGAACGAGCTGGACGACGCCTGGGCCGCCGCCGCCGAGGACGACGCTTTCGACGACGCGGTCGAGATCGAAGACCTGGCGGCGGGCTACGTGTGGGACGACCGCGACCGCCTCGGCGTGGAGCGCGATTCCGCGGACGACGCCCCCGGCGACCTGCCGTCCGGCCTGGGCCCGCTGCCGCCGTCCGCCCGGCGCGGGCGCCCGCGCCGCCGATCCGTGTCTCCCACGCGGTCGGCCCTTCCCCAACGCGATCGCGAGCCCCCGCCCGGCGGGCTGCCGTTCTGGGGGATTCTGATGCTGGTCATCCTGGCGATCGCCGCGCTGATCGCGGTCGGGCTGGCCTGCGTGTTCGCGCTCAGCGTGGCCTGAGCCCTCACCCATTTTCCCAGCGATCATCGCTCACCGGGCCGCGCGTTGTCCTGACGGGCGGCGGATATGTTATAATTCCCACGTGGTTTAACGTGAGCTGATTGGTCATGGAGGCGCCGGGTTCCGCGCCCGATCGAACCCGGCCATTGTGAGGCATAATGTTCAAATCAATCGTCCGAACCGTTTTCGGTGATCCCAACGAGCGCGAGCTCAACCGTCACCGTGAAGTCGTCGAACAGATCAACGCCCTGGAGCCGGAAATCCAGCAGCTCAGCGATGACGCGCTGCGCGCCAAGACCGACGAATTCCGGGCGCGGCTGGAACAGGGCGAAACGCTGGACGACATCCTGCCGGAAGCCTACGCCGTCGTGCGCGAGGCTGCCGTGCGCACCATCGGCCAGCGCCATTTCGACGTGCAGTTGATCGGCGGCATCGTGCTGCACCAGGGCAAGATCGCCGAGATGAAGACCGGCGAAGGTAAGACGCTGGTCGCCACCCTGCCGCTGTACCTCAACGCGCTCACCGGCAAGGGCGTGCACCTCGTCACGCCCAACGATTACCTGTCCAAGTTCGGCTTGCAGCAGATGGGCCCGATCTACTATTTCCTGGGCCTGTCCTCGGCGGTGATCCAGAGCCGCGGCGAAACCGACAGCATGCACTCGTTCCGGTTCAACCCCAAGTGGAACAGCGAAGACGCGCGCTTCCAGTTCCTGGAGCCGGTCGACCGCCGCGACGCTTACCAGACCGACATCACCTACGGCACCAACAACGAGTTCGGCTTCGACTACCTGCGCGATAACATGGTCCACTCGCTGGAACGGCTGGTGCAGCGCGGGCACTACTTCGCCATCGTCGACGAGGTCGACAACATCCTGATCGACGAGGCGCGCACGCCCCTGATCATCAGCGGCAGCGCCGACCAGCCCTCGGACCTCTACCGGCTGTTCGCCCGGCTGGTGCGCGATCTCAAGCCCAGCAGCGAAGAGAGCGTCGAGCTGGAAGACCCCGACGGCGACTACATCGAAGAGCTGCGCACGCGCAGCGTGTACCTGACCGAGCGCGGCGTCGAGAAGATGGAGCGCGTGCTCGAGCGCGAGGGGAACCTGCAGGGCGACAACCTGTACGCGCCCGAAAACTCGGAGATGCTGCCCTATCTCGACAACGCGCTGCGCGCCAACGTCGTGTTCCAGCGCGACAAAGACTACGTGGTCATGAACGGCCAGGTGATCATCGTCGACGAGTTCACCGGGCGCATGATGCACGGGCGCCGCTTCTCCGAAGGGCTGCACCAGGCGATCGAGGCGAAAGAGGGCGTCGAGGTCCGGCGCGAAAACCTGACGCTGGCGACCATCACCTTCCAGAACTACTTCCGCATGTACGAAAAGCTGGCCGGCATGACCGGCACGGCGGCCACCGAGGCGAGCGAGTTCGAGGAAATCTACAACCTCGAGGTGACCGTCATCCCCACCAACCTGCCCTGCATTCGCGAGGACAAACAGGACCTGGTGTACATGTCCGAAAACTCGAAGTGGAAGGCCGTGGTGGCGGACATCAAAGAGCGCCAGAAGAACGGCCAGCCGGTGCTGGTCGGTACGGCGGCCATCGAGACCAGCGAGCGGCTCAGCAAGCTGCTCGATCGCGCCGGGGTCGATCACGAGGTGCTCAACGCCAAGCAGCACGAGCGCGAGGCGGTGATCATCGCCCAGGCGGGGCGGCCCGGCGCGGTGACGATCGCGACCAACATGGCCGGGCGCGGCGTCGACATTCTGCTGGGCGGCAACCCCGACGGGCTGGCCCGCGACAAGCTGCGCAAGCGCTACAGCATCGATATTACGGAGGCCACCGACGAGCAGTGGCGCGAGATGCTGGCCGAAGCCAAAGAGGAGATCGCCCAGGACCGCAAGACGGTGCTCGACCAGGGCGGGCTGTACGTGCTGGGCACCGAGCGCCACGAGGCGCGGCGCATCGACAACCAGTTGCGCGGGCGCGCCGGTCGCCAGGGCGATCCCGGCGAGAGCCGCTTTTACCTGTCGATGGAAGACGACCTGATGCGGCGCTTCGGCGGCGACCGCGTCAAGAACTTCATGAAATGGGCCGACATGCCCGAAGACATGCCGATCGAGCACGGCATGATCAGCAAATCGATCCAGCAGGCGCAGATCCGCGTCGAGGGGCACAACTTCGACATCCGCAAGCGCGTGCTCGAATACGATGACGTCGTCAACAAGCAGCGCGAGACGATCTACAGCCAGCGCCGCAAGATCCTCACCGCCGAACCTGGCGAGCTGCGCGACCAGATCCAGCGCATGATTACCGAGCAGATCCAGGCGCTGGTGAAGCAGCACCTGTCCGGCGATCCCTTCGATTGGGACCTGGAAGAGCTGCACCGTACCGCGCTTAACATCTACCCCGTGCCGGCGGAGATCACACCCGACGTCATGGCCGGCACCGAGGACCCGGACGAGATCGAGCTGATGCTCGTCAAGGGCGCGCTGCAGGTGTACGACCGGCGCATCGAGCAGTTCGGCGCCGAGTGGATGGACCGCGCCGAAAAAGAGGTCATGCTCAACGCCGTCGACCAGTTGTGGCAGCGCCACCTGACCGACCTGGACATCCTGCGCGAAGGGATCGGGCTGGTCGGCTATGGCGGGCGCGATCCGCTGGTCGAGTACCAGCGCGAGAGCTACGCCATGTGGACCATGCTCCAGCAGGAAATTCAGGACAAGGTCGTGCAGGACATCTTCCGCGTGGCCCCGCGTGAAGAGGCCCAGCTCATCCCCACCCGGCTCCAGTTGAGCAACATCCAGGCCGGGCGCGGCGCGGTGCCGGGGGGCGCGCAGGCCCCGCCGGAGCCGGTGCGCAACCTGGGCATGTACGACAACGTCGGGCGCAACGATCCGTGTCCCTGCGGCAGCGGCAAAAAGTTCAAGCACTGCCACTATGCCGAGGTCCAGAAGCAGCGCCGGACGGTAGCTCCCGAAGCCGTGCGGCGGACGGCGGGGGGACGCCGGCGGCGCTAGCGCGCGGGCCGGGCGGGACATACCCGGCGGGGCGGTGGGGGCATGGCGCGCGATCTCACCGTCCGCCGATCGGAGAATCCGGTATACAGCACGGCAAGGAAGGCCGCCATGCCAGATGGTGATGATTTCGCTACCAGCCTGATGAACGACATGGATCCCCGCCTGCTCGAGCTCATCCAGACGCGCATCAACTCGTTCATCAAGTGGGACCTGGTGCGGTTTTTCCACGACAACCCCCACACCGCCGACACCGCCGACAGCATCGCCCGCTACACCGGGCGCGACGTGCGCATCGTGGAGCCGGAGCTGCTCCAACTGGCGCGCGATGACGTGTTGGACGTCGAAGACCTGGCCGGCATGCGGATCTACACGCTGGTCGACGACCGCGACGTGCGTGATCTGATCGCGGCCTTCATCCGGGCGTGCGACGACCGCCAGTTCCGCGTCAAAGCCATCTACCACGTGATCCGCAGCCTGCGCTGAAAGGGCCCGCCTCATGGAGTCACTACGTATCCCCACCGGAATCGCGGGCCTGGACGAGATGCTGCATGGCGGCTTCCTGTCGCAGACGGCGAACCTGGTCGAGGGCGCGACCGGCACCGGCAAAACCACCCTGGGCATGCAGTTCATCCAGCACGGCATCGCGGCCTGCGCCGAGCCGGGCATCATCCTCAGCTTCGAGACATTCCCCCAGCACTACTACCGCGACGCCAGCGCGTTCGGGTGGGACTTCCAGGCATACGAAGCGCAGGACCGGCTGCGCGTGATCATGTCCAGCCCGGAGGTCACCCGCGCCGATCTCCAGCAGATCAACGGGCGGCTGGAGGCGGTCGTGAACCAGATCGGCGCGCGGCGGGTGCTGGTCGACAGCCTGAGCCACTTCGACCGGCTCAGCGCGGACCCGGTCGAGCTGCGCCGCATCACGTATGAGTTCATCAACGGGCTCAAACGCCTGGGGCTGACCGCGGTCCTCACCCGCGAGAACGCGGCGCTGTTGGGCGAGACGCCGGACAACGAGGAAGAGCTGGCCTTCGTCGCGGACTCGGTGGTGATGCTGCGCTACGTCGAAATTCAGTGCACGGTTCACCGCGCGCTGCTGGTGCTCAAGCTGCGCGGCAGCGACCATCACAAGGACATCCGCCAGTACGCCATCACCGGCCAGGGGCTGGAAGTCCGGACGCGGTTCGAGGGCACCCAGGGACTGATGAGCGGGACCCCCACGATGACCCAGGCCGAGGCGTTCGTGGCGGCGTTCCTGTCGCCGGACGCGCGGTAATCCGGGGCGGGCCGGGCGGCAATTCTAAATTTTGCATGAAGATTCCTTGCACGCTTAATTGTTTGTCATTATCATGGAGTTACAGCGCACCGTGGATGCTATCAACCTGCATCAATTGCTGACGGTCTATATCTGGTTCGGGATGAGCATCCTGATCGCGTTGCTGGCCTTGATCGCGCGGTTTTACGAGCGGCTGTCCGGCCAGCAAACGTATTACCGGTTTTTCGTCGTCCCGGTGATCGCATTTGGGGCTGCTGCGGCGCGCTTCTCTCACCTGGATCGCATCACGGGTGATGCCTGGGGGGATGTTTTACTGTTGTGCGGGGGGCTGAGTCTGGCCGCGCTCTGCGTTCACGTGTATCGCTTGATGACCAGCGGGCGATGAAGGCCGGATAACGGGGGAATAGCATGACAACCGATCTGCTGACGCTGTTGGGCGTTGCGGCCCCACTGGCGGCGATGTTCAGCCTGTGGGTGCTGGCCCAGATCAGCCGTCGTTTTGGCGAAGTCACCCACCGCCCTCCTCTCTATCGCGGGTTTTATGCTGCCCTGGCGCTGTGGTCCTTTCCCCTGGTGGCGCGGCTGCTGGCGATTGGCCTGACCGGCGATGAAACCACCACCCTGGGCGGCAATTCGCTCGAAGCCCTGGCCCACAACGGCCCGGCGGCGCTCAGCGTCACGCTGGCGGTCGTCATCGCGTGGCGTTACTGGGGATGGCTGGTGACCGCGCGCGAGACTCAGGCCCGGGCGAAGGCTCCGGCTCCAACACGACCTGGCAGATCACAATGACCGTTCCGTCCGATTTCTCTTCGATGGCTGTTCCGAACGTTCGAGAAGCCATTTTTTTGATCCGCGCCGACGGCGTGATCGAGTTCGTCACGCCGATGACCGCGCACCTGTACGGGTACACCGTCGCCGACGTGATCGGCCAGCCGGCGCGGCGGTTCATCGTCCCCGAAGACGTCGAACTCGCCCGCCAACACTGGTACGCCCTACGCGACGATCCGGATCGCTCGTTTGCCGAGCTGGACGTCGCCGTGCTGACGGAAGCGGGCCGCCACATTTCGGCCAGGGTGTCGATCTGGCGCATGCCGTGTGGGGATCGCTTTCTGGTGGCGCATCACGTCGTCGATGTCGTGCGCGACCGCCTGCAAACGCTGTATTCGGTCCTGACGGCGGTGGCGGGCACGCTCGACCCGGAGCAGGTGGTCGATATCGTGCTGCGCGAAACCCAGCGGCTGATCCCGTGCGACAGCGGCACGATCTTCGTGCTGGGCGCGTCCAACAAACTCGAATTCGTTCGCTCGTATGGCCGCACGGCGGACAATTACTCGACGTGGGTGCTCACCCGCCAGATGGAGTTCGAGACGGTCCGCACCATGCGCGAGACCGGCAAGGCGCTGTTCATCAACGACTGCGAGAACGATCCGCGCTGGACGCCCGATCCCAGTGCCGCGTTCATCAAAAGCTGGCTGGGCGCGCCGCTGCTCTATCACGGCGAGTTCCTGGGCGTGTTGAACCTGGACAGCACTAACCGGGACGCGTTCACGGTCGAGGACGCGCAGCTCGCCCAGGCGCTCGCCAGCCAGGCCGCCGTGGCGCTGCACAACGCCCGGCGCTACAACGAAGAGATGCTGCGCGCGCGGCGCCTGCAGGCGATCAACGACGTCAACCTGGCGCTCAGCCATCTCGACCTGGCGAGCCTGCTGGAAGTCGTCTATCGCAAGGCGAACGGCCTGATGGACGCTACGACGTTTTTCATCGGCCTGTACGACGCCGAGGCGGGATTGGTGCACCTCGTCGGGTCTTACGATCACGGCAAGTCCCGCCCCGACGAGTCGCAGCCTGCCGCGCTGGGCATCACCGGGCTGGTGCTGCGCACGCGCAAAACGCTGATCCTGCACGACACCGAAAGCGAGCCTGTCCCCGAGGAGATCATCGTTCAGGACGAGATGCCGCGCAGCGTGCTGATGGTCCCGCTGACGACCCAGGACGAGATCGTCGGCGTGCTGTCCGTGCAGAGCTATCACCCGCACGCCTACACTGCCGAAGACGTGTCGATGCTGGAGAGCATCGCCGGGGCGACGGCGTCGGCCATCCGCAACGCGCAGTTGTACGACCAGACCGCCAGCCGCCTGGGCGCGCTCGAGACGCTGCACCAGATGGCGCTGCAACTGGCCTACGCGCAAAGCCCGGACGTCATCGCCGAGCTGGTCATCACGGCGGCGCACGAGCTGGCCCACCCCGCGCAGGTGCTGTTCGTCCTGGATGCTCACCAGACCAGGCGGGCGCAGGCGTGGATCTCGGCGGCCAGCGATTCCGTCGCGCCGCCCGCCGCCCAGGCAACCGGCAGCCTGCCGGCCAGCCGCCTGATCGAAAAGGCGCGCATCATCGGCCAGCCGGTCATGGCCGGCGACCTGCGCGACCAGCCGGGGCGGCAGACCGAGTTCGGCACCTCCTGGCCGGTCCAGGCGGCGGCGATTTCCCCGGTGCGCAGCGGCGAGGAGCGGTTGGGTGTGCTGGCGCTGCTCTACGACTCGCCGCAGATTCTGCGCAGCGACCTGCAGCGCACGCTGGAACTGCTGTGCATCCAGGCGGCGGCGGCGCTCAAGAATGTCGAGTACACCATCACGCTGCGCCGCCAGTTGAACGAAACCGCCGCGCTGCACGAGCTGGCCCGCCGCGTCAGCAGCAGCCAGACGCTCGATGAAATCCTCGAGCTGGTCGTCAACACCATGCACGACATTTTCCGCTGCAAGGCCACCGGCGTCGCCCTGTATGATCCGGAAGCAGACATGGTCGTGATGCGCGCGGCGATCGGCCTCAAGGAGGAGCACTTCAAGCAGGCGCGCTTCGCCCTGGGCGAATACGTGGCCGGGCAGGTCGTCGCCACCGGCGAGACGATCTACGTACCGGACGCCTACGCCGACCCGAATTTCCGCATCATCGACCCGGAACTGCGCAGCCTGCTCGCCGTCCCGCTGACGGTCCAGGATCGCACCATCGGCACGCTGAGCATCGACAGCGCCGAGCCGCGCGCGTTCACGCCCGATCACGAGCGGTTGCTGACCATCGCCGGCAGCCAGATCGCCGCCGCGATCGAGACGGTGCGCCTGTTGGAAGAGACGCGCCAGCACGCCGAGCAGTTGGCGGCGGCTAACGCCGAGCTGGCCGCGCTCGACGAGCTGCGCACCAAGCTGCTGCAGGACGTCAGCCACGAACTGCGCAGCCCGCTGGCGCTCGTGCGCGGATACGCGGGCCTGCTGCGCGATGCCCAGTTGGGCGAGGTCACCCACGAGCAGGTCGAGGCGCTCGATATCATCGACCAACGCGCCGACCTGATCACCAAGCTGATCGGCGACATCCTGGCCGCCGAGCAGATCAGCCCCAAGACGCTGGAACTGGGGCCGGTCGATGTGGCGCAGTTGTGCGCCAACGCCGTCGAGGGGATGCGCCTGGTTCATCACGACGCGGGCGTGACCTTCCAGCTCGATCTGCAAGCCGGGGAATGTTGGGTGCACGGCGACCGCAACCGGCTGAGCCAGGTGCTGGACAACCTGCTGGGTAACGCGGCCAAGTTCTCGCCGGATGGCGGCGCGATCACGCTGCGGGCGCGGCTCGATGATGACGGGAAGCGCGTCGTCGTCAGCGTGATGGACGAGGGGATCGGCATCGCCGCCGACCGGCTGCCGCACCTGTTCGAGCGGTTTTACCAGGGCGACCGGATGATCAAGCACCGTTTTGGCGGGACGGGGCTGGGGCTGTACATCGTCAAGCAGATCATCGAGGCGCACGGCGGGACGGTGTCGGTCGAAAGCCAGGAAGGCAAGGGCAGCACGTTTTCGTTCGCGCTGCCGGTCCAGGAAGGATGAGCGGGCGGTGTGTCTGAACGTGGGGACGGTGATCGACCGCCAGGGCGCGCTGTGGCAGCGCCTGCGCGCGTGGCCGAAGATCGAGCTGCACCGCCACCTGGAAGGCTCGATCCGCCTGTCGACGCTGCTCGACATCGCGCGCGAGTTCGACCTGCCGCTGCCCGCCACCGATGCCGAGCGGCTGCGCCCGCTGGTGCAGATGACCGAAGACGACGAGCCGACCTGTTCGGCGTTCCTGAGCAAGTTCGATACCCTGCGCCAGTTCTACCGCTCGCCGGACGTGGTGCGGCGCATCACGCGCGAGGCCATCGAGGACGCCGCGCGCGACAACGTCACCTACATGGAGCTGCGGTTCACGCCCGCCGCGCTGGCCCGCCAAAACGGGCACGATTACGAGACGATCATCGGCGTGGTGAGTGACGCGGCCCGCCACGCCCAGGCCGCCCACGGCGTCACCGTCCGGCTGATCGTCTCGGTGAACCGCCACGAGAGCGTGGACGTCGCCCGCGCGGTGATCCAGGCCGTGCTGGCGCTCCGGCTGCGCGAGGTGGTGGCGGTGGACCTGGCGGGCAAAGAGATCGGGTATTCGGTGCGCCCGTTCGAGGCGCTGTTCCGCCGGGCGCGCGAGGCCGGGCTGCGCGTCACGGTCCACGCCGGCGAGTGGGACGGGCCGCACAACGTGCGCGAAGCGGTCGTGCGCACCGGCGCCGAGCGGATCGGCCACGGCGTGCGCACCGCCGAAGACCCGGACGTGATCCGGCTGGTGCGCGAGCGCGGCGTCACGCTCGAAGTCTGCCCGACGAGCAATCTTCACAGCGGCGTGGTGGACAGCCTCGCCGCCCATCCCCTGGGCGAGCTGGCCCGGCACGGCGTCCTGACCACGATCAACACCGACGACCCGGCGCTGAGCAATATCGCGCTCACCGACGAGTTGATGGTGGCGCACGTCGGGCTGGGGCTGTCATTGGACGCCATCCGGCAGAACGTGCTCAATGCGGCGCGGGCGGCCTTCCTGCCGGACGGCGAGCGCGCGGCGCTGGCCGCGTATTTCCGCCACGCGCTGGCCGTCGACGGCGCGGCCCCGGTTCAGTAGCACGACACGCCGAGCGCCTGTTGCAGCGAGGCCGCGTCCGGGATGCCGGTGTAGGCGACCGGCGCCAGGTTCGCGCCCAGGATGCTCCACCGCTGCGGCACCAGCGGGTTGTAGTTCACGCGGAAACAGCCCCGGTATACCCCCAGGCTGCCGTCGGTCCGGTAGCCGAACACCACCGCCGGGATGCGCCCGGCCTCCAGCGCGTTGGTCTGGCCGCTCCACTGGTAATGGCCGTAGAACAGGACGGCCTCGGTCGTGTCGGCGAACCCGCCCGCGAAGCTCTCGTAGGTCTGCGGCGGGTTGGCCCACAGGTTGTAGGCCGCAATGAAGTCGCGCCGGTTGATCGCGTTGTAGTAAGCGACCAGGAGCTGCTGGACGTCGACGTACAGCCCCTCGGACGTGACGTGCGGGTAGCAGTTGGCGGCCAGGTAGGGCGCGATCATCTCCGGGCCGGGCACGATGGGAAGCTGCGCGAAGTCGGCGCCGGTGATCGCCCACTGGCCGATCCCGCTGGCGGACCCGGTATAGGCCAGCTCGTAACAGCCGTTGAACGCGGCGACGCTGCCATCGGCGCGATAGCCGATTAGCAGGCCGGGCACAGCGCCCACCAGCGCCCCGGCGCCCCCCGGCTGGAAGCCGCCGAAGTAGGCGTCGACGCGCACCGTGTCGGCGTAGCCGGCCACGAAGCTCTCGTAGGTCTGGGGCGGGTTGGACCACTGGTTATAGGCCACGGCGTAATTGCGGCTGTTGATGTAGCTGTAGTACGTTTCCAGCAGGCCGCGCGGCGAGACGTTCCCCCCGGCGCTGACGGCGGCTGGTGCGGCCAGGATGGCGGCCAGCGCCGCGATCAGCGCGGCGGCGACCAGACGGTAAGCTCGGCGAGTCATGGTCAGGCCCTCCTGTGTGGACTTGGATCGGATGGCAGATGAACCCAGTATAGTCGATTCGGGCGCCCGGCGGGCGGCGGCTGGGCGACGTCCCGCCACCTGTTCCGCGCCGCCCGGCCTGCGACCGGCTTGAGCTTTTGGCCCATCGGCGCTACGATTCCCGGACACTGGCACACCCGGATCAAGCCTATGGCCCGCAAGATTCTGCACCTGGACCTGGACGCGTTTTTCTGCGCGGTCGAAGAACAGCGCGACCCGTCGCTGGCCGGTAAGCCGTTCGCGGTCGGCGGCCAGCCGGACCGGCGCGGCGTGGTCGCGTCGTGCTCCTACGCGGCGCGGAGCTTCGGCGTGCGCTCGGCGATGCCGATGGCGACGGCGGTTCGCCTGTGCCCGGACCTGATCATCGTCCCGCACCGGTTCGGCGCGTACCGCGAGGCGTCGCGCGCGGTGATGGATCGCGTCAACGACCTGACGCCGCTGGTCGAGCAGATCTCGATCGACGAGGCGTTCCTCGACGTGACCATGCTGCCGGACCCTGCCGAGGCCATCGCGCGGCGGCTGCAAGGCACCATCAACGACGACCTGCGGCTGCCCTGCTCGCTGGGCGTGGCGACGAACAAGCTGGTCGCCAAGATCGCCAACACGGTCGGCAAGGCCCGCGCCCGGACCGGCCACCCGCCCAACACGATCCAGGTGGTGCCGCCCGGCGAAGAGGCCGCGTTCCTGGCGCCGCTGCCCGTCGAGGAGCTGTGGGGCGTCGGGCCGAAGACCGCCGAGCAGCTCGCCCGGCTAGGTCTGCGCACCATCGGCGACATCGCGCGCTGGCCGGCGGACGACCTGGTCCGGCGTTTTGGCAAGCACGGCGAACAGCTCGCCGAGCGCGCGCGGGGCATCGACGAGCGCCCGGTCGAGACGGTCCGCGAGACGAAATCGATCAGCAAGGAGACGACCTTCGCCCGCAACGTGACCGACGCGGCCACGCTCCGGCGCACGCTGCGGCGGCTGGCGGACGGCGTGGGCGCGCAGGTCCGGCGCGAGGGGCTGAGCGGCACGACGATCAAGATCAAGCTGCGCTGGCAGGACTTCACCACGCTCACCCGGCAGGTGACGCTCGACCACACCACCGACCAGGACGGCGAGATCGCGGAGGTGGCGCTGCGGCTGCTGGAGGAGCACTGGCCGCCGGGCCGCCCGGTCCGGCTGATCGGCGTCGGGATCAGCGGCTTCGAGACGCCGCACCGCCAGCTTGGCCTGTGGGACGACCGGGGCGCGATCGAGCAGAACCGCCGCCTGCAATCGGCGCTCGACGCGCTGCGCGAGCGCTTTGGCAGCGACGCCGTCCAGCGCGGCAGCGACCTGAGGCCGGACGAGGACTGATCGCTCAGCCGCCCGCCGCCGAGCGGCCCGCCAGCCAGCCGGTCGAGAAGGCCGCCTGCAGGTTGTAGCCGCCCGTATCCGCGTCCAGATCCAGCACTTCCCCGGCGAAGTACAGCCCCGCCACCAGCCGCGACTCCATCGTGCGCGGATCGACCTCGCGCAGGTCCACGCCCCCGGCGGTGACGATCGCCTCGTGCCACGACCGGTAGCCGGTCACGTCCAGGTAGAACCCCTTGAGCCACGCGCGCAGCCGCCGCCGGTCTTTGGCGGTGACCTGGTGGGCGGGCTTGTCGGGCGGGATGCGCGCCAGCTCGCAGCACACCGGGATCAGCGTGCGCGGCAGCAGGCCCTTGAGCACGGTGTGGAACTGCTGCCTGCCGTGCGCGTCCAGGTCGCGCAGCAGGCGCGCGTCGAGCTTCGCCTCGTCCAGCGCGGGCTTGAGGTCGATCGCCAGCCGGACGCGCCCCCCGGCGTCCAGCGCGTCGACCGCCGCCCGGCTCAGGCTCAGGATCACCGGGCCGGACACGCCGAAATGCGTGAACAGCATCTCGCCGAAGGCCGCGGCGTGTGGCTTGCCGTCCGCGCTGAGCGTCACGCTCACGTTACGCAGGCTCAGCCCTTGCAGCCGGGGCGCGACGTCCCCGGCGGTTTCGAGCGGCACCAGCGCCGGGCGGACCGGGATCACGCTATGGCCCACCGCCTCCGCCAGCCGGTACCCGTCGCCAGTGGAGCCGGTGCCGGGATACGACGCGCCCCCCGTCGCCACGATGACCGCCGGGGCGCGGTAGAGGCCCGCGGCGGGCGGCGTCCGGGGTGTCTGGCCGCGCCGGGTGGCGGGCGCGCCCACCTGGACGCCAATCACGCGCCCCGCCTGCACGACCAGCTGCTCGACCGGCGCGCCGGGCTTGATCGCGGCGCCGCCGGCGGTGGCCCACCGGGCCAGCGCGTCGACCACCTCGCCCGCCTCGCTGCTGGCCGGGAAGACGCGTCCGCCGCGCTCGACCACCGCCGGCACGCCGAGATCGGCGAAGAACGCGATCAGGTCGTCGGCGAAGAACTGCTGGAAGACCGAATACAGGAAGCGCCCGTTGGGGCCGAAATGCTCGATGAAATCCGGCAGCGGCGCGGTGTTGGTGAGGTTGCAGCGGCCCTTGCCGGTGATGCGCAGCTTGCGACCGGGGCGGCTCATCTTTTCGAGCACCAGCGTGCGAGCGCCCAGCCGGGCGGCGTGCCCGGCGGCCATCAGCCCGGCAGCGCCGCCGCCGATCACGATCACGTCGCAGGCGGTCACGGGCTACTCCGGCAGGTATTCGGCGAGGAAGTCGTGCCAGATACCCTCCGGATCGTGCCGCCGGGCCGGGTCGGGGTGCAGGGCGTGGCGATTGTCGCGCACCAGCTCGCGCAGCTCGCGCCCCTTTTCGTCGAGCACGGTGTCGAGCAGGTCGAACCGGTCCGCGTCGATCACCTCCGGCAGCGTCACCTGGAAGCGCCGCAGGTCGATCTCCGGGTAGGCGAAGACCAGATCGCGCGACTGCTGGCGGATGGCCGTATCGGTGAAGATGTCGATCACGCGCTGGACCCACTCCAGCGCCCACCAGCGGGACGGGTCGCCGAAGGTCTGCCGGTAGATCGCGGCGGGCACCGTCCCCGTGCCGAACGAAATCACCGTCGTCTGGGCGGGATTGTAGCGCCGCGTGTCGTCCGGGTTGCGCGGGTCGCACAGCTCCCAGGCGGCGACCAACGCCGGGTTGCCGAAGATGCCCACGCCGCCATCGACCAGCCAGCGCTTGACCGGCTCGCCGGTGGGCAGCTCGACCAGCGGGAAATAGGTCGGGATGCACGACGAGGCCAGCAGCGCGTCGATCAGCTTCATGTGCTTGTGTTGCTCGGTGGCCGTCGTCTTGAGGAAGTGCGTGCGCCGGGCGGCGACCTCACTGGCGGTGATGATCACGGTCGGGCCGTGCGTGGCCTGGCGGAGGTGCTCGCCCACTTCGCCGAGCGTGGGATCGGCGGTCGGGATCGGGTGCGCCTGCAGGATGCGCCCGATGGCTGCCCGCAGCGGGCCGAACGAATAGCGCGCGGGCAGCAGCGCGTACAGGACGATGTCGCCCAGCGGCAGGCGTTCGAGCAGCGCGATCAGCCGGTTGGGCAGACGGACCCGTTCCAGCAGCGGAATCCGCCGCCCGAAGGGGCGCAGCGGGCCGGGCTGGGCGAAAATGCCGGGGCCGAGCGAGCGGTAGAAGGCCAGCAGTTCCTCGCCGGACACGCCCGCCGCCAGCGCCACCGCGATCAGCGAGCCGGTGCTCGTCCCGGCGAAGACCTTGACGCGCGGCGAGTCGATCAGCCGGACCACGCCCAGCAGGCGCTCCAGCTCGATGATGCCCTGCGCGACGATCGCGCCGCGCACGCCGCCGCCGTCGATCGCGATGCCGATGTGTTCCCGAATCCCGTGCGCGTTGTCTGCCGCCATATCGCGTTACCGCTCTCCCCCGTTCAGCTTTCCACCACGCCCCACAGCCGGACGGTGTCATCGTGCGAGGCCGAGGCCAGCAGCCGCCCGTCGGGGCTGAACGCCACCGCGCACAGCCCGCCCTCGTGACCGCTCAGCACGCGGAGCGCGCGCGTCTGCCCGGCCATGTCGATCCCCTTCCACAGGCGGATGTTGCCGTCCAGCGACGCCAGCGCCAGCAGCGCGCCCCCGGCGCTGAAAGCCAGCCCGCGCACGGTGTTTGCGTTGAAGTCCGCGTACCGGATCGCGGTGACCTGGGCGCGGGTCGCCACGTCCCACACGACCACGCCACCCACTTCCAGCGCGGCGGCCAGCAGGGTGCCGTCCGGGCTGTAGACGACTCGCCGGATCGCTTCACTGCCCGGCAGGCTGGCGGTCACCGCCCGGCCCTTCACGTCCCACAGCCGGATCGCGCCGTCGCCGCAGGCCGCCGCGAGCGTCTCGCCGTTCGGGCTGAAATCGACGTCGGTCACCGGCCCGGCGTCCGCCTTCAGGACGGCGAGCGTGGCCCGCCGCGAGGGGTCCCACAGGCGGGCAGTCCCGTCTTCCGAGGCCGAAGCCAGCCGTCCGGAGGGCGCGTCGAAGCTCACGCCGAGCACGGGGGCGGTGTGGCCGGTCAGCGCGGTCAGGCAGTAGCGCTTCTCGACGCTCCACAGGCGCACGGTCCGGTCGTCGGACGCCGAGGCGAGGATCGCGCCGTCTGGGCTGAAGGCCACCGCGTTGACCGGCTTTTCGTGGCCGATCAGCATCTTGATGCGCGTGTGCCGGGCGGCGTTCCACAGGCGGACGTTCTTGTCTTCCGAGGCCGAGGCGAGCACGGTCCCATCGGGGCTGAAGGCGACGTCCTTCACGCTCTCGCGGTGGCCGCTGAGCACGACCAGCGTCTCGATCTGGCGCGCGCTGTTGAGCGTGATCGGGAGCTGCCCGGCGCTGCGGCGGCGGCGCGGGGATGGCGCGGCTACCTGCGGCCCGCGCCGGTCGCGCAGCGCGGCGATCAGCTTCGCCAGCGCGTCGTCACCGCCCGCGGAGAAGTTCACGTACTGCACCAGCCGCAGCCGGAACGGGATCTCGCAGTCTTCGAGCAGGACGGGATAGATCGGCTTGCCCAGCTCCAGGAAGAAGCTCCACTCGACCTTGACGTTGGTCGACTCCACCGAGGCGGGCGTCAGCACCAGGATCATGGCGCGGGCCGCTTCGAGCGCCGCCTGCACCTCGGCGTCCCAGTCCTGGCTGGGCAGGATGTCCTCGTGATCGACCCAGGTCGGCAGGTTCTGCGTGCGCAGGTCGGTCGCGAGCCGGGTCACGAACGCGTCATTCTGGCTGGAGTGGCTGATGAAAATCATGAGCAGATCCGTCTGTGCGCGTGAGCGGACGTGATTTGCTGCCAAGTATACCGTAACCTATGCTACAATGCGTGTAGCGCGCAATCACGGGGAAGGCACGGAACTCTGATGACCGGTTTTGAGCCCGCATACCGGCGCCTGCTGCGCGAAGGCGGCTTTCCGGAGCGCGTCCGGCAGGCACAGGCCGCCCTGACCGACTGCAACCTGTGCGCGTGGCAGTGCGGCATCGATCGCACGCAGATGGTGGGCGTCTGCCGCACCGGGACGCGGGCATCGGTCGCCAGCGCGTTCCCCCACATGGGCGAGGAAGCCCCCCTCACCGGGCGTCACGGGTCCGGCACGATCTTCTTTGCGCGCTGTAACATGCGCTGCCAGTTCTGCCAGAATCACGACATCAGCCAGGCCGACGCGGGCGAGCCTGTCGAGCCGGACCAGCTCGCCGGGTTGATGCTGCGGCTCCAGGCGATGGGCTGCCACAACATCAACTTCGTGTCGCCCAGCCACGTCATCGCCCCGATCATCGCCGCCGTGGAGATCGCGGCCCAGGCCGGGCTGTCGATCCCGCTGGTGTACAACACCGGCGGCTACGATTCGCTCGCCGGGCTGGCCCTGCTGGACGGCATCATCGACATCTACATGCCGGACATGAAATACGCCGACGCCAAACTGGCCCGGCGCTACTCGAAAATCTCCGACTACCCGGCCCGCAACCGGGTCGCCGTCCGCGAGATGCACCGCCAGGTGGGCGACCTGGAACTCGACGGCGACGGAATCGCGCGGCGCGGGCTGCTGGTGCGGCATCTGGTGCTGCCGGACGACGTCGCCGGGACGGCGGCGATCGTGCGGTGGCTGGCCGAAGACATCTCGCCCAACACGTACATCAACGTCATGGGTCAATATCGTCCGGCGTGGCGGGTGAAGGCGCAGGACATCGCGCCGCTCAACCGCCCGGTATCGTCCGGCGAGGTCCGGGCGGCGCAGCGGCTGGCGCGCGAGGCCGGGCTGCGCCTGGATCAACGCTGGCTTTAGTGGCCTGGAAGACCAGGACTGTGAGGGGAGCCCCATGGAAGAGTACGAACGTATCGGGACTGTCACCCACTACTTCGACCGGATCGGCGTGGCCGTGGTGCTGCTGGAGAATGAGCTGTTCATCGACGACTGGATCCTGTTCTACGGCCCGCACACGGACGTCGAGCAGCAGGTCGTCTCGATGCAGATCAACCACGAGGCCATCGACCGCGCAGTGGCGGGCGAAGAGATCGCCATCAAGGTGAACGACGCGGTGCGCGAGGGCGACGACGTCTTCCTGATCCTGGACGAACCGTCCTAACGGATCCCGAACTGCCCGGCGGTGCTCTCGATGGCGCGGCGCGGGCTGGTCCCTTCGTCGCCCATGCCTTCGGTCGCGAACCGGTAGTCGTACTTGCGCATGAACTCGGCCAGGTCGCGCTGGAGGTCACCCCAGATCGCCTGTTGGATGGCGAGCAGGCGCGCTTTGTGCTGGACTCGCCCGGCGATGTCGAGCACCTGCCGCAGGTGGGGCAGGCAGATGCCCTCCGACCGGCGGAGTCCGTCCGCGAACTCGGCCTGATCCAGGTGATCGAGCAGGTTGCGCAGCAGGTGATCCTCGACGGTGGCCTGGTGCACGCAGGCGGGGCAGGGTTCCCTGGGCTGGAGCGCGCTGGTCGCCTGGCCGACCTGGCGCCGGCCATCGCCAGGGCTCACCGTCCCCATATCCTCCAGCAGGTGGCGCAAGATGCCTTCGTACAGCACGGCGACGCCCAGGGCGCTGGCGTTCAGCTCGCGTTGGACGTGCCAGGCATGCGTCGGGCAGAAGCCACGCGCGGCGCGCATCGACTCGTGCGTGGCGGGCTTGTTGACGTACTCGTAGATCAGGCTGTCCAGAAAGTGGTGGACGCTGTCCAGCGTCAGGCGGCAGACCGGGCAGCCGGGCTTGTCGAAGGCTTCGAACAGGTTATACGCGTGTGACGATAGTTTCATGCGAACTCACTTCCTCGGTGTGCGTGGCGTGATTATACCGCAGCCGCGCCAGCGCGCGGGCCGATTTGACAAGGGATCGGGCGCATGCTACAGTACGCAAACAGGCGCGTTGTCGCTTGCCTCTTTGTTAATGCTGTGTTAATGTTATTTGAGTCCTCACGGCAGTTGAAATCCAACACATCAGGAGAACGACGTTGGCTAAATCACGCACCGATCAGTTAGTAGAGCGCCTGCGCGATTTGCAAGTCAGCTCGCCCGATGTCGAAGCTGCGGCCATTGTCAGCGTTGACGGGTTGAGCATGGCTTCATCGCTGCCCAGCAACGTGGAGGAAGACCGGGTATCGGCGATGTCGGCGGCCATGCTGTCGCTGGGCGAGCGGATCGCGAACGAGTTGGGACGTGGCGGCCTGGAACAAGTCTACGTCAAAGGTGAGCACGGGTATGTGATCCTGAGCGCGATCGGCGACGAAGCCGTGCTGACCGTGCTGGCCCGCGAGCAGGCCAAGCTGGGCCTCATTTTCCTGGATATGTCCCGCGCCGTCAAAGAGCTGGAAAAGCTGGTCTGACGCGCGTTCCGGTTGGTTCTAGTTCGACATCCTCTGCGCTGCCGGCGGGCGTCGTGCTGCGCGCCGCCGCGAGGCGCATTGCCAGAGAGGGCACCGTGACCGACAAAGCCCAGATACTGATCGTCGAAGACGATCTCGACCTCTCCGATATGCTCCGCGACTTTTTCGACGTCCAGGGCTACGAGGTGCACACCGCGGCCTGGGGCGAGGACGCCATCCGGCTCACCAACGAGCACCATCCCGACATCGTCGTGCTGGACATCCGCCTGCCCGACATCGACGGGTACGAAGTCTGCCGCCGGCTGCGCACGCAGCACCGCACCCACGACATGCCGATCATCTTCCTGACCGAAAAACGCGACCGCGTCGACAAGCTGGCCGGCCTGGAGCTGGGCGTCGTGGATTACATCACCAAGCCGTTCGACATTCAAGAGCTGCGGCTGCGCGTGCGCAATGCGCTGCGCCGGGCCAGCCTCGCCGCGCCGTCCAACCCCGTGACGCACCTGCCCGAAGGCCCGGCCAGCGATGAAGCGCTGGGCGCGATGCTGGCGCGGGACGAGGCGTGGGCGGTGCTGCTGGTGACCGTCGCGGGCCTGGACGGGTTCCGCGAGCAGTACGGGTTCGTCGCGGCGGACGACGTGCTGCGGGCCATCGGCCTGATGATCCGCAACACGGCGCGCGAGGTGGGCGGCGAGGTCGAGATCGGCCACCTGGAACCGCACGATTTCGTCATGATCACGGGCGAGCCGTCGCTGGGCGCCGTGCGCGAGCGGATGGAAACCCGGCTGAGCCAGTCGGTCGAGTTCTTCTACCCGCTAAACGATCGCGACGACGCGGGCGAGATTCCGCTCCCCGGGCGCCTGACCATGCTGGTCGGGCAGATCACGCACCGCGAAGGCCCCTTCGACGGCGTGGAGGCGCTCAAGTCCGCGCTGCTCGCCGCGCGCGCGCCGTACCGCTAGGCGGCTACCGGTACGGGCGGGGCCGCGACCGACACTGACCAACTGAGGCCAAACCATGACCGACCGACTCTTGATCGTAGATGACGATCCCGAAACGCGTTCCCTGCTGCGCGACCTGGTGCTGGCGGCGACGGAAGCGACCGTCGTCGAGGCCCAGGACGGGATGGAAGCCCTGCTCACCCTGCGCCAGCACGCCCCCGACCTGATCCTGCTGGACCTGGACATGCCCGGCCTGAGCGGCAAGGACATGTTGATCGCGCTCAAGTCGCACGGGTACGGCGGGCCGCTGATCGCGCTGGCAAGCGGCGAGGGCGAGCAGTCCGTGCTGGAAGCCTTCCGGCTGGGCGCGACCGACTACGTAACCAAGCCGCTGCGCGAGGCCGAGGTGGTGGCCGTTCTCACCCGCGCGCTGGAGACGCTGGGCCGCCGCCGCCGGGGCGACCGGCTGGCAGCGGATCTGCAAGCCGCCCAGGCCCAGGTCGAAACGCTGGCCGGGCAGCTCGACGCGCTGGCGGTAGTGGGCGACATGGTCGCCCAGGCGCGCGACTTGAAAAGCCTGTTCGACCGCGTGCTGGACACCGCCATCGACCTCACCGGGGCCGGCTATGCCATGCTGCTGCTGCGCGACGAACGGTCCGGCAAGGTCGTGCTGCGCGCGGGCAAAAACCTGCCGCTGGCGATGCTCGATCGCCTGGACGAGCCGGTGCAGGATCAACTGGCCGACCTGGTGCTGACCTCGCGCGAGGCGTTGATCGTGTCCGGCGAGGCGCTGCGCCGCTTTGCCGTGGCGAAGGATCTCCACGCCGCCGCGTACGTGCCGATGACCGTCCAGGCGAAGGCGATCGGCGTGCTGGCCGTGGCGTCTACCACGGAGGGCGCGGCCTTCAGCGAGGCGCATGGCCGGGCGCTCAAGACGCTGGCGAACCTCGCGGGGATCGCCCTGGTGAATGCGCGGTTATTCGCCCTGGCCGCGCGGCGCGCCCAGGGACCAGCCCCCGCGGCGGATGGCCCGGTGCCGCTGGCGGAGCGCCAGAAGCGCCAGATGCAGGTGCTGCTGGTTCACCTCAAGCAGCCGCTGGACGCGATCGAGGCCGAGCTGAACCGGCTGGTCGGCGGCGGTGAGGGGCCGCTTGCCAAGAACCTGGGTCACCGGCTGGCCGGCGTCCGGCACCAGGTCCGCCAGCTTCAAGCGCTGGTGAGCAAGCTGTCGTCGGGGCCCGAATGAGCCAGGGCGCAGAGGGCAATCGGGTGACCGGCGAGCGCGTGCTGGTGGTGGGGGGCGCGCCCCAGACGCGGCACTCCCTGGCCGAGTCGATCCTCCAGCCGGCGGGGTACGACGTGCTGGCGGCGGCGGACGTGGCCGAGGGGATGATCCTGGCGCGCGAGCTGCTGCCCGATGTGATCCTGGCCTGCCACAGCGCGGACCATCCCACGGGTGTGGAACTGCTGGAGGCGCTGCACGCCGCCCCGGTCGACGCGCCCGTGATCCTGGTCGCCGCGGAAGGCTCCGAAGCACTGGCCGTCCGGGCGCTGCGCCTGGGCGCGCACGACTACCTGGCCGCGCCGTACGAGTCCGGCGATCTGCTCGACACCCTCGCGCGCACGCTCCGCCGCTATTGGATGAAGCGCATCCGGGCGAACGTGCCCGCCCAACTGCTGCACGCCAACCACCAGCTCGAACAGCGGCTGCGCGAGCTGAACACGCTGGTCCAGATCGGCAAGCGGATCACGTCCCGCCTGGATCTCCAGCCGGTGCTGACGCGCGTCGTCGAGGCGGCGGTCGAGCTTTCCCAGGCCGAAGAGGGCACGCTGATGCTGGTCGACCAGGCCACCGGCGAGCTGTATTCGGTCGCCGCCACCGGGGCGCTCGGCCAGGTCGATGCGTCGCTCCGGCTGCCCGTCGCCGACAGCCTGGCCGGGCAGGTCGTCAAGACAGGCCAGCCGCTGGTCATCACCGGCGAGGACCTGCGCAAGATCAAGACGCGCTATTATTTCCGCGACGTGGCGTACGCCCCGCTGGCGTTTCAGGAGACGGTGATCGGCGTGCTGGGGGTGAGCAACCGCGAGAAAAGCGCGGCGTTCAACCCTCACACGCTCCAGTTGCTGAGCGTGCTGGCCGACTTCGCCGCCATCGCCATCGAAAATGCCCGGCTGTACGATGCCACGGCGCAGGAGCGCAACACCCTCAACACCATCCTGCGCGACACGGAAGCCGCGATCGTCGTCGTGAATACACACGACGCGATCCTGTTCGCCAACCCGATCGCCTGCCAGAGCTTCGGCATCGACCCGCAAATGGCCCAGGGCCGCCCGCTGACCGAGACCATCACCCATCCCCAGGTGCTGGACCTGTTCGCCAAAGACGCGCGCGGCGAGCGCAGCCGCAGCAGCGAGATCGCGCTCGACGACGGCGACCGCGTGCTGAGCGCCCGCCTGACCGCGATCGACGACGTGGGGCGCGTGCTGATCACGCAGGATATCACGCACCTGAAACAACTCGACCGCGCCAAGACCGATTTCGTGACGGCTGTCTCGCACGACCTGCGCTCGCCGCTGACCGCGATCCTCGGCTACGTGGAGCTGCTCAACCGGGCCGGGCCGCTCAACGAGGGGCAGCAGAAGTTCGTCGAGCGGATCGTCTTCAGCGTGCAGTCGATCACGGCGCTGATCAACGACCTGTTGGAGCTGGGCCGGATCGAAGCCGGGTTCGACCGTGACTACGAGCCGGTCGCCATGAACCTGGTCGTGCGGTACGCGGTGGAAGGGATGCGCCACCAGTGGGAGAGCAAGCACCACGACCTGCAGGTGACCGCGCCGGATGCGCTGCCGCCGGTGTCCGGGTACCCGCTGCGGCTGCGCCAGATGGTCAACAACCTGCTGGAGAACGCGATCAAGTACACGCCCGACGGCGGGCAGATTCGCCTGGCACTCGGCACGCAGAGCCAGTTCGTGCTGCTGACCGTGAGCGACACCGGGATCGGCATCCCGCCCCAGGACCAGCCCTACGTGTTCGACAAGTTCTACCGCGCCGACGAGGCCATCGATCGGTTCGCCGGCACCGGCCTGGGATTGGCGATCGTCAAGGGCATCGTGGACCAGCACAAGGGGCGCATCTGGATGGACAGCCAGCCCGGCCAGGGGACCACCTTCACCGTCATGCTGCCTACCGAGGGCGTCGAAAAACGTGAGGAAAAGCGCCCCGAGTCGCGCGAAAGCTGTTGACTCGTCTCGGCGCGTCATGCTATCCTGAGGTACGGCTGACTGAACGCCGCGTTTGTATCGTTGGGTGAGAGGAGAGCGCATCATGACCGGTTTGACTGAGGTTCGCGCTCTGTGTATCCGCTGCCAGGAGGGCCATGTCTGATCGTTGCGAGATGTGTGCTGAGGTTCCTGCGCTGCGGAGAGGTTGTTCGTGGCGTTTTTTTATGACAGGCCTGGGCGGCGCGCTGCCTGAGTGAGTCGGATCTGAGGAACCTGCATTGGCTGAACAACTCGAAGGACTGGTCATCCGGACCCAAAGCGGATTTTTCACCGTTCAAACCCCTCAAGGCCCCATCATTTGCCAGCTTCGGGGCAGGCTCAAGGAAGTAGCGAAAGAAACCGATATCGTGGCGCTGGGCGACCGCGTGACGCTGGAAACGCTGCCCATCGAGGCCGATACCGTCGGGGGCGTGATCGTCGCCGTGGCCGAGCGCGAGCGCGTGCTGTCGCGGGTGGCGCCGTCGTCGGCGGTGGGTACCTCTGCCGAGCGCGAGCAGGTGATCATCGCCAACCCGGACCAGGCGATTTTCGTCTTCGCCGCCGCCCACCCCTCGCCGCACACGCGGATGCTCGACCGCTTCCTGGTCGCCGGGGAGAAGGCGGAGATCCCGGAGATCGGCATCTGCGTGAACAAGATCGATCTGGTGCAGGCTGCGCCGGACGAAACGCGGGCCACCTTCGCAGTCTACGAGCAGATCGGCTACCCGGTGCTGTACGTCAGCGCCCACACGGGCGAGGGGATCGACGCGCTGCGCGAGGCGCTGACCGGCAAAATCTCGGTGTTCACCGGGCCGTCCGGCGTGGGCAAAACCAGCCTGCTCAACGCCATCGAGCCGGAGTTGGGGCGGCACGTGCGCGAGGTGAGCCTGGCGACGACCAAAGGCCGCCACACCACGCGCTACAGCGAGCTGGTCCCGCTGGCGGGCGGCGGCTACATCGCGGACACGCCGGGCATCCGCGCGATCTCGCCGTGGGACGTCGAGCCGGACGAGCTGGACGCGTATTTCGTCGAGATCGCGCCGCACGTCGAGCAGTGCAAGTTCCCGGACTGCACGCACGTTCACGAGCCGGGCTGCGGCGTGCTGGCGGCGATCGAGCGCGGCGCGATCACGCTGGAGCGCTACGAGAGCTACCTGCGCCTGCGCGAGATGCTCGAAGAGGAATACGTGTACTAGGCGCCCGGTTGTGCTGGCGCGGGCGGCGGTTTGAGCCTATAACTCAAGGGAAAGGAGATCGTGTCGATCTCTCTATGACGAAAGGGGGCCGGGTATGACCAGCACGGGGACGACGTTTCTAAATCTGCGCCGCTTCAACCTGTTCATGGGGGTGTTTCATTTCGCTCAGGGCCTGTTGATGTTGGTGCTGAGCGATCTCGATTTCAAGCTGCCCGTCACGACCGCGTTTCTGGAATTCGACGAGGTAACCGAAAAACTCGTACCCAATCCGGAGACGGCTTTCGATCTTCCGCTGGCGCCGCTGATCGCGGCTTTTTTGTTCATGTCCGCCCTGGCGCACTTTCTCATCTCGACGCCGGGCATCTACGACTGGTACGTTCGCAACCTGAAGAAGGGCGCCAACTACGCGCGCTGGATCGAGTACGCGTTCAGCTCCTCGGTGATGATCGTGGCTATTGCGATGCTGTTCGGCATGTACGACATCGCCACGCTGCTGCTGATCTTCGCGCTGAACGCCATGATGATCCTGTTCGGCTGGATGATGGAGCTGCATAACCAGACGACGGAAAAAACGGACTGGACCGCCTTCATCTTCGGCTCGATCGCGGGGATCGTGCCGTGGATCGCGATTGGCATCTATTTCGTCGGCTCGGTCACCAGCGGCGAGCAGGTCCCCAATTTCGTGTACGCCATCTACGTCTCGCTGTTCGTGTTCTTCAACGTCTTCGCGATCAACATGATCCTGCAATACAAGAAGGTCGGGCGCTGGCGGGATTACATCTTCGGCGAAAAGATGTACATCGTGCTCTCGCTGGTTGCCAAGTCGCTGCTGGCGTGGCAGGTGTTCTTCGGCACCCTCCAGCCCAACTGAGCGACCGCCCGCAAACCGCCAGAACGACGTAGGGCAGGGGAACAATCCCTGCCCTACGTTTCGTTAGGTGCTGGCAACCTGGTGTGGTGGTCGGGTTGCCAGCACGCGGTCGATCACCCGGTTTCCGGGTGCTGGTGGTTTACTCCACGATTTCCTCGCTCTCGCCCGCGCCGTCATCTTCAGGCGGCGGCAGCGGGCAGCCGTTCGCGCCGAGGCCATAGCCGGCGTCACCCTGCGCGGGGCAGGCATCGCGGTCGTCAGCCACGCCGTCACCGTCGCTGTCAGGCGGCGGCAGCGGGCAGCCGTTCGCGTCGAGGCCATAGCCGGCGTCACCCTGCGCGGGGCAGGCATCGCGGTCGTCGGCCACGCCGTCACCGTCGCTGTCAGGCGGCGGCAGCGGGCAGCCGGTCGCGTCGAGGCCATAGCCGGCGTCACCCTGCGCGGGGCAGGCATCGCGGTCGTCGGTCACGCCGTCACCGTCGCTGTCAGGCGGCGGCAGCGGGCAGCCGTTCGCGCCGAGGCCATAGCCGGCGTCACCCTGCGCGGGGCAGGCGTCGCGGTCGTCGGCCACGCCGTCGCCGTCGCTGTCAGGCGGCGGCAGCGGGCAGCCATACTCGTCGGGGCCGTAGCCCGTGCTGGCTTGATGCGGGCACAGATCGATATCGTCGGTCAGCCCATCACCATCGCTGTCCACCGGCGGTGCGACCCGGATGGTCGGTTTGACCGTGACCGGATCGGGCCGAGCCTCAGGTAGATCGGCGCGGCCCAGCGGGCACCCGGCTTCGTTGGCGGCCTCGAACAGATTCTTGACAGCCTCGTAGTTGCCGGTTGCAGAGGCATCCTGGACCATCGCGATCACTTCCGAGACGCTGTACGGGTAAGCCACGTTGGGATTCGCAGCGTTCAGCAAAGCGGCAACGGCATGACGTGCCAGGGCCTCCACGCCACCACCGCCCAGCTTGACCGCGTTGAGGAGGGTGATGTTCGGGTCGAAGAAGTTGACGCCGAAGACACTGTCGAAGTCGCTATCCAGCGGATAGGTCCAGTTCCCGAAGTGCTGCTTCTGCTTCCAGTAGCCGGGCGTGCAGCCCTGATAGGTTATCGCGGGATCGAAGGTCACGGTTTCGTCATCCGTCGCCGTGTCGCTCGCCCCGTCGATTTCGGTCCCGACCGCCGTCACCGTGTTGGTGTGCGGGGTTGCGGCGCTGCCGCTGAGCCAGTACGTGACCGCGCAGGTATAGCTGTTGCCCACGGGGATCAGCCCGCCGGTGGCACAGGTCCCCTGGCCGTTGAGGTTGCCGAAGACCGTATCCGTCAGGCTGGTCAGCGTCACGTCCACCGCGCCGACGTTGGTCACGACGAAGGTGAAGGTCACGTCGCCGCCCGTCTCGGGCACGTGCGTCGGGTTGGCCGTCTTGGTCACGCTGATGTCCGGCGCGGCGTGAGTGTTGGTGACGATCGCGCTGGCGGTCTGGTCGGCGACGACGGTGGCCGGCGACCCGCTGATGCTGACGGTCCACCCTGCGCCCGGATCGGTTTCGGTGACGGTGTAGTCGCCGGGGGTCAGGTCGTACCAGGTCAGGGTTTCGCCGTCATAGTCGGCCACCATGCACGATCCGTCAGGATAGGTTGGGCCGGTGATGCAGATCTCGAAGGTCTTGCCCGGGTTGGGCTGCGCGCCGTTCCAGTCAACCGTCTTGGTCACCGCGAGGTGGCCGCGCGGTTCGACCGGCGGGAAGCAGTCCGCGATTTCGGCGTAGGCGTACAGGCCGCCGCTGCCACTCGTCTGGAAGACCATCGTCCCGCCGCTGGTCTGGATGGGCGGCTCGAAGACCTGGCTCTCACCCGCGCCGAGCGCGTTGGTCGTGCCGGACGCGATCAGCCCGTTGTCGTTGGTGATGGTGTACGGCACGCCTTCGGACATGGCCGAGCCATCGTTGAAGAGCGTGAGGGTCACCTGCCCGGTCTCGATGGCGCACATGCCCTCGACCCTGAGAGCGGGCTGGGGCGGGTTGTAGCGGTTGGTGAACCCCAGCTCGACCGTGTCGCCGCCGGTGATGGTCGCCTTCTGGATGCGGTCGGTGACCACGACCCAGACGGGATCCAGCGGGGTCTCGGTGATGGTGTACAGGCCGGGCAGCAGGTTGTTCCACGTCACGCTGCCGCCGTTGGAGCCGACCGTCTGGCAGTTGTACGGCGGATCGACGAACGACGGGCCGGTGATGCAGAACTGGAAGGTCTGGTTTTGATCCGGCGTGAAGCCGTTCCAGTCGACCGTCTTCGTCACGACGACCTGACCGGCCACCTCAGGCAGGACGGTGACGGTGGCGCTGTCGGTGTCGGAGGCGGTGTTGTTCTCGTTGTCCTGAACGGTCACATTGGCGACGTTGTTGTAGGTGCCGGCGTCGGTGTGCGTGACGGTGTAGGTGCAGGATTTGCTCTCACCTGCCGCCAGCGGCGTACCAACGAGCGCCTGGCATTCGGCTGACAGGGCGTTGGTGTCCGTCAGGGCCGTGATGGTCACCGGCTCTAGACCGGGGTTGCGGATGGTCAGCGTGAAGGTGAAGTCGCCGCCGGGCTCCGTTAGCTGGAGCGGGCTGGCCGTCTTGGTCAGGTCGACCGTGGGTGGCTTGTCACAATAGGTGACAGTGGCATCATCGCTGCCGGTGACGTCCACGCCCTGGTTGTCCTGGGCGGTGACGGTCACCACGTTTCGATGGGACATGGCCGGCTCGCCCGTCAGCCACCTGGTGAACGAGTAGGTGGCGGTGTCGTACAGCCCCAGATAGGTCTTGTCGAACAGGTTCACGTTGATCGGGCCGAAGACCGAGTCGATCGCCCCGGTCAGGGTCACCGGCGTGGTGCCCGTGTTCTTCACCCTGATCGTGAACGTGACGTCGCCGCCGGTCTCCGGAACACAGGTCGAGCTGGCGGTCTTGCTCACCTGGATGGCGGGCGCCACGTAGTCGAACGTGACCGTCTCGTCATCCGTGTCGCTGGTCGATGTGCCCTCGTTGTCGACGGCCACGGCGGTCACCACGTTGTAGTGCGCGGTGGGCGGCTCGACGCAGAAGGGTTTCGACAGGACATTGAGCTCAAGAGGCGGTAGGAAGGCATTGCCGCTGCTCAGGAAGGTGGTGATCTGGCAGCTATAGGTGTCACCCACCAGGATGGTCTGCGGAACGCTGCAGTCGCCCTGGCCGTCAAGGTCGCCGAAGACTGTGTCCGTCAGGCTGGTCAGCGTCACGTCTTCCTGCCCGGTATTTTCTACCAGGAAGGTGAACGTCACGTTCCCGCCGTCCGGCGGCACGCTCGACGGGTTGGCCGTCTTGGTGACGTTGATCTCCGGCGCGGCGACGTCGAAGGTCACCGTTTCCTCGTCGGTGGCTTCGTCGGTCGAGCCGTCGTCATCGGTGCCGACCGCCGTCACCACGTTGGTGTGAGCGGTCAGGTCATCGGAGGCGAGGAAGCGTGTGACCGAGCAGGTGGTGCTGCCGCCCGCCGGGATCGTCCCGCCGGTGGCGCAGTCGCCCTGGCCGTTCAGGTCGCCGAAGACGCTGTCGTTCAGGCTGGTCAGCGTCACGTCCTCCTGCCCGATGTTCTCCACCAGGAAGGTGAAGGTCACGTCGCCGCCCGTCTCCGGCACGCTCGCCAGATCCGCCGTCTTGGTGATGCGGATGTCCGGCAGCACGTCGGTCACGGTGACGGTTTCGGTGTCACTGTCGGAGGCCTGACCGCCCTCGTTGTCCTCGACTGTCACGTTGGCGACGTTGTCATAGGTGCCGGCGTCGGTGTGCGCGACGGTGTAGGTGCAGGAGGTGCTCTCACCCGCCGCCAGCGGGGAACCGACCAGCGCCAGACATTCGGCGCTCAGCGGGTAGTCGTCCGTCAGCGCGGTGATGGTCACTTGCTCGATCGAGGTGTTGTGGATGGTCAGGGTGAAGGTGAACTCGCCGCCGGGCTCCGGCAGTGTGGCCGGGTCCGCCGCCTTCGTCAGCTCCACGCTCGGCGCGACGTCGGTCAGGGAGACGGTGACCTCGTTGGAGGTGGCGCTCACATCCGCTCCATCCTCGTCAGTGGCGGTCACGCTGACCACGTTGGTCCACGTAGCGCCCGCGTCGCCCAGATGCTCGACGGTGAAGATGCAGCTCAGGCTGGCGCCGGGGTCGAGTTCGTACGGCAGGTCGATCACCCCGTTCGCGTCGGAGCACACCGGCAGCCCGTAGGTGTCGCTGATGGCCGAGATCGTGACCGTGTCGAACAGCGACGGGTTGGTGATGGTCGCGGCGTAGTAGAAATCGCCACCCGGCTCAGGCAGGGTCTCGTACTCGGTGCTCTTGACGACGGTCAGGAGGGCCGAGACGTCGGTCAGGAAGACGGTGACCTCGTTGGAGGTGGCGCTCACGTCCGCTCCATCCTCGTCAGTGGCGGTCACGCTGACCACGTTGGTCCACGTAGCGCCCGCGTCGCCCAGATGCTCGACGGTGAAGATGCAGCTCAGGCTGGCGCCGGGGTCGAGCGTGTACGACAGGTCGATGACCCCGTTCGCGTCGGAGCACACCGGCAGCCCGTAGGTGTCGCTGATGGCCGAGATCGTGACCGTGTCGAACAGCGACGGGTTGGTGATGGTCGCGGCGTAGTAGAAATCGCCACCCGGCTCGGGCAGAGTCTCGTACTCGGTGCTCTTGACTACCAGCAGCGCCGTCGAGACATCGGTCACGGTGACGGTTTCGGTGTCACTGTCAGATGCCTGACCGCCCTCATTGTCCTCGACCGTCACATTGGCGACATTGTCATAGGTGCCGGCGTCGGTGTGCGTGACGGTGTAGGTGCAGGAGGTGCTCTCATCCACCGCCAGCGTGGTACCGACCAGCGCCAGGCATTCCTCGCTCAGCGCGTTGTCGTCCGTCAGCCCGGTGATGGTCACCTGCTCGACCGAGGTGTTGTGGATGGTCAGGGTGAAGGTGAACTCGCCGCCGGGCTCCGGCAGTGTGGCCGGGTCCGCCGCCTTCGTCAGCTCCACGCTCGGCGCGACGTCGGTCACGGTGACGGTTTCGCCGTCACTGTCGGAGGCTTGACCGCCCTCGTTGTCCTCGACCGTCACATTGGCGACGTTGTCATAGGTGCCGGCGTCGGTGTGCGCGACGGTGTAGGTGCAGGAGGTGCTCTCACCCACCGCCAGCGTGGTACCGACCAGCGCCAGGCATTCCTCGCTCAGCGCGTTGTCGTCCGTCAGCCCGGTGATGGTCACCTGCTCGACCGAGGTGTTATGGATGGTCAGGGTGAAGGTGAACTCACCGCCGGGCTCCGGCAGTGTGGCCGGGTCCGCCGCCTTCGTCAGCTCCACGCTTGGCGCGACGTCGGTCAGGGAGACGGTGACCTCGTTGGAGGTGGCGCTCACATCCGCTCCATCCTCGTCAGTGGCGGTCACGCTGACCACGTTGGTCCACGTAGCGCCCGCGTCGCCCAGGTGCTCGACGGTGAAGATGCAGCTCAGGCTGGCGCCGGGGTCGAGTTCGTACGGCAGGTCGATCACCCCGTTCGCGTCGGAGCACACCGGCAGCCCGTAGGTGTCGTCGATGGCCGAGATCGTGACCGTGTCGAACAGCGACGGGTTGGTGATGGTCGCGGCGTAGTAGAAGTCACCACCCGGCTCGGGCAGAGTCTCGTACTCGGTGTCCTTGACCACCATCAGCGCCGTCGAGACGTCGGTGAAGGTCACCGTTTCCTCGTCGGTGGCCGTGTCGGGATTCCCCTGGTCATCAGCCCCGGAGGCGGTGACGACGTTGACGTGCGGAGCCAGGCTGCCACTCGCCAGGAACTGGGTGATGGCGCAGGTATAGATGTCCCCTGCGGCGATCACTTGCGGCAGTTCACAGGTGCCCTGTCCGTCGAGATCCCCGAATACGTCGTCCACCAGCGAGGTCAGGTTGAACGCCTCACTGCTGGAGTTGGTCACCGTGAAGGTGAACGTCACGTCGCCGCCCGTCTCCGGGACGACCGCGGGGGTTACGCTGTTGTAGCTGGCGGTCTTGAGGACGGAGATGTCGGGCAGGATGTCCACCACGACAACGGCATCGTCCGTATCCGAAACCACCGTCTCGCCGAAGTTACCGGTGACATCCGCGACATTGGTGAAGCCGCTGGTCACGTTGTCGAGCGAGCAGGTGTAGCTGATTTCTTCATCGACCGCCAGATCGCCGATCGTCGCCGCGCAGTCTGGCGCGAGGACATCGGTCACAGCGACGTTGGTCAGCGGCACATTGCCGATATTCTTCACGACGATCGTGAAGCTGGCCGCCTCGCCATAGATCACCATCTGCGTATCGGGTGATTTCTGGATATCGATGGCCGGATCGGCGCCGAAGTAGTGAGCGTCGTCGGTGTCGGAGGTGGTGCTGCCGCCGTACTCGCCGCTGGCCGTGGCGGTGTCCGTCTGCTGGCCGGCTACCCAGGGCAGGGAGCCGTAGCAGGTGAAGGTCGCCTCAGGCGCCAGCGTGGTCGGGATCGTGCAGGCGTCGGCGAGGTCGAGGTCCTCATAGAGAGCGATCGCCGGGAGGTCGCTCAGGGCGATCCCCGTCAGCGTGACGTTGCCGGTGTTGGTGACGACGAACCGGAAGACCGGATCGGTCATCAGGTAGGGTCCGGGCGCGCTGTCGGCATCCTGCCACACCGCCCCATCCCAGACGCCCTTCTCGACGTCGATGGCAGCGTTCGTCGGCAGGAGCTCGGTCTCGTCATCCTCGACGGGATCGGTCTCGTTGGAGTCCGCTGTCGCCGTGTTCGTGACCGAACCGGCGTCGATGTCGGCCTGGGTCACGGCGTAGGTGGCCGTGCACGTCATGTCCGCACCGACTGCCAGCGTTGTCTGACCGCCGCAATCGATGGCCGACAGGTTGGGCAGCGGGTCGGTGACGGTGATGCCCGTCAACGTGACGTTGCCGGTGTTGGTCACCTTGAACTCGTAGGAGATGATCTCGCCCGGTTGAGCGATGCCATCTCCACCCGCGCCGAACGTGCCGGTTTTCTCCAGCGTCAGGGCGGGGCTTTGGATGGCGGTGACCGTCTCGGTGTCCTGGTTGGAGGTCGTGCCGCCCGCCGTGGCCGTCGCCACGTTGGTCACCGAGCCGGCGTTGAGGTCGGCCTGGGTCACCGTGTAGCTGGCCGCGCAGGTGATCGACTCGCCCGGATCCAGGTAGCCGTCCAGGTTGCCGACGGTGTCCACAGCCGGGCAGGTCGCGGTCGCCTTGTCGTCGTCGACCGTCACCGGTCCGAGCAGGCTCACGTTGCCCGTGTTGGTCACCTCGTAGCTGTAGTGCAGGATATCGCCCACGCTGGCATAGCTCGTCTCGGTGACGCTCTTGTCCAGCAACAGGGCCGGGCTTTGGTCGGCGGTGACCGTCTCGGTGTCCGGGTTGGAGGTCGTGCCGCCCGCCGAAGCGGTCGCCACGTTGGTCACCGAGCCGGCGTTGAGGTCGGCCTGAGTCACCGCGTAGCTGGCCGCGCAGGTGATCGACTCGCCCGGATCCAGGTACTCATCCTCGTTGCCGACGGTGTCCACAGCCGGGCAGGTCACGGTCGCCTTGTCGTCGTCGACCGTCACCGGTCCGAGCAGGCTCACGTTGCCGGTGTTGGTCACCTCGTAGCTGTAGCTGATGACGTCGCCCACGCTGTCGTAGGTGCCGGGCGTCGCCGTCTTGACCAGCGTCAGGGCGGGCATCGGGACGGCGGTGACCGTCTCGGTGTCCGGGTTGGAGGTCGTGCCGCCCGCCGTGGCCGTCGCCACGTTGGTCACCGAGCCGGCGTTGAGGTCGGCCTGGGTCACCGCGTAGCTGGCCGCGCAGGTGATCGACTCGCCCGGATCCAGGTAGCCGTCCAGGTTGCCGACGGTGTCCACAGCCGGGCAGGTCGCGGTCGCCTTGTCGTCGTCGACCGTCACCGGTCCGAGCAGGCTCACGTTGCCCGTGTTGGTCACCTCGTAGCTGTAGCTGATGACGTCGCCCACATTGTCGTAGGTGCCGGGCGTCGCCGTCTTGTCCAGCGTCAGCGCCGGAGCGGCGCCGAAGTAGTGGGCGTCGTCGCTGTTGGAATAGGTGACGCCGCCGTATTCGCCGGTGGCGGTGGCCGTGTTAAGGTGCTGGCCTGCCGCCCAGGTGCCGGTGAGTTCGTACTCGACGCTGGCGCCGGGAGCGAGCGGGTCGATCAGCGTCGCGATGGTGCCGTACACGTCATCGGTCACGGTGACGTTGCTCAGCGCGACGTTGCCGGTGTTGGTGACCGCGAACTTGAACTGCGGGTCCGTGAAGCTCATCAGGTACGGGCCGGGCGCGGTGTCAGCATCGACCCATTCGGTCCCGTCCCAGACGAACTTCTCGACGTCGATGGCCGGTTCGTCGACCACCAGACGCCCGAACAGACAGGCGTGGTTTTCCTCGTTTTCTTGCGTGATGAACTCATTGATCGTGCTATTGGCATCGTAAACGCACGTGCCGGCGGTGCCGGGCACGAATCCCACGATCGCTAAGGTATAGAATTTGCCGTCGATCTCGAACGTCTCCGTGTCCACCGTGGTATTGAAATCCACCTTGTCGGGGCACGGTTCGTCGCCCGGTTCGCCATACTGACAGGTGCCTGCCTGGTTGCTCGTCTCATCCAGTTGCATCTGGAAGCTGAGCGTGCTGAGGGGCAGGCCAGCGAAATCAAGCGCAATGTCGAGATCAACCGTCCTGAAGGGATAGGTTGTATAGATGGGACGGTTGTAGTGAGTCAGCTCGCCCAGCAGGAAGATCTCGCCGGTATTCACAGCTAGCGGGCCATCGGTGCCGTTGAACCCAAAGCCGCTCTGCCGGGTGAGGTCAAGCGAGCCGGGACAGATGGGATAGCCCCAGTAGTCCGAGTTGCTGCTGCCATACGCGACCTGGTTCTCGTCGGTTGTGTCCGCCGTATTGTTATAGTACAAACACGACGGCAGGTTGATCCCCCCGCTGGATGCACCGCTCCAGGTGCCATCGACATTGTTCAGCGTGACGATGGCAGCCTGTACCAAAGCAGCGCTGAACAGCATCAGCGCTACCAGTGCCACAACCAGCGGAACGTATCTAGTTCGTTGTATCATGCTTCCCCCTGTTAACCATTCTTTAGTTCGCATATCCTGACATCCTGTGTCTAGATGGTCACCACCCTGCACTTCGTCAAACGCAGAGCGCTGCAACCAGCCCACCCGCCCGATCACCGGATCCGGCGCACCGGTGGCAGCCCCGACTGTGATAAACGATGGATATTGTGTGTGGTCCGTCCCTCCCCAATCCCTATGTGTAACGTCGCCAGACGATCGACCAGGACACGGACGACGAGCGTCCGTGGAGTGGCAAACACACCGCGGGATATAGAAGCACCTCGTAGACCTGCTACGACTAAAGGACCGAACGCAGCAGCACGGCTTAAGGTAGGATTGGGTTTGATGAAGTGAGCGGTAATGCCGGTCACCGGTCGCGGTGAGGAGTGCGATGTCAAACGTGACCGGGTTTGTCCCTACCCCCTAGAGACAAGTTCCCCATTCACACCGTCCCCGTCCAGGGAAACGATGTGGTGTTCCGCGAGTTTGCTTTGTCCTTAATAGCTAAGACAAGTCAACCCTTTACATCTCAAAGTTTACAATCTTCCTGAATCGAAATCAACGAAAAATAATAAAAGACTTGAAAAAAAATCCGCGCGACAAGTTAGGATTTATTAATTTTGGGCAGTAATGCGTTTGATGCCCGTTTGTGAACGATATGCGCCCCGCTTGCCCGACAGTGCGGAGGGGCGCGCGACCGTGGTCGGGAACCGAATCGCGCCGGGCGGTGTATTGGTGACAGTGTAGCTTACAGCGAAAGGGGCTTGGCGCGTGGAACAAGACCTGGTCCGTCGCGCCCAGGCAGGCGACGAGGACGCCTATACCGTCCTGGTTCGCCAACACGAGGAGGCGGTCTTCCGGCTGGCATACCTGATCGTGGGCGATGCCGACGACGCTGCCGACGTGGCGCAAGAGACGTTCATCCGCGCCTACCGCCGTCTGGATCAGTTCGATGCCAGCCGCCCGCTGCGACCCTGGCTGCTCCAGGTGGCGGCCAATCTCGCCCGCAACCGCCGGCGCACGCTGGGGCGTTACCGGGCCATGCTGGGGCGCGTGTTCGCGCACACGCCGCGCGTCGCGCCCAGCGCCGAATCCGAAAACACCCGGTTCCAGCAGTCAGAGGCGCTGTGGCAGGCCATCCACCGCCTGGACCAGCGCGACCAGGAGATCATCTATCTGCGCTACATGCTGGAGCTGTCGGTCCAGGAGACGGCGCAGGTGCTGGACGTCCGGCCCGGCACGGTGAAATCGCGCCTCAGCCGGGCGCTGGATCGCCTGCGCGGGGTGGTCCTGGCGGAGTTCCCGCTCTTAACCGAAGGACGGCGAAGAATATGAACGATCCACAGTGGGAGGCTCAGGTAGAGGCGATGGCCCGCGAGTTCGAATTCCCCCCCACGCCCGACATTGCCGGGGCAGTCCACGACCGCATCGCGGCGCCACGGCGCGGGATGGCATGGCAGCGCCCGCTGAAAGTGGCCGCAGCGGGGCTGTTGGTGGTGCTCATCGCGGTGTTGGCCGTGCCGGACTGGCGCGCGCGCGCGCTGGACTGGCTGCAGATCGGCGCGATCCGGCTGGCGGACGAGGCCGAGACTCCGGCGGCGACGGTCACGCCCCTGGAGTCGGTCCTGGCGCTGCCGGGCCGGACGACGCTGGAGAACGCGCAGGCGGCGGTCGATTTCCCGATCCGCCTGCCCGCCCGCCTGCCCGCGCCGGATGCCGTGTCCGTCCAACATTCCCCGTATCCGCTGGTGGTTCTCGTCTGGCTGGAAGCGGGCGTCCCGCCGTTGAGCGTGCACCAGATCGACACGCGCAACGTGGTGATCAAGGGGTATACGGGCGCGATTGAGCGTGTCGAGGTGAACGGCGCCGATGGCGTATGGCTGTCCGGTCCGCACAACCTCGACATCCTGCCTGGCGACAACACGCTCATCCGTCGGTACGTCGAGAGCCATGTCCTGTTGTGGGAAGAGAACGGCATCACCTACCGCATCGAAGGCGATCTGGCGCTCGACGAAGCCGTCGCTATCGCGGAGTCGTTGGAATAGATCTGCGAACATCACATCGAAGACGACAAGGAGGCCCATCCATGAAAACGCTACGTTTCGTTATCTGTATCGCGATCGTCACTGCCGCCGGGCTGGCCGTTCTGCCCCGCGCGAGCGCCAAAGGCCCGGCGGACAAAATCACCATCACCGGGCCGGGCCTGGACGAGATGATCGACATCACGGACCCGGACATCGTCGAACCGCTGTCGATGGCGATGCTCGAGGACTTCGAGCAGTCTATCAACATGCCGGAACGCCTCGGCCCCGGCTACGAGCTGACCCGGTATTTCCGGCTCGAAGACGGCACCTACCGCCCCTTCGACCAGGTGGCATACTATCCCGATCTCTACGGTGGCAGCGGCTATACCAACTACATCGGCATCGTCGATGGCTGGTCGGAATACGACGGCAGGTGGTTCCGGGCACAGGAAGAGGCCGATCGGTTGATGCGGCAGGTGCTGTTCGAGCACGACATCCTGCTGCCGGCCAACCTGCTGCCCGTCGAGCCATACCTGGCCGTGACCGGCAGCGGCGGCACACTGCGCCTGCTGGACGCCGCGACGCTCGACGACGCGAGCGCGCTGCACCTGGACGACAAGGGTGTCTCGCTGGAGGGTGTGGTCGGCTCGCTGGATGGACAGCGGTTGTACGTCTCGACCTCGAACGGCGCCGGCGTTACGGATCAGCGCGTCGTGAATCTGGCGTCCGCCCGCCGGAACTGCTTTGTCATCCAGTCGGGCCGCGCGCTGACACTGACGTCCGGCGGGCATAGGCTGGTGGTCGAGAGTGGCGACGCGCTCGAAATCCGCGGCGCGGAGGACCTGGACCTGCTGGCATCGATTCCCCTGTCCAAGCCGCTGCCCGACGCCGGGACCTCGCGCCGCGCGTATTTCCCCTCACCGGACCGGCGCTGGTTGATTGTCCTGGTCTACGACGCCGAACACGCCACGATCCATCCCCTGGACCTCAACACGGGTGAGTTCGCTTCGCCGGTGCCGCTGGACGCCCCGCCGCCCGGTGCGGTCTTCGCCGGGCAGTGGGAGGCTAACGGGGGGCGTTTCCACCTGTTCGACGGCGAGCGCATCTATGGGATTGATGTGCGCAGGCAGCTCATCACAATTGAGCGCACGTACATCGGACGCGGCGAGGACGCGGTGAAGCTGGCCGATTTCGACGGGCGGCTGGCCTTTGCCGGGGCGCGGCAGGACCTGCTCTACCTGTACAGCCCGGCGGGACCGGATGGCGGTGTGTTCGCCGTCCAGATTAGCGGCGGCACGCTGCGCCACCTCTGGCAGCCCGATCGCGTCTTCAGCCACGTGATCTACGGCGCCGGGCGGTTTTTCGCCGTCGAAGCCGGCGCCAGCGAGCTCGTCACCCTGGATGCCGACAGCGGCGCGGTCCTGGCGTCGCGCTCGCTGGAACCGGGCGAACGGCTGGCTGCCCTGGTCTGGCTCAGCCGGGAGTGGGTAGAGTCCAGCCCGGCAGAGGCGCTGGCGTGCATACCCCGGCAGTGACGATCGTGCGGGGGGCCGTCGCCGGGCCTTCGCATCCGTTTTAGCCAGGTGGGGGACTCGACGCCCCACCCCGCAATCACGCGAACACACCGGCAGAATGATCTCCCCGAGTGTGCATGGTGGGCAGTGGGCGAGGACGTCAGGGCGCGCGAATCAGCGCGGCACCAGCGCGCCGTAGTCACGCACGGCGTCGTACATGGCGAGCAGATTCTCGATGGGCACCAGCGCCTGCACGTTGTGGCTGGGATTGAAGACGAATCCTCCGCCGCGCCCGAAAATCTCCAGCCGCTCGCGCACTTCCTGGCGCACCTCGTCCGGCGTGCCGAACGGCAGCGTGTGCTGGGTGTCCACGCCGCCACCCCAGAAGACCACCTGGTCGCCGAACTCCGCCTTGAGCGTGGCGGGGTCCATGTGGGCCGCCGACGTCTGCACGGGGTTCAGGATATCGAAGCCCGCTTCGATAAACTGGGGAATGAGGGCCTTGACCGACCCGCACGAATGGATGAAGCGCTTCCAGGGCGTGTATTCGGCGATCCAGTCGTTGACGCGCCGGTAAAATGGCAGGTACAGGTCGCGGAACGTGCGCGGCGAGATGAAGGGGCCGTTCTGCGCGCCGAAGTCGGTGCCGCTGATCCACACCGCTGCCACCCGGTCGCCCACCGCCTCGTAAATTTTCGGCAGGTTGTCGAGCACGATCGCGCACTGGCGCTCGAAAATGGCGTGGATGTGGTCGCGCCGGCTGACGGTGCTGATGTACCATTCCTGGATGTCGCGGATGCCCTGCGGGTTCTTGAGCATGGGGCCGGGCACAATCGCAATATCTCCGAAGCCCGCGCCGGGCAGCGTCAGCATGATCGCCTTGTCCGTCGTGTCGTACAATCGCCGCGATTCGCGGGCCAGGTGCGCCAAGTCGTCGCCGGAGATGGGGCCGAACTCTTCCAGGTTGTCTTCGACGCGCAGGGAGTCCTCATCGATCGGCGGCTGGCGCATGATCGAGTCGAAATACCAGCCGCCGGCGGGCATCTTGGCGCTGGGGGGGGACGAGCGGTCGCCTTCGGCGTACATCAGAATATCGCCGTTCGGCTCCGGCTCGGTGTTGAAATGCTCCGGGACCAGCACCGGCGTCCCGTCGTGAAACGTCCAGGGCTTCCAGTTCTCGTTCTTGTAGCCGAACATGGTGGTCAAGACGCCGACGCCGACCACGTCGCCGCCCACGGCGTCGAGCAGATCGAGCTTGATCTCGCCCAGCATCTGGTAAGGCTCGATGACCTTCACCGGCGTCCCCGGCGCGTCGAGCCCCAGCGCCTGGCGCAGCTTGTAGACAGTGCTGACGTGCATGCCCGTCTGGCCGCACGCCCCCAGATCGAGCGGGACCCGATCCGGCTGTTGGTGGTTGAGGGCCAGCGTGACACGTTCCCGTGATGTCAACATGATGCAGGTTCGTCCTTCAAATAGTGGGCGCTATAAGTCTTCGACAAATGTCTCTGAGAAATCGACGTAGGGGAAACACTCGGGCCGGTGCGTATCGGCCACGCCGTGCCGGCTCCAGACCCAGGCCGGGTGCGGCTGGACCTCGACGCCGTTCGAGTTCAACTTCTCGAAGCGTCCGAAGAAGATCCGCCACGTATCCCCGTCTTTCGGCGGCAGCGACCTGCCGTTGGCTAACCACGCCATGCCCGCCCAGGGGAAGGCCAGCTCGACCGTCCAGCCCCGGTCGATGGCGCTGCGGTCGTTGAGGGCGCCATCCACGTGGACGGCGGCGCGCAGGCCGGGAAAGTCCCAGTCCAGGAAGGCCCAGCGGCCCTTGCGGGGATGGGTGCCCCACCAGAACGTTTCCGGCTGGCGGTCGTCATTTCCCCCAAACGACAGGGCCTTGCGGCTCAGCAGGTCGAACTCCGACACGTCGAACCGGCTGCCCCGCGTGTACGCGTCCTGCCAGATGAAGAACACCTCGTAGGGGGTGCCCAGCGCGTTGATCTCGAACTCGTAATAGCAGTCTCCCCCGTCGATGAATACTTCGACGTCGTTCTCGTTGAAGATCAGGGCATCGCGCTCGGTGAGGGCCGCCTCGACGAACGGCTCTTCGAGCCAGAACGCGACGTAGAGGCACTCGTCGTCCCACACCGCCGCCGCGCGGGTGTCGAAGTAGCCGGGCTCGCCGGTGACCATATCCACGAAGCGCGGCGATTGGGGGGCCCGCCGCCAGGCGGTTTCGGTGAGCGAACCGTCCACGCGCACCGGCCCTCGCGTCCGGTAACAGGTGTACCGCGCGACGTGGCTTTCCGGGCAGTTGGGTTGTACGGTCATGTGTATCATCTCCGAGTGATCTCGTCGGGCGACGACCTGGGCCGGCGCGTCAGTGCCATTTCTCCAGGCGCTTGATGATGGCGAGCTGTTCGTCTTCGTCTTCGGTGCCCACCCACAGGAAGATCCCCTCCGGCGTCACGGCGTCGAGAAAGGCTTCCAGCTCGCCAACCTGCAGATCCACGATCACGCCTTTGCCCGCCGCCTGGATCTTTTTGATGAGCGGCACCCACTGCATGATCGGGCGGTCGTCGCCCATTTCCTGCACCCACTGGATGCCGTTGATCTCCGGCAGCGCCAGGATATGATCGAGGTGCCGGGCGACGCCGCTCCCATCGACGTGGTAAACGTTGTGCGTCATCGGCTTGACCTCGCGCTGCAGCACCGGCAGGCTGAATTCGCCGAAGTGCTGCGGGGAAATCATCGCGGAGAAATCGCAGCTTGGCACGTGAAATTTGCCGAATGACGGCAGGCCGATCCAGCATATCGACGGCAGGCGGGCGGCCTTCAGGATGGCGTCGAAGTGGTCGAAGATCGTGTGAAAGTCGGCGTAGGCGATCTCGATCAACTGCCGCGCTTCCTCGGGATAGTCGTACAGGTCCATGCAAAACCGCTCCGACCCGCGCCACGCCATCGCGCAGTCTTCGCCGGGGTGCAAATCGGTGTATCCCACCAGGAACTTGCCGGGACAGCGCTCGATGGCGCAGGCCATCAGCTCCTCGACCTTTTTGAAATACTCGTTTTGCATGTCGAGCTTGAGCTTCGCCATGTCGTCCCACTCGTGGATGACCGGGTGCGACCACGACGTCACCTCGCCGAAGGTCAGCTCGGCCCCATAGAATGAGGCGTACACGTCCGGCCCCAGGTTGGGATCGAACATCGGGAACGTCTCGCCATGAAAGCGCTTGCCCTCGATCGACCGGGCGAACTCGTCGACGCGCCGCTCGACCTCGTACCAGCGCTTTTTCTGTTCTTCGGGCGAGCGCCGGCCCTCGGTGCCGCCCAGGTTGAAGGCCGCGTTGTGCGCGACGAAGCGCACCGGCGCCCGGTCGATAATCTCGCACGAATACCAGGCGTAGATTCGCTGCATCGCCATGTCGAAATCGGGCTTGCCTTCGAGCTCTAGCGTCCACCAGGGATCGGGAGTGGTCATCGCGGGCGGTCTATCCTTTCACCGCGCCGGCCATCAGGCCGCGCACCAGGAAGCGCTGCAAGCCGATGAACAGGATCACAGTCGGGAGCGTCACCAGCACGGAGCCGGCGAACATATCGGACCATTTGTACTGGAACTCGCCGACGTAGGTCAGCAGGAAACCGGGCGGGATGGTGCGCATGTCGAGCCGGGTGGTCAGGCTCAGGGCGAACAGCAGGTTGTTCCAGGCGTTGAGGAACGAGAACAGCCCCACCGCGATCATCCCCGGGCGGATCAGCGGGATCACGATGCGCCACAGAATGCCGACCCGGCTGCACCCATCGACGAACGCCGCCTCTTCGATCTCCTCCGGCACGCTCTCGCAAAAGCCGCGCAGCATCCACACGGAGAACGGGATGCTGAAGCTGGTGAAGGCCAGGATCAGCCCGGCGTAGGAGTCCAGCAGCTTGATCTCGCGGTAGAGCGAATACAGCGTGATCACGATGATCACCGCCGGGAACATCTGCGACGCCAGGATGATCAGCAGCAGCGTCCGCTTGGCGCGGAAGCGCAGCCGCGCGAAAGCGTACCCGGCGGGCATCGCCACGATGATCGACACCAGCGCGGTACCCAGCGACACGATCACGCCGTTCTGGAAATAGTTGCGAAAGCCGCTGCGGTCGTTGAGCTGCGTTTCGTAGTTCTTGAGCGTCACGGTTTCCGGCACCCACTTGGGCGGGACGGCGAAGGCGTCTTCGTTCGGCTTCAGGCTGGTCGAGAGCATCCAGAAGGTCGGGAAGAAGATGAACAGCATCAGCACGACGAGCACGATCGCCATCGCCGTCGACTTGAAACGCGGGTACTGGTCCAGATCGAAGTCGAGTCGCGCAAGCATGGCCTAGGACTCCATCGCCCGAATGTAGAAGTACGAAAACGCCAGCAGGCCCAGCAGCCACAGCACCGCGATCGCGCTGGCGTAGCCGGTCTGAAAGCTGATGAATGCCTGCCGGTAGGTGTAGACCGACAGCACCATCGTGGAGTTGACCGGGCCGCCCTGAGTGGTCGTCCAGATCAGGTCGAAGTTGTTGAAGTTCCAGATCACCATCAGCGCCGTGATGATCATGATCACTTTGGAGAGGTGAGGCAGCGTCACGTAGCGGAACCGGGCCAGCGAGCCCGCCCCGTCGATTTTGGCGGCTTCCATCAGGTCATCCGGGCAGGTTTGCAGCCCGGCCAGCAGCATCAGCATGTAAAACGGCGTCTGGTTCCAGACATTCGCCACGATGACCGCCCACATGGCATGGTCCAGGCTGCCGAACCAGGGGATATTCTCGTCGATGAGGTCGAACGACCGGAGCGTGTAGTTGATCACGCCCACCTCGCCGTTGAACATGTAGAGCGTCATCAGGGCCACGATCACGCCCGGCACCACCCACGGGATGAGTGCGACGCCGCGCAGCACGTTGCGCAGCGGCAGTTTCTCGTTGAGGATCAGCGCCAGCATGAACCCGATCGAAAACCCACCCGCGACGGACGCAAGCGTAAAAAAGATCGTGTTTTTGACCGCGGTCTTGAAGATCTGGTCCTGGTTGATCAGGAAGTCGAAATTGCCCAGTCCGATGTACGTTTCGCGGTCGGGAAACAGCAGGTTGGCATTCGTGACGCTGTAGGCCAGCACGCGCCCCAGCGGATAAAAGATGACGACCACGAGAATGATCAAGACCGGCGCGAGAAACATCACCGCGTACATGCCGTCGCTGACTCGTCCCTGGCGCGACAGGAAGATGCGGTGCGCCAGGCGTCTGGTGAGTGATGCTGATGGTTGCATCGGCCCCTTCCTCAAGGCATACGACCGGGGGATGAGGCGGGTGCGCGCGCCGTGCCCGCACACCCGCCGCGATTGACGCTGTTACTGCTGGTAGAGGATCTGGAGCGTTTGAGTCAGGCTCCCCAGCGAGGCATCCACCGGGAAGCCAGCGACGGCCACTTCTTGCATGGCCTGGATCACGAACTGGGCAGCCGCGCCGTATTGCGGGTCGTAGGGGCCGCCGATCATCGACGGCAGAATCTCGTTGAGATACGCCTGGCTGACCGGGTCGCCCAGCAGCTCGCCGTAGGTATCCGCCGCGCTCTTCAGCGGGGGGATCATGCCCATCGGGACGGTGTACTCGGTGACGGCCACTTCGCTGGCGCAGAAGAACTCGATGAACTTCCACGCGACGTCGGGATGGTCGGTCTGGGCCGAGATGCCGATCTGGTGCAGGTCGGCCAGCGTCACCGGCGTCCCGTTGCCGCCATCCGGCACGGTCGTGACGGCGAACGTCTCATAGAAGGCGTCGCCTTCCAGTTCCGGGTTCAGGCTGCGCAGGATGCCCACGAAGTAGGGGCCGTCCAACTTCATCGCGATCCGGTCTTTCGCCATCAGCTCGCGCTCTTCCTTGATCTGCTGGCCGATAGGCGTGTATTCTTCGTCCGCGATCATCTTCAGCCAGTCGAACGCCTGCACGACTTCCGGCGTGGTGAAATCGTAGCTGCCGTCGTACATCGGGCGCGCGCCGGTGGTCAGGATCCACGGCCAGAAGCCGGTCAGCGCGTAATCGACCTTGGAGGTGTCGATGCCAATCGCGTACACGTCGTCGGGCAGGTTGGCCTTGAGCGTCGCCATCACCTCGTTCAGCTCGTCCATGGTGCGTGGCGGCGACTCGGGATCGAGCCCGGCCTGCTCGAACAGCTTCTTGTTCCACCAAAAGCCGTGCGGCGTCATGCCCTGGGGCACGGCGTACAGCTTGCCCTCATAGGTGCCGGCCCCAAGCCCGCCTTCCCAGTTGTCGGCCAGGTATTCCGGCGGGGCGACGGTGTTCAGGTCCAGCAGCGCGCCCATGCCGCCCAGCTCGAACGGCCACGCGCCGTTCAACAGCATGATGTCCGGCGGGTTGCCGCCGGCGGACATGGTAATCAACTGCTGGCGGACCTGGTCGAACGGGATCGGGATGTTCTCGATTGTGACGCCCGGATTCTCGGCCTCGAACGCGGCGATGACGGTTTCGACGCGCTCGCGGCTGGCCTCTTCCGCCGACACCCAGTTGGCGAAACGCAGCACGATCTCATCCTGGGCGCGGGCGGTGACGATCGGGACGGCCAGGGTGGTGACCAGGGCGAGGAATACGATGGCGCTTAACAGGGTCTTTGCAGAACGCATGATGTATTCTCCTATCACTTAAGTGTACTACTTGGTTGCCAGGTACGATCAAACGGTTTGCGCCAGCAGACTTCTCCTTTCGCCAAACGCTTCGTCGGAATCGGGTTCTTAAGCTGTCATATCAGTTCACATCGGAGCGATGTGTACGCGCGCGGTAACGAGGCGACGATGTCCGAAAATATCCTCTATAGATTATTGTGAGGTGAAAGACGGGGTAAAGACAATAGAAAAAATGCCCATCTCATGGACTATCTTGTGATCACCGCCAGGCTTGCCGGGCCTCGATCGCGGGCGCGTGCCCCTGATTTTGCTCCAGGCCGCTGCGGTACCCACTGGGAGAAATTCCGATCACTTTCTTGAATATGCGCGAGAAATAGTACGGGTCGTCATAGCCCACCTCCAGGCCGATCTCGCGATTGGTCTTGTCGGTCACCGAGAGCAGCATGCAGGCGTGCTGCATCTTCAGATGGATGAAGTAATCCACCGGGGAGTACCCGGTCTGCTCTTTGAACAGGCGGACGAAGTGCGACTTGGACAGCCCGGCGTGGTCCGCCATCTCGTCCAGCGAGATCGGGCGGTCCAGGTTCTGGCGCAGGAAATCCACCGTTTCCTGGATGTTGTGAAAACGGCTGGTGCGCAGCGTGGGCGAGAACGCGCGGTTGTTGAAGAACAGGCTCCCCAGCAGGTGGTGCAGCGTTTGCGAGATGTAGATCATCCGCTGGAGCACGAAACTGCCCAGGAACGACTCGTAGCAGTCGCGGAACAGCCGGTCCAGGTCCGCGGCGGTCTGCGGAGCGACGGCCAGGGAGTGCACGTCGTCCGGCAGGTGATGCACGAAATAGTCCGCGCTCGCGCCGACGAAGTGAACCCAGTGGATCGACCACGGGGCCGCCTCAGACGCGCCGTAGACGTGCGGCGTGTTGCGCGGGATGATGACGGCTTCGTTTTTGCGCAGCGGGTGGCGGTCGCCCTTGATCTCGTACCAGCCTTCGCCATCCATGCACAGAATCAGAATATGTTCCGGTGCCCCGTTCTCGCGCTCGCAGTAATGATAGCGCGCGTTCGGGTACCAGCCGATGTCGGTGGGGACCAGGTGGTACAGCAGCGGATGCCGGGACATACGCTCGAGTATCGGGCGCGGCACGACGTACAGAATCTGGTCGCGAAACCCCTCGCGGATCCGGATGGGACCCATGTGCACACGCCTCCCTTCGCGCTCGTGATTCGCAGGCATCACAATATAGTCCATTATATCACCGTTTTTTCCATTGTTTGGCGTTCCGTTCCATGCTAGATTTCTCTTGAAGGAAAGGAGCGATCCATGGCACACACCGACTACCAGCCGACGCGGGCGTGGGAAGAAACCGTCATCATCCCGACCTACGGGATCGGCGAGCGCGAGAAAAACCCCATGTTCCTCGAAAAGCGGGTGTACCAGGGCAGCAGCGGCGTGGTGTACCCGCACCCGATCATCGAGCGCGTGCTCGACGAGAAGCGCGACCAGGCCTACACCGCGATCTACCTGGAAAACCGCTATCTCAAGATCATGCTGCTGCCGGAGATCGGTGGGCGCGTGCAGATGGCGCTCGACAAGACGAACGGCTATCACTTCGTCTACTACAACCGGGTGATCAAGCCGGCGCTGGTCGGGCTGACCGGCCCCTGGATTTCGGGCGGCATCGAATTCAACTGGCCCCAACACCACCGGCCCAGCACGTTCGAGCCGGTGGATTATCGCATCCAGGCCAACCCGGACGGCAGCGCGACGGTGTGGATGGGCGAGATCGAGCGCATGTTCCGCACCAAGGGCATGGCCGGCTTCACGCTCTATCCGGACCGGGCTTACCTGGAGATCGCCGTCCAGCTTTATAACCGCACCGCCGAGCCGCAGACGTTCATGTGGTGGGCCAATCCCGCCGTGGCCGTCAACGACGATTACCAGTCGGTGTTCCCGCCGGATGTCCACGCCGTGATGGATCACGGCAAGCGCGACGTCTCGACCTTCCCGATCGCGACCGGCACCTACTACAAGGTCGATTATTCGCCGGGCACCGATATTTCGCGTTACAAAAATCTCCCCGTGCCCACATCGTACATGGCTTACCATTCCGATTTCGACTTCCTCGGGTGCTACGATCACAGCGCCCAGGCGGGGATGCTGCACGTCGCCAATCACCACGTCGTGCCCGGCAAGAAGCAGTGGACGTGGGGCTGCGGTGACTTCGGGCAGGCGTGGGATCGCCAGCTCACCGACGAGGACGGCCCTTACATCGAGCTGATGTGCGGCGCGTATACCGACAACCAGCCCGATTTCGCCTGGATCCAGCCGGGCGAGGAAAAGCGCTTCACGCAGGTCTTCATGCCGTACAAGCGCATCGGGCCGCCGAAAAACGCCTCGACAGATGCCGCCATCAACCTGGAGGTGGACGGGGACCGGGTCCGGTACGGCGTGTACGTCACCGGCCCGCGAACGGTGCGCGTGCTGCTGCTGCACGGCGATTCCGTGCTGGTCGACCGGGTCTGTGACCTGTCGCCGGAGACGGCGCTGATCGACAGCCTGGCGCTGGACGCGCCGCCGCGCCCGCAGGACCTGACGCTGCGCGTGCTGGATGGCGCGCGCGAGCTGGTCGCCTTCACCCCGCTGCCGGACGAGAGGCCGGACGTGCCTGCCCCGGCGACCGCGGCCCGCCCGCCCGCCGAGATCGCGTCCAACGAGGAGCTGTACCTCAACGGCCTGCACCTGGAGCAGTACCGTCACGCCACGTATGACCCGGAGCCGTATTATCAGGAGGCGCTGCGGCGCGATCCGCATGACAGCCGCTGCAACAACGCGCTGGGGCTGCTTCAGCTCCGGCGGGGCAAGTTCGCCGAGGCAGAGGCGTATTTTCGCCGCGCGATCGCGCGGCTGACGTTGCGCAACCCCAACCCCTACGACGGCGAGCCGTATTACAACCTGGGGCTGGCGCTGCGCTGGCAGGGGCGCTATGGCGAGGCGTTCGACGCGTTCTATAAAGCGACCTGGAATGCGGCGTGGCAGCCCGCCGCGGCCTTCGAACTGGCCCGGCTGGCGTGCCGCGCCGGGCGGCCTGGCGAGGCGCTGGAGCTGGCCGGGCAGGCGCTGGCGGTTCGCGGAGACCATCACCAGGCGCGCCACCTGAAGATCGCCGCCCTGCGCCACCTGGGGCGGACGGATGACGCCCTGGACGAAATCGAGCGGGGACAGCAGCGCGATCCGCTGGACTTCGGCGCGGCTTACGAGCGCTTCCTGCTGGCGGGGGACGAGTCCTGGCGCGGCCTGATGCGCGGCTGCGCGCACACCTTCATCGAGATCGCGCTGGATTACGCCCACGCCGGGCTGTTCGCCGACGCGATCGGCCTGCTCGACGAGGCCCCGCGCACCGACCCGATGGTCGCGTATTACCTGGGATGGCTCCATCTCCAGGCCGGGGATGCCGGGGCGGCGGATCGCCATTTCCGGGGGGCGGCTGCCCTGGCGCCCGATTATTGCTTCCCGCACCGGCTCGAAGCCGTTCTCGCGCTCGAAGCGGCCATCGCACGCCAGCCGGACGACGCGCGCGCGCCGTACTACCTGGGCAATTTCTGGTACGCGCACCGGCAGTACACAGACGCCATCACGTGCTGGGAAACCGCCCGCGCCCTGGACCCGGCCTTCCCCACCGTTCACCGCAACCTGGGGCTGGCGTACATGAACAAACGCCGCGATCCGGACCGCGCGCTGGCGTCATACGAGCGCGCGGTCGAGCTGGACCGGTCCGACGCGCGCGTGTTCTACGAGCTGGACCAGCTTCACAAGCAAATGGGCGAGCGGCCCGACAAGCGGCTGGAGCGCCTCGAACAGCACCGCGATCTGGTCGACCGGCGCGACGACCTGACCATCGAGCGGGTGACGCTGCTCAACCTGTTGGGCCGCCCCGCCGAGGCGCTCGACGTCCTGATGAGCCGCACGTTCCATCCCTGGGAAGGCGGCGAGGGCAAGGTCACCGGACAGTACGTGATCAGCATGGTCGAACTGGCGAAGGAACGCCTGCACGCGCAGGACTATCGCGGCGCGATCGAACTCCTGGAGCGCGCCCAGGTCTACCCGCACAACCTGGGCGAGGGCAAGCTGGCAGGCGTGCAGGAAAACCACATTTTCTATTACCTGGCGCGCGCGTACGAGAGCCTGGGGCAGACCGGCGAGGCGCGGCGCTGCGACGAGACAGCCTCGGTTGGGCTGTCGGAACCGGCGTCGCCCCTGTACTACAACGACCAGCCGCCGGACATGATCTTCTACCAGGGACTGGCCCGCCAGAAGCTGGGCCAGACCGGCGAGGCGCGGTTGATCTTCCAGAAGCTGATCGACTACGGCGAGACGCACATCGACGACACCGTGACGATGGACTATTTCGCGGTTTCGCTGCCGGATTTTCTGGTCTTCGACGACGACCTCACCCAGCGCAACCGGATCCATTGCCGGTACATGATGGCGCTCGGCCACCTGGGGCTGGGCAACGTCGAGGAAGCCGCGCAGCAGTTCGCGGCCATCCTGGAGCAGGTTCCGCACCATCTCGGCGCGGCGATTCACCAGCGCCTGCTCGCGCAGATGCTGGCCGGTGAGGCCCTGTGATGGCCGGCGCCCGGGTGAGAGTGCTTTTTGTCGAAGCCCCTGCATCCTTTCACTATTGTGAGTAGGGAGGTCCCAGAACGACCCAGGACAACCTGTGTTCCGGCGGAACAAACGGGGACAGATCGAAATCCGAAATGCTCATGTCGGCTTTGAGAATGTGGAGCACAGGGTCGCCCATGGGACCAAGCGGGACGTACTGCCTGAATCTGCTGTTGCCGGGCGCAGGAGATAAAGGATGTGTTCGTGCCTCAACGAGCGTGCCATCCGCCGTGTAACGCATCAGCCTGAGTTGGCGATCATACCAACGATACGTGAGACGTGATCGCCCATCATACAGATAGTCCAGATCGAGGAACTCGCCTTTGAGCAGTTCCTCGGAAAAAACAACCTGCTCAGTCTCCAGGTCATAAGCGCCCCAAACGGGGCGTTCACTGAGCGTCTCGTAATCCGTATACTGGTAGACAATCGTGTGCGAGTCCAGCCACGAGATGAGCGGAGCGGGAAAATCGGCGGTAACACGATGTTGCACCACTATCCTCGGCTCGGATCCCAATGCAGCAGGACGCACGACGTAATTTGCTGACCACCGGTTCTCGTCGGTATGTTTCAGTTCAGCATAAGCCAGCATGGAGCCGTCCGGCGACCACGCCAGCTCGCGGGCTGAGGGAATGACTTCAACCTGGGCTGGCGACGTTGAGTAGTCGACAACGAAATACGACTTATTGTAGAAGGTATTGTTGCCGCAGTACTCAGGATCTGTCGTGACCCAAAAAGCGAACTGGTCCGTGGTTGGATTCGAGGAAAATTTACGGCCTAGCTTCAATGGAATGGCGGGCCCACATCCCCAGGTTTCATCGATCAAACTCTCGTGATACTCGAGGATCAGCGCGCTGGTCAGACTGCCATCGCGCAGGTCCAGGATTTGAAGATCGTGATACCCATACGCGTTGTTAACCATCACCTCGCGCACTTCGCGATGAGTTACGACAAGTAGGAGTTCCTCACTTAACAGCGCGATTGTGTCCAACCCCTGGCTCATGAGCGCACGGTCCGATATGTTGGGAGGGAAATACTTCGATTCTTCCAGCAGGCGAAGTTCGCGCTCAGGCAACACCTCGCGCGGCGCCTCGTTGATGTAGGGTTCGATGACCAGCAGTTGACGGACCATACCTGTCATCGCATCTGTTTCCCAGATCGTGGCGGTTTGTTCCCAGTTCCTGTTCTGCTCGGTTTGAGGCTCGTAGGTCACAAAATAGACTTTGCCCGGGCCGTATTCTTGCGTATGGGCTGTGTGGCTTTCTGACCTTACATCACTCTCACTGATGAGAGCCTCTGACGTGCTTCGCCCATCATTTGAACGTGCCTCGAGTTCACTCCGCCTATAGAAAACAGCTATAGCGACGAGTGCTGCAACCAGCACCATTCGGGCTATCGCCGCCACTGGGTTTTTTCGACGCGACATCACTGGTGCCTCCGAGGAACTATGACCACGTCGTATTATCCCGCACATTCCAGGCGCGGGGATAAGTATATGTCCGGGTTTGCCGGTATGCATGCTGCGGAGGATATCCACGCGCAGCGCGGCGGCGATAGGGCATGATTCCCCGGCAACGCGCCCATCGCGCGCCGTCGGATGCCCCTGGCGGCACAAAACCACTCGTTGGTGTGTATCATATATATCGAGCATATCTTCCCTTTCGCGGAATAGGTGTGGTGTGTCGATGAAACGATGCGGAGGAAAAACAGCCATGGTGAAACGATCGAGCATACTGGTTGTCTGTCTGCTGCTGCTCGTGATTTCCGCTCCAATCAAGGCCCAATCGCCAACCAACGATTGGCAGATCCCGCACATCACGTGCAATTTCGAAAATTGTGTCCGGCAAAATCGGGTCGACGAGGCCGGTAATCTCTACGTTTATGTAGAACGCTTTGAGCCTGTGCGGCAAGAAGTCGTGTATGTGATTGAACGGAATTCGAGCCAGGTCACCGAATATGATCTGGCCGGCATCCACTCGACTCGAGGGGTCCTCAGGGACTTCGTTCCGTTTGCGAACGGCAAGTTGCTCATCGTCGAATATCAGGTACCCAATCCGATTACGTTGGTTGACCTGCACACTCGACAAGCCACATCCCTAGACGTTGATTTCGTTCCCTGGCCATGCCATGACAGTATCGCACGTATTAAAGACGTTAGGATCCAGCGTGTGGGCCAGGACGGAGTATTGTTTTGCTCATCTGGCCGGGATGGTCGTACCCTGGTTCTGACCCGCCTCCAGAATGACACTTTCTCCGTCGAGGACACTCTGGCAATGGGATTCTCTCACAGAATCGAATCCGGGATTGTGCCCTTGTGGCGCACACTGGCTGATGGCCTTGATGGGAAAATCTATATAGTGCCTTTTCCCGGCGCTCCCATATTGAGTCAGGTTACCCTCGAATACGAAGGCTATGATTGGTCGGATTACGTTGTGCTTCGCTATGATCCGGCCACTCAACAATGGGACAGTGTGTTCATCGAGACTAGTGCTGAGCGATGGAACGTGGGCGTTTCAGGCGCAGATGCTGCTTCGTTCTATGTGGGTGTGGATCGAGCAGGGAACATGTACTTTTCGAACAGCGTTGTCGGTGGAACGACAGAGACTACTGATTTTATCAAATACAATCCACAAGGTGAGAAGGTCTGGCATTTGACAGAAGCTGATTTTGGCCAACGCAGTTTCAAGCCCTTCGTGGTGGATGAGAATCAATTCATTCTCGATTTCGGCATGTTTGGTCAGAGCGAACTGGAATTTGCCGTACAAGAACAGAGCACCCACTTCCTGCTCGTGGACGAAAACAACGCAGTACTTGCTCCTCTGACCGATAGTCTCACCGTTGACAGAAACCAGTTCCCCACCGCAGCGGCGATACGCGTGGAGACCGCGCCAGCGATTGTCGGCAGCGTCCTCTTCGACCTCAATGGTGTAACGACGATTGACAATGAGGCGCCCTACACCTTGCCGCTCCCCGGCACAGGCACGTACACGCTGACCGCCACGCCTCATGCCGAAGCAAATGGACAGGGCAAGGCGGGGACACCCTTGATGATCTCCTTCGAGGTCACCAGGGTTGTTAACAACGAGGAAGCAGGTCATCGGCAGGTTTGGTGATCGAAGCGGAACATAACGCCATCAAAGGGTAGAAAACATGAAAACGAGAGCGATCATCTTGATATTAACCGCAGGACTACTAGGGCTGAACACTTCTTCAATACCCGTTGAGGCGCAATTTCCTGTTCCACCGCTGCCCACCGATCTGCTGTTTGCGACAGGTTCTCCAGCACCCAGAGCGGATTTCAGCCTAAACACGATAATGAGAGTGGATGCCGAGACACTTGAAACCTCCCCCTTTTACGTCGACGCTGAAGCGGGACAAATTCAGCCCCTCAGTTGGTCTCCGCAAGGCGATCTCCTGGTTGTTTATCGAGTTCTGCCTGCGATCGACGAAGCCTTCACGTTGTTTCCCCGCCAGTTGTGTATTCTGGATCGCGCCGGAGTCTTGCAGCGGTGTATGGAGGACGGCCCTCCAATGCACAATACGGGAGGGGTTCCTGACGATGGGCTCCATTTCCCGGTAGTCTGGGGGTCAGATGGGCAAACGATCTACTTCGAAACCGAGTATCCCAACGAAGACAGCTTCATCGGCTACGGGCGGCGCATCGTCGAAGCCAGTGTGCTCACGGGCGAAACATTGCGCGTGGTCTACGCTTATCCAGAATCGTTTCCGGTGACACTCTCACCGGACTTGAATCACATCTCCGTTGGCTTCCTGAGCGAGTTTATTGGCGAAGACGACACGTTCATCCACGACCTGAGCACAGGTGTACAGGTGAACCCATCAATGATGGTGCCCGCCCACACCTATATGACCTGGACCTGTTTGCCTTTTTCGCCCAGCGGCCAGTTCATTGCCGCCAAAGCCAGTTATGACTTGTCCGAGTACGCGCCAGACCTTGTCCCCCCTCCGGACGATTATCGGAATGGGCAGGGGAGCCTGCTCCTACTGCTGGATACACAAGGTATTGCCCAACATATCATCGGGGAACCGGAAGGCTCTCCCGCGATCATGTGGTCCCCGGAATGTCCCGGCTGGCGGCCCGATGGGCAGGCTGTTGTCTTCTATGCCTCCAATGGCCTGGGCAGATACCTCATGCAGTACTCGCTGCCCGACCGGCAACTGACTACGCTGTATGAACTGGGTTTCGAGCCGGATCGCGAAACCTACATCAATGCCCCATTTGTGCCTTCTCCCGATGGCATCCATGTGGCACTCACCGTATCTGACGAACCCAATGGCGACCCTCTGGTGGCAGTGCTCTATCCCGATGGCGAAATCTACCGCATTCCCTCGCCGTACCGCTTCGGTCTGTACCCGCTCTGGGTGCCGCCACTGGAGCAGGCACCGTCCGACGTGCATAGGCCGCATGGCCCGATTGTACAGCGGGGTGCAGCGCGGCGGCGATAGGGCATGATTCCCCGGCAACGCGCCCATCGCGCGCCGTCGGATGCCGCCGGCGGCTCGCCGGGGATTGTGAAATTGGCCTGAAAACCGCCCCGGCAAGCCCTCTAGAGAATTGTTTTTTGAGATACCATTTGCTATCATACGGTTGATCGCGCATGATATCGATTACAGTTGGCGAGAATTCGCCACACAGTTGTTTTTTGCAGAACGGGTTAGGCGCAGCGCTCATCGCAGCAGACCAAAACCGAAAATATTAGGAGTCTATCGCTCATTATGGTGACATCGGAACGGTATCACGGCACTGTCAAAGCGTTCGACCTCTTCGGCGGACCCTGCACCATCGAACTCCCTGACGGGCGCGAAGTGTTTTTCCGGTACTCCGCGATCCGAGGTGAGGGTGTCCGCAAGCTCGCAAAAGGCGCTGCCGTCACCTTTCTGCTCGAAGAAACGCGGCGCGGCCTTTGTGCCGTGTGCGTGCAGGAAGAATGACGGGCCCGGCGGCCTCATTCCTGTGCCTCGCTTGAGTGACCCTCCTTAGCCGGTTGTTCGGTCTGCCAGGGCGCCTTGCGCTACAATCCACGGTTGTCCATCTGGCCTTTCGCGGAGTCGGTCCTGACTCCGCTTGAAACGTTTGTCTATCCGAATCCACTATGGGGCACAGTTGTGCCCCGAGGAGCGATCCATGCAACCTTTGCGACTCATCCCCCTGGGCGGCCTGGGGGAAATCGGCAAGAACATGATGCTGTTCGAGCATGGCGACGACGGGATGATCGTCGATGTGGGCATCATGTTCCCGGAAAACGACATGCTCGGCATCGACTACATCATCCCGGATTTTCAGTATGCCGTGGACCGGATTCAGGAGGGGCTGACCATTCACGGCATCGTCGTCACGCACGGGCACGAGGACCACACCGGCGCGATCGGCCACGTATTGGACGCGATCCCCGCGCCGGTCTACGCTACCTCGCTGACCGCCGGCCTGCTCGAAGTCAAGATGCGCCAGTCCGGCCATGCCGACCACCCGCTGCACGTCTTCAAAGCCGGTGATACGCTGGCGCTCGGCCCGTACAGCGTCGAGACGTTCCACGTCTGCCACAGCATCCCGGACGGCGTCGGGCTGGGGATCAACACGCCCATCGGCCTGGTCGTCCACTCCAGCGATTTCAAGTTCGATCACACGCCGGTCGATGGCTGGCCGCCCGATTTCGCCAAGCTGGCCGAGTTCTCGCAGCGCGGCGTGCTGGCCCTGCTGTCTGACAGCACCAACGCCGACCGCGAGGGCTGGACGCCGTCGGAGACGGTCATCGACGCGGCGTTCGACAGCGTGTTCCAGGCGGCCGAGGGACGGATCATCGTGGCGACCTTCGCCTCGCTGATCTCGCGCATCCAGCAGGTCGCGACGGCGGCGCAGCGGTACGGGCGGAAGATGGCTGTGGCCGGTTTCAGCATGGCCGAGTACATCAAGGTCGCCACGCGCCTGGGGTACCTCAACCTGCCCAAAGACCTGCTGATCAGCATCGACCAGGCCAAGCAGATGGCGCCCCACCAGGTCGTGATCATGGCGACCGGCACCCAGGGCGAGCCGTCGGCGGTGCTGGGCCGCCTCGCCTGGGGCAGCCACCGCCAGCTCGAGGTCGAGCCGGGCGACACGGTCATCATGTCGGCCCACCCCATCCCCGGCAACGAGGAGTTGGTCCACCGCACGATCAACAAGCTGATCCAGCGCGGCGCCAACGTGATCTACGATCCGATCGCAGCGGTGCACGTCTCCGGCCACGCCCGCCGCGAGGAGCTGAAGCTGCTGCTCAACCTGATCCGGCCCAAGTATTTCATCCCGGTGCACGGCGAGCTGCGGCACCTGCGCCAGCACAGCCTGCTGGCGCAGCAGGTGGGCATCCCCCCCGAGCACATCGCCGTCGTCGAGAACGGGACCGAGATCATTCTGACGCCCGATTCGCTGACCGTGGGCGAGCGCGTGCCGGGCGGGTACGTGTTCGTGGATGGGAAAGGCGTGGGCGATGTCGGCCCGATCGTGATGCGCGACCGCGAGATCCTGGGGCGCGATGGTTTCGTGACGGCGTTGGTGCTGGTCGACAAGAACACGCGCGAGCTGGTAGAGCCGCCGGAGATCATCTCGCGCGGGTTCGTGTACCTGCGCGAAGCCACCGACCTGATCGAGATGGCGCAGGAGCTGATCGAGGACGTGGTGGCCGATCACAGCAAAGGCAACCTCACCACCGCCATCCAGGACGCGCTGGCGAAGATGTTCTACAACGAAACCAAGCGCCGGCCCATGACGTTCGCCTTCGTGCGCGAGGTCTGACGCCGCGCGGGGCACACAAGAGGACGCAGCAGCGGGCGATGCTCTCCGGCGCCGCCCGCCGCTTTTTTCTACCGGTCGTCGCCGCTGCCGGAGAGGTGATCGCGCTGCTGGCGTGAGGCGAGCTTGCTCAGGTTGGCCTCGGCGACCTGTCCGAGGTCCAGCCCCAGCTCCGCTGCCAGCCGCGCCGCGCACCACAGCACGTCGCCCAGCTCTTTCTGGATGGCCGCCACCGCCTCCGCGCTGAACTGCCCGTTGCCGTCGCGCAGCACCTTTTTCACCTTTTCACACACTTCGCCGGCCTCCCCGGCCAGCCCCAGCGTGGGATAGATCGGGTTGCGGCCCACGTCGGGATAGATCGCCGTGTCGGCGGTGCGCCGCTGGTATTCGCTGAACGTGAGTGGCATGTTGGCTCCTCGGTTAGTCTGCGGCCAGCGCGGCCTGCCCCAGCGCGATCGCGCCGCGCACGCCGGCGTCATCGCCCAGGCCCGGCGGCACGATGTAGTCTTCGAGCGTTTCCAGCCGGGGATGGACCAGGTAATCGTTGAGCAGGGCGCGGACCTTCTGCCGGATCAGCGGGTAAAGCTGCCGCTGGTGCATCACGCTGCCGCCCAGGATGATCCCCTGGGGCGAGAGCGTGACCATGAAATCGACCAGGGCCAGCGCCAGATAATGCGCCTCCAGGTTCCAGGCGGGATGGTCGGGCGCCAGCGTCTCGCCGGGCGCGTCCCAGCGCGCCTGGATCGCCGGGCCGCAGGCCAGCCCTTCCAGGCAGTTGGGATGGAACGGGCAGACGCCGCGCGCCAGCGGGTCGTCCTCGCGCAGCGGCAGCAGGACGTGCCCCATCTCCGGGTGGATCAGCCCGTGCAGCATCCGGCCCGCAAGCATCCCCCCGCCGCCGATCCCCGTCCCCACGGTCAGGTAGATGAACGTGTCCCAGTCCTGGGCCGCGCCCCACCGCTGCTCGCCGAGCGCCGCCGCGTTCACGTCCGTGTCGAAGCCGACCGGCACGTCAGGGAACGCCTTCTGCACCGGCCCGGCCACGTCGGTGAACGCCCAGCCCTCTTTGGGCGTGCGCGTGATGTAGCCGTAGTGCTCCGAGGCCGGGTCGAGATCGACCGGGCCGAACGAGCCGATGCCGATCGCGGCCAGCCGCTCGTTGCGCAGCACTTCCTGCTTCTTGAAGAACGCGATCGCCGCGTCGAGCGTGTGGGCCGGGTCGATGGTGGGGATTCGCACCCACTGGTGAATCTGGCCCGCTTCATCGCCCACCGCGCAGACGAACTTGGTCCCGCCGCCTTCGATTCCGCCAAACAGCATGATCACCTCTCCCCTGTGCCGGGAACGCGCCCGTGCGCTTCGGCCAGCGCCTTGAGCCGCTCCCAGGGCGCGTCTTCCATCTCTTCGGGCGTGCAGCGCCAGCGCCACTGGCCGGACGGCACGCCGGGTTTGTTCATGCGCGTGCTCGCGCCGCCGCCCAGCACGTCCTGCAGGGGGACGATGAAGGTGTGCGAGCGCGATTCCATGCCCAGCCCGATCAGCTCCCAATGCGGCTCGTCGACCCGATCCTTGCCGACGTATTCGCGCAGGCGGCGCCGGTCGTCCTCGCTCGATTCGCAGGCCCACCAGCCGAGCACGGTGTTGTTGTCGTGCGTGCCGGTGTAGACGATCGAGTTTTCCTCGTGATACTTCGGCAGGAAGCGGTTTTGCTCGCTCTCGTTGGCGCCGAACGCGAACTGGAGGATGCTCATGCCGGGCAGCTTGAGCGCCTTGCGCAGGTCGATCGCCTCGCCCAGGTCGTCACCCAGGTCCTCGGCGATGATCGGCAGCTCGTCGAGCGCCTTGCCCAGCCCCTGGCTGACCACGCGGAAGAAGTCGATCTTGGGCCCGTTGACCCAGCGCCCGCCCTGGGCCGTGCTGCGGCTGGCCGGGATCTTGTAGTAGCGGTCGAAGCCGCGGAAGTGATCGATGCGCACGATGTCCACCAGCCTGAGCGCGGCTTCCAGGCGTTTGATCCACCAGCGATAGCCGGTGGTGCGGTGCTCGTCCCACAGATACAGCGGGTTACCCCAGCGCTGGCCGGTGGAGCTGAAATAGTCCGGCGGCACGCCCGCGATAAAGTGAGGCCGCCCGTTGAAGTCTAGCTCGAACAGCTCCGGGCTGACCCACACGTCGCTGCTGTCGTGCGCGACGTAGATCGGGATGTCGCCCACGATGCGGATGCCCTTGCCGTTGGCGTAGGCGCGCAGCCGGTCCCACTGCATATAGAACACCCATTGGCGGAAGCGGTGCTCGGCGATGCGGCAGGAATGCATCACGCGGGCCGCGCCGAGCGCCTGTTTCTCGCGGAAGACCTCGCTCTCTTCCCAGTCGACCCAGGGGCGCCCGCCGTGAAACTCCTTGAGCGCGGCGAACAGCGCGAAGTCGTCCAGCCACCACCGCTCCGGATCGGCGCACCACGCGTCGCACGCGGCGCGGTCGTCCGGGTGGGTGACGAAGCGGTCATAGGCCAGCGAGAGCATCTCGTCGTGGTACCGGATCGCCGTGTCGTAGTCGGCCTTGCGGCGCGAGAAGTAGGGCCGGTCGGCCAGGTCGCTCGCGCGCAGCCAGCCCGCTTCGACCAGGTCATCGAGGCTGATCAGGTTGGTGTTGCCCGCGAAACTGGACAGGCTCTGGTAGGGCGATTCGGCGAACCCGGTCGGGCCGAGCGGCAGCACCTGCCAGACGGTCTGGCCCGCCGCGGCGAGCAGGTCCACGAAACGGGTCGCCGACCGGCCCAGGTCACCGATCCCATACGGGCCGGGCAGCGAGGTAGGGTGCAGCAAAATGCCGCTGGAACGTGGAAAGAGAGACATAGACACTATCCTTCTGCGTGCAATAAACGGTCGTCGTGGCGATCGTGATCCGAATCTATCAGCGCGCCGTCATGCTTCTGCCCGGCCCGCCGGATTGTCGAGAATGCCCACCACCTGGAACCATTCCGGCGCCGGGTCCGGGTGACGCTGCACGGTCATGCCCAGGCGCTGCATCACCGCGATCGAGGCGGTGTTGTCCTCCTCGGTCATCGCGACGATGCGCTTCAGGTGCAGGTGCGCGAACGCGAACGCGACCAGCGCGCGGGCCGCCTCGGTCGCATACCCTTGCCCGCGATAGGCCGTGGCCAACACCCAAAAGAGACCCACTTCGGGCGAAAACAGCCCGGTCGATGGCTCGGACGAGTGCGCGCGCAGAGCTGGCAACCGGTCGAATGGTCCGAAGCTCGGCACCAAACCCACCGCGCCGATCACCGCCTCGGTCGCCTGGAGCACAATAGCCCGGTCGCCGTAGGGGGGCTGGTAAAGGCGGGCGAGCGCCCGATCGTTCCTGACGGTCCACTCCAGCCATTCCTGCCGTTCGGTGCGAGGGACTTCGCTGAACGCCTCGTTCAAGATGGCGTGAATGGCATCCAGGTCGTCAAGGGCGAATCGGCGAATGACGAGCCGTTCCGTTTCCAGGGTGACCGTGTCCGGTGCGCTCATGATCCCCGATCCGGGCCTCAGCCCAGCGGATAGAACGCGTCGAGCGGCACCTCGACGCCCTCGAAGTTGGCGAACGAGAGATCATGCACGTCCAGGCCCAGCGCGGCTTTGACGCGCTCGAACAACTCCATGTAGCTTTCCGAGAAGCGCGGCGCTCCCGCCAGCCCGAGCGCCGCCAGCGCCGCCTCGATGGCGTGGACCGGTCCCTCGATCTCCAGAAAATCGCCGAACGGCATCTCGTCCAGCACGATCTCGACCTCGCCCAGCCGGTACGTCGTGCGGTATTTCTCGTAGACGACGAACGGATGATAGCCCAGCCGCTGCAAGATCACGTCCATCGTGTCGAAATCGTCGACGGTGACCTCGGCTTCGAACCGGCTTTTGATCCCGTCGCGGGCGCTCGTGTCGTCCGGCAGGGGCGCCTTGTAGGTCAGCCGCGCGCGGGCATCCTGGCGCAGCCGCAGCACGATGCCCGCCGGGGTCAGCGTTTCGCCGTCGTCCTCGTAGCGGACATTGTGCTCGTAGGTGCGCCCGACGGCGAGCGCAGCGCCCTCCTCGTCCAGCCGGGCGAGGATCGCGGCCCGGTCGGAGATGGCGATCTTGACCTCAGTTTCAACCAGGTTGCTCATGCTGACTCATCCTTCCAGGCGCTCCCACAGGATATGTGGCGAGTCGCGCAGCAGCCAGATGTTCCCGTCTTTGGGCGGGAACCAGACCGGCTGGTAAGCGTCGTTGAGGTAAGGCCCGGCGTCTTGCTCCTGCACCCACAGCTCCAACACGACGTCGGGCCGCAGCTCGCCGATCGAATAGGCGTAGTCCCACTTCATGTGGCCCGGCTTGAACTCCGGGATGATGGTCTGGTCCATCGCCATCCGCCCGATGACCTTGTCGTTCTTGCCCAGCAGGTCCACGAAGGGCCGGTCTTCGGCGAAATAGGGCATGATCCCCGCACCGGCGAGCGCGGTGCGCGCGTCCGGCGTGGTGATCGCTTCCAGCAGCAGCGCCCCCCGGACCTTGTCGCCGTTGCCCGCCGCGTACAGCGACGGCTCGATCAACAGCCATTCTTTGAGCGCGCCGGTGCCGTAGGTGTAATTAAACGTGACGAACAGGAAAACGACAAACACCCCCAGCCCGGTCCACACCGCGCGCGGCGAGGCTGCCAGGGCCGGATCGCGCAGCGCCAGCAGGCGGGCGGCCAGCGCGTCGAGCAGGATCCACAGCAGGACGAAGAACAGCGGCATGGCGATGCTCAGGTAGCGGTTGGCGCCGCCGTAGTGCTCCCACGCGTCGCCGCCGACGTAGATGTTGTAGACGACCTGGGTCACGAACAGCCACGCCAGCAGGCGCACGCCCCGGTCCTGCCGGAAGACGAAGACGCCGAAGGGCAGAACCCCGAAGCGGGCGAAGAAGCGCCAGGACACCTCCAGCCCGTGCGTCACGCGCCTGACCAGCGGGTAGCCTTCCATCTTCAGATAGTACGTGTTGGGCAGCCAGTCGCCGTAATACCAGCGGCGCAAGATCATCTGCGGCGCGACGAACGCGGCCAGGATCAGCGGTCCGGCGATGGCGTGACGCCAGCGGTGCGCCCGGTCCGCGAAGAACAGGAACGACCACACCGCCAGGAACGGCGCGGCCATGTCCAGCCGGACAAGCGTGCTGGCGCCGAGCAGCAGGTACGGCACAACCGGAAACCGCCCGCGGTCCAGGTCGCGCAGCGTCCACCAGGCGGCGAGGCTGACGACCAGCGTCAGGATGCTGACCTCGGTGCCTTGCAGGCTCCAGGTGTTCAGCGGCAGGTAGAACGCGGTGAACAGCGCCGCGCCCAGCCCGACCAGCGGCCTGCCGGTCAGCCGGTCCGCGATGCGCCTGACGACGACCAGGTTGGCCGCCAGGAAGACCAGCGCGCTGAGCTGGATGGCGAGGCTGGTTTTCGACTCGTCGATGCCCAGCACGTGAAAGATCGCCATATAGCCCACCCACGCCGGGTTGGTGAAGCCTTCGACGCGCTCGCCGCCGGGGTTCCACACCAGCCCGTAGCCATCGGCCAGATTGCGCGCGTAGCGCATCGAAATCATGGCGTCGTCGAACAGCACGAAATAGCGCTTGCCCTCGGCGATGTAGCTGGTAGGCTCGACGTTCGCGCTGGTGCGGGCGATGAACGCGACCGCGTACAGGCAGTACGCGATCACGATGAGCGCGAATAGGGTCCGCGTCTGTTTGGGTGCGATCATGCTGGCTGGCTCTCGTGACTACCATCCGACCGGGGCGGATTGTACTCGATCGCCCGCGGACTAACCAGCCGGGGAAAGGGCTAGCTTTCGATCGGGCGGAGGGCCTCTTTGAGATGCTGGCGCAGGGCCAGGACCAGCTCGCGGTAAAAGCCGCGCGCGCTGTCGGGCGCCATCACCACGTCGTGGTAGAAACTGCCCGAGGCCCGCTCCACCAGCCACAGATCGACGCCGAAGTAAGGCACATCAGGCTGGTCGTCCAGCTTGTCGAACTTCAACCGGCGAAGGCCGGTCAGCAGCGTCTGGTAGCGCTCGGCCTCGATCGGGTAGGTGAAGAACACGCTCTTGTTGGGCTTGTCGTAGATGACTTTGAGCGCGGTGCCGGCGTGATCGCGCACCAGCGTGGCGACCTGGTTGGGGTGGCGACCGTCGTGGTACTGGATGGTGACCCGGAAGACTTCGTTGATGCCCGGCTGGTGCGTCAGGTGGCGCAGTTCATTCTGCATCAGCCGCAGGGCGATCAGGCGAATGGGGTCGGCGCGTCGGGATTCCATGGGGCAGGCGAGTCCTGATCATTCTTGTATAGATTAATCTTATACTAGAAAGCAGGTAGAACGCCAAAAATAGTACAAAAGTATGCCGTACTGCGCCGCGGGCCGCACTCGCCGGGAACGAGGAAAACACCGATTTTAATCATACTAATAAAGTTATCCGGCTGAATGCGCGGCCTGTTTCGTTGACAGGTTATACCCTGCCCACCTATTATGAATTCATAAATTAGTTTTTCGATTACAACAATGGAATGAGCGGGATCAACCGCTCTGGGGGAGGGTAAAATGAAACACCCTGTTTGTATGGCGTGGCTGGCGAGGCGCGCGCTGGGAACGGCGCTCATCCTCGCCACCGTTTTTGTATCGCTGCTCGGCTATGGCGCGCCCACTGCCGGGGCCCACGCGCCGGACGTCGCAGCGCAGCTCGCCGCGCAGGACGGATTCAATCCACACCAGCCGGTGTCGAACGGCACACCGGGCGAGCGAGCGCCGGTCGCGCTGGCGTCGAGCGCGCCCCCCGTCGAGGAGCGCGCGCTGTCGGACGTGCGCTCGACCCAGGCCGTCTACCTGCCCGACACCCGATCGCGCGTGTCGTCGCCCGCCAGCACGAGCTGGCGCTGGAACGTGTATATCGAAGCCTACTGGCCGGGATACTACGTCACCTGTACGGGATGGCTGGTCGGGCCGCATACCGTCATCACAGCGGGGCACTGCGTCTACTGGCCGGGCGACGGCTGGGCGACGGAGGTGATGGTTGCCCCGGCGCTCAACGGGAACAATGCGCCCTTTGGCGTGCAGTACTCGACCAACCTGCATTCCGTCACGGGCTGGGTCGTGAGCGAGGACAGCCGCTACGACTACGGCGCCATCATCCTGCCCAACGACTCGCTGGGGAATGCGGTCGGCACCTTCATGCCCTACGGCTATTTCAGCGACTCCTTCCTATACACGAGCATCGGCACGCTCGCCATTTCGGGCTATCCCGCGGACAAGCTGTACAACGGAAGCTACGGCACGACGCTGTGGGTTGGCCGGGGGCGGCGCTTCACCTATCTCGAAGAGTCGATGGTCTACTACCAGGTCGATACCGAATGGGGCCAGTCCGGCGCTGCCGTGTGGACCACCTTCAAGGGCAGCCGGTTCGCAACCGCGATCCACACCCAGGGCTACTGTGGCTGGTATGAAAACTGCGGAGTCCGCATCAACCAGTCCGTCGCCAACAACATCGTGGGATGGGGAGGCATTCCGCCGGTCACCGACCTGAACCCGGGGCCCGCGTTGATCGCGCCGGCGCCCGACCTGCTGACCAACACCCCGGTGACATTCAACTGGGCGACCATTCCCAGCGCGGCGAAATACGAGCTGGAGCTGTACAGGTGGGTGTGCAACTCGTTGGAGTGTACGTGGCGCGTCACCTGGCGGAAGATCGGCTCGATGACGTCCATCACCAAGAACCTGCCGACGGGCTACTACTGGTGGCACGTGCGCGGCATCCAAGCGAACCAGATCCCCACCCAGTGGAGCGAGTGGCGGTGGATCGAAGTCGACAAGAAACGGCCCGGCAGACCGGTCCCCTGGTACCCGCCGAAAGGGTACATCACCACCGACACCACACCAACGTTTTATTGGGACTGGCCGCTGCGCGATACCGACATCAACTTCTTCGAGATTCAGGTCAGCCCCAGCGCCACATTCACGAGCGTCCCCATCGGGGCGGTCACGGTCGATCCCTGGTTCGAGGTCCCTGTGCCGCTCGCGGCGGGCAAGTGGTACTGGCGCGTCCGGGCGACCGACTTCACGGGCAACGTCGGTGCCTGGTCGCCGGTGTGGAACGTGGTGATCGTCACGGTCACGGGCGAGGCGGAGAGCAAGACCAACCCCGCGCCAACGACCATCCTGACGCCCGAGCCGGTCGAGGTGCCGTTCGTGCAACCGGCCCCGGCTGACAAACAGATCCCGTCCGAGGACATCATCCCGGTCGGCCCCGTCCCCGTCGATCCCGCGCCGGTGACCGACCCCAACGAACCGCCGCCGGTCACCCCGCCGCCCGCGCCTGAGGACCCGGTCGAGCCGCCGCCCGTCGAGCTGCCGCCGGTCGAGGCGCCGCGCGAGCCGCCACCCGCCGAGCCCGATCCGGGTGGGCTGCCGCCCGGTGAAAAGCCACCCATGGCGCAGTAATCCCGGCTGACCATCCCCTGCCGCGCCGGTGACAGTCCTGGGCCTTCTGCGCACACATGCGCCAGAGGGCCCAGGGCGCGCGCGGCCACCGCGATCGCGGCAGATGAGGATCCTATCACGACAGGTAAAGTGACCAACGAAGGTCTTTTTTCGTGACCATCAGACTTGCTCTGTCCCGTAATCCAGACTATGATGATGCATAGTGCACGTTAAAGGGCGGTGGAAAAAGGACATCTTCTACATCCACTGGCGATTTCATGGCGCCCCGGCATCGCATCCATTCGCCGAACACGACCCCTCAGATAGATTTGGATGGAAGGATCGAGAGTATTGTGGTTGAGAAATCAGATCACCCTTATGCCCTGCAAATGGTCAACATCGAGAAATACTTCGGCCTGGTATGCGCGCTCAAGAACATCAATTTACAGGTAGGCCGCAACGAGATCGTCGGGCTTATCGGTGACAACGGCGCCGGTAAGTCCACCATGGTCAAAATCCTCACCGGCGTCCACCAGCCCTCCCGTGGGGAGCTTTACGTGGCTGGCAGGAAGGTCGATCTCAAGCGATACAACGTCAAGACGGCCCACGAATACGGGATCGAAACCGTATACCAGGATAAATCCCTGGGCGAAAAGCAGGTGTTGTGGCGCAATTTCTTCATCGGGCGCCAGATCACCCGGCGTTTTGGGTTCATCGACGTGAAGAAGGAAAAGGAAATCGCCAACGAGATCATGCTCAATACCATCGGGTTCCGGGGCAAGGGCATTACGGTGGACTCGAAAGTCAACAAACTGTCCGGCGGCGAGCGCCAGGGGGTCGCGATCGGGCGGGCCATGCACTTCGAGGCCGAGCTGATCGTGCTGGACGAGCCGACGGTGGCCCTCTCGCTGAAGGAGGTCCGCAAGGTCCTCAACTTCGTGCACAAGATCAAAGAAGCCGGCAAGGCCTGCATCTACATTTCGCATAACCTCCAGGACGTGTACGAGATCTCCGATCGTTTCGTCGTCCTGGATCGCGGAGAGATCGTCGCCAGCATCGAGAAGAAAGACACCTCTCTCCAGGATCTGGATGATTTCCTGCTCACATACGCTCATGGCCTGAAAGACAAAAGAGAATCATGAACCGAACGCGCTCCATCATAAAAATCCTCGGCAAGATCGAAGGGCTGCCGGTAGCGACCGTTTTGGTGGTGCTGATCATCGCCTTCATGATCACGGCGCCCGACGTGTTTTTGAAGTGGCGTATTTACATGTCCTTCCTGCAGACGGTGGCCCCCCCGCTGATCTTGGGCCTGGGGCTGACGTTCGTCATCACGGCAGGCGAGATCGACCTGAGCTTCCCGGCGACGGTGGCCTTTGCGGGCTACGTGTTCACCTGGAGTTTCAAGAACTTCGGCGAGAGCATGGATCCCTCGCTGGCCGCGGCGGGCGGGCTCGTGCTCGCTCTGCTCGCCGGGGGCGTGGTAGGATACATCAACGGCGTGATCGTGGCGAAGCTGAACGTGCCCTCGATCATGGTCACCCTCGCCGCGCAGTTCTTCTGGTACGGCGTCACGGTGCTGCTGGCCGGGGGCCTGCAGGCGGCGCTGACCACCATCGAGAACAACCACATTCATAGCCTGTTCGTGGGCCGGATCTACGGGGTCATCCCCGACCCGGCGCGAGGCCGGATCGGCATCCCGGTCCAGGCGCTGTGGGCGCTGGCGCTCACCGTATTCCTGTGGTTCATTCTCAACCGGCACAAGTTCGGTGAAGCGGTCATGTTCATCGGCGACAACCCCAACGTGGCGCGCGTGATGGGCATCAACGTCGAGGCGACGCGCATCCAGCTTTTCACGCTGATGGGCGTCATCTCCGCGTTTGCGGGTGTGATCCTCACGCTGGAAATGCGAGTCTTCTACCCCACCCAGGGCCAGGGCATGCTCTTGCCGGTGATGGCGGCGGTCTTCATCGGCGGCACCTCGATCGCGGGCGGCGTGGGGATAATTGTCGGCACGTTCTTCGGGTCGTACATCATCGGCTCGCTGGAAGCCGGCGTCGTCGCCACGGGGATCAGCGGCTTTTGGGTCCAGTTGGTGCAGGGGCTGGTGATGGGCGGCTCGATCATCCTGAACACGCTGCTCATCGAGGGGCGGCTCAACGTGCTCGGCCAGCGGTTTCGCCAGTGGGGGATGCCCGTGGGGACGGGGTACACCCCCGAGGGCCAAATTCCACCCCAAAGTGGGGATTGACTCATTCGAGCAGGCGGCATAGCGCCGGTGATATCCGCAGGAAGGGGGTGACCTATCGCGCATCCGGAGAGGCGCCGGCTCGACCGGCACAATAACCTACATCTATAGATTGACGAGAAAAAAGGAGTTTGACGTGAAACGTTTAGTGAGTTTGATCATTGTTGTGACCGTGATTGCGATGGCTCTTGCGATCGCCGTCCCGGCCCGGCCTGCGCTGGCCCAGGACGATGAGAAGATCGTCGTCTACATGCAGATGGGCGGCACGCAAGGCGACGGCACGACGCTGGCCCGCACGAATGGCGCCATCGCCGCCGCCGAAGCCCTCGGCATCGAGCTGCACGAGCAGTACTCGAGCTGGGATCAGCAGACCATGATCAACCAGTTCAACGAAGCGCTGGCCGCCGACCCGGATGGCATCGTCATCATGGGGCACCCCGGCGAAGACGCGTTTGCTCCACTGGTGGAAGAAGCGATCAGCCGGGGCATCATCGTCACCAGCGGCAACAACCCCTTCCCCACCCTTGAGCCGATGTACCAGGCCCAGGGCTTCGGCTATGCCGGGGCGGACCTGTACCAGGGCGGCTATCTGACCGGCCAGGCGATGGTCGCCGCCGGCCTGCAGGCCGGTGACACGGCGCTGGTGTACGACATCTGGCACGAAGAGCTCCGCAGCCGCAGCCCGCAGGGCATCAAGGACGCCCTGGAAGAGGCCGGCGTGATCGTGGATACGCTCGACGTCTCGCAGGAAGTCAACTCGGATGTCTCGCTGGCGACCCCGATCCTGACGGCCTATCTCGAAGCGCACCCCGATCTGAAGGCGATCGGCACCCAGCATGGCAACATCACCGCCGCGCTGGTGAACGTGCTGAAGGCGAACGGCTATGAGCCCGGCGACATCATCATCGGCGGCATCGATCTCTCGCCCGCCACGGTGGCCGGCGTTCAGGAAGGCTACATCAGCGCGACGTTCGACCAGGTGCTGTACCTGCAGGGCTACATGCCCATTCTGCAGATCTGGCTGACCCACAACTACAAGATCCCCGGGCTGCACATCAACACCGGCGTTGGCGTGGTGACCCCCGACAACGTCGCGGAGATCGTGCCCCTGATCGAGGCGGGCATCCGTTAGTCTCGCCCGTTCGTCAACTCTCGAAACAGCAGCGCCCCTGTCTTCTCCGGCAGGGGCGTTGTCTTTGGTGCGGGCTGCGCTTCGCTGCCGGGAACGTTACCCCGCCCCCGCCAGCTCGCCATAGCGAAAGCAATCGGTCGTGTGGTCGTTCACCATGCCGCACGCCTGCATGAAGGCATAGCAGATCGTCGGGCCGACGAAGGTGAAGCCGCGCTTTTTCAGGTCCTTACTCATCGCGCGCGCCTCGTCCGTCTGGGCGGGGACGTCGGCCAGCGAGGTCCACGCGTTGACCTTCGGCTGGCCGCCCACGAACTGCCAGATGTACGCGTCGAAGCTGCCGAATGCCTCCTGCACGGCCAGGAAGGCGCGCGCGTTGGTGATGAACGCCGCCACCTTCAGCCGGTTGCGGATGATGCCGGGATCGGCCAGCAGCGCCGCCGTCTTGGCCTCGTCGTAGGCGGCGATCTTGACCGGGTCGAAGTCGTCGAACGCGGCGCGGTAGCTCTCGCGCCGCTTGAGGATCGTCAGCCAGCTCAAACCGGCCTGCGCGCCCTCCAACAGCAGCATCTCGAACAGCTTGCGGTCGTCATGCTGGGGCACGCCCCATTCTTCGTCGTGATACGTCACGTACAGCGGGTGAGTGTTGCCCCAGGGACAGCGGGTTGGCTCGGCCATGGCGGGATTCTCCTCTCACAGTTGGCGGCGGATCATGCGCCGATTATACCCGAACATGCGTTCGCTAGCCATGCGGCTGCAAGAACACCGTCTGCCGCTTGCCCAGCGAGAACCTGCCCGCTCGCCGGTAGCCCTCGTGCTCGATAGGGGTGCGCTTGGTGGCGGCGACGGCCACGACCGCCCCCGGCACCAGGGCCGGCAGCAGGGATTCCAGCAATTGGCGAGCGGGGTCCTGGGCCGCGGCGAGAGCCACGGTGTCGGCATGCCACCGCGAGCGCTGGCCGTACGGCAGGTCCGTGATCACGATGTCGACCGCTGCGCCGGCCAACCCGGCCCTGACGGCGTTTTGGTCGGTCGCATCCGCGCGGAAGGTTCGCGTTTCGACCGGGTAGTCGCGGGTGAACGCCACCAGCCGCCGCCTGAGAATCCGCGCGTTCTCCAGCGCCGTGGCGTGAGACGCTTTGCCGAACTGCCGGAACAGGGCAGCGAGCTCCGCGATCCGTCGATCCAGCCCATCGACGGTAAGCAGGGACAGGTTGCGGGCGCCCAACGCCAGGATATCAGGGTCGATGTCGGACGCCGCGATGCGCGCGAGCCTGTCCCACTGGAAGTAAGCCAGGGTTGCCAGGTGATAGGCGCCGCCACAGCAGGGATCGTACAGCGTGCAGCGGCGTCCTTCCCCGCCGGCATCCCACAGGGCCATGCAGCGACCGAAAATCTCGTTGGCGAGCCGGACCGGGAACGCCGCGTGGCCGGGGACGGAGTAGAACACGCCACCGCTGGCATAGAGCTCGTAGTTTTCGCGATCGCGGGCGAACCTGTACGGCATGATTTCCCTCACCTCGTGCAGATCGATTGTCCTCGAACGGGGGACATCCTGCCAACACCCAACCGCCGCCCCGGTCGCCGGGACGCGCGCGTGTATTGATTCCGGTTCCGTTCATCAGTACAATAATTTCATACCGCACATGATGCGCCGGTCTTCGTCGGGGATGGCCGGGCATCGCCTCTCGGTGAGAATCGGCGTGCCGCACGGCTGCCGCCTATCGAATCGAAAGGAGGATCGCGTCTTCAGGATTACGCCCCCAATTGACTCCCCATCCCGCCAAAGAAATTTATGAAAGGACTGTCACATGTACCGCAACTCCAAACGCGTTTCACTCGGTTTCGTGACTCTGGCCCTCGTGGTCGCGCTGGCGCTCGCCGGGGCGCTCGCGGTCGACCGCTCGGCGAGCGCGCAGGGCCCGGAAGACGATACCCGCGTGCAGCTTGGCCCGCGCCCCTTCTTCCTGGTCGATAACATGGACGAAGGCGAGCTCAAGACCGCCCTCCAGCAGTGCGTCGATGGGCCGTTCTACAAGACCGATTTTTCGATCGGCCATCGCGGCGCCGCCTTGCAGTTCCCCGAGCACACGCGGGAGTCCTACGTGGCAGCGGCGCGCATGGGCGCCGGCATCGTGGAGTGTGACGTTACCTTCACCAGCGATCGCGAGTTGGTGTGCCGCCATTCGCAGTGCGACCTGCACACCACGACCAACATCCTCGCCATCCCGGAGCTGGCGGCCAAGTGCACGCAGCCCTTCACGCCCGCGGTGATCGATCCGGAAACGAGCGAGGTCGTCGAGCGGGCGTCGGCGATGTGCTGCACCAGCGACATCACGCTCGAAGAATTCAGGATGCTCACCGGCAAGATGGACGCGTCCAACCCCGCCGCCACGACCGTCGAGGAGTACCTGGGCGGCACCGCCGACTGGCGGACCGATCTGTACGCGACCCAGGGCGGCACGGTGATGACTCACGCCGAGAGCATCGCGCTCTTCCAGGAGCTGGGCGTGAAGATGACGCCGGAACTCAAGGCGCCCAGCGTCGAGATGCCGTTCGACGGCGACTACACGCAGGAAGCCTACGCCCAACAGATGATCGACGAATACAAGGCGGCGGGCGTCCCGCCTGAGGACGTGTTCGCGCAGTCGTTCAACCTGGAAGACGTGCTGTACTGGATCGAGAACGAGCCGGAGTTCGGCGCGCAGGGCGTCTTCCTCGATGGCCGATCGCTCGATCCGAACGATCCCGCCACCTGGGATCCGGACATGGGGGCGCTGGCCGATATGGGCGTGCGGATCGTCGCGCCGCCGATGCAGATGCTGGTGACCCTGGACGAGAACGACCAGATCGTGCCTTCGGCCTACGCGCTGGCGGCGAAAGAGGCCGGGCTCGACATCATCACCTGGACGCTGGAGCGCTCTGGCCCCTTGCAGACCGGGGGCGGGAGCTACTACGGCAACGTCACCGACGTGATCAACAACGACGGGGACATGCTGACGGTGCTCGACGTGCTGGCCCAGGACGTGGGCATCCTCGGCATCTTCTCGGACTGGCCGGCCACCGTCACGTTTTACGCGAACTGCATGGGCCTCGAATAGCCCAGCCATCCGCCAGGCGGGGCGCCGGATGCCCCGCCTGCAAACGAGGTAGATTTGATCCCGATTCAGTTAGCGATTACAATGTCTATACAACCAGTTAGGATGCGCCGGTTTTCGTCGGGGATGACCGGGCACCGTGCAGTTTGACAATTGGTTCGCGGTTGGGAGTAGAATCCGAAAGGAGGATCGCTTCCTTAGACCAGTTTTGCCATCCATTCCTCTTTTCGCAAGATGACTTTTACAAAAGGAGCACAGCATGTCGAATAAATCTCGTCGCATTTTGTTTACGCTGTTGAGCCTGACCCTGTTGATCGCCATGGCACTCCCCGGCCTGGCGACCGCGCAGGACCCGACCCAGATCACGTTCTGGCACGCGATGAGCGGCAGCCGGGGCGAGGTCGTCCAGGCGATTGTGGATTCCTTCAACGAGGCCAATCCCGACGTGAACCTGGTGGCCGAGTTCACCGGCAGCTACGCCGAAACCCTCACCAAGGCCCTGACGGCCTACAGCGCGGGCGAAGCGCCCAACATCGTGCAGGTCTACGAAGTGGGCACCCGCACCATGCTCGACTCCGGCGCGATCGTGCCGGTGATGGAAGTGAGCGGCGGGGAGCTGGATCAGAGCCAGTTCGTCGAGCCGATCCTCAACTACTACGCCATCGATGACGAGCTGCGCTGCATGCCATTCAACAGCTCGACCGCGATGCTGTACTACAACAAGGATATGTTCGAGGCGGCGGGCCTGGATCCCGAAGTGCCCCCGGCCACCTTCTCCGAGCTGTACGAAATGGGCCAGCAGATCATCGAGACCGGTGTTGCCCCGAACGTGATCTCGTTCGGCTGGCCGGCCTGGATCCTCGAGCAGATGTACGCCATGCACGACCAGATGCTGGCGAACGAGGACAATGGCCGCGGCGGCCTGGCGACCGAAACCTACTGGAACAGCGAGTTCGGCGTGCAAGTTCTGACCGAATGGCAGAAGTGGGCGCAGGACGACATCCTGTTCTACGGCGGGCGCGAATACTCGGCTAACGACCCGTTCATCGCGAGCGAGTTCGCCATGCTGGTCCAGAGCACGTCCAGCCTGGGCGGCATCCAGCGCGCGGTCGAGTTCGATCTGGGCACCGCTTTCCTGCCCACGCTCGACGGCTACGAGCGCAATGGTAACAACGTGGTCGGCGGCGGCTGCCTGTGGACCATGGCCGGCAAGCAGGACGCCGAATACGACGCCGTGTGGCGCTTCTTCCAGCACCTGTCCTCGGTCGAGCAGGACATCTTCTGGCACAAGGGCACCGGCTACTTCCCGGCCACCAACGCGGCGGTAGATGCGCTGGAGGCTGAGGGCTGGTTCGAGGAAAACCCGAACTTCCGCACCGCCTTCGACCAGATTCTGGCCGGTAACGACACCATCGCCGCGCGCGGTGTGCTGTTGGGTGACTTCGTGATCATCCGGGATGTCGTTGGCGCGGCGATCGAGGATGCCGTCGTCAACGGGGTAGACCCGCAACAGGCGCTCGACGTCGCCACCGAGGAGTCTAACCAGATCCTGGAAGACTACGCGAGCTTGATCGAGTAATCACCGCTCATTTTGCGGGGCTGCGGAACGTTTCGCAGCCCCCGTTTCATGACTCATTGAGGAACGTCCATTGAACACCGTTTTTCCAAATCGAATATTGCCTTACTTGCTACTGGCTCCCAGCGTCATTCTCGTGCTGGTCTTTTTCATTTATCCAGCAGCTCAAAGCGTGGAGCTGAGCCTGTACCGGGTGAACCGCGTGCGCGATGTCCAGGTGTACGTCGGGCTGGAGAATTTCGAGCGTCTTTTCCATTCCGACAGCTACATCAACTCGCTGACGGTGAGTGCCAAATTCACAGTCGCGGTGGTTGTCGCCGCGCTGACGATCAGCCTGGCGCTGGCCGTGGGCGCCAGCCTGCCGATCCGGGGGTTCGGCGTCTACCGCACCCTCCTGATCTGGACCTACGCGCTTTCACCGGCCATCGCCGGCGTGATCTGGGCGCTGCTCACCGACCCGGCCATCGGCGTGCTGACCGACCTGTTGAAAGCGATCGGCGTGAATTTCAACTGGCGCCAAAGCCCGGACGACGCCCTGATCTTTCTGGTCATGGCGGCCACGTGGAAAATTCTGGGCTACGACATTCTGTTCTTCCTGGCCGGGCTGAAGAACATCCCGCACGACGTGCTCGAGGCGGCGGCGCTGGACGGGGCCAATTCGTGGACGCGCTTCTGGCGCATGGTGCTGCCCCTGCTGCGGCCCACGCTCCTGTTCCTGCTGATCATGAACACGCTCTACGCCAGCTTCGAGACGTTCGGCCTGATTGACATTACCACCCAGGGGGGGCCGGGTCGCGCCACGAACCTGCTGATTTATGAGCTGTACCAGGACGGCTTCAAGAGTTCCAGCCGCATCGGGCTGGCCTCGGCCCAGTCGCTGGTGCTGCTCGCCATTGTCGCGACTCTCACCTTCATCCAGTACCGGTTCATCAGCCGCAGGACGTTTTATCAATGAGCGCCATATCCGCATCCACGACCGAGACCGCTATCATTTACGAGGGGCGCTGGCGGCGCCGGTTCTACCCGATCATCATGCACGGCGTGATGCTCACCGCCGTGTTCCTGGTGACCTTCCCGTTGATCTACACGCTGATCCTCAGCACGCAGGGCACCGCGCTGGGCAGCCTGCGGCCCGGCACGGCGATCGTCGAGAATTACAGCGACGCCTGGAACCGCGCCCAGATGGACATGTTGATCCGCAACACGCTGATCGTCGCGCTGGCCGTTGCCCTCGGCAAGATCGTGCTGAGCATCATGGGTGCCTATGCCCTGATCTATTTCCGGGTGCGCGGGGGGATGATCCTGCTGGCGGTGGTCATGCTCACCCACCTGCTGCCGCTGCCGGTGCGCATCGTCCCGACCTATGACCTGCTCACGGACCTGGGCTGGGTCGATACGTTCAAGGGGCTGACGATCCCCTTCTTCGCCAGCGCGACCGGCCTGCTGCTGTTCCAGCAGTTTTTCCGCACCGTGCCGACCGACCTGGCCGACGCCGCGCGGGTGGACGGCGCGGGACCGTTCCGGTTCCTGGTCAGCATCCTGATCCCCGTGTCGCGGACCAACATCGGCGCGCTGTTCCTGATCGAGTTCATCTACATGTGGAACCAGTACCTGTGGCCGCTGATCGTGGCGAACTCGGCCCGGACGCGCCAGGTCCAGATCGGCATCAAGCAGCTTGTGGCGACCGACGCCGTGATCGAGTGGGGTATTCTGACGGCGGGCGCCATCACTGTGATCATCCCGCCGCTGATCGTGCTGCTGGTGCTCCAGCGGAGCCTGATGTCCGGGCTGTCGGCCTCTGGTGAAGATTTCTAGCCCCCGCCCCTTTCACACGCAAAACCAACCCGCCCGGCCAACGCAACCGGGCGGGTTTTTCGATCTCCGGCACGCGCCCGGTCGGGCGAGAGATTCAGGGGATCAGGCCCCATTCGCGCGCGCGGGCGATCGCCTGCGTGCGGCTGCTGACGCCCAGCTTGCCGTACACCTGGCTGAGGTACCATTTCACCGTCCCCGTGGACAGGATCAGCCGCTCGGCGACGGCGCGGTTGGACAGCCCTTCGGCCACCAGGGCCAGGATCTCGACCTCGCGCTCGGTCAGCTCCCCGGCGCCGTGGGGCGGCGCGTCATCGCGGGCCGCGGTGGCTGGCGCGGCGAGACCGGCCAGCAGCGCCTTGAGCGTCGCGACCGGGTCGAGCGATTTGGCACGGCGCACGACGCGGTCGTACTCGTCCGGCGGCAGTTCCGCCGCGAGATCGATGTCGTGGGGCGTTCCCTGCGGGACCTGTGTGAAGTGGCACGCCACGGCGTAGAATTCGCGGGCGCGGTCGATCTGTCCCTGGGCGGCGAGGGCCTGCGCCAGCCCGTGCGCGCCATAGGCCATGAAGCGCGGCAGGCGGATATCGAGCGCGATCCGCGACGCCTGCTCGTAAGCGGCGCTGGCCCGGTCGTAGGCGCCGCGCGCGTGCTCGATGAAGCCAATCACCCGGTAGGCCATCGCCACGCCCCAGGGAATGCCGACCTCGCGGCAGAGCGCGATGCCGTCCCGCGCGGTGCGCAGTGCGGCCTCGGTGTCGCCCTCGGAGAACAGGACGAATCCCTTGCTCGACGCGACGAACGCCGCGCCCCACCGGCTGTCCAGCTCGCGGAAGATCGCCTCGCTGGCCTGGATGAGCGCCTTGCGCCGGGACAGGTCGCGGGTGAGCAGGCCCAGCCAGTTGAGCGCGTAGGCTTCGCCCCAGCGGTTGCCCGCCTGCCGGAACAGCGCGAGGCTCGCCGTGAAATGGCGGAGCGCCTCGTCGTCCTTCGCCTGGAACGAGGCCACCTCGCCCAGCCGTTCCAGCGCGAAGGCGGCATCGTCGACGGCGCCCAGCGCCTCGCTGATCGCCAGGCTTTCGTCGAGCAGGGCGCGCGCCCGGTCGTGCCACGTCAGGCTGCTGCACAACATGCCCTGCCGCGCCAGCAGCCGGGCCAGCAGGGGCGAGCGCGCGGGATCGGCGCTGGCGGCGCGCACTGCGTCGACACCCATCGACAACACCTTCTCGCCCTCCTGGTACCAGCCGCGCGTGTCGTAGAAGAACGCCAGGCTGTCCAGGCCGCGCCGGAGATCGTCTTCCAGGACCATCACCGTGGCCCATCCCCAGGCGACGCGCACGTTCTTGATCTCCGTCTCGATGGCCTGGAGCGCCTCGCGCGGGCGGCTGCCGAGCAGGTCGCCCCACTGCTGGCCCAGGAACGCCAGGTAAAAGTGCGAGTGGCGGTCCCGCGTCTCGACGCTGCTCTCCATCGCGGCGTTCAGGTGGCGCTCGGCGTACTGCCGCACCATCTCGTGCAGTTCGTAGCGACCGGCGGCGTCGCGCTGCACCAGCGACTTGTCGACCAGCGCCGACAACGTCGCCAGCGACGCCCCGGCGACGTGAGAGGCGGCATCGAACGTGAAGCTGCCGCGAAACACCGCCAGCCGCTTGAACACGTCCTGTTCGGCCTCGCACAGCAGCTTCCACGAATGATCGAGCACGCCGCGTATGTCGCGGTGGCGCTCCTCGACGTTGCGCGCCCGCGTTCGCAGAAAGTCGAGGTTGCGCTCGATCTCGGTGGCGATGTCCGCGCACGACAGCACGCGCACCCAGGCCGCCGCCAGCTCGATGCCCAGCGGCATCCCGTCGACCAGGGCGCAGATCCGCGCGACGCCCTCGCGTTCGTCGTCCAGCGAAAAGTCCGGGCGAATGCGCTGCGCGCTCTGGACGAACAACTGCACGGCGCTGTACGACGCGAGCGAATCGCCGTTCGCATCGTGGAGCGCGCCCGGCGCGGGATAGGGCAGGCCGCCGACGGTCCACAGCCATTCCTCGCGCAGGTTGAGCGCCTCGCGCGAGGTCGCCAGAACCTTGACGCGGGGCGCCGCCGCCAGGATGTCGCTGACGATGTTGGCGTCGGCCAGCAGGTGCTCGAAGTTGTCGAGGATCAGCAGCAACCTGCGATCGCTGAGGTGCGCCAGAAGCTGCTCGACGGTGTCGCACGTCTGGTTGGCCGGGGGACCCATCGCGTCCGCGACGGCGCACACGATCAGGTCGGGCGAGTCGAGCGTCTGGAGCGGGACGAACGCGATCCGGTCGGGATAAGCGTCCGCCAGGCGCGTGGCGGCTTCGAGCGCCAGGCGCGTCTTGCCGATGCCGCCCGGCCCGGCCAGCGTCAACAGGCGGCAGGCGGGGTTGCGCAGCCGCGCGTCGATCTCCCTCAGATCGTCCAGCCGGCCCACGAACGGCGTGGTTTGGGCCGGCAGGTGAATCGATCCGTCCAATGAACGAGCCTCCCAGGTGGATGTCAGTCCATAAATATAACGCGGCCCGCGCCAAAGTGGGAATGGGCGCTGGCGGCTGGCCCGGCTCTGCCAATCTCGCTGACTCAGCGCGCCAATTGTCTAGACAAGTCATTTGACATTGTTTATATATTTTGTTAGTTTATCTTGTTATTAGCCGGTTTTTTCTACAGAAAAGGGACTCTCCTACATGAGAACCGTAAAATTCATCGCAGCCCTTCTCATCATTTTGAGCGTCAGCCCCCTGGCTTTCGCTCAGCCGCCCCTGCCCGACATTCCGGGCGGGACGATCGTCGCGTCGGGGTTCACCGGCCCGCAGGGCGTCCTGGTCGATCCGGACGGCAGCCTGTGGGTCATCGACGGCGGTGCCGGCGGCGAAGACGTCATTCAGGTGCCGCGTGAAAACGACCAGATAGTGGACCTGACAATGGGCATGACCGCGCGCATCGTCCAGGTGGCGCCCGATGGCGCGCAGACCGACGTCGCGATGCTGCCGTCGTTGTTCTTCGCCGAGCGGCAGGAAAGCACCGGCGGCGCGCGGCTGGCGCTGGTTGATGGCGTGCTGTATGCCACCAGCGGCGGCTGGGAGAGCGACGGGAGCGCCGATCCGCCGGCCCTGGTGGGGACGATCGTGCGGGTGGATGATGGCGACGTGACCGCGGTGGCCGACACGTGGGCGTATGAAAATGAGAACAACCCGGACGGCTTGATCCTCGAAACCCACCCCTATGGCCTGGCCGCCGGGCCGGACGGCTGGCTGTGGGTGGCGGATGCCGGGGCCAACGATCTGCTGCGCGTGAACCCCGAAACGGGCGAGATTGAGCTGGTGGCGGTGTTCGATGGACTGCCGGGCGCGTTCCCCAACCCGCGCCGGGGCGACGCGGTTGAGGCGGACCCGGTGCCGACCGGCGTGGCCCTCGACGACGCGGGCAACGCCTACGTCGCGCTGTTGAGCGGCGCGCCGTTCATGCCGGGCAGCGCGAAAGTGCTCATGGTCACGCCTGAGGGCGAGGTCAGCGATTACGCGACCGGGCTGACGACGCTCACCGACCTCACCCGCGGGCCGGACGGCCAGCTCTACGCGATTCAGTTCGGCCTGTTCTCCGAGCAAGGCCCCGCGCCGGACTCCGGCGCCGTGGTGCGCGTCCACGAGGGCGGCGCGTCCGAGGTGGTGGTCGGCGGACTGCCGTTCCCCACGGGCATCGCGTTCGACGCTGACGGCAACGCCTACGTGACCGTCAACGGCGTCGGCGCGCCGGGGTCGGGCGCGGTCGTGCGCTTCGACGCGCTCACCGAGATGGAAGGCGAGCCGGTGCCCGCCTTGGCCGGGTAAGCCCCCTCTAACCTCTACTGGCGCGTGCAGGGCCTGCGCGCGCCAGCTTGTCCCCCAGTTTTTTCCGTTCTTTCGTCAAGCAAATAAGATCGGCCCGCTGCCCGGCCTGGGGTTACCGGTGCGGCGTGGAGTCATAAACCGGGATATTCAGCGGCGCGCGGTAATGCGGCGGCGGTGGCTCTTCCGGGGATGCGGGGGACGCCCGGTGCGGCAGGGTGACCGGCGGCTCCTGGGCCGGGATGGCGGCATCGCTGCCGTTGCGCAGCGCCGTATAGGCCGGCGACATGATCTCGACGCCCGCGGTGTGGAACGAGTCCTGGATATTCTGGTGCAGCTCGGAGAGCGTGCCGGCCATCAGGTCGGCCCGGCTGGTGTAGGCGTTGATCTCGTAGGCAACGTAATAGTCGTCCAGGCTGGTTTGCAGCACGAACGGCTGCGGCGTCTCGAGGATATGTGTCGTGCGCAGCGCGGCGGCAATCAGCAGGTCGTGCACCTGCCGCCAATCGACGTCGTACCCGATCGTCACGCTGGTATGCAGGATCAGCCCCTGGGTCCGGGCCTGGGTGCTGTAGTTGACGATGTTGCTGTCCAGCACGCTGCCGTTCGGGATCGTGATCTGCTCGTTCTTGATCGTGTTGAGCCGCGTGACGAACAGGCTCTTGTCCAGCACGTCGCCCACCGACTCCCCGATCCGGATGCGATCCCCGATCTGGAACGAGCGCGTATAGGTCAGCACCATCCCGGCGGTCATGTTCTTGATGGCCGACGTCGAGCCGAGCGACACCAGCAGCCCGATGAAGAACGAGATCTCCTCGAAAAACTGCGAGTTGGCGCCGGGCAGCAGCGGCAGAATCGCGAACGGGATGAACACCAGCACCACCAGCCGCACGATCTTGTAGGTCGGCTCGGACCAGTCGGGGTAAAAGTCCGGAATGACGATGATTCCCGCGTCGATGGCGTGAAAGAACAGGTGAATCAGTTTGAGCGCGTAGCGCGTGATCAACAGGATGATGATGATCTGGATCAGGTTCGGCAGGTAGTCGATCACGGCCTGCCCGATCATGTTCAGCGGGTTGATCACCATCAGCCGGAGCTCATTCGCCACCGGGCCGGCTTCCGGGAACAGGCTCAGGATCCGCGAGATATAGATGCTCAACGTGACGAGCAGGATTCCCGACCGCGCCAGCCGCGCCGCCGACAGCATGGCATCGCGGATCTGCTGGGCGGAGACGACCTCCAGCCGCTGGATTTTCAGCGCCTGGTGGATGGGGGCATGCCAGCGGTCGATGGCGCCGTTCAGCCGCCGGAAGATCGATCCGACGGCGATCCAGGCCAGGACCAGCGCGCCGGTCGCAATGCCGCCGAACAGAATTTTGGTTTCGGTCGGGTCGTGGGTGATCGGATCGGCGGCAGTCGGGTCACTTTTCGAGGTGAGCAGCGCCTCGAGGGCCGCCAGGATCAACACCAGGACCAGGGTCAGGAAAAACACAATTCGACGCCGGTTAAGCATACGCTTCTCCTTTAGCGCGAATGGTCGGGCAAGGTGGCTCCGTGATAGCTCGATGGTCGTGCTGCCGTCCGGTGAGTCTCCTGGGGTCTAGGCGCGAATGCGCTGGTGCTGGCGCGAAATGGCAGGGCGCAACTCGTCCCCACCTCGGCAGGCCGGCCTGGCTGGCGGCGGGGGCGGCTCTTCAAAACAGGGCATGCGTGGCGCGAACCTTTACAAATTTCATAATTGAGACCGACTATACAGATGGTCTCCGAGCGAGACAATAGGATCACTTTCCCACGTTTTATGAGTATTACATGAGACGGGGCGCGCCCGGAGGCGGTTTATCCAGCAGCGGGGCCGAAGCCGCCGGGCGGGCCCGGCAGCGTGAAGAAGAACAGGCTGCCCTGGCCGATCGCGCTTTCTACGCCGACCTCGCCGTTCAGCCGCTCGGCGATGCGGTGCACGATCGACAGGCCCAGGCCGTGCCCGTCGGCGCGGGTTTTGTCCAGCCGGGTGAAGGGGTGAAACAGCATCGCCTGGCTTTCGGGGCTCAGGCCGGGGCCGTTGTCTTTGACCCAGAACCGGACCTGGCCGCTGGTCAGGCGGTCGCTGCCCAGCTCGATGTGCGGCGGGTACCCGCCGTATTTGATCGCGTTGGACAGGTAGTTGACCCAGATCTCTTCGATCCAGGGAGCGTAGCCCATGGCGACCGGCCACTCGTCGGGCCGGGTGATCTCGGCCTGGTGCTCCTCGATCATCTTCGCCAGCCGGTCGCATACCTCGCCCACGATCGCGCCCATGTCGAGCGGGACGGGGTCCGCGCGGTCGACGGATCGCACGCTCGCCAGCAGCAGCAGCGCGTCGATGATGGCGCGCGCTTTTTCGGTGCTGCGCCGGATGGCGTCGAATGCCTCGATCATCTGGTCGAGCGGCCAGCTCTCGGGGGCCTCCAACAACATCTCGACATACCCCGTGATGACGTGCAGCGGGTTCTTGAGGTCGTGCGCGACGGTGTGCGCGAAGGCGTCCAGCTCGTTGACCAGTTTCTGGCGCTCCTCGTAGATATAAGCGTTGTCGATGGCGGTTGCCACGCGCGCGGCCAACAGCTTGACCGTCTCGAAGATGTCCGGCGTGAACCGCTGGGGGTGCCGCGATTCGAGGTTGATCACGCCGATCAGCCGGGAGCCGGACAGCAGCGGGACGGTAATCTGGGCCTGCACCCCCGGACTCAGCTCGAAGTAATCCGGGTCCTGAGCGACGCTGGTCACCAACTCGGCCTCGCCCGTCTCGATCACGCGGGCCAGGATGCCCGTCTGGGGCGGGATGAGCTGGCCGGTCAGGTCGTCCGGAAACGCGCCCAGCTTGTGGATGATCCGCATCCCGGCATCTTCCGCCAGCCCGATGAACGCGGCATCGGGCACGGTCAGGCGCATGGCGGCATCGAGCGCCATCGTCGCCACGTAGGTCACGTCGAGCTTGCGGCTGATCTCGGCATCCACGCGGCGCAGGGTCGCCAGGCGGTGATTGCTCTCTTTGAGCGCCTGCTCGGCCCGCACGCGGTCGGTGATGTCGCGCAGCACGATCAGGCAGCCCTCGGGTTTTTCGCGGCGGCAGCGTAAGGCCGACGTGCGCATGTCGTACGTGCGCGTCTCGCCCGCCGCCTCGATCGCGATCTCGACGGGGCCGTCCGCCGGGGTGTTGCACGCATCCACGATATCCGGCCAGGGGGCGAGGACTTCGGTGGCGGACCGCCCGATGCTCGCCTGGGGCGAGAGCCGCAGCAGCTTTTTGGCCGCGTTGTTCAGGTCCACCAGCCGCATGTGCTCATCCACGACCAGGATCGCGTCGCTCATGCTGGAGACGATCATCTCCCGCGCGACGGGCATGATGTCCAGCAGGCGGTAGTAGAAAATCCCCCAGGCGAGCACGGTGCCCGTCCCGGCGAGCGCGTACGGCGACAGGTCGATCGGGATGGGGAATATCCCCGCGAGGTACGCGATCAGCGAGACGAGCGGCAGCAGCATCCCCGCCAGGAAGATATTGACCTGTTTGCGGTACAGCCCCACCACTTTTCGCCACTGGACGATCAACAGCCACACGCCGGCGCCCAGGCATCCCCAGATGAACACGATGTGGACCCAATACCACGGGCCCCGCGTGAATTCGACGAGAAAGGGCGGCTCGGTGTCATTGAGGGCCATGTCCTGCCAGATGAGTTCGTGCCTGCCGTTCGTCCAGGCAAAGATGAGGGTGATGGTCGGGATCATGAGCAGCAGGGCCACGTTCAGCGGAGTGTGCAGCCGCTGCTGGCCCGCGTAGACGGTGATCACCAGGAAGATGAAGACCGGCGCCAGCGTCACGCCGATATACTCGACTTTGAGCCAGAACTGAACAACCGGCAGCGTCGGGCTGCCCAGCTCGAACGCATAGCCCAGGGTGTAAAAGAGCGTCGTCCCGCTGGTGAGCGCCAGGTAGCGGGCGCCGCGGGCGGTTCGCTTTTGAACGGAGATGATCACCACGCCGAGCAGAATCACAGAGCCGATGAAGAGGGGAATCGCGTAGGGGGTAAACTGCCAGTCCGCCAGCATGGTGTTGCCTATCTCTAACCAGAGTGCAAAAACGTCTCCACTATACCACGTTTTGAATCGACGCGAAGTGATTGAATGCGCGGCGCCGCCGTGACACGCAGCAGCTTTGTGCCCGGCGGGCACAGCCGCCCGGCGCGGTTATAATCGACTCATCACGACATCACAGGATGAAAGGATCGGAGCGGATGCGCAGGCTGTGGCGCACAACCGTCTGGCCGGCGCTGGGAGCCGTGCCGCTGGGCGTCAAAATCATGGGCATCGTCGTCTTTCCCATGGTAGTGATGGGCGGCGCGGTGATGCTCTACGCCCGCGACGAGATTCTGGCGCTGGCCCGCCCGGCCCCGATCTACGACGACCTGTACGCGCTGCTCACACAGCGGCTGGCGCTGACCGTCGGCGTGCTGGCCGTTGCCGGGATCGCGCTGGCCCTGGGCCTGAGCTACGTCCTGGTGCGGCCCCTGCGCCAGCTTCTGGACGTCATCCGCCGGGTGGAAAACGGCGATCTCTCGGCGCGGGTGCCCGTCTGGGCGTCCGACGAGATCGGGCAGGTGCAGGGCGCGTTCAACCGCATGACCGGGGAGTTGGAGCGCTCGCTCGGCGCGCTGGCCCGCCGCAACGACGAGCTAGCCGGGCTGGACGTGCTGTCCGAGTGGATCGCGCTCAACCAGGACCTGGACCGCGTGCTGGAGCGGGCGCTGGACCGGATCGCGGGGCTGATGGACGGCGACGTCGGCACGCTCCACCTGCTGGAGCCGGACGGCCGTTTTTTGCGCGAGCGCGTGGTGCGCGGGCAGATGTCCGACGCGCTGGCGGATGCCACGCGCCGCATCCGCACCGGGGAAACGCCGCTGCGCCAGGCGCTCGTCCAGCAGCGCCCGGTCGCGCTGGACGACGTGAGCGCCGCGCCGGAGCTTCCCGCCGAGACCGCCGCGGCCCTGCGGAAGGAGGGCTTCGGGGCCTGGGCGTCGGCGCCGCTGGTGGTCCGCGGCCAGGTGATCGGGACGATCAGCCTCGCGCGCCGCACCAACCGCCCCTTCGGCGCGGACGATCTGCGGCTGCTGGGCATGATCGGCAACGTGATCGGGACGGGCGTCGCCAACGCCCAACTCGTCGCCGACCTGCGCCACAAGGAAACCGAGCTGCGCTGGGCGCTGCAAAAGTCCGTCCAGGCCCAGGAGGAGGAGCGCCGCCGGCTGGCGCGCGAGCTGCACGACGAAGCGGGCCAGGCCCTGACCGCGATTCTGATCCGGCTCCAGACCCTGCAGAGCGAGACCGACCCCGAAACCATCACCAGCCGGATCGAGGGGCTGCGCCTGCTGACCATGCAGACGCTCGACGACCTGCGGCGGCTGTCGATGGACCTGCGCCCGGCGGCGCTGGACAGCCTGGGCCTGCTGCCGACGCTGCGCTGGTACATCGACCAGTGCGCGCGCAGCACGGACCTGCCAATCACGTTCTACAGCCCGGATGAGCTGGAACGCCTGCCCACCGAGATCGAGGTCGCGCTGTACCGCATCGCCCAGGAGGCGCTGACCAACGCCATCCGCCACAGCGAGGCCGGGACGATCGACGTGCTGCTCGAGCGCCAGCCCGCGGCGATGTGGCTGACCATCAGCGACGACGGGCGCGGCTTCGACCCGGCGGGAACGGAGCACAGCGGCCTGGGCCTGATCGGCATCCGCGAGCGGGTCGGCGCGCTCGACGGCACCCTGACGTTGGAGACAGCGCCCGGCGCCGGGACGCGCCTGTCGGTTCAGATTCCCTTGAAGGAGGTGCCGCTGTGATCGAAGGAATGCGCATTCTGCTGGTGGACGATCACGCCGTCGTGCGCAGCAGCCTGGGCGTGCTGCTGGCGTCGCACGGGGCGCAGGTCGTCGGCGAGGCTGCCGACGGCGCGGCGGCGGTCGCGCTGGCGCTCGAACTGCGCCCGGACATCATCCTGATGGACATCACCCTGCCCGACATGGACGGCGTCCAGGCGACGCGGGCGATCTGCGCGGAATGGCCGGACGCCCGCATCCTGGCGCTGACCATGCACAGCGAGGAGCTGTATCTCGTGCCGTTCCTGGAGGCGGGCGGCGTGGGATACGTCCAGAAATCCGTCGCCGATCACGAAGTCTTACAGGCGATTCAGAGCATCTACCAGGGCGAGACGTTCATCCACGAGGACGGCGTCGACGCGCTGATCCGCCAGCACCGGCCCGCCAGCCCGCCGGACGATGCGCCGGGGCCGGAGGTCCTCTCGGAGCGCGAGCGCGCCGTGCTGGAGCAGACGGTGCGCGGCTACACCAACCGCGAGATCGCGGCCCAGCTCCACATCAGCCCGCGCACGGTGGACACCTACCGCGCGCGCGTCATGGAGAAGCTGGGCCTCAACCACCGCCACGAGCTGGTCGATTACGCGCTGCGCCACCGCCTGCTCGATTGATCCCCGCTTGACACCCCTCTCTGTAGTGTAAAACCGCACACCGGTTGACGAGGGATTGCGGACAGACAGGCCATCCCCGCCGGGCTACAATGGCGCGTAAATGACAATTACCTTTTGACGCGACCAACCTTATGCCCTCTACCCAACCATCGCCCGACACGACCCCCGCGCCGCCCGTCAAGATCGTGGTGGCGGTGCGCAATCGCTGCCTGTACGATACGCTCGCCCAGATTTTGGGGCGCGTGTCGCCCCCGCCGGACCTGGTCCGCGCGACATCCCCCGCCGACATCTGCGCGGCGGTGACGGAGCGCCCCGCGCTAATCGTGGCCGACCCGTTCGCGCTGCTCGAAGCGCACACCCTCCACGAGCTGCACACGCTCAAACGCTGCGCGGGAGTCACGCCGCTGCTGGCGCTGCTCCCGGCGGACACGCGCGAATACCGCGACGTCGCGGTGCGGTTGGGCGCCAACGGCGTGGTCATCGTCGAGCGCTCGGCGACCGACCTGCTGCCGGCGGTCGAGCGCCTTTTGCAGCCCGCGCCCCTGGTCGATGGCGTGGCGCGGCGCATTTCATCCACCGCCCGGCACAGCGCGCCCGCCGGCGAGGCCGCCTATTGCGAAGCGTCCGGCGACCTGAGCCACCTGGAGAATCTCACCCGGCGCACGGTGGAAGCGCTCGATCCGGCGCTGGGCATGGCCGGCGCGCCCCCCGTCTCCGACCCCGGCAGCCTGTCGCCCGACGGCGGGCGCACGTTTCTGCGCGGGCTGACGCTCACGGCGGCGGCGCCGTCCGGCACGGCGGGCCAGCCGTGGCACGCGCGCACGGCGTGTAACCTCAACTGCGGCGCGCACTTCTGCGGGCTGGACGTGACCGTGCGCGACGGCCAGATCGTGAAGATCGAGCCGGCGGACTTCCCCGACGATCGCTACCGGCGCGTCTGCCTGAAGGGGATCAGCTACGTGCAGATGGTCGCGCACCCCGACCGGCTGACACACCCGCTCAAGCGGATCGGCCCGCGCGGCGAAGGGCGCTGGGAGCGGATCTCGTGGGAGCGCGCCCTGGACGAGATCGCGGCCCGGCTGCAACGCACGATCGACGCGCACGGTGCGGAAAGCCTGATGTTCTTCCCCTATTCCGGCCAGTTGAGCGCCCTCAACGGCATGAGCGGGGTGTATCTGCGCCTCGCCAGCCTGTTGGGCGCGTCCGCCACCGATCTCAACCAGTTCGGGCTGGACAGCGCCGTGCCCAGCGGCATTCAGGACACGTTCGGGACGGGCACGGGCTATCTGGCGAACGACTACGCTGACCTGCCGAACTCGCGGCTGGTGTTGATCTGGGGCGCCAACCCGGTGCACAGCCGGATGAACTGGTGGCCGTTCTTCCTCGACGCCAAGCGGAGCGGGACGGCGCTGATCACGATCGATCCCCGCTACAGCGCGACCGCGGCCAAGAGCGACGCGTGGCTGCCGATCCGTCCGGGCGCGGATCTGTACCTGGCGCTGGCCCTGCTGAACGTCATCGTCGCGCGCGACTGGATCGACCGGGAGGCCGTGCTGGGGCACACCGTCGCCCCGCTGCTGGTCCGCGACGACGACGGGCGCTACCTGCGCGGGGCGGGCGACAGGCCGCTGGCGTGGGACGAAGCCCAGGGGCGCGCGGTCCCGGCGGCGGCGGCGCGCCAGCCCGCCCTGAGCGGCGTGTACAGCGTCAAGGGCGTGACCTGCCGCCCGGCTTACGCCCTGCTGCGCGACATGCTGGCGCCTCACACGCCGGACGCCGTAGCAGATAAGGTTGGGCTGAGGGCGGCGCGCATCGTCGAGCTGGCCTACCGCTACGCGACGACCAAACCGGCGCGCATCTTCACGCTCTACGGGATCGACCGCTGGCACCACGGCGCGACGTTCGGGCGGCTGATCGCCACGCTGGCGGCGCTGACCGGCAACGTGGGCCTTCCCGGCGGCGGCGCGGGCGTGGATGGCTTTTGCGAGGGCGCCCTGTTCGTCAGCGATTTCACGTACCCGGACGGCAAAGCGTACCGGCCCCTCAACCCGGCGGGCCTGCCCGGCCAGATTTTGTCCGGCCACCCGCACCCGATCAAAGCGGTGATGGTCGCCTTCAACAACTGGCTCAACCAGTGGCCCGATCAAACCCGCATGTGCCAGGACGTGCTGCCCCGGCTCGACCTGCTGGTGACCGCCGATCACTTCATGACCGAGACGGCGCGCTGGTCGGACTACGTGTTGCCCGCGGCGATGCTGTTCGAGCGCGAGGACATGGTCAAAGGGCCCGGCCCGTTCGTCCAGTACCAGCCCGCGATCGTGCCGCCGCCCGGCGAGTGCCGCTCCGACCTGGCGATTGCCGCCGGGCTGGCCGAGCGGCTGGGCCTGGGCGACTATTTCGCGCGTCCCCCCATCGAGTACCTGGACGAGGTGCTCGCCAGCAGCGGGCCGGAGACGGCGGGGCTGTCGGCGCTGGACCTGCGCGAGCGGGGCGTGCTGCGCAAAAACCTGCCCGACGCGCCGCCGGTCGCGCACGCCGGGGGCCGGTTCCCCACCCCGACCGGGCGCATCGAATTCTACGTCGAGCGGCTGCTGCCCTACGGGCGCGCCCTGCCGGACTACGAGCCGCCTGTCGAGGCGCACCCCGGCGGCAGGCTGGCGCGGCGCTTCCCGCTCGTCTGCCTGACCGAGCACAGCCGCTACCGCGTGCATTCCACCTTCGGCAACGTCCCGTGGCTGCGCGAGCTGGACCGCGAGCCGGAAGCCCTGCTGCACCCGTCGGAGGCCCGCTCGCGCGGGATCGACGACGGCGACCTAGTGCGCCTTTTCAACGACCGCGGCTACGTCGTGCTGCGCGTCCGGTTGAGCCAGGCGGCGCCGCCCGGCGCGGTGTATCTCACCCAGGGATGGCAGTCGCGCGATTTCCTGGAGGGCCACCCCCAGTCGCTGACGCACGACCGGGTCAACCCGGCCAACGCGCTGGGACCCAACTGCTCGTTCTCGGACGTGCTGGTCGAGATTGCCAAAGAGAGGTACGAGCATGTCCCGCGCTAAACACTACGTCATGATCATCGACCTGCAAGCCTGCACCGGCTGCGACACGTGTTCCGTCGCCTGCAAGCAAGAGAACAACCTGCCGGAAGACGTCTGGTGGACGCGCGTCATCACCGTGAGCGCGAACGGCGAGGCGAACAACGGCCACGCCTATCCGGACGTGCGCCTGGACTACCTGCCGCTGGGCTGCCAGCACTGCGCCGAAGGCCCGTGCGTGGACGTCTGCCCGACTGCCGCGACCTACCGCCACCCGGAGTTCGGCTTCGTGATGCAGGACCCCAGCCTGTGCATCGGCTGCCGCTACTGCACGATCGTCTGCCCGTTCACGGGCGTGCGGGTGTATGCGCACGACCAGCCGCGCTACGTGCTGCCCTTCCCGACCGGCGACAACGCCATCGTTCACCGCGCCCAGACGGTCGAAAAGTGCACGTTCTGCGCCCACCGGCTGGCTCAGGGCCTGGAACCGGCGTGCGTGGCGGCGTGCCCGACGCGCGCGCGCACCTTCGGCGATCTCAACGATCCGGACAGCGCGGTAGCCGAGCTGCTGCGCACGCGCGCCCACTTTCAGCTTCTGCCCGAAAAGGGCACTGAGCCATCGGTGTATTACCTGACATGAGCGAAGAACAGCCCCTTCTCAGCGCGAGCCCGCGCACCCGATCGTTCGCCATCCTGGCCCGCGTCGCCCACTTCCGGAGCCAGCTTTACCGCTGGCTGGCGCTGGGATTCTTCCCCCCGGACGACGCGCTGGCCGGCGCGCTGGAGTCCGGCGCGATGCTGGACGAGATGAACGCCGGCACGCTCTGGCTGGGCGACGACCGGGCGCGGCTGGCGGCGGGCCTGGGCGAGATCGACCGCCTGCGACCGGTCGCGCTGGGGACGCTCCAGGCGGATTACGAGCGGTTCTTCGGCAAGAGCGTCGACCGCGTGCCGGAGCGCGAATCGGCCTACCGCTGGCGCGACGTGTCGGACGTGGTGGGCGCGTCCGGCGACGTGGCGCGCGCGCTGCGCCAGCAGTACCGCCAGTGTGGCGCGGCAGCGGCGGAGCCGGGCAGCGAGGATCACGTCGCCGTCGAGCTGGAGTTCATGGCCTACCTGTGCGTGTGCGAGGCCGGGGCGTGGGGCGCCGAAACGCCCGAAACGGCGCGCCAGCTCCGGCGCCAGCAGGGCAACTTCCTCGACGATCACCTGGGGCGCTGGCTGCCCGACTTCTGCGGCCAGATCGAGGGGCGCCGGGGCGAGTCGTTCTACATCTGCCTCGCGCGGCTGTGCGATAGCTGGATGCGCATCGAGCACGGGCCGGGCTATATGGCGGGGAGCCGGTGATGCTGGCGGTTTATTTTGCTTACGGGCTGGCGTTCTTCGCCCTGGGCGGGGCGGCCCTGCTGGAAGGACGCCAGTCGAGCAAGCTGTCGTTGGGGCGACAGCTTCCGTGGCTGGCCGCGTTCGGGTTCACGCACAGCCTCGTCGAGTGGTGCGACATGTTCCTGCTGGCGTCGATCGCGCCCGAGGTCGAGGCGGCGCTGCTGGCGGCCCGGACGATCCTGCTGCCCGTGTCGGCCCTGCTGCTGATCCGTTTCGGCGCGGGGCTGGTGGGCGAGGTGGGGCCGCTGCCGGGCTGGGTGCCCTATGCGCGCGTGGTGCTGCTCACGCCGGTCACCCTGATCGTGGCCTACGCGCTGGTCGTCGTGCTCACCGAGGGCCAGACGGCCACCGGCGCGGATGTCTGGTCGCGCTACCTGCTGTTTTTTCCGGGCGGGCTGCTGGTAGCCTTCGGGTTTTTCCGCCACTGGCGGCGGCTGCCGCACACGGGCCTGCTGGGGACGCACTATTCGCTGTTGGGCGCGGGCGTGGCGTTCACGCTGTACGCCATCGTGGCCGGGCTGATCGTGCCCGAAACGCCGTATGGCCTGTCGCCCTGGCTGAACGACGAGGCGGTTCGGGACGCAACCGGCCTCCCGGTCCAGGTCTGGCGGATGGCGGTGGCGCTGGTGGTGATGGCGTCGGTCGTCCGCGCGCTGGGCGTCTTCAGCGCCGAGCGCGAGCAGCAGCTCGCCCGGCTGCGCGCCGAGCGCGAGCGCGCCCAGGCCGACGCGCTGGCCGCCCAGCGCGAAGCGCGCCACATGGCCGAAGCCTGGATCGAGACGCTGGTCCAGATCACCCGCCAGATTGCCATGCTCGAAGGGCTGGACCAGGTGCTGGCCCAGATCGTCGAGCGGGCGCGAACGCTGCTGCGGGCTGATGCGGCGGCGCTGGCGCTGTGGGACGAAACGGGCGACGCGCTCATCGTCAAGGCGTTTGCCGGGCCGGACGGCGGCGGCATGGAGTCGCTGCGCAGCGACACGATCCGGTCGGGCGTGATTTTCGACCACACCCGCGCCCGCCAGATGCGCCTGCTGGCGCCCGGCGAGGGCTGGCGCTGCTCAGTGCTGGACGCGCGCGTCCAGGCCGGGGCCATCGCGCCGCTGGTCTTCGAGGAGGAGTCGGTGGGCGTGCTGTGGGTGGTCAGCCGCCAGCCGGACCGGTTCAGCCAGGGCGATCTCGACCGGCTGGGCCACCTGAGCGACCAGGCCGTGATCGCGATCCAGCACACGCTGATGGCCGGGCGGCTGCAATCGCTGGCGGTCATCGAGGAGCGCGCGCGCATCGCCCGCGAGATGCACGACGGGCTGGCCCAGATTCTCGGCTATCTGAGCCTGGAGGTGCAGACCCTTGACGCGCTGGTGCGCCAGGGCGACACCGAGGCGACGCTCGGCGAGCTGCGGCAGGCGCGCGAGCGGATCACCGCCGCCCAGGCGGACGTGCGCGAGAACATTCTCAGCCTGCGCACCACCCTGGCCGGCGATGCCGGGCTGCTGCCCGCGCTGGAGCGGTACGTCGAGGAGTTCAGCGTCCAGACCGGGATCGACGCGCACGTCGCGAGCGAAATCGACGCCAGCCGGCTGTCGCCCCTGGCCGAGACGCAGTTGGTGCGTATCGTGCAGGAAGCGCTGGCGAACGTGCGCAAGCACGCCGCCGCCCGCCAGGTCCAGATCCGGCTGGTGGCGCGCGACGGGTGCCTGGGCGTGACGGTCACCGACGACGGCGTCGGTTTCGACCGCGTGCCCAACGGGAAGCACTTCGGGCTGCAAACGATGCGCGAGCGCGCTGAGAGCGTCGGCGGAGGGCTGACCGTGACGTCGGTCCCGGCCAAAGGGACGCAGGTGACCTTCTGGTTGCCGCTGGCCCAGCCGTGAACGGGGCGCCAGTTGCGCTGTGTGAGAACGGTTCATTTATCGAAAGAGGGGCGTAGATGCGAGCCTTACCTTTGAGAGTGCTGGTTGCCGACGATCACCGCCTGTTCCGGCAGGGGCTGATCAGCCTGATGAACACGCGCCGCGATCTCGTCGAGGTGATCGGCGAGGCCGAGACGGGCCGCGAGGCGATCGCGCTGGTCGAGCGCTGCCGCCCCGACGTCGTGCTGATGGACATCAAGATGCCGGACGTGGACGGGCTGCAGGCGGCGGTGCACATTCGCCGGTCCTTCCCCGCCGTGGACGTGATCATGCTGACCGCCTCGGAGCTGAACGAGCACGTGTACGAAGCGGTGCGGCTGGGCGCGGCGGGCTACCTGCTCAAGAGCCTGGACGCCGTCGAGCTGTTCGACCTGCTGCAGGCGGTCGCCGCTGACGAGGCCGTCCTGACGCGGGCGGTTGCCGCGCGCCTGCTGCGCGACATCGGCGACAGCGGGGGCGTGGGCGGCGAGATCGGCGGCGAGGCGCTCACCGAGCGCGAGATCGAGGTGCTCAACCTGGTGGCCCACGGCGCCAGCAACCCGCAGATCGCCGGCAGCCTGTGCATCACCGTGAACACGGTCAAGGTCCATCTGCGCAACATTCTGTCGAAGCTCCAGGTCGAAAACCGCACGCAGGCCGCGGCGCTGGCCGTTCAGTCCGGTCTCATCCAGCCGCCATCCTAACCGGGTAAGATAGTGGCGAGGTTTTGACTGATGCCTGTTTTGCCCCCCCATCCTCAATCCTTCCCCCACAAGGTGGGAAGGAGGTTTTTTTCCCCTTCCCTCCGCTTGGCGTGGGGGAAGGGGCCAGGGGATGGGGGGCAGTTGAGCAGCCGCTATCAGTCAATTGTTCACCACTACCACCCGGTAAGAGTTCGTGATAATCGCCCACCTGGGTGATGTGAGCCGGTGGGGTGGCATAGTACGCTAGGAACGTCTGGCGAGGCGTTTCGCCCGGCCAACACATCACTGAGCGTATCACAGCAAGGATTGAGACTATGGTTAATGGAGGAGCGTCACATGGGTGAGCAAAACTTCCTCGTGAACGCCGTGACCAACACAGTCCTCAACCGGCGCAGCTTCCTCAAGTGGAACGCGGCGTTGGGTGGGACGGCTGTGCTGGCGAAAGGCGGCCTGTCGTTCGGGCTGGAAAAATCCGACAAGGCAGCCGCCCAGGCGGATGAGAAGATCGTTTGGAGCGCCTGCCTGGTCAACTGCGGCAGCCGCTGCCCGCTGCGCCTGCACGTGCGCGATGGCGAGATCGTGCGGGTCGAAACCGACGACACCGGCGATGCCGAATACGGCACGCACCAGCTCCGCTGCTGCGTGCGTGGCCGGTCGATCCGCCAGCGCGTCTACAACCCCGACCGGCTCAAATACCCGATGAAGCGCGTCGGCAAGCGCGGCGAGGGTAAATTCGAGCGCATCTCCTGGGAAGAGGCGTACGACACCATCGCCGGCGAGCTGCAGCGCATCATCGATGAATACGGCAACGAAGCCGTGTACATCAACTATGCAACCGGCGCGCTGGGCGGCACCGTCGCCAAGTCGTGGCCGCCTGGGTCAAGCCCCATCGCCCGCCTGATGAACTGCGTGGGCGGCTATCTGAACCATTACGGCACCTATAGCTCGGCCCAGATGTCGACCGCCATGCCCTACACCTATGGCGGACGCAGCAGCAACAGCATCGAAGACATCATCAACACCAAGCTGGTCGTCATGTTCGGCAACAACATCTGCGAAACCAGCATGGGCGGCGGCGGTGGCAAGGTTTTCGCCCTGCAGGCCATGAAAGAGCAGAGCGGCGCCAAGTTCATCCTGTTCGACCCGCGCTACAGCGAAACCGCGGTGTCGGTGGTGGACGAGTGGATCCCGATCCGGCCCGGCACGGACGCGGCGCTGGTGGCGGCCATGGCGTACGTCATGATCACCGAGGACCTGCACGACCAGGAATTCCTCGACGAGTACTGCGTCGGGTTCGATGAAGATCACATGCCCGAAGACGTGCCCGCCGGCCTGTCGTACAAGTCCTACGTGATGGGCGACGGCGAAGACGGCACGCCCAAGACGCCCGAATGGGCCGCCAAGATCACCGGCGTGCCCGCCGAAACCATCGTGCGCGTGGCGCGCGAGATCGCCCTCGCCAAGCCGTGCTTCATCACCCAGGGCCTCGGCCCGCAGCGCCAGGCGAACGGCGAGCAGAACTGCCGCGCCATCGCCATGCTGCCCATCCTGACCGGCAACGTGGGCATTCACGGCGGCAACACCGGCGTGAGCGAAGGCGGGTATGGCATCCGCGTGATGGGCTTCCCCACGCTCGACAACCCGGTGAAAGCGTCGATCTCGGTCTTCATGTGGTACGAGGCCATTCTGCGCGGCGCCGAAATGACCGCCCTGGCCGACGGCGTGCGCGGCGTGGACCAGCTCCCCGCGCCGATCAAGTTCATGTGGAACTACGCGGGCAACACCATCGTCAACCAGCATTCCGACTCGAACGCGACCGTCAAGCAGTTGGAAGACGACTCGCTGTGCGAGATGATCGTCGTCATCGAAAACCACATGACCCCCAGCGCCAAGCTGGCCGACATCCTGCTGCCCGACATCACCAACTTCGAGCAGAACGAGATCACCAGCGGCAGCGCGGGTAACACCGGCTACGCGATCGCGCTCAGCCAGGCGATCGAGCCGCAGTTCGAATGCCGCCCCGTGTACGAGATGTGCGCCGAGATCGCCAAGCGACTGGGCGTCGAAGAGGAATTCACCGAGGGCCGCACGCACGACGAATGGCTGGAGTGGGTGGTCGAAGAGACGCGCAAGAACAACCCCGACTTCCCGGACTACGAAACGTTCCGCGAGATGGGCATCTACAAGGTGACCAATCCCGGCGAGCCGTCGGTGGCCTACGCGGACTTCCGCGAAGACCCGGAAGCCAACCCCCTCAGCACGCCGTCGGGCAAGATCGAGATCTTCTCGAAGGCGCTGTACGACATCGCCAACACCTGGGAAATCCCGGAAGGCGACGTCATCACCGGCATCCCCGTGTACGCGGCGACCTGGGAGGGCTACGAGGATCCGCTGCGCGAGAAATTCCCGCTGCAGATGATCGGCCACCACTACAAGGCGCGCACGCACTCCAGCTATCACAACGTGGAATGGCTGCGCAAGGCGGCGCCTCAAGAGGTGTGGATGAACCCGCTCGACGCGGAGGAGCGCGGCCTGGAACTCGGCGACATGGTGCATGTCTACAACGATCGCGGCAGGCTCAAGCTGCCGGTCAAGGTGACGCCGCGCATCGCGCCCGGCGTGATCTCGGTGCCCCAGGGCGCGTGGTACGAGCCCAACAAGGACGGGGTCGACGAAGGCGGCTGTGTGAACACACTGACGGCGTTGCGGCCTTCGCCGCTGGCGAAAGCCAACCCGCAGCATACCAACCTGGTCCAGGTTGAGAAGGCGTAGAGGAGGTAAACAGCATGGCTAACCAGCTTGCATTCTATTTCGACGTAGCGCGCTGCACCGGCTGCAAAGCATGCCAGGTCGCGTGCCAGGACAAGCACGACCTCCCCGCCGACATGCGCTGGCGGCGGGTGGCGGAATACAGCGGCGGCGAGTGGGCTCGCAACCAGGACGGGTCGTTCACGCAGAACGTGTTCGCGTACTACGTGTCGGTTGCGTGCAATCACTGCGACAAACCGATCTGCCAGGAAGTGTGCCCGGCCAACGCGATCACCAAGCGCGACGATGGCATCGTGCTCATCGACGAAGACAAGTGCATCGGCTGCCGGTACTGCGAGTGGGCCTGCCCCTACGCGGCCCCGCAGTTCGACGAAGACTCGGGCACGATGAGCAAATGCACGTTGTGTGTCGACTACATCGACGCGGGCCAGCTTCCGGCCTGTGTGGCGGCCTGCCCGTCGCGCGCGCTGGAAGTGGGCGAGTTGAGCGAGCTGCGCGCCAAGTACGGCGATCTCGCCGAAGTGGCGCCGTTACCCGAAGCAAAACTGACTGAGCCTGCCATGGTCATCAAACCGAACGCCAAGACGAAACCCGTCCTGGCGAAGGCGGGCCGGCTTGCCAACCCGGAGGAGGTTTAATCATGGACGTTCGCGAGTGGGCGCTGATAGCATTCACGATTCTCAGCCAGATGGCGGTAGGCTCGTTCATCATCCTCGGCATCGTCTACTTCTTCGCTGCGCGCAAGTGGGGCGAGGAAGAGGCTGACCGGCTGAGCGACCGCGCGCTGCTGGCGATCGGGCCGGTCCTGGTGCTGGGCACGCTGGCCTCGCTGTTCCACCTGGGCAACCCGCTGAACGCCTACCGGGCGATCGCCAACGTGGGATCGTCGTGGCTCAGCCGCGAGATTCTCGCCAACGTGCTGTTCATCGGCGTGGGCGCGGTCTTCGCCTTCATGCAGTGGCGCAAGATCAGCACCTCGGCCACGCGGAACATCGTCGCGCTGGTCGCGGCGGCCATCGGCGTGGTGCTGGTCTTCAGCATGTCGCAGATCTACATGCTGCGCACGGCCCCGGCCTGGGACACCATCGCCACCCCGATCACGTTCTTCACCACGACGTTCCTGCTGGGCGCGCTGGCGGTGGGGGCGGCCTACGTCGCCAACTACGCCTACGTCCAGCGCAAGGAGCCGGGCTGCGCCGATACGCAGTGCGAGATCATGCGCAGCACGCTGCGCTGGCTGGCGCTGGCGTCGGTGGTCCTGGTGGGCGTGCACCTGGTCGTCCTGCCGCTGTACGTGGCCTATCTCGCCAGCAGCGACGTGGCCGCGGCCAACGACGCGGTCAACGTCCTGATGGACGACTACGGCGTGGTGTTCGCGCTGCGGCTGGTGCTGGTCTTCGTGGGCGCGGGCATCCTGGGCGCGTTCCTGTATCGCAACGCCAGCAGCCCGGGCCGCGAGAAAATCCTGGGCAACCTGGCTTACGCCGCGTTCGCGGTGGTGCTGGTGGCCGAGGTGATGGGGCGCTTCCTGTTCTACGCCATGCAGACGCGCATCGGCCTGTAGGCGGGCGTCTCGCTTACCGTACCGTATAGGCCGGGGGTGCCCGCGCGGGCATCCCCGGCACACCGCAGCATATCGACAGTATCGGAAGGACAACGGATGGGTACCAACGGTCGTTATAACTTCGATGAATGGCAGATCACGCTCACCGCGCACGCGCTGGCCTACGGATTCCTGAGCAAAGCCCTGTACAACGAGCCATCGGCGGACTTTCTGACGCTGCTGTTCGACGAGAACCTGTTCGCCGAATGGCCGCTCGACACGGATGTCGAGAGCACGCGCCAGGGGATCGACCTGCTGGCGGCGTTTGGCGCGGCGTGGACGCCGGACCAGCTCGCCCTGCTGAAATCGGACTATAACGCGCTGTTCGTGGGGGCGGGCCCGCTGCTGGCCCATCCCTGGGAATCCGTCTATCTGAGCGAGGAACACCTGATCTTCGACGTGCAGACGCTCGAAGTGCGCGAGATTTACCGCCGCTTTGGGCTGCAGGCCCCGTCGTCCGTGCGCGAGCCGGACGATCACATCGGCCTGGAGCTGGCCTTCCTGGTACACCTGTGCAGCCTGGGGCTGGACGCCGCCGAGCGGGGCGACATCGACGCGTTCGAGAGCAGCCTGCAAGCCCAGCGCGGTTTTCTGGGCGATCACGTGCTGCGCTGGGCGCCCACCTTCATGCAGCGGGTCATCGAGCACGCCGCGACGGATTACTACCGGGGCGTGGCGTACCTGGGCCTGGGCACGCTGGAGACGGTCGCCCGCGTTTTCGACCTGGCCGTCCAGCCGGTGGAGCAGGGGTAGGCGATGCTGGCGGCGATCGAGCGTTTCGCGCACGTTGACGGCGCCGCGATCGCGTTCGATCCGGAGCGGTGCCTGCGCGCGCGGGACCGGTTTTCGACGTGCGACCTGTGCGCGGCGCGCTGCCCGGCGGGGGCGGTGCGCGTCGAGGACGGCGGCGCCGCCTTCGACCCGGCGGCCTGTGCCCTGTGCGGGCTATGCCTGCACCTGTGCCCGGTCGGCGCGTTCGCGGGCAACACCGGCGCTAACGACATCCTGCGCTGCGCCGCGCAGATCGACGACCTGGACGCGCTCGAGCTGATCTGCCCAGCGCATCCGGCTCCGGCCACCGGCCCCGCCGGGATCGACGCGGCGATCGGCCATGGCGGCTGCCTGGCGTCGCTGGGACCGTCGGCGTATATCAGTCTGGTGGCTTGCGGGTTTTCGCGCGCGGCGGTCCGCCTGGACGCCTGCCACGAATGCCCGCTGAGCCAGGTGGCAGCAGACATCCGGCAAACGATCGACAAGGCACGGCGCGTGCTGGCATCGTGGGACATGGCCGGACACGTTGAGATTGTAGAAGAAGGTTCGTCGGAGGATTGGCAGACCCATCCGGTCTACCCGGCCAGCCGCCCGCCGGTATCGCGGCGCAAGCTGTTCCGGCGCCTCACGTCCGCCCCCACCGAGACGATCGACGCAGCCCTGCTCGTGGACGAAGCGCCGTCACCCGCGAAGAGACAACTCCCCGCCGAGCGCCGCCGCCTTTTGCACGCGCTGGACCTGCTGCCACCTGTCCCCCCGACCGCGTTGTGCCCCGCGCCGGACGCCGGGCAAGCGTTTGTGCTGCTGGGCGTGGACGAGCGCTGCACCGCTTGCGGGGTGTGCGCGCACGCCTGCCCCACCGGCGCGCTCGACGTGATCTACGACGACGAGTCGCGCTGTTTCGAGATTCAGTTCGAGCCGCGCGCGTGTACCGGCTGCGAGGCGTGCCTGCACGTCTGCGACCCGGCGGCGCTGCACTGGCGGCGCGTGCCCCTGTTCCGCGAGTTCCTGGCGGCGGGGCCGGGCCGGGTCCATCACGGCGTGTTCCACGTGTGCGAGGACTGCGGCGCGCGCTTTGCGGGCGAGCCGTCGGCGCGGGGCTTCTGCCCGACATGCGACTTTCGGCGGCAAAATCCATTCGGGTATAAGATTCCCCCCAGAATGCTCGAACGCCGTGTGGAGGTGCGCCAGGACTGATCCGCGAACACTGACAATCGATTCTCCGAGTCTGCTGGACCTACGACGATCCTGTTACGGCCAGCAGGCCGACCTCGACGATGGGCGAGGGCCCGCCGCTGTGGGCGGGTTAGGGTCGCATGTGGAAACGCCGCGGCCTCCCGACGTCCGGATGCCCCCGGACCGACTTGGTAAGGAGAACCTGTGTGCCGTTCGACGACCGTCGCCAGCTTCTCTGCTGGCGATTGTGTTTGACAGGCCATTTGAGAAGTCTGGTGAAGCGTTGTTTCCCCCACC